>LSQX01009465.1_pt1 | contig 78769 bp, 51 predicted proteins | sample 654561 | NCBI WGS metagenome assembly LSQX01 (sample SAMN04489861, study PRJNA283612) | anaerobic digester metagenome | isolation source: 4 biogas reactors fed with cattle manure at either 37C or 55C with and... | place: Denmark: Kongens Lyngby | collected 2014
AGATTTTACAGTATTTTACGATGAGAACCTATTAGCAGCATCACGTAGCGCTACAATAACCATAAGTACTACCGATGACATACTTGAATTTGAAGCTATTCTCTATCAGTCAGGTGCACCACCAACAATAAGTGTAAGTCCTTCATTTCAGGAAGTTGGTTTTGAAGCTGGAACCTGCACTCTGACAGTAAGCTCAAATGATCACTGGACAGCCAGCACCAATGTTCCCTGGCTGACTTTAACTCCCAATTCAGGCGAGCTTGACGGGATAATAACAGTGTCTTTTGCTGAAAACCCATTAGCACTTAGCCGGCAGGGAGTAATTACCTTTACGACTTCTGATGGTATGGCAGAAGCATCCGTAATTATTGAACAGGTTGCAGCACCGGCATTTTTAAGCGTTATGCCATTAGAGCTTTTTGTTGATTTCGAGGCAGGTATTACTTATTTTACTATTATTTCAAATGCTTTGTGGGAAATTTCTAATTCAGAAACCTGGCTTCATGCAATTCCTGAGAGTGGAATTGGTAATGCCACGATCACTCTATATTTTGACGTTAATTATGAACTTCCCCGTCAGGGATTGATCTATATAGATGTATCAGGTCTACCTTCTGAAGTAGTGACAATCAATCAGGCAACACCATTTATTCTGATTCTCGAACCTGATAGTTTAACTGTTGGTCCATCCAGTGGCATAGCTTATTTATCAGTAATATCCAATACAAACTGGACTGCAGAAAGTAATGTTCCATGGTTGCAGGTGTCGCCTGTTAATGGTTCTGATAATGATACTATTACATTAACATTTAATGCTAATATTACTGATTCAGTCAGAATTGCTGAAATCTCTGTTTTTAGTGCCGGATTACCGGTTAGAAAATCCTATTTGCTTCAACTACCTGGCCAGGGTACTGAACGCGTTATTTTACCTGAACTTATTGCAGGTACTAATGCTATTATAGAAATACCTGTAATGGTAAGCGATTTGACCGGTTACGGGATAATCACAAACGAGTTTGTTTTTTCCTATGATCCTTCTGTTTTGATACCGTCGCCACCTTATGTGATCACAATCGGAACAATGTTAGGAGATGCAGGCTGGACACTGATAATTGATCAACAGGAGGCTGGTAATCTTTCAGTTGTTGCTCTTGGGTCTGAACCATTATCAGGCTCCGGAGTTCTTACTAAATTAAAATTTAAGGTTATTGGTGAACAAGGATCTTCATCGGATTTGAGTTTTGATGAGTTTGTTTTTAATGGTAATAATCCATTAGTTGAAATCACTAATGGACTGTTGAATGTTCCCATAAGAAATTGTGGCGATGTTGACGAAAATGGTTTTGTTCAGGCTTATGATGCCTCATTGGCTTTGAAACACAGTATAGGATTGATAACTCTATCGCCTATTGGTGCTTACAATGCCGATGTAAATGAAGATAATCTTGTCAGAGCTTTTGATGCTGCTTTAATTCTAAGAGCTGCTATTAATTTGCCAATGCCACCGGGAGTTTCTACATGTTTTAATTATGATAATATTACTGTTGGAACATTGGAATATGATTTTAAGTTTAATGCAGTATTAAGGAATTATGAAAAGCAATACGATTTTATAAATGCTGAAATACTGTTCACAGGAATTACTCGTCCTGAAAGAATATTCTCTATTTCATTTGATGTTACAAATCCGGTTTCGCACCTGAACAGTGTTGAATTCATTGATCTTCCTCCGGGGTATAGTGTATTTACCAATAAAATAAGCGAAAGAATTATCAGGATTGCAATTATCCACCCAATGGGAATATTATCTCAGGATTTGAATTTAAGGGTTTTAATAGGACATTGTGGAACAGTATCTTTGGCTTTGAAAGATGTTGTTATAAACGATCATGAATTTCCTGATATTTTAATTTCAGATCCGTTTTCATCATCGTTGAGTAAGGGAGGAGCTTTGCTTACAGCATATCCCAATCCGTTTAGAGCGTCCACTACTATTGCCTATGAAGTCATAGAAAATGGAAATATCGAAATAGAAATTATTGATTTATTTGGAAGAAGTGTGGATGTGTTGTACAGAGGAATGCAGGATGAAGGTTTTTATAACTTAACCTGGGATGGGAAAAGTAAGGAAAATGGGAGGTTGCCTCAGGGTTGGTATATTGTACGTATGAAAACCGAAAACTATATACAACAGGTAAGAATAAGTCTTATCCGTTGATTATGAGTTATTTGTTGTGATAAGGCTGCTTGCATCTGTATTTACTTAACAATACTGTTTTATGAGGAAATTATATCTTACAATTATTCTAACAATATTAATTTCACACTTGTTTGCAACAGAAGTAATTGTGAATTTGCCTGATACGTCTGTTAGTCTTTCTTCCGGAACAATTATTGAAATCCCCATCGCAGTCAGTGATTTGAGTGGATTGAATGTTGAAGCTTATCAATTTGTTCTCAATTTTGATAATAATGTTATTACTCCCGAACCTCCTTATGTTATTGCTTCCGGCACTCTGAGTGGATCACCAGGATGGTCAGTTTTACCCAATGCTAACTCTCAGAATAAATTAATAATAGGAGCATTTGGTTATGCTGCCCTATACGGTAATGGCACTTTGTTGAAATTAAAATTTCGTGTTTTAGTTGATGAAGGCTCCAGCTCCTTAACATTCAGTTCATTTATTTTCAATGCCGGCAATCCTGAAGCTTCAGTTATTAATGGATGGTTTAATAATAACTATGGTGTTCCTCAGGTGGTTGTGAGTTTGCCAGATATTTCCGTTTCGCATGCACCGGAAACACTGATTGAGGTTCCCGTATTTATTGATGGTCCTGATAGTGTTGCGGTAAACAGTTATGGATTTGAATTGCATTATGATCCTCAGGTGATTGTGGCATGTCCTCCTTATTATAAAACTAAAGAAACTCTTAGCGGCATAGAAGGCTGGACAGTAATGGCAAACAATGATTCATCTGGGAAAATAATTCTGGAAGCGTCAAGTGAGGAGGCTTTGAATGGAAATGGGATACTAATTAAATTAATTTTCAGCATTGTTGTATCTAATGGATACAGCCCTTTATATTTCGATAATTTTTTGTTTAATGATGGATCGCCGGAAGTATCTTTAGTGCAGGGATCATTTGAAAATAATTTTAATTATTTGCCCCTTGTAGTTAGTTTACCTGATATAAAGGTTAGTGAACCTTCCGGAGCAATTGTGAATATCCCGGTTGAAGTGAGTGATTTAAGTGGTTTGAATGTAATATCCTATGAATTCACTATTTCATTTGACAATAACATCATAAAACCCGAATATCCTTATTTTTCAGTTGAAGAAACACTAAGCGATTTAACTGACTGGTTTGTTTTTGGCAATGAAACCGGTAATAATGAATTAAATATCGGGGCAATTGGCACTACTGACCTTGAAGGCAGCGGGACTATGCTGAATTTAATGTTCCGTGTAGTTGCTGATGAAGGTTTTTCATTACTTGATTTCCAATCTTTCCGATTTAATGATGGAAATCCGGAAGCGACATTATTGAATGGTTCATTTCATAATGAACCATCTTCTTTGATAACAGATAGTTTAATAATAAACAATAGAATTGTAGGAGATGGAGATCAGGTATGCTATCAGGCGAATGAGACTATTGAGGTATCAGACTTAACGGTTGAAAGTGGTGGAAATATTTTGCTATTTGCTGGTGAGAATATTTTACTAAAAACAGGCACCCGGGTTTTAAGTGGTGGGTATTTTCATGCTGTAATAAGTCAGGAACGTTCGCTGTGCGATAAAAATCAATCAGATGTGTTCATAGCAGATCAAAATAATGATGAAATAATTAAAACTACACACTCCTCAAATCCTTATAAAGTTTATCCAAATCCTACCAGCGGGAAAATCATTATTGAATTGAATAATAATATTGATAGGTCAGTAATTCATGCTGAGGTTTATTCATTATACGGAGAAAGGATTTTAAGTAAGGAGTTCATAAATAGTTCAGCATTTAATATAGACTTATCAGCTCAGCCTTCTGGTATATTTTTGCTGAGAATATATTATGAAGGCAAATACTGGATGGAGAAAATCATTAAATACTGATCTTTCTGTTCTTAAAGACTTTTCATATTCCTGCTATGTTTCTCAGACTCATAGAAGTTTGTCTTCAAGGATAATAGCTGCAATGCTAAAATAAATTACAAGTCCGGTCACGTCAACCAGTGTTGCTATAAATGGCGCTGATGCCGTTGCAGGGTCGAGTTTTACTTTTCTTTACGCATTACATACCACCAATCTTTGAGTTTAAATTCCTGAAGCGCCATTGCTTTGATAATCAGTGAGGCAGCCTGTGAACCTGAATTACTACTACTCTAAATTATAAGTGGAACGAATAAGGCAAGTACTACTGCTCTTTCTATTCCACTGTCAAAATACCCCATTGCAGATGCTGTTAGCATCTCACCTAAAAATAGTATTACCAGCCATCCGGCCCTTTTTCTCACAAGCTCAAACCATGGAGTTTTTGTATATGATAAATCAAGCCTTTTAACTCCCCCAAATTTTTGAATATCTTCAGTGTCGCGTTCTTTAATTTTATTAATAATATCGTTGAAAGTAACAATACCTACCAATATGCCATTTTCAGTAATTATAGGAATTGAAAAGCGATCATATTTCTGAAAGATGTGAAATCCTTCCTCCATCGGAGTGGTAGTAGGAATGCTGATAAAATTATAGTCCATCAATTTTGAAATAGGGGTGGAATAGTCAGCTATTAAAAGTTGCCCGATCTTAAGTTCATTAATGAGCTTATTGGCTTTATCCACTACATAAATGTATGTGAGCGTTTCAGCTTTTTTACCGTAGTTTTTAATATGATCAAATACATGTTGAACAGTCCACCCAGGTCTTACCTGAATATAATGGGGAGTCATCAGACGTGCAATGCAGTCTTTTGGATAGCCTATCAGATTTAAGGCTGTTTCTTTTTCCTCATCAAGCCAGAAGATTTATAGTTTGTTTTTTTAAATCATCAGAAATGATATATCTCTACTTTTTTTGTCAAGAGTTGAGAGTTGTTCAGCAATGTCTGCCGGATGCTGGTCCTGTAATCTTAATATATTCATTCCCTTAGCTTTTATGACAGTTTATAAAATTTAATGCTTGATTGTTAACCGGAATTAGCCTGACTTATAAAAATACTGGCAAAGCTTCTATCAAACTTCGTGTATATTCACTTTCAGGATTTGAAATCAATGTATCAGCTTCACCACTTTCAGCAATTTTGCCGTTTTTCATAACTATCATACGATCTGACATATACCGGACTACTGATAGATCGTGAGAGATGAAAATATAGGTGAAACCAAAATCCTTTTTCAGTTTGTTAAGGAGGTTCAAAACCTGAGCCTGTATTGAAACGTCCAGAGCTGACACTGATTCATCACATATAATGAAACCCGGATTCAGTGCAAGAGCACGCGCAATACAAATTCTTTGTCTTTGCCCGCCTGAAAATTCATGTGGAAAACGATGATAATGCTCAGGCTTAAGTCCTACGCGCTCAAGTAGTTCAGTAACCTTTTCCTGCTTTTCTTTATGGCTTTTATACAAACCATGTACTTTCATTGGTTCTTCTATAGCTTCGCCAATGGTGATACGTGGATTGAGCGATGAATATGGATCCTGAAAAATGATCTGCATATTCTGGCGCAACTTCCGTAATTTATTATTAGGCAATTTTTTTAAATCCAAACCATTGAAAGTGATTTTGCCATCATTGGCTTTTATGAGTCCTAATAAGGCACGCCCCAGGGTTGTTTTCCCTGATCCTGATTCACCAACAAGACCAAGGGTTTCACCTTTGAATACATCAAAACAGATATTATCAACTGCTTTAATGTATTTCTTTTTGAAATTAAACAATGAAGTGTTTTCCTCAAAATATACTTTCAGGTTCTCGATATTTATAAAAGGCTCTGAATTGTAGATCCTTTTATGTTCCTGCGCTCTTTTTTCAGGGGTGACCTCTGGGATTTTAAGCACGTCATTAGTATTGGTAGCATTGATAAAATCTGCAACAACAGGCAATTTTTCAGGTCTGCCACTCATACCAGGCCTGCATGCGATCAAACCCTTTGTATATGGATGTTCCGGATGGTTAAAAACCTGATCTGCTGTACCTGTTTCAACAATTTTACCCCTGTACATTACTGCTACCTCATCTGCAATGTTTGCGACAACTCCCAGGTCGTGACTGATATACAGTACACCCATATTATATTTTTGTTGTAGATCTTTCATCAGCGTTAAGATGCTTTTCTGAACTGTAACATCCAAAGCTGTAGTGGGTTCGTCAGCAATGAGCAGCACAGGGTTACATGCTACAGCCATAGCTATCATAACCCGCTGTTTTTGTCCACCTGAAATTTGATGAGGATAACTATTGAAAATGCTCTCAGGGCGAGGTAGCATAACCTCATTAAAAAGCTCAAGCGTTCGTCGTTTTGCTTCTTTATAAGTATATCCTAAATGCAAAATCATACTTTCAGTCACCTGTTTCCCACATTTCATAACCGGATTCAATGAAGTCATTGGTTCCTGAAATATCATCCCTATTTTATTACCCCGTATCTTTTGGATATTTTTATTACTGATTTTAAGAAGGTTAATTGTGTTATCATCTTTGTCTGAAAAGAGAATTTCACCGGAATCAATTTTTGCAGCAGTAGGTAATAATCTGAGTATTGAAAGTGCGGTTACAGATTTACCTGAACCCGATTCTCCAACTATACCAAGGGTCTTGCCATGCTCAATACATAGGCTCACGCTCTCAGTTGCCTGATGATATTTATTATCGGATATAAATCCGATACTGAGATCCTTTATTTGTATTAGCGATTTCACAATTAAGACAGCTTATGGCACAAAATGCAAAAATAGAGCTTTGAAATGAATTTTAGTCATAGTGGTTACTAATGTAAGCTAATGGAACAGGATTTTGTCTATAAAAATTGAAAAAAATTTTGAGATTGAACTTCAAATCCTGTAATATTAAATTGATTTTCAGAAAAACCAAACTAATAATTTTGTATTTTCGTAAATGAAAAATATTTCAGCATTACTATGCTTTCTCTGATCGATGATTTTGTTTCCCTGATCTATCCGCAGGTTTGTCAGGCTTGTGGTAATACTCTTTTCCGAAACGAAGAGATTATTTGCACATATTGCCGCTATCATCTTCCACGAACACATTACCATAAATTAAGGGATAATCCCTTGGCACAGGTTTTCTGGGGCAGGGTAAATCTTGAAAATGTTAGTGCTTTTTATTTTTTTCGAAAAGGGGGTAAAGTACAGCATCTGATGCATCAGTTTAAATATAAAGGCAAGGATGAAATTGGTGTTTATCTTGGAAGATTATATGGTGCAGAACTCAGGCAAGTAGAGACTTTCAGTAGTATTGAAATGGTAATACCAGTGCCTCTGCATATTAAAAAGCTAAGGAAGCGGGGTTATAATCAAAGTGAGAAATTTGCTGAAGGTTTAGCTGCATCAATGAATATAGAGCTGGAAACCAGTGTGTTGATAAGAACTTTTGCGTCAGAAACTCAAACCAGAAAAACAAGGTTTAATCGCTGGGAGAACGTAAAAGAGATTTTCAAAGTCACAGAACCCCAAAAGATTACCGGAAAACATATTCTTTTAGTGGATGATGTGATTACTACAGGTGCTACAATAGAGGCAAGTGCGCAACATCTTCTTGAAACTGAAGGTGTTCGCCTTAGCGTTGCTTCACTGGCTTGTACGCTACATTAGCTTATAGTCATTTGTTTTGCTGTTAAAAAAACTGAATATTTAGCCAGATCCTGACGTATTTAGAGTCGTCCTCCCAATACTGTTGTTTTTTTATAATGTTTGATTTTGCCGTTCAAATCAAACAGTTCAATGTAAATCAAATAATAACCTATTGAGGCTTTCTCGTTATTGTCAGTGATACCGTCCCAGGTATATGCGCCATAGGTACCAAGCAACTGATTTTGAATCAATCGTCTTATTAGCCTGCCCGACATATCATAAATATTTATAGTTGCCACATAACCAGGTTCTTCAAGTGAATAGGATATATTTAATACATCATTATAACCGTCACCATCAGGTGAAAAAATTTCCGGACTTAAGCTGAAAGGCTCATCTTCTTCAATGATTGCCATAAATTGCGAGTTTTTATAAGCAGGAGTGCCATAACCCGCTGTGGATGCTGCTGAATGCCAGTTAGTACGATCATCTGAAGGACGACTATAATCAATTCTTTCAAGTGCAACACCTTTGAAAGTACTTAATAGCGGGAAATGCATGTTTTCGTGATAAACCAAACGATCAATAATGTTTTCGTTAGGGTCACATAATACTGCTATTCCACTGGTATTTGAGAATTGAGGAATCGAAGGCATATTGATGAATCCACGGGGATTGGGAGTATAAAAAAATTTAGTCACCAGATCGGTTTTGGTAGTCAGAACTATATATTCTTCCGGAAAGATCAAAAACCCTGATGGTGCAATCTCTCTTACTGAGGTTAACTGATTCATAATAGTATCCTGAGAAGCTAATCTTAGTTTCTTCAGGTCAATTATTTTATTTGAACGATTGTAAATCTCCACATATTCAACTCCACCAGCCGGAGGATTAAATAATATCTCATTGATAACAAGATCGTTATATTCAGGATTGGAAGAGTGTGCAAAACGAATGTAACTATCCGGGGCGACAGGATTACCGGCACAATCGTTTAGAATACCGGTAATGGATATTTCATAAATTATTTGTTCGCTGAAAGATGCCTCAAACTGAAGAATTACTTCATTGTAAACAGGCTCATTTGCCACTGCAATCAACGGATTCCCAATGCCATGATTAACAGAATAAGCCAAGGTGTTTTCAATATCATCAATCTGCATTTTTTCAGAAAAAGTAAGTGCAAGTGTATGATTGTCAACTATTATAGCTTTAATAAGCCATGGCGCAGTGATATCGGGATTGTCAGCCCGAACTGAATTAACTGCTCCCGGTGTGCCTCCTCTTAGATCTTTTGATGCAATCCAGTTTTCAGCTTCTCCACATGGATTAAATGGGTCAATCATTTCGAGTGTCCAGCCACCTTCTTTTTTAGCATTGCTCTGATACCAGGAATCGGAGTATGTAACGCAATGAATTACAATCTCATCATTATCATAAAGGCTAATTGTGCCTCCTGCATTCGGAAGAGCTGTAGGAGACAATCCCTGAATTGTAGCTGTTGCGCCATATTCTGAAAAAGTACTCATTGCAGATTCAGAGCCAATGATCAGATAGCCGTGAGGCTCTATCGCTACATTGGGGAAGTTCCGTTGTGTTGTCCCAATCCGGAGCTTCCAGCCATCAAGGAATATAGTATGTTCGGTAGTATTAAACAATTCAATGAACTCATGCGGAGGGAGATCTACTTCGGGTGTTGGATCTGCCATGATCTCGTTTATTACAATATCATAAATCCCTGCTTTGAAATATGAAAATTCCTTTTCAACAGGCAGCATGGTATTTCCAGCTGGATCACTTATTCCCTGAACCGAAAGGATATAATATTCTCCGTTTACAAAAGGAGTATTGAAATGCAGCAAAACTCTGTCAGGATTTTCAGCATCAGCAATTACCTGATAAGGGTTTCCAACTCCTTTATTAACATAATAATTAGTAGCATCGCTTGCTGATGCCTGGTCGGGCTTTTCACTGAAAATGATCTCAAGTTCTGTAGCCGTTAATGCTCTTACTTGCTCAATTTCAGGTGGAATGGTATCAATACGTATATCCCCGACATAAAAATCATCAAAATAAAAATTTCTGATATTTCCGCTTGTATACTTACAGAAAATACCAAACCAGGCTGTATTTGTGTGGGTAGCATCGGTAACATTTCCCTGAAGTTCATATGTTTCACCTCCCTGAGAATCAGTATAAATTTCCCAGTTGCCGTTAAAATCACGTAATACCTTAATTCTCAAAATATTATTAGTGGCATTTGCAACATTGTCCAATCCGGAAAGTATTTCAGTTCGTGTCATGCCATCCTGTCGGAATAGGTAAATACGTTTATTGTTAGAACCATCTTTACCAATTTGCAGATAATAACCATTTAAGGGGCCCCTGAGATCAGGTTCGGTAGAAACAAGATAAATTTTTGGATGATTATTATTTGTTGGGGTAAATGCAAGTCTGATCCAGAAGTTCCATTCTGTATTATTTATTACAGAACTTGGGGTAACTAGAATTGTAGAGTCATTGCCGGCAACGGAATAAAGTCTTAACCTGAAATTATCAACAATAAATAAATGAGTATCTCCGCTCCATGCCGGATTATGCAAAAAATCCCCATCGCTGAAATCATCACTGAACTGGGCAATCATATAGTTCGAAACAAAGATCAGAGCTATTGATAAAAGAGTTTTGGTTACAATCTCTTTCATTTTATTATTGTTTGATTTTGGTGTAAATATATAAAAAAATACGCATGTACTAAATAAATGATTTTTGACCTGTGTAATCCCCGGCTTCAATTTTTAGTTTTTAATAATTTCGGTTGGTGTTGATACAAGGCAATGGGTAGTGGGTAGAAAGGTTGTTCCAAGACGTATATAATAAATGGGAACTGCCATTGATTATCGTGCTGCTAATGGTTTGCACAGTTGTGAGAAGTTTTTCTATATTCGTGTAGTGTTGAAATATATTGAACAACTGGAACGGAAATTAATATGGTATGAGTAAATTGATAAAATTATCTCTCCCAAATTGACGGTTTTGAAAGTAATTGAAATTATCTGCTACTAGTATCTTCAATACATTCTATATAAATATATAGTAATAACAAATAAGGCCTGAAATAGATAAAATTGTATAAACTGAATGTACCATCTGTGCTTCTTAATATCCTCTGTGATGGTTGATAACCACCGAGAACACAGAGGTTCACAGAAAAATCTGTTGAAAGATACTCTGTGAACCTCCGTGCCCTCTGTGGTTAAATGAATTACTATTAAAATGTTATTATTGTAAACGAGTATTATATTGCTACTGTGCAGCTGTGAATTTTTTAACCTGCGGTTAGGGGGCAACATGCTACGGTTTATCCAAAGCTATTGGATTTAGAGCAAAATGTTAAATTGTCTGGTTTTCTTTGTTAACCCTTAAAAATGCTAATTTTGCAGCCTCGAAATCAAAGTTTGAAATGAGAATTGCAATTGTAGGTGCCACAGGTTTGGTAGGAACCATGATCATAAAAGTGCTGGAAGAAGCGCGCTATCTGCTTGTTTCTGATATTACAGAGTTCATTCCGGTGGCTTCAGTTAAATCGGCAGGGAAAAAGCTGAGATTTCTCGGAACAGATTATTCAGTGAAAGAAATCAGCCAGGCAATAAGTCTAAGACCTGATATTGCTTTGTTTTCAGCCGGTTCTGTTATTTCTTCCGAATGGGCTCCGGTATTTGCAGAGGCTGGCATTACTGTTATTGATAATTCTTCAGCATGGCGTATGCATGATGATGTACCACTGATATTGCCCGAAATCAATTCTCACAGAATCACAAAAGAAACCAGTATCATTGCCAACCCGAACTGCTCGACCATACAACTTGCTCTTGTAATGGCACCATTGCATAAACATTTTGGTATCAAACGAATTGTAATATCAACTTATCAGTCAGTAACCGGTTCAGGAAAAAGAGGAATGGATCAGCTTGAGAATGAGCGTTTTGGAAAAGAAACTACAAAGGTATATCCGCATCCTGTTGATTTGAATCTTATTCCTCAGGGAGGTGGTTTTCTTGGTAACGGATACACCACCGAAGAAATGAAATTAGTGGATGAAACTCATAAAATCCTTGAGGCACCTGACATTCAGATCACTTCAACGGTAGTTAGGGTTCCGGTGTATGGAGGTCATTCAATGGCAGTAAATGTTGAATTTAACAACAGTTACGACCTGGAACAGATTTACAGGATCATTTCTGGCACTCAGGGCGTTGTTGTTCAGGATGAGCCGTCTGAGTTTTTATATCCTATGCCTTTGTATGCTGAGGGCAAAGATGAGGTTTTTGTCGGTCGTATCCGTCGCGACTGGTCGGCTCCCAATGCTTTGAATCTGTGGATTGTAGCTGATAATCTTCGTAAAGGAGCTGCTACAAATGCAGTTCAGATAGCTGCGTTATTAAATAAACAAAGAATATTCTAAAATACTCACAGGTGAATATTTTCAGAGGAACAGATTTTTCGCACAGACTTAAGCATCCTGTGGTCACGGTAGGCACTTTCGATGGAGTACATAAAGGGCATCAGGCTTTACTGGCAAAAATGAAAGAATTAGCCGGAGTAACTGGTGGTGAAACTCTTGTAATTACCTTTAACCAGCATCCGCGTCTGATTCTAAACGCTGACAATGATGTTTTTTTTCTTAATACTATAGAAGAAAAAATAAAATTGATTGAAAATGCCGGAATTGAGAATCTTTGGATACTGCCTTTTACAAAAAGTTTTGCCAGATTATCTGCTGAGAAGTTCATAAAAGATTTTTTGGTTGATAAAGCAGGGGTGGATCATCTTTTGGTTGGTTATGATCACAGCCTTGGTAAAGGCGGAACAACAAGTTTTGATGATTTGAAAAACCTTGCTGATAATTTTGGATTTGCTGTGAGGAAAATTGAAAAAGTCATTATTGAAGACAAAACAGCGAGTAGTTCCGTAATACGGGAAGCACTGATAAATGGCAATATTGAAACAGCCAATATGCTTCTGGGTTATAATTATATGTTAAGCGGAAGGGTTAAAATTGGAAATCAGATTGGTCATAAAATAGGTTTCCCGACAGCTAATTTAAAATATATAAATCGACGAAAATTAATACCTGCTATTGGTGTATATGCCTGTAGAATTGAATGGAACGGTCAGATCTACAATGCTATGAGTAATGTTGGATTCCGACCTACTGTTAATTCTAACCATCTTAACATCGAAGCTCATATTTTCGATTTTGATCGTGATATTTATGATGACCCCATAACAATCAGTTTTGTTCAGCGAATTCGCGATGAACAAAAATTTGATGGATTGGAGCAACTACAAGCACAACTGATAAAAGACAAAGAGGTGGTTCTGAAAGTGCTAAAAAGCTTTTAAAGAATCAGCGGGGCTTAATTTTTTATTTTTGATTCGAAACCCAAAAGCAAGCACAAGAATACATCCAATTTATTTCAGCCTTTTTCACTTGTCAGTTTTAGTGCAAACGAAAAAATCCCGGGAGTATCATATTTAGGAATGATCTGTTCGACAAGAAGGTTGATCTTACCAGTTTCATTGAAAGTTAATTTTGACCGAACAACAACTTCAAGGTCAACCACACCATCTTTAAGAACTCCGTTCAAGTTGCCATCTTTATTCCTAATCTTGATTATCTGTTCCCATATCCTTTCTTCACCTGATGGGTAGGTCATGATTATATGCAATGGAATCCGGTCATATTCCAGATCCGGGCTGTGTTTAATGATAGCCGATATTGAATAGTTGTTTTTAACGCTGGCTATCTGCATATCAAATGATAATTTATCGAATCTGTGCCATCCTGTTTCAGGGAAGTCTTTTGAAATGATCAGCGGTTGGTTGTTTCCGCATGATATCAACAGAAATGTACTTAGTATTACGATAAATATAGAATTATGCTTTGCCATTTATTTTAAAATCATTTTACCTGGCAAATTTACTAAAATCAAATGATTTCAGATTATAAGCATTGCTTGAGGTATAAAATTTTACTTGAGGGTAGAGAAAAAATAAAGACCTCTGCTTTTGGACTAATTAAGCTGAGGTTAGATAATGCATATTAAATCCTATTTTCAAAACTTGGTCTAAAAGTGAATTTTCAGGTTTTAAACATCAATATTGGCGTATCTTGCATTACGTTCAATAAACTCACGGCGTGGAGGAACTTCACCGCCCATGAGCATTGAGAAAATACGATCGGCTTCAGTAGCATTTTCAATGGTTACCTGTCTGAGAGTTCGGGTTTTAGGATCCATGGTTGTAAGCCATAATTGCTCGGCATTCATTTCACCAAGACCCTTATAACGCTGAATATGGATCCCTCTTTCATCACCATTTGTTGAAAATGCCTGTACTGTAGCTTTTCTTTCTTCTTCACTCCAGCAGTAGCGTTCTTCTTTGCCTTTCCGAACCAGATAAAGTGGGGGAGTAGCTATGTAGATATGACCCAGCTCAACCAATTCGCGCATATAACGAAAGAAAAAAGTCAGGATCAGAGTGGCAATATGGCTGCCGTCAACATCGGCATCAGTCATAATAATGACTTTATGATAACGAAGCTTGTTGAGATTAAGCTCTTTACTGTCTTCTTCGGTACCAATGCTTACTCCCAGTGCGGTATATATATTTTTAATTTCTTCACTTTCAAATATTTTATGCTGCATGGCTTTTTCCACATTCAGGATTTTTCCTCTCAAAGGCAGAATAGCCTGGAATTTACGGTCGCGTCCCTGTTTTGCAGTTCCCCCTGCTGAATCACCCTCAACCAAATATATTTCACACAATGCCGGATCGGTTTCTGAGCAGTCGGCAAGTTTACCGGGCAGACTACTGCTATTAAATACATTTTTTCTTTGAACCAATTCACGCGCTTTTCGTGCAGCATGACGTGCCGTTGCAGCAAGAATCACTTTATTTACAATGGTACGTGCATCACGGGGATTTTCTTCAAGGAAATAAGCCAGTCTTTCACTCACTATCTGATCTACAGCTCCCATTACTTCATTATTTCCGAGTTTTGTTTTGGTTTGACCCTCAAACTGAGGTTCCTGAACTTTAGCTGAAATAATTGTGGTAAGTCCTTCACGGAAATCATCACCGCTGATATCAAATTTAAGTTTTGACAACATGCCAGATTTTTCAGCATAACTTTTAAGGGTTCTTGTTAAACCTCTTCTGAACCCTGCAAGATGAGTACCCCCTTCATGTGTATTGATATTATTTACATACGAATGAATATTTTCAGAAAATGAGGTATTATACTGCATTGCTATTTCAATAGGAACTCCATTTTTCTCACCTTCAAAAGTGATTGGTTCCGAAATAAGTTTTTCTCTGTTTGCATCCAGATAGGATATGAAATCCTTGAGCCCTTCTTCTGAATAAAATGTTTGAGTAACAGGGTCGTTATCGCCATTTTCGTTACCATTTCTGTCTCTTTCATCAGTAATAGAAAGCTTGATCCCTTTGTTCAGGTAAGAAAGTTCACGAAGGCGGGAACTAAGTGTATCATAATCGTATTTAGTAACTGTAAAAATAGAGTCGTCAGGTTTAAATGTTACGATAGTTCCGGTTTTAGAGCTTTCACCTATATTTGTTACTTCATATAAAGGTTTTCCACAAGCGTATTCTTGTCTATAAATCTTTCCATCACGATGTACATCAACTTTTAATGCAGTGCTTAAAGCATTAACACAACTTACGCCTACTCCATGCAAACCTCCAGAAACCTTATAGGACTCCTTATTGAATTTTCCGCCGGCGTGTAATACGGTCATTACTACCTCAAGCGCAGAACGATTTTCTTTTTCGTGCATGTCAACAGGGATGCCACGACCATTGTCAGTTACTGTGATTGAATTGTCCTTATGTATAACAACATCAATATTAGTACAATAGCCTGCTAAAGCTTCATCAATTGAGTTATCAACTACTTCGTAAACAAGATGGTGTAAACCTCGTGTACCTGTATCACCAATATACATGGCAGGGCGTTTTCTAATAGCTTCAAGACCTTCAAGGATCTGAATATTACTCGCTGTATATTCGCTGTTATCTTCTGTTCTTTCTTTTAAATCATCAATCATATGCAATAAAATATATACTTTTAATAACTATGCAAAAATACTGAAAATAACTGAATTAAAGAGAGTTTTGAAAGGATAAAACGAGTGAAGTTATTAACATTTTTGAAGAATTGTTAAACTTCTGTGGTTATGGTAGACCCTTCTGCCGGTATGAAAATATTGAATTGTCATACTGCATAAAAATCACATTTTTAATAGCCGGAACAGATACCAGACATTAAAAAATTTCATTATAATCTTTTAACCTGTATCTCGCTTTCAATACCTGGCTATCAGAACGATTGAAATTCAGTATTGTTTAGCTGTTAAAATGAAAAACCGGCTCCTGCCATTACATTCAGACGCTGGCTCGGATAATTATACCAGTAAAAATGCCTTCCTGTTGTAATATTTCGAGCATCTATGAAAAAATGCAATTGTCTGTTGAGCCTGTAAGTAGCGCCAATACTTAAATTAACCCATGGCTTTATTTCTGTTTCTTCTTGTCTGTTCAGATTACTGTTCCACACATTTGTCCATGATTTGCCATGAGAATATACTGAGCCGCGAAAAGCAAATTTCTCGGAATAATTATACCAGCCTTCAAAATATGTTTTAAACGCTGGCAAATGCCATGCTTTTATTTGATTATCAGTGGTATAGGAGGATATGACAAAGCCTGTTGATATTCTTAATTGTTGTGATAACGAAACGCTTACCGAAGCTTTACCTTGTACTATGTTCAGATCATCGTAAACAACAATAAAACGATTATACGGTGCTATTGTATCATTAATGAACAATGGCATGTTGTCAATAATGGTATTATAGCCTGCAATTTCAAAATCGAGATGTTTTCCAATACTTGATTGCAATCCGCCATAAAATCTGAGCTTTGTAGAACTGTTACGATAATCAAGCACTGATTGAAGAAAAGGATTTTGCTGAACAAGGTCCTGAAACGTGTTAGCCTGCTTTTCTCCAACAATACCCACAAAAACATCTACCCTGTCTTTAACAAGCTGGAGTCTGCCTTCAGCTAAAGGATAAACACTAAAATGTATCGAGCTGTCATTATCAAATGCCAGACCTAATCCAACTTTGACTTCATATTCCTGATATTTGAATTTCATGTAGGGCTGTAGCTGAATTAGTGTGTTTTTGCTGGTTTTCACACTATCAGTAGTGTTGTAATTACCAATTCCTATGTTCATTCCAAGGTTTTGACGGTCATTAGTGCGAAATAGTCTGAAAAAAGAATTCAGTTGGGATTTAAACTCAATCTGATTGCCTTTGGTTTCATATAAATCATTTATGAAATCAATACTAAGCGAACCATCATATTGGAATCCCTGTAAATTTTTATTATTACTTTGTGCTGTAATGGCAAAACCTGTCTGGTTAAAACGCTGCCTTAACTGATCTTTTGAAGTATTATAAACTGAATCAGGAAACTCAGCTTTAAGAAAACCATAGTGATGTACTACTTTACGATCATATTTTATTTTGGAACCAAGTGTAAAACGTTCAAAAAATTTCTTGCCGTTTATTTGTAACATATTGTCGCTAAAAGCACTATGCCCGTAGTTTTTAATCTTCCCTAATGAGGAAATATGCCTGAAATGCAGGTTTAAAAGGTAGTTCTGATTACGAAGAGTACCTGAATTAAGTTCAAGATATGGTGTTATATAATTTCCAAAACCGGCACGAATATGATTTCTGTAGATTGTTTTTATAGAATCAGGAGGAGGGGCAGCTTCCTGTATAGGATCAATTTTGTGCAATATATTCATTTTTACAGGTTCCGGATTGATCTCAAGAGCCGGTAGTTTTGACTCGCCAATTTCAATTTTCGGCTGAATATTGATCTTTAGTACTTCAGGAACACTTGGTTCATAAGGAGCAATTACCGTTATTTCTTCTTTTTGTGGCAACTGTGCTTTTACATTATATGAACCCACAATGAATGCGGCGGCAAAAAATATTGTTATTGCTATTTTTATTTGAAGGTATCTCATATGAATAAGTTTTCAGAATTTTAATTATCGCCTTCTTTAGGTAGTTCATTGAGTTTTTTTCTTGCTAATGCACGTAATTCCTCACCCTGATGATTTTCCACAACACTGAGCAGGGTTTGACGTGCCTGAAAGATATTACCGTTCTTTTTGTAAATATCTGACAGCAAAATAAACCCTGAAGCTACCCAATAGTCGTATGAAGCATAATTAGCTGCAAGATCAAATATAATATTCTCAGCTTCGTCAAGCTTGTTTTGTTCGTACAGAATAGAAGCAAGATGATAGCTGGCTTCAGCTCCAAAACTACCCTGAGGCGACAGACGAATAGCCAGCTTGTAAGATTCGGTTGCTTTTGTGGTTTGAGAAAGAGCCATTGCCGATTTTCCTGCAATTAAATGTATCTCAGCCATAGAAGTTTCGGGCACTCTTGAATCTTTCAACAGTTTTTCAGCAGCAATTAATACTGCCTGATGGTCTTCAAGTTTATTACCTGTAAATAGCTGACCATTAATAGCTTCAAAACGGATTGCAGAATTTCCTGCTATTTCTTCAAGCTGGATATATTGTTCCCGTGCTTTGGCATAATTACTTAGATTCTGGTTGATCTTTGCAGCACGTTGTAAGGAATGTTCTGTAAACTCCGAACGAGGCCGTGAAAGTACATTTTCATAACCCAATAATGCTTCTGACATATTATTGGCTCTGAATTCACAATCAGCTTTATAGTAATTTGAATTCAGTGAATATAATCCCTGAGGAAAACGATTTAGATAATTTGAAAAACCCTGTTTGGCACTTGCACAGTCGTTTTCCATATATTTATTCAGTGCAGCGAAATAAAGCAGCGAATCCTGTTCTCTGTCAGTTATTTGAGCAAAGGATATATTTTTCGAATATGCAATAAACTCATCTACACGGTTTAAGTCCACATATATATTTCTAATATTTGCAATAGCTTCATGAGCTTCCTGCGAACCCGGATATTCAGTAACTACTTTTTTAAAGGTGTCCAGAGCCTTGTTATAGTCACTTAAATTATAATAGATCAACCCTGTTTTCATCAGGGCTGTTTTTATAAGATTACTGGCAGGATAATTTACAATGAGGGTGTTAAAAAATTGTAAGGCTTCATTGTTTTGATTTATGATCATAGCAGTATTGCCCATTTCGCTAAATGCTTCGGCTGCATATGGCGAACTGCTATATTGTCTCTGGAATGCCCTAAGAGTAGCGATTTTCTCCTCTTGTTTTCCTAATGCTCCTAACGCTCGTGCTTTCTGAAAAGTGGCATAATCTGCTTCTGCCGAATTAAGGTGCGCTGCTTTGTCATATTGTGAAATTGCATCCTGATAGCGTTTACTTACAAAATATGAATCGCCCGTTCGCATATAGGCGTCGCTGACCATTTTGCTGTTTTCCTTACTTTCGTTTTTTAAAAAAAGCTTAAATTCTTGAACAGCATCATTATATTTTTTTTGCTGAAACCAGCTATATCCGATATTATAATGTGCTGTGTGGTATAATGGCAAATTACGGGCGCCCTGAGCTGACAAAAAGCGATTATAATATGAAATAGCCAGATCATATTGCGAAAGCCTGAAATATGATTCTCCTGTCCAGAAAAGCGAATTGGCAAAAATATTCTGGTCTATATTGGTTTCCTGTGACTTTTTGAACATTTTCATGGCATTGAAATAATCTCTGTCGTTAAAAAGCTCAATCCCACGGTTATATGTAATTCTCTGATATGCCTCATTAAGTTCTTTATCTTTTTCTTTGATGTTGTCAATTGAGGCAAGAGCTTCACGGTAATTGTTTGACGAAAGGTAAAGATGTACCAGATAGGTTAACGCTTCTTTACGGCGCTTACCATCGGGATAATCTTCAATATACTGATTTAGTGCTTTAAGTGGTTCATTATATGGGTTTGAACTATTCTCCAATGATAATTTAGCATAATTAAACAAAGCTTCCTCGCGGACCTCCGGATTAAAAGCCAGACGATAGGCAGAGTGGAAAGCATTTCCGGCATATTGCTTTTGATCAGTTTTCAAATATGCATTGGCAAGATTAAAATATGAGTATTGGCTGATGGAATCATCAGCACCAATTGCTGATTGAAAATAACGGATCGCATCCTGATAGCGTTCGGAAACAAGATAAAGATATCCCATTTGATACGACTCCCCGCGGGTTATACGATTACGGCTATTGGTGTAATAATTTTCGAGGTATGACAAGGCTTTGTCATAATTCTCAAGCTTGTAATATGAATCACCTATGATTTTGCAGATTTCAAGGTTTTGACGACTTTTGTTGGCAGTGTACAGGTTTTCTCCAAGCTCCGTTACTTTATCATACTTCTCCTGCTTATGATAAATATGAACAAGATAATACGGAATGACTTGCCTGTATTCATTTTCGTTTCTGATTTTATTAAGATCATCCAGTGCCTTTTCAAGATCATTTTCGATATACGCCAGGTGTGCATAATAAAATGTGGCTGGAATTGTATAATACGTTTGTGTATTTCGTAACTGATTGAAATTCTGCCTTGCTTTTGCGAAATCATCCTGACGCATATAGCAATAACCCTTTTTAAAATAAAGTTCGGCAAGTTCTTTATTACTTAAAGTTTTCTCAGTCACTTCACTGAATGATTTTAAAGCAGTACGGTAGTTCTTTTTCTTGAACTGCAATGAACCAAGATTAAACCATGCCTGGTTTAACAATGAGCTTTTATTATAATTGGAAATGAAATTTTCAAATAAATATTCTGTATCTTTATTATCGAGTTCAGCTGCACACAATGCCACATAGTATGAAGCCTGTGTCTTTAACAACATGTCAGCTTTTTTTTCCTGATTAGCAATAGATTCAAATATAGTTCGGGCAGCAGCATATTTTTCAAGTTCAAATAATGTTTCAGCTACCCTGAATTGCTCTGCTGCCGTTGGTAATGCCTTGGTTTGCTGAGCAGTAACATGAAAATTAAACTGCCATATTAACAGAATAATGAATAATAAAGATTTTTTTATCATAGTTTTTAAACTTGCAGTGTCATGAGCAGAAAACGCAGGAAATTTAAGCTTATTTTAATGGCAGGTATATAGCACCACCAATGTTATCTTCTCTTGCACCGGTAGCAGAAGCAAGACAATTCACTTCCCCTTTCCAGCGAAGTAAGCCAAGAAAAGCAAAGATAAGTGCTTCTTTAATGTCAATTATCTGATTGTCAGGAATAATGAATTCACTATGCGACAGTGACTTAAGCCTTTCGATAAGAAATTTATTGTAAGCACCACCTCCGGTGATTAGCGTTTTTCTTATTTCAAAATTTGTTAAAACATCTGAAATCTGAATAGCAATATGTTCTGTAATAGTTCGCAATAAGTCAGGAACAGTATTATAGTTATTTAAAAATTGCAAAAAGTTTTGATTTAGCCATTCTGTACCCAACGATTTTGGTATAGGACCCGTATAATAAGGAAGTGAATTCATTTGCTTCAGGATGTCATCTATAATTCTGCCCTGACGTGCTGTTTTGCCGTCTTTATCATAATCAAGATTTATTTTGTTCGAAAGAAGATTCAGCACTGTGTTTACAGGGCATATATCAAAAGCAATACGTTTATTGCCGCTATCGAGAGATATATTTGAAAAGCCCCCAAGGTTCAGACAGGCATCATATTTACCAAAAAGCAACTTGTCGCCTATAGGTACCAAAGGTGCACCTTGCCCACCAAGACAAATATCGTTGGCTCTGAAATCACAAACTACGGGTTTGCTTGCTGCTGTCGCTATTGCTGCACCACTCCCTATCTGGGTTGTATAGCCATTTGCAGGGTCATGAAATATGGTATGCCCGTGTGATGAAATGAAATATGGATCGAAACCGGTTTCCTGATGAAATTGTTTGCTTAACATCCCGATTAATTTTCCATAGTCAAAATGGGTTTTTGCAAGATCATTTGCAGCAGCGTTAAACAAGCTTTTTAGCTTATTTTTCCACATCGCTGAATAGGCGTAAGTGGTAGCGTGTTCAATACGAAAATTCCACTCACCATGATCTTCAGAAAAAACACAAGCAGCAAAATCAATTCCATCGAGCGAAGTGCCTGACATTACGCCTGTTACTTTGAAAAAACCGCCTTCTTTATTTTCCATAATAAAACCTAAAGATTTTCTGCCAGACTCTCAAGTTGATTTTTTCTTGAACCTTTAATTAGAATATGATAACCAATGATTTTATCATTGTGTTTCAGCCAGTTTTTTGCTTCCTGCGTATTGAGAAAGAAAAGCGCTGAAGGATGTTCATTTTTGAAACGATAAAAACCCTCACCAATAAAGATTTTTAATCCCGGTTGATATTGCAGGGAAATCTCTATGATCCGCTTGTGCTCTTCAGTAGAGTAGTTCCCCAGTTCCAGCATTTCACCAAGTATGAACATTTTGGGATGATCCGGATTTTGAATAAAATTATTCAGAGCTGCTTCCATACTTGATGGATTAGCATTATAGGCATCAAGTATCAGTTGATTCCTGCCGGTATCAATAAGCTGAGAACGATTGTTTTGTGGTATGTACGCCGAAATGGCATCCTTTATCAGCTTTGAACCAATACCAAAATAACGACCGACAGCAATTGCCGCTGAAATATTACCTGCATTATAGGTCCCGATAAGCTGGCTATGGATTTTTAAAATGTTGTTATTCTCAAAATATTTTAATGTCAGAAAAGGCTCATTGCTGATAATTTCAGTTCTGTAGTCTGCATTTTTATCGGAACCATAGGTTAACACAGAAAGATTTTCTGCGTGTTTCATCAGCAAATCGTCATCGTAGTTAATGAATATCTTTCCTGAATGTGATCTCAGAAAATCAAAAAGTTCAGTTTTTGCTTTTATTATTCCTTCAAAATTGCCAAATCCCTCAAGATGAGCTTTTCCAATATTGGTAATAATGCCATATTCGGGCAAAGCCAGATTGCATAGTTCGGTGATCTCACCCTGATGATTGGCTCCTAATTCAATTACCGCAATTTCATGCGTTTTATTTAATTCAAGCAGTGTAAATGGAACACCTATATGATTGTTCAAATTTCCCTTTGTAGCCAGAACCTTGTATTTTTGAGCCAGAACCGTAGCAATCAGTTCTTTGGTAGTAGTCTTACCATTAGTACCGGTAATGGCTATTACAGGTATATTAAAACGCTTGCGGTGAAACAATGCAAGTTGTTGAAGAGTTTCAAGAGTATTGCTGACCAGAATATATTTTTCAGAATCAACAAATGAGGGATTATCAACAATAGCGTAGGATGCTCCTAATTCAATGGCATCTTCTGCATATTGATTGCCATCAAACGATTCTCCTTTAAGAGCTATAAAAATACAGTTTTTCTGAATTTTCCTTGAATCGGTACAGATAAGGGGATGTTGGCAAAAAACATCATAAATCCGTGATATATCCATAAAAGGAAATTCTGTTATAGCATAATTGCTTTATATAAGATCAGAATAATGGCAACCAGTTTTGAACACCGGATCACTTATTCATAAACTCTGCAATTCTTTATCTCTTTTTGGCTGCTGTTGTGCTTCCTGTTCTTGTCATTGCACAACGAAATCCTATGTAATTGGTTGATTTGTCTTCGTCAAGATACCGACGTGCCCCTGGAGAAAGATAGTGAGCCGGATCACGCCATGAACCACCCTTGTAAACACGTGATTTATCGCTGATCAAAGAAGTTTTTCCGTATTCATACATTCTAACGGTTGTATTTTCTACTTTTACTTCTTCATTCATATTTCTATCAATAAGCGAGCGCTGGTCACCGTCAAGATAGTTCCTATTATCAGCAGTGCGATAATTAAATCTGTTCACCGCTTCTTCGTCGGTAATATCTCTGTATCTAATCCTACCCATGCTGTCTTTTTCAACCAGCTGACCATCATCAAGAGTTTCTCTTGTTTTAAATACATTACCTCTGAACGGACGGTAATCATCCATGTCGGCAAAGGTTAATGGTCTGAAAACATCCTGTACCCATTCTGCTACATTGCCTGCCATATTATATAATCCATAATCGTTTGGCCAGTACGATCTTACATCAGCCGGGATATCAGCACCATCATTCAATGAACCGGCAACACCCATATAATCCCCTCTACCTCTGCGGAAATTAGCCATTAAACTACCATAATCCTTTTTGTTTTCAGCTCTTAAATTATTACCTTTCCATGGATACATATTCCTTTCAGCGATACGCTCATATTTTGTATTACCAATAAGTCCAAGTGCGGCAAATTCCCATTCAGCTTCGGTAGGCAGACGATATCTGGGCAATAAAATTCCATCTTCAAGCCTTACTATACGTTCTCCCGTACTTTTGGGATCAAGATTCTTCAGGTTTTTATTTACCAGTCCTTCGTATTGACCGGCAAGATAAGCTTCTGTATTAAAATTGTCTCTTGGTGTTTGATCAGGGTCATATTCTAATATCCCATGTTTAATCAAAATCATTTCATTAACGCGGTCAGTGCGCCAGGTACAGTATTCATTGGCCTGGATCCATGTTACTCCAACAACTGGATAATTCATATAGGCAGGGTGCCTGAAATATGTTTCAACAAGTGGATCGTTATAAGCTAATCGGGAACGCCATACCAAAGTGTCAGGTAAAGCTCTTTGATAAACTTCAGGATTGGTTTCTCCATAAACCCTGTCAAGCCAGTATAAATATTCAAGGTAATCAAGGTTTGATACCTCAGTTTCATCCATATAAAAACTGGGAACTGTAACTCTTCTCTCTACATTGTCCCATTCCTGCATAGGATGATCAATGTTGCGTCCCATTACAAAAGTACCACCTTCAATGAACACCAGACCTGGTCCGGTTGCTTGTTCACGATATCTTGGCAATTCAAAGCCACCAAGTTTTGAATTATTGTATTCCCAACCGGTTGTTTGGGACACTTGTTTGTTGTGACAAGATGAAATCAGCACAACCATTGCAACCGAAATCACTAAAGTAAAGCTTCTTTTCTTCAGGATCATTATAGAATGTTTTTTTTGATTACTTACAAATAACTAAAAAGACGGGCATTTTATTGCTTTGATCTTACTACTTTTTCTGGTTTCCTGATAACAATCAAAAATATATGCTACTGATATCTCATGAGAACCACCTGTTGCATTGGTGAGTTTTGATATTGTATAATCATAGGCATAACCAATTTTATACTGTTTATACTCAAACCCAAGCAAAGCAATAACGGCATCGGGGTTATTAAAATTGTGGCGAAACCATATACCGGCAATAATTGGATAAATATTGAAACTACCTCCAATATTCATCTGTCTGAATTTGCCTTGTTGCTGATACAGCAAATTAAAGGAAACAGATGGTGTACCTTTGATATCAGCAGACCAGTCATCAGCTCCAAGATTAAAAATTGCTCCGGCATGAGCAGTTATTTTTCTTAATTGTTTGCTGTTATCTTGTTCAATAGAATCAATATAAAAACTATATTCAGGTTGTTTAAGATGATGAACTGTCAGTCCGGCATATATGCTTTCACGAAAACCGATTAAAAAACCTGTCGAGAAATCAGGAAACCTTATTGAATGGCTTCCAGGTATCGAATCAGATGGATCAGCAAATATCAGTTTATCCCCATTAAGTCCCAATTGTTGAAATGTAGCCTGAAGGGCAGCATTCATCTCAATTTCATCTGTAAGTGTGATCCGGTAGGAATAAATGCCACTGAATGAATTATTTGTCAGAATTCCATCACCGGCATTGTCAGAAACTACCAGAAATCCAAGTCCGCTATTCATTTTATTCACAAACTGATCGAAAGAGGCACTGTAAGTTACAAAACTTGATGGTATTGATGGCCATTGATTTCTGTAGTTCAGTGTAATACGCGGACACAGTTTGTTTCCGGCTAAAGCAGGGTTCAGGTATAAAGGATTGCCATAAAACTGTGAAAAAGCAGGATCCTGGGCATCAGATACCTCAGTCAGTACAAAAACAAAAAAGAAATATAATAAAAATCTCAATAACTTCTTCATTTTTTTTAATTTCGTCCTTTTTGCTTACAATTACCGACACATTTTTAATTTACAGAACAGATATCTTAAAAATATACTTTGTTCTGATTTGTTGATTTTAAATTGTTTTTGATAAATATTGCTGTTTTACAGTTCAAAACAGCAATATTATAATTCCAAGGCGCTAAATTACAACTAATTCAACGATGAAATTATAATTTTTGGAAATAGTTTTCAATTGACTGTCTCGATAAAACCTTACCTTTGCATCACTATTCAAAATATTTGTTTAAGGCAATGGATAATAATAAAACTTATCAGAAACTTTTTACTGATTTCCCGCCGGTTTCTACTGAAGAATGGGAATCCAGAATAATTGAAGATCTTAAAGGTGCCGACTATGATAAAAAACTTATTTGGAAGACACCTGAGGGCATAAATATTAAGCCATACTATCGCGCAGGGCAGTTAACAGATTTGCCACACATTGGCTCTCAGCCTGGAAGCTATCCTTTTGTAAGGAGTAATAAAACTGTGGATAATAAATGGAGGATTTGTCAGGATATTGATGTTTCAGATTTGCAGGAAGCAAATCGAATCGCTCTTGATGCCATTGCAAAAGGAGCCAATGCTCTTGCCCTTGATGTAAGTGAAGTGAAATCGGTTGCAGATCTGGTAACTTTGTTAAGAGGTATTCCATTGGCAAAAACCGAGATTCATTATTATAACAGCAATAATTATCCGGTTTTATTAAACCATTTGATTGAAGCCTGTAAAGAATTAAATTTCGATCCAAAATCATTACAGGGGTCTTTTGATTTTGATCTTATTAGCTATCTCCTGCTTCATGGCAACTTTTTCCTGAGTGAATCCGCTGACTTTGATCAGGCATATGAGCTTATTTCAGTCGGTCGAAGCAAGACACCACAACTCAGGTTGTTAAGTATCAACGGACATTATATTCATGATAGCGGAGCAAACATTATTCAGGAACTTGCATTTACTTTGGCTTCGGCATCAGAATATACCGCATTATTGAGCGCCAGGGGTTTACCTGTTGATGATATTGCCCAACGCATTACCCTGATTTTATCAGCCGGAAGTAATTATTTTATGGAAATTGCGAAATTCCGTGCTATTCGTTTGTTATGGACTCGTATGATTGAGCAGTATAGACCATCAGATACAAAAACTTTGATGGCTCATGTACAAGTTATTACTTCAAACTGGAATAAAACAGTTTATGATCCTTATGTAAATCTGCTTCGTTCAACAACCGAAGCTATGGCTGCTGCAATTGGAGGTGTAGATTCCATTACTGTAATACCTTTTGATGTTCCTTACAAGGAAGCAGATGATTTTTCAATGCGAATTGCACGTAACCAGCAGATTTTACTTCAGGAAGAAGCATACCTTGATAAGGTAATTGACCCTTCAGCAGGTTCATATTATATTGAACAGCTTACTTACAGCATAGCAAGCCACGCATGGGATTTATTTACAAAAGTTGAAACATTGGGTGGAATGACCCAGGCAGTTAAAACAGGCTTTGTTCAGGATGAAGTTGAGAAAAATGCCAAACAACGTATTGAAGATCTTGCATACAGACGAATGGTATTGTTGGGAACTAATCAGCATCCTGACCTTAAAGAACGCATGCTTGAAAAAATTCAGGAAATACAACCTGATGAAGAAGAGCTTCAAAAGAAGGAAAGCAAATACAAAACATTACAACCAGGCAGATTATCCGATGAATTTGAAGATCTCAGACTTGCAACAGAAATTTTCATAGAAACCGGTAATGATCAGCCCGTAGTCTTTTTGTTCACAATTGGTAATCTTGCAATGCGTAAAGCTCGCGCTGCTTTTAGTACCGGATTTTTTGGATGTGCCGGATACAGGATCGTTGATAATGCAGGCTTTACTACAGTAGAAGAAGGTATTGAGGAAGTAAGGAAACAACAGCCTTCAATTGTTGTTATCTGCAGTTCCGATGAAGAATATGTAGATTTGGTCCCTCAGATATGCAAACAATTAAAAGAAATGGAAAGTAAGGCGATTCCAGTGCTTGCAGGATATCCAAAAGAACATATTAAAAGCTTTAAACAAGTAGGAATTGAGGAATTCATTCATATCAGAAGTAATGTTTTTACTACTTTAATCGGATTTCATAAGAAACTTGGTATAATAGACTAAGATCAGAAACAAATATTTAGTATACTCGTTTACAGTGCCTTATAACTTAAAATATAATTAAAAATCGAAAATCAATAATAAGATATGCGACCAGATTTCAGCAAAGTAAAATTCAGTGAGTTCTCAGTTCCAAAAGCCGAAACCCTAAAAGGAACTTCTGGGTACGAATGGTTTACAAATGAACAGATCAAAGTAAAACCTATTTATACTGCCGACGATTTAGCCGGTATCGAACATTTGCAGTATGCTGCCGGAATTCCTCCTTATTTGCACGGGCCTTATAGTACAATGTATGTAATGCGTCCGTGGACTATACGTCAGTATGCCGGTTTTTCCACAGCCGAAGAATCCAATGCATTTTATCGGCGAAATCTGGCAGCAGGTCAAATGGGATTATCAGTAGCATTCGATCTTGCTACACATCGCGGTTATGATTCTGACCACGAGCGCGTTGTTGGCGATGTTGGGAAAGCTGGTGTGGCTATTGATTCAATTCTTGATATGAAAATCCTGTTCGATCAGATTCCACTTGATAAAATGTCGGTGTCAATGACCATGAACGGAGCTGTGCTTCCAATCATGGCATTTTATATTGTAGCCGCTGAAGAACAGGGTGTATCACTCGATAAGCTTATAGGTACAATCCAAAACGATATTCTTAAAGAATTCATGGTTCGCAATACTTATATCTATCCTCCTTTGCCTTCCATGAAAATCATTGCTGATATATTTGAGTTTACTTCAAAGAATATGAAAAAGTTCAACTCAATAAGTATCAGTGGTTACCATATGCAGGAAGCAGGTGCTACTGCTGATCTTGAACTGGCATACACCCTGGCTGACGGATTGGAATATATACGCACAGGCATAGCAGCCGGAATTCCTATTGATAGTTTTGCTCCTCGTCTTTCATTTTTCTGGGCTGTAGGCATGAACCATTTTATGGAAATTGCCAAAATGCGTGCTGCACGTATGTTGTGGGCAAAAATTGTTAAACAGTTCAACCCTAAAAATCCTAAATCAATGGCTTTACGAACCCATAGTCAAACTTCTGGTTGGAGCCTTACTGAACAGGATCCTTTCAATAATGTTACAAGAACCTGTATTGAAGCGCTTGCAGCAGCATTGGGACATACTCAGTCATTACATACCAATGCTTTGGATGAAGCCATAGCACTTCCCACTGATTTTTCTGCCCGAATAGCACGTAATACCCAGATATATCTACAGGAAGAAACCAATATTTGTAAGGCAGTAGATCCCTGGGCAGGTTCATATTATATTGAATCTCTTACTCATGAGATCGCACATAAAGCATGGGATCTTATCCAGGAGATCGAATCACTTGGTGGTATGGCAAAAGCTATAGAAACCGGAATCCCAAAAATGAGGATAGAAGAAGCTTCTGCACGTCGTCAGGCTCATATTGATTCAGGAAAGGATACTATTCTTGGTGTTAATAAATACAGGCTTGAAAAAGAAGACCCTATCGAAATCCTGGAAGTGGACAATACTGCTGTAAGAAATTCACAAATAAAAAGATTGGCAGAATTACGCAATAACCGCAACAATAATGAAGTGGAAGTTGCATTGAATGCTCTTACTAAAGCTGCTGAAACAAATGAAGGTAACTTATTGGCGCTTTCCATTGATGCAGCTCGTAAGCATGCTTCATTAGGTGAAATTTCAACTGCTCTTGAAAAAATTTATGGGAGATATAAAGCTGTGATAAGAAGTATTTCCGGAGTTTACTCCTCAGAATCAAAAGATGATGATCTGTTCCAAAAGGCTTGTGCTCTTGCTGATGAATTTGCCGGCATTGAAGGTCGCCGTCCCCGGATAATGATTGCTAAAATGGGACAGGATGGACACGATCGCGGTGCAAAGGTAGTTGCAACAGGTTATGCTGATATTGGCTTTGATGTTGATGTAGGACCATTATTTCAAACCCCTGCTGAAGCAGCTAAACAAGCCGTTGAAAATGATGTGCACATCCTTGGTGTTTCAAGTCTGGCTGCAGGCCATAAAACTCTTGTTCCTCAGGTAATAGAAGAACTTAAAAAGCATGGACGTGAGGATATAATGGTTATTGTAGGAGGAGTAATCCCACCGCAAGACTATGATTTTCTTTATAAGGCAGGTGCTGTTGCAATTTTTGGACCCGGCACCTCAATATCTGATGCCGCATTAAAGATGCTTGAGATTATGCTTGCCTCAAGGAAAAAAAGATAATCTTGTTCTGATAGATTTGAATTACATATATTATAAATAATGGCATCTGATATTATATAAGTCAGGATTATCTGATATTATCGGAAAATTCAGTGATTGTTCCGGTTTAAGCATGAATGACCTAAAACCAGATTTGATATCATTAGTATTTTATTAATACATCCAGCATTATGAAATTTCAGCCAGGAGATAAAGTTAGATTTCTGAATACCAGTGGTGGCGGGGTGGTTACAAAAATAATTAGCCCCTCGTTGGTTAGTGTTGCTATTGAAGATGGTTTTGAAATACCAACTCTAATCAATGAATTAATCAGGGTTGAAAGTAAAGAGTCTGCTTCAGGATTTTTTAATAAAACTGAAGAGACATTTGAAAAAGAAAAACTTAGTATTGATGATCAGAAGAATGACGATATCATACAAAGTGAAGAGAATGAGGGCGAAAGATTATTCCCCCTTCGAAAAGGCAAAAATGATAAGATCAGCAACATATGGCTTGCTTTTCGGCCTCACGATCAAAAGTGGCTAATAACTGGTTTGGTTGATATTTGTATATTTAATCCTACTGATTTCGATATAATCTACTCTTTTCTTCAACGGCAGGCTGATAATCAATACATAGGGGCAGATTATGATGTTATTCCTGCTGTTTCAGGCATTGTAATAGCAACAGTTACACGCGAAGCACTTCCTGCCTGGATTAATGGAAGTGTTCAGATGTTATTCTACAAAGAATTACTTCCTCGTATCATTATTCCTGTAAATGCTGTATTTCAATTAAAAGCTTCTCGTTTTTTGAAAGAGGATAATTATATTACAAATACCTTTATAACTGAAAAAGCTTTGATGGTGAATTTGTCAGCTGTAGTTGAGTCGGTATCTGAATCTGAGGAAAATGAAGGTTATGAACCGGTATTGGATTCAAAAATTATCTTGGAAAAGCCAAGGTCATTGATTGATAAGCATCGTATTGCTCCTTTTGAGGCTGAAGTAGATCTGCATATATCTGCATTAAAAGATGATTATTCGAAGCTTTCACAATTTGATATTCTTAAATTTCAGAAGGATTATTTTCTGCAATGCATTGAGAGTGCGCTTGAAAGCCAGTATCGCAGAATAATATTTATACATGGAATAGGAAACGGAACTCTTCGCAATACCATTATTGATGTTCTTAAACAATACGAAGAGTTTCAGGTACAGAATGCTTCATTTAAAAAATATGGTTATGGAGCTATAGAGGTGATAAACACTTTGATAAAATGAAGATTTGAGTTTTTTTAAAAAAGCCCCGTTTATCGAATGACAAACGGGGCTTTTTGCAAGGTAGTGAGAAATATTTACATTAAAAACTGCACTTAAGCAGCTATATTAATAACTCTGATTAACCTTGTGTTTACCTTATTTTTTCTAAACAAGTACAAGATTAATCTTTTGACAGATCTTTACGGGCATCATAAACTTTCTTCGCTCCATAACCAAGCCCCATAGTAAGGAGAATAACAAGACCGCTTCCAATGGGAGCGCTTCCACCAATTGGATAACTACCACCACCTGGTCCACCACCAACGCCAGGATCACCTGGTTTTGGCTGTGCATAAAGGGTGTTTACAAAAGCTGCGGCACTTATTATTGAAATGACCAGGATTAATTGTCTTATCGTCTTTTTCATTGTATTAGGTTTTATATTTTGATGATTATATTATTTTCTTCAATTGGTAGAATTAATCAACAAATACTTTTCGTGAACTGATTCCCTGATCGCTTACAACTTTAACAATAACGTATGAATGGGAAACAGGCAAAGATACAATATTTAATTGTTTTACAAGCTTTTCACGAACTAATTCTTGTCCTAAAATATTTAATACAATAATCTCTCCTCTGTTTGCCTGACCAGCATCAACATATATTCTCTGATTGTAAGAATAGATATTGATATTAGACTGATCAATACCTGGTATTCCGGTTAGACCCTTGAAATTCAATGTAAAACGGTTCGGATCATCATTTACATTGGCAACGAAGCTATAGATGGGATTTTCACGCAAATTCCATTGTACATTTTCCTTATTATCAATAAGTAATATAGGAAGATTCTTATTAAAGGTCTCAATATTTGTAGCTTCTATTGACATTATTTCGTTGAAGCCGGGCTTAAGACCTACAGTAATATGGGTGTCTTCATCAATTTGTGGTAAAGCATTGATAGCCAGTTTTTCGTTATTAGAGGTAAGTGTATAAATCTGAGGCATATTATCAGCAAACAATTTAAAGAAATCGTATTTGCCATCATAATTTAACTCAGCATCCTCAATAAAACGGATTGCTGTTTCATCGCTATAACCATTGGATTGAACAGTAAGTTTAAGCAGATTATCCAGAGTACTTTTGTAAAAAGGTTGATCAGAGTGTACCCTTGCTTCATTGGTAACACCATAAGTTCCACCTTCACCAATCGCTTTAACAAAGAATCCCTGCATTGGCGGGATAAATTGTGTTCCTCCGTTAAGTCCAACACCATCACCATAATAAACATACCCACCTTCAGGTCCGAAAGTGGCATCCCAATAAGCAACTCCCATGCTAACATAACTAGGATCTTTTGTCCAGCCAGCTGCATCCACATCAAGTGATGAAGGATATGGGTTTCCTACAAGATTCCAGCCATCCAGATTATCATCTCCGCTTGTTCCGGTGTTAATAACATCAATACTATAAGGTCCATCATTAAATTGCCCTACAAATTCCAGGACTTTATCCTCACCGGGTTCTGAAAGTGCATATGCAGTAGCATAACCTTTCATAGGTGTATCCATTAATACTGTATGTGATACATCAGGATGTTCCTGAACATCTTTCCAAAGGCTAACTGTTTCTTCCCAGGTTTGGAGATGACAACCAAAAAATACATCAGCTGACCAAATAGATTCAACTGGAACAGAAACAAGATGCCAAACCAGTTCTCCATCGTCAGTTTGACCGGTCATATATTGTTTTACAGTTCCATTAATGACAACAGGATCTCCATTATTCACAAATGATCCGGTTCCGGAATTGTCAGACTCAATCAAAACATCACCACCAGGGGTAATATTACCTCCATCGTTTAAAGTTAATCTTCCAGCAGTTCCAATAGTCAGATCGTTACAGACTGCATCAGAATCAATAGTAACTCCATGAAGGATGCCTACATTATGTGTGTCTTCCGGAACCACTCCGTACTGCCATGTTGATGGATCTTCCCAAGCACCGTCTTTAACGGTTACGACATTAGAAAAGTCTCCATTAATAGCGCCATGTACAAAGCTTGTGATGGGTGTAATTTCATTTACAACTCTATATCTGGTTTTTACACCATTAAATTCTTCTAAAAACATTAAATCACAATCACCACCTAAATATTCGAATTTAAAATCAAGCAATTTTGGCTCCACAATATTGAATGAAGCAGGTGGTATTGGTAAAGCTGTATAGGTTACCTTAATAACATTAGGTGCTGGTTGACTTGGATTATTAACCCAAACAGTAACCTCTGTTGGTGGATGTTGTGGATTTTCAAAACCAATAAACGTTAAAACTTCAGGATCGTATTGAAAGAAAAATTCAACATATCGAAGTTCATCCGGAAAATCAATTGCATTTATCGGAACGTTAAACTCGCTTCCAACAGCAGGTAAATTCATGTTACCTTCTGAAAAAATATCTGTTGCTAAAGTTTGTGACATAACAACAGAACCACTTATCAGAATAAAACTTAAAAGTAAAATCAGTCTTTTCATATTTAAAAAATTTGGGGTTACTTAATAATCTAAGGAATTGGATCATATGAAGCATTAACATCACCCGAACATAGACCTAAAATATCTATTATCAGGTCAGCTCCACTAACAGTTATTGACTTACTCTCGAATCTCCATGGAACATAGCCGGCTGGTGTATCGCCAAGGTCAAAATAATAGTAAAGATCCCAAAAATCATCGATATCAATAATGCCATCATTATTGAAATCAGTAGCCAGGAAAAAAATACCTGAAAATGGAGGATTGCCATTATAAAGATATCCATACACATCCCACAAGTCATCAATATCAATACCTCCAACAGGCTTGGTAGTTGAAGCTTTCAATATATAATTTTCAGGTATAACTCCAGTAAACTCATACATACCAGAATCATCGGTTGTGGTGCTTTCAATTAAAATAGTTTCAGTTTTATCCCAAAGTTCTACAGTGCTGTATGTTAATGGTATTTCATTAGCATATTTAAGTAATCCGCTAACTTTATATGCCTCTGGCATTTCACTAACTGAACCATCAATATATTGAACCGGAATAGTTTCATAATTAATCTCTGATATAATAACTCCTGGATTGAATTTAACTACAGCTAAGTCACTGGTTAAATAATTAAATTTCAAATCAACCAGCGCCCCATTGGCTAAAATTTGACCAGCCGGATTTTTCCATGTAAGCGTGATTTGATTTGGAGTAGCAGAATAATTTAAATCAAAATCCTGATATGATGTGATTGCAGTTGATACTAAAACACCTGCTGGGAATCCAATTTTTAATGTAATAGCTCCAATTAGCACATCAGGATCAAAACCTGAAGCAGTTACTGGTACCGTTACCGAACTTCCTTCAGGAGCATAAACCTGTCCAATAATTAACATAGGAGGAGGAGTGGCAGAAGAAACGCTTCCATTTATTAGAACCAGATCTAATGGTTCCAGGTTAGGATTGAATATTTCTGTCCCAGGTTTGAAAGAAATGTTTGCAATCCCTCCACCGTCATAAATAAAATTAAGTTCTAACAACAATCCGTCATTAATTTGAAAGGGATCGTCGATAATTGAATTAACAATAGTTAAAGTACTTCCGGAAGCATTAGCAACCAATCCCGTTTGAGGTTGCAATAAAGAAATACCTGTGAATGTTAGAATACTGTTATCATAATCAAGTTTTAATGTTACAGCATTCAGATCACCAGTAAAACCACTTGCATTTACCGGAACAGCTACAAGCTCTCCCGGAGTACTGCTTACTGCTCCGACACTTAGTTCAGACTGAGCCATAATTGCCGATGAAGTAGCAAGCGTGATGAATAAAAAGGCTAATACCTTTGTTAACAGTCGTAAAAATTTTGTCTTCATAATTTAATTTCTCATTTGTTATTTTAGGTTCATTTTATAATCACTTTTACAGTACTTTGAACAATCTCATCGCTAATGAGCTGTAAAATATAGACTCCTTGCTTCAAAAATCCTGTATTAATGGTTTCAGAATAATTGGCAGGCAGGTCTTTGTAATTTCTTACCCAAAGTTTATTACCAAGCATATCAACAATTGAAATATCTATATGTTCTAATGGCGAATTAACCTCACAATGTAAAATCCCATGGTTTGGGTTTGGAAACACGTTTAAAATACCAGGTTGATTGTTATGCTCATTAATACTCATTGGCGAAACCTTTAAAGTTGCCGGAGAACTAATAATTTCACATTCAATATGATTAACGATACAGCGATATGTATTATTACTTAAATCCAAAGTAGTATTACTGATAACCAATTCATGCGAGAAAACACCGGAATATGTTGGTGAGTTACTTAGATCTATCCATCTTTCGCCTGAATTAAATTGCCATAAATAAGTGCTCTCATTATCGTAATTTACTGAAAATATTGCAGTTTCACCTTCAGCAATAAATAATGATTGTGGCTGTTTGTTAATTGAACCGTTTAGGTAGTTAATATTTTCAACAGGAGTTAATCCGCTGGCAATTTCACATCCTCCAGTAAAACTCAAACTGCTGCTACCTTCTTTATAATTAAGTACTATATCAAAAAGCTTATCGTTTGATATAGTTATTGGCGACATACTTTGCCAGGAAATATTAATCAAAGCAAAAGAATCCGTATAACTGGTATTCGCTATCAGATTTCCTCCTGCTAACTTACTATTAGGATTGGTCAATCCCTTATAATTGCAAAATAGAGTGTCAATTTGAATTTTTAGTGTAATTGCATTTACTTCATTGAATTCTGATACCTGAAGCGAAATATTAACTTCATTATTATTACAACTTACAATATTACCAAGGCTTAAGGTCATTTGTCCGAAAGCCATAGTTTGAAAAACGAAAAAAGCGGCTGATAAAATAGCTGCTTTCAAACTTATAATATGCTTATTGTAATTGTTTTGCATTTACACCAATTGCATTTTTACTTTTAATTTAAAAATAAAGTGCAAAGATAAAAAAAAACTTCTGGGGAAAAGTCCCCAGAAGTTTTTTATCATGAGGTTTATTTCATGAATATCATACTGTTGGTACTTGTATGACTGTTGGATTCGCCTTCAACAACAATCTTGTAGAAGTAAACGCCCGGAGTTAAGTCTGAGCGACCGAATTCAACCTTATGTGTACCAGCTTCCTGATGTGCACTTACCAATGTTTCAACAATCTGTCCGAGTTTGTTATAAACCACCAGAGTTACATTGCCATCTTCTGGCAGGTTGTAACTGATATTGGTAGTACTTGTAAACGGATTCGGATAGTTGGTGATGAACAATTCACTTCCAACTGTGCTTAAAGCAGTAGTTTCGAGGGTGATGTTCTTAACGGTATGAGCATTAAGATCAGCAAGCTCAGTATTATTGGCAAGTTCAAAGAAACGTGCGTCAGCACTGATATCGGAAAGAACTCTTACCTGAACCAATGCAAGTGCATCACCGCTGGCAAAATCAGCGCCTTCGGTATTCCACCAGTTAATACGCAGGATTCCTTTTTCTGCATCAATATTTACAAAGTCTTCGGCATGGTTTACACCAATAACTTCAATCTGGCTAGTGTTGTATGTCAGATCGAGGGTTATTGCGCCCAGTTCTGCATTACGATCAATGCGGATTGGAACGGTAACAACCTCTCCCTTACTTACAACCTGTTCGCCAACATATGCAAGAGTGATGGTTTCATCAGCTTTTGGATAGAATGGGAACGGATAGCTTGGAGGTACAAAGCTTGAGTTTATATCACCAAGAGCCTGGTAGTAGATATTGATATAATTCTTGTCGTAGAGATTAAATTGTACTGATGAATATTTGTGATCAGTAGCATTTGTGAAATAGAGATATGATACTCCACTGTGGAAGAATGGCAGATCATCGGGATTTGATGGTAATACAGCCATTGGATTGCCGGCAGCATCAAATTCATAATCAAATGGCAGTGGCCATGTTTCATAAGGCAATTCAGGAACCATTCTACCGGTTACCATAAAGTTCGGTGAATACTGAACTGGATCTCCACTATTATTCGGGAACATACCGATAAGACCAAGAGCGCGGTAGTTGATTGTAAGCGCATCCAATGCGGTAATACCACCGTTAACATAACGGTTGGAGCTGTTCACATCAGCAACTGAGTGTGAATAGTAACCATACAATGGGGTTGATGCTGTTGAACCAACACCAAGAATAGGAGGATTAACTACTGCACCTACAGCCATTTGATCTACAATTAGAGCATCGGTAGCGTTGCCACCACCCCAGTTCTTGTAGGTATAGTTAGCACCCAGATGTTCTGCTGCCTGTGGAGGATTAATACCTGATCCGCCTGGGAATGCATAGTGATACACTAATCCACCGTCCCAAACTTTCAGCCAGTAACCTTCACAACCAAAGTCTGCAAAGTAATCAGTCAAATCGAATTCGAAATGAGAAATCAGTTCAATGAGGTCTTCTTTCAGACGTGGTTGAGCTGCAACAACTTCAAGGAAGTCTCCTTCATTCCATAATTCAACATAGAAGTAATCATGTGGATAGGTTGCATAATCAAATGTAGGATATGGAGTTGGCATATAAGTTTCAAACTCATTCCAGTATTTAATCTGTCCTTCAATAGTAGGCATTATTGGTTCAACATCAATGAATGTTGAAGTACAGCAATCAGGCAGATCTTCGTAGCAAACAACTACAGATAATTGAGCACTCTGATCATACCAGCTTACCTGTACTGTTGTACCGGTATCTGTACCTACAATATCACCACCTACAACACTCCAATGAATGGTATATGGTTCAGTTGAGCAAACTCTGAGGTCAACGAGTTCATATTCTGTTACACGACATAGCATTGCTTCAGGTTCTGTGATTTCCACAGCTGGTAATTCAAAGAAGTTAATTACGAATGTTGTTGCTGTAACGCAAGGTCCGTTTGTTACAGTGTATGTGAATTCGTATTCACCGCAAGTATCTACACTAATGTCATAAGTGTCAGAAACTACACCTTCGCTAATAATAGCTGTACCAGGTCCGGTATAATCGAAGTCTTTAATTGTAACTTCATATGGACATTCAACTTCGTAAGCAACGTAGACTGTTGTTTCATAACCGCATACATCTTCAGGAGCTTCAACAATAATTTCAGCTTCATCGTAGAAATTAACAATCATGAAATCAGTAACAGGACCACAAGGTCCGTTTTCTACAGTATAAACAAAGGTATACTCACCGCATGCAGTAACTGTAACTTTTGTATTAGAATCATAAGGATCTTCAAACACTACATCTCCTGGAGCAGGTGTCTTATAACCCCAGTAAGCTTTCAGATCTGGGTGTTCACAATCTACTGTAAATGAACCTTCAAGATTTGTTTCCAGTCCGCAAACTTCCTGATCAGGTCCAGCGTCTACTTCAGGTGTATCATAGAAATTAATAGTTACATTTTCTGAAGCTTCGCAAGCAGCAAATCCATTATTTACAGTGTAGGCAAATACGTATTCACCACATTCTGAAACCTCTACATGATTTAATGTAATAGTAGCAGTACCAGGTCCACTTACTAATGACCATTCTGCAGTAAGATCCGGATGTTCACATGTAACTGTATAAGTTCCAACAAGATCATATTCTAAACCACAAATTTCATCATCTTCCTGAACAGAAATCTCAGGCTTATCAAAGAAGCTGAGAGTAACTGATGCAGTAGCTGAACATGGTCCATTATCTACGTCATAGATAAATGTGTATTCACCACATTCTTCAACACTTACTACCTGATTGCCATCCATAACAATGCCATCTGGAACTTGCCATGTAGCAACTGCCGGATAATCACAGGCTACATCAAAAGTAACGTTTATGTCATACGGTAGATCCTCAAGACATACTTCAGCATCATCCTGCATATCTATAACAGGAATATCGTAGAAATTAATGGTTACAGTAGAAACAGCTTCGCAAGCGGCAAATCCATTATTTACAGTGTAAGCAAATTCATATTCACCACATTCTGTAACTGTAACTTTATCCTTGTCAAATTCAGCATCTCCAGGTCCGCTTACTAATGACCATTCTGCAGTAAGATCTTCGTGTGCACATGAAACTTCAAAGCTTCCGCCGAGTTCATATTCTAAACCACAAATTTCATCATCTTCCTGAACAAAAACCTGAGGCTTATCATAGAAGGCTATCTGAACAGTAGTTGAAGCTTCACATGGTCCATTCTGAACAAAATATTCAAATGTATAAATACCACAATACTCAACAGAAGTTATCGAGTTGCCATCCAATTCAACACTTCCGGGACCGTCAAAGAGTGTCCAGGTTGCAATTGCCGGATAATCGCAGCCAACTGTAAATGAAGCTGTTAAATCATATGGTAAATCTTCAAGACATACTTCATCATTATCCTGCATATCAATGACAGGAACATCATAAAAGTTAATAGTTACAGTTTCTGATGTTTCGCAAGTTTCGAATCCATTATATGCAGTGTAAGCAAATACGTATTCACCACATTCTGAAACCTCTACTTCATTTAATGTCAAAGTAGCAGTACCAGGTCCGCTTACCATTGACCATTCTGCAGTAAAATCAGGATGTTCACATGAAACTTCAAAACCACCCTCGAGTACATATTCTAATCCACAGATTTCATCATCTTCCTGAACAAAAACCTGAGGCTTATCAAAGAAGCTGAGAGTAACTGAGGCAGTGGATGAACATGGCCCATTAACTACGTCATAGATAAATGTGTATTCACCACATTCTTCTACACTTACTACCTGATTGCCATCCATAACAACGCCATCTGGAACTTGCCATGTAGCAACTGCCGGATAATCACAATCTACAGCAAATGTTACATCTATAACATATGGTAGATCTTCAAGGCAAACTTCTGCGTCATCCTGCATATCTATAACAGGATCATCATAGAAATTAATTGTAACCTGACTTGTTTTTTCACAAGCACCAACTTTAACTGTATATTGGAATACATATTCTCCACATTCTGTCACTTCCACATCATTTCCATCAAAATTAGCATCACCAGGACCACTTACCAAGCTCCAGTTTCCACTTGGTGGATTTTCAGGATCAGGTATAACAGGGCTAATAAAAGGAGTCAGAGCATATGATAATCCGCAAATTTCATCATCATCACCAGCTTCAACTTCATAATCCCACCAAAAAACAGTACCTTGAACCCAAAAGTTTGTCGATGGCCAGTCATATCTGAATACATATTCGCCAGGTTGATCTGCTACAACAACTTGGTTGTAATCTGGACCATCAGGATCCCAGGTTACAACACCAGGACCAATTACAGACCAAATACCAGAGTCATCTGGTGGACAATTTGTGCCTCCAGTATGTGTGCCCGCTGTAATGACAACAGGATTTGGCCAACATTCCTGAGTAACAGTAATAAAATATTGACATTCATTACGAGTATTGTTCTGAGCTTTAATAACCTTCGTAAAGCCAGTAGAAAGAACGTCAAAGTCAAGATATTTATAATAACCCTGACTAAGCAAAATAGTCTGGACATTAGGATTATCCAAACCTTCAATCAATTCTGCATCGTTCGCAACCTTAATGGTTTGACCCCATGTGTCATCGCCAACTTGGTCGTAAACCTGTGCAGTTGTATTTACTGATATCAATCCAAAAAGAATTGCAGCAAACATGAAGAGCAATCGTTTCATTTTTTCCATAACAATTTGATTTAGTTAAACAAATAAAAAATTAAAATTCAAAATTATATAATAGATATTAAGGAACCTTCAGAAAAAAGGGCGGCAAAATTAATAAGAAAACAAACATAATGCAACTTTTGTTTCATATTTATTAAATTAATCTTCATTTCAAACCACAAAATAATAAAAATTCTTTGTTAGCACAGGTTAAAAAAATGTTAAATAGGTAAAAATTCTTTTTCGATAGCAAGAAATCTCACATAGTGATGATATACTTCATAATAAATTAAGGACTTTATTATTTGCTTTCATTGCCCAGCTTTATAATGAACCATCCAGAAACATTTTTGTTTGTACTAATTATTTGCAAATATAAGCCTTTTTTCAAGGATTTGTATAGGTCAATTACTAAAATAGTGAAAAAGTTTGTTCATATTCCTGAATTTGTACTCGTAAACTATAAAATACAACTTTAAGATTGTTAAATTAATGATATTTGTTGTTGTGTAATTATTTGATATGTAGCATGATATAAAATATTTGTTAAATAAATGAAGTAAATTCTTAGATTGTGAGCTTGAAATTGAGTTTTGCAGAATAAAAGTTAAATTATGAAAGAGTAGTGCATAATTTTGTTCAGTTTATTAATCCACTTCAATTACAGATTATCAAACTTATTTTGGCTAAAGCCAAAATTTTGATGTTGTTTTTCTTTTCCACTTGCTTAAGCCGGCGACAATTGATAATTTTAATAAATATCCTTTAATAGTTGGCTTGTGCTAAATTTTGTTTTATAAAAATGCACACCGATAAATGCCAGGCTACAATCGATAATTTAACAATTTCATAAAACTATCAAATTATCACCTCTAAAGCTTTCCTATTTTCCTTATCCAGATATTATTATCGTGATATATTCTTACAATATACATTCCTGCTTTTAACGCTGAGAGGTCAACGGTAGCAGAAGATGCTATCATAATCATTGATTCGACTTTCTCTCCAGTTAAACTGTATACTTCTATTAATACTGGAGACCCACTATTAGTAATATTTGTCCTGATATTCAGGTAATGTTTTGTGGGATTGGGGAAAATATTAAATTGATCATTAGAATCAGAAGGCTTTGCTAAAGGCTGTACAAAACTCTCATATTCAGCATTATCAGTTGAGTTCAGCAGACCTTTATAATTTTCGCAATACTCACCGTTTTCTGAAATATAGGCATGTAATACTCCGCCTAAATTGATAATTGAGTGTTCTTGGAAAACAATATTTTTCCCTGCTATAAAAGTAATATCTCCACCTAGTTCTACTGTAAGATTAGAAACTTCAATGGAAGATAATGCTGCAAAACAATCAACATCATTTGAATTGATAGCTAAGTTCTCAAGTATCAGATGGTCTGGTGGCAGAATATTATACTCACCCTGGTGAAATCCCTGATCAAGCATTATTTCATCATAAGCAAATGATTCTACGATAATTTCTCCAAGAGTCCATTCAGCTTTTAAACTCCTATTATAGACTATATTTCCTGCTGAAGCTTTTACGTCAATTGAAACTTGTTGCGAAATCCCAAAAGAACTTAAAAGACAGAATATAATAATATAAACATACTTATTCATTAAGAAAAAGATTAAGGATAATTGATACTAGCTATTTAGGTCAAAGCTAAATATTCAAATCAGTTTTGTTTTATACACCTAATACTCAATCCATTATTTTTACTCATATTTAGTTGATGAAAAGTTGTAGAACCTCCAATGAAGGTTATGTATTTAGAATTGCTTGAGCTTTCTTCGTCAGGGGTCCAAAAATTAGCTGCACCCATGAGTTGCATATAATTAACACCATCCAGTTTTCCGGAACCAAGAACTGAAAACCCATATTCATTTGTTATACAGTTTAAATTAGTCCAGGCATAAGATGCATCACTTTTTAGTTTACAGGCGGGGTTAGGGCTGGTAAAATCTTTTAAAGCCTGCCAGTCTACCGTAGTTGGAATTACCCATCCATCCGGACAAATCCCCTGGCTACCGGATATAGTGGTGTAATTCATTGCTTCATTCCATGAATATAAACCACCATATACATCGCAGTTATCAGCATCATTCTGATAACAATATTTTTCAATAGTTCCATTATTTGATGGAGCTTGTCCGGAATAAATCTGTGTACCTATATTAAGGTTTTTTGCCATCCAGCATTGAGAACCTACCTGTACAGTTGGGTAAACCTGATTATCACGGCTGTCAGTGAAATCCGTTCCGCATACCCAGGCATTGCCAAAACTTATTGTTACATAATCAGTGCTGTTATAACAATTGTTGCTTATTTCCCATTCCAGTGTATATGCATGCTCATCAAGGCCATAAAATACGGCATTAGGATTTGTGCTAGTTTGGTTTCCACTGCCAAAGTGACCTCCGGATCCTGATGTAATGCTCCATAAACCGGTTTCGCCTGTGCCAGGAGAGTTAGCATTTAAGTTAACAGATGTGCCTTGAACATTTATCTGGTCATTGCCTGCAACGGCATTTGTTACCTCAGGTGTAAACTGCAATGTAACTTGTGAAGTGCTTACCCATCCGCAAGAATTTGTGATTTTCCATTGCAATACATAAGAGCTTCCTTTATTACCTGAAAATACAGCATTGTATTGGTTGGGGTTACTGAATGAGCCACCACTTCCGGATATAACTGACCAGGTGCCAGTGTTACCTGCTCCGGGATTATTACCCTGTAGAGTATAGGGGAAACAGACATTGTTTTTATTGGGGCCGGCATTAGCAACAGTTTGAACAGGACAGAAATATACTGTGGCTGTAGCTGAATCAGAAGTGCAATTATTGCTTACTTGCCATTGTAAGACATAATTATTGTTACGTAAGCCGGTAAAAATAGTGTTGTAAAGTGTGTTGTTCTCAAATGAACCACCTTCTCCGGAAATTATTGTCCATTTCCCTGTTTCATTAGCCAGAGGCTGGCTGCCATTTAACTGAACAGTAGTTCCTTCCACATTAGGATAATTTCCTGCAGTTACATTTGAAAGTGAAGGTTCAAATTTAATGGTTACTGTATCTGAATTACTCTGACCACCAAAATTAGTTATAGTCCATTTAAGCTTGTAAGTATTGCCTTTTGTGCCAGTGAATGCAGAATTATAAAGTGAGGGATTGGAAATTGATCCACCGTTACCTGATATTATTTGCCACAGCCCTGTATTGGAACCTATTGGTATATTACCTTGCAAAGTATAAGGATTGCAGGCACGAAGTTCATCTTCTCCCGCATTTGCAATTTGTAAAGACTCACTGAAGGTGATTGTTACATTATCTGAAACAGACCCGCATTGATTTGATACTTTCCATTGAAGTTTATATACTTTGTTCAGAGATCCTGTGAATGTGGAATTGTATTTAGATGGATTTGCTATTGAGCCACCAGTTCCGGAAATGATAGTCCAGAGTCCGGTGTTCCCCGTACCCGGCGGTGTACCGGCCAAAGTAGTCGTAGTTGTACCATTAGAAATAACCTGATCAGGTCCGGCTGTGAAGTTCTGAGGAAGAGCCGGACAAAAATGAATACTGACATCATCATAAGATGAACCGCATTCACCAGCATCTAATGTCCATCTTAATACATATGTTTGGCCACGACTACCGGTGAATGTTGAATTTGGTGACGATGGATTCGCTATTGAACCACCTGATCCTGAAACTTTTGTCCAGTGTCCGGTATATCCTGTTGCTGGATTTGCCTGTAATGTTGTAGAAGTTCCATTTATAATTTGATTAGCACCGGCATTTGCATTAACCGGAGTTGGGCAAAAGCTTACAGTTATCGAATCACTGCTTGTTTCAAAACAGTTGTTGGTAATAGTCCATAATAATTTATAAGTAGTATTTGGTTGCCCCATAAATGTGGCATTTGGACTATTTATATTCAAAAACGAGCCTTCCGGAACACTGCTCCAAAGTCCTGTATTTCCTGGTCCTGGCTCATTACCGTATAATTCATGCTGGAGTGTTTCTTGTATATTTAATGCGTCATCCCCTGCATCGGCAACTATCAGTTCAGAACATCCCGGTAACATTATCCATGAAGGTCCCCCATTCAAAATAGTATAAAATGCAAGTCTTCCTTTATCACTAACAAATGCCAAACTGCCCGGAGCGAAGCTTTTTTTGCCCTGGCCTGAATTGTTAAGTTCCTCCCATGTATATTCAGGAACACCAGCACTTTTATTTGAAAAATCCGCTGTGTCGGCTTTGTCTGCATTTACGGCGTTAGTAGCAGTGTTAGCTATGCCTGCACTAGTAGCATAATTAGCGTTAGTTGCATTTGTTGCAGTTCCGGCGTTAGTGGCATAATTGGAATTTGTAGCAGTATTAGCAGTTCCGGCATTAGTAGCATAATTAGCATTTGTTGCGTTGGTTGCAGTTTCAGCACTGGAAGCTTTTATTGAATACAGGGAATAAGGGACACTTAATAATTGTGAAGTTCCCATCTCAATATAAGAGGAGCCATTTCCAGTGGTGTCAACTTCAACTTTAATGAAATAATCATACTCACCCCATGATATTGAATTAAAAACACCGTTTAGAACAGTCCCTAAACCGATATTTAATGAAATTAAACCGCCATCACTTGTTGTGGTAGTATGAGTTTCCTGGTAAACAACATTTCCTGAAGTTGAACCCTGTAAAATACTAAATTTGATTTTAGCATTGACTGAATTATAGGGAACACCATTAGCATCGCGTAATACAGCCTGATATTTAAATGCCTGTGGCGCCTGAGCTTGTAGCCCAAACGATAATAGGGTCAAACATATTACTATTAAGCCCCGAATTTGTTGTTTGAAGGAGGTAATTAAATGTTCCATGGCTTTTAGTATTAATTTTTAACACTTTAATTAGATAGTATGAAAACGGTCAAAAATGATTGCTTCTTCGTTCTATAATAATATTGATTGAGTAATATTGTTTTGCTATGTGTTTATTTAATATGAGTATTAAGAGTCTAGTGACATGTTATTCAGTTGTTTATTGAGTCTTATAAGAAAAAAATAGAATGGTGCAATTGCCTTATAAATACAGAAATAATACCGATAAAGTCATTCATAATGGTTTTTGTAAATCCCCTTTAAATTCACAAGCGCTTGTTAATTAGTCTGTTATCTTTTTTTAATTCAGTTTCCAAACTGTAAAAGTATATATATATTTCTATATGAATAAATTTCATTGGTTTTTTTCACAGTTCTTTAACGGATTATTTTTTTCTATATTGTTTTAAAGCATGAAGACACATGCTTTAAACGAGTTTCTTCTGAACAAATTTATTTCTTAGTGATCTGCTGAATATAGAAACCGTTTAATGCTTTTTTTTGGCGTTTTCTCAAATTCTTCGTTATGAATCCTGATCTCAATCAGGTTCATATAAACAGGAAGTTCATGATTTAATGCTTTGCGATGATGTTCTAGTATATCTTTGAGTTCCATGTCGCTAGTTTTGTTTTTGTTTATTAGTTCCTGATCAGGATAGATCAGTGCGATGAGTTTGTTGTTTTTTTCCACTACGAGCGACTCCTGAATATAGCTTAAGTTATTAAGCCTGGCTTCTATTTCTTCCGGATAAATGTTTTGCCCTGAAGGTCCAAGTATCATACTTTTGCTGCGTCCCTTTATATAAATGAAGTTGTCTTTATCAATAATTCCCAGATCACCTGTATGTAGCCAACCATTATCATCAATTGCTGCCTTTGTTGCTTCAGGATTTTTGTAATAGCCCTGCATAACATTTTCACCTCTTACAAAGATTTCGCCTACTTCATTATAAGGATCATTTGAATCAATGGTAACTTCCATGGTGTCAACAATCTTTCCTGCTGATTCAAGCCTTGTTTTATCCCAGTTTGCATAGCTAATCAAAGGTCCGCATTCAGTCATTCCATATCCGATTGAAAAAGGGAATCTGATTTTATTGAAAAACACCTCAACTTCATGGTTTAATGCGGCACCTCCAATAACCACTTCATGAAAGTTGCCGCCAAAAACATCAATAAGTTTTTCTCTGATCTTGTCAAGAATAATATTTTTTAAAAATGGTATCCGAAGTAATATTTTTGCAGGCGCTTTGTTTACAACAGGCAAGATCTGATTTTTATAAATTTTTTCAATAACAAGCGGTACTGACAAAATTAAACGCGGACGTACTTCCTTGAAAGCTTGTATTACAACCTGTGGTGAAGGACTTTTTGTTAAAAATGTAATATGGCATCCTAAAGTAAAAGGCCACAAAAATTCAAAAGCGCACCCGTAGGTATGCGCTAATGGTAGGAATGATACAATATTGTCTCCCGGTTCAAGGGGCATATTGTGATTGGCATACACAACATTGGCTGTAAGGCTGTTATGAGGTATTAATACTCCTTTTGTAAATCCTGTAGTTCCTGAAGTATAGCTGATAACTGCAATTTCTGAATTGTCAACAAGCTCAAATTGAATGTCATAAGGTTTCAGGCCTTCGGGATATCTCATTTTGAATTGCTCATCCATGGAATCCATTACCTGTTTTAAGCCATCCGGCAATTCTTTTTTGGTAATAACTGAGAAATCCGATAATGAAAAACTACATCTTATTTTCTTCATTGAGTTTTCATTAAGGCTTTCAAAAATACTATCAGAGCATAATAAAAGAACAGAATCAGAATGATTTACTATATGATGAATGTCATTGGGTTTAAAATCTGGAAGAACAGGAACTATTACAGCTCCAAAAAGAATAGTGGCAATATAGCTGATACCCCAGTTTGATGAATTTTTTCCTATAAGTGCAATTTTGTCGCCTTTCTTAATATCACAGGCATCAAAGATAGCATGCATCTTAAGGATCTTTTCGGCTATTTGGGAGTATTTTAGATCTTCTCCACGATAATCAGTCATTGCAATGTGATTCCAGTTATTACGGATGCTGTTCTGGATAAACTCGGTGAGGTTTTCTTTCATCATAGTTGTTCTCCTTTAAAATAAATAATGATTGGGGTGAAATTATTAACGAATGGCGAAGATACATATTTTAAAAAAACAGGCTGGATATTTGAATTTTTAAAAATTGAAAGATTTTGTTGCTATTTGACTTAATAAAATGTTAAAAAGTTTTAAATTTGCGATTTAAACCATTAATTCTCAAAATAATGAAAAACCTTACAATTACTCTATTAACTGTGCTATTAATGATAACAGCCTGTACCAGAAAAACCGAAGAAGTTAATCCTTTTATGGTGGACTATAATACGCCTTTCAATGTACCGCCTTTCGATCGTATTAGTGAAAAACATTATTTGTCTGCATTTGAAGAAGGAATGAAAAGGCACAATCTTGAAATTCAGGATATTGTAAACAACGTTGAAGAGCCAACCTTTAAGAACACAATTGAAGCTCTTGAATATAGCGGACGACTGCTGGCAGACGTGCAATTTGTGTTTTATAATGCATATTCATCAAATACCAATGATGAGATCCAGAATATTGCTACTGATATTGCACCTAAATCATCACTTCATGCTGATAATATTAAACTCAATGCCGGACTTTTTGAAAGAGTGAATGCTGTATATGCACAAAAGGAGGATCTGGATTTGAATGCTGAGCAAAGAAAACTCCTGGAAGAAACTTATAAAGGATTTGTGCGTAGTGGCGCCGGTTTGCCGGAAGAGAAGCAGAACAGACTCAGAGAGATCAATCAGGAATTGTCAGTTCTTACTCTGAAATTTGGTCAGAATGTATTGGGTGAAACCAATAAGTTTAAAATGATTGTTGATAATGAAGCCGATCTAGCAGGTTTGCCTCAGTCTCTTATTGATGTGGCTGCTGAGAGGGCTGCTGAAGAAGGACTACAGGGGAAGTGGATATTTACCTTACATAATTCAAGCGTAATGCCTTTTTTGGGAAGTGCCGATAACCGCGAACTTCGTAAAGTTATGCAGCAGGCTTATATAAACAGAGGTAATAATAATAATGAGTATGATAATAAAGAAACTATTGGAAAGATAGTAAACCTGCGATTGGAACGTGCCAAATTACTTGGATATGAAAATCATGCACATTACACTCTTGAAGAGACCATGGTGAAAAATACTGAAACAGCTAATAATTTTATTAGGAAAGTTTGGGATGCAGCTACTCCAATAGCAAAAAAAGAGGCTGATGAAATGCAGACAATGATACAATCAGAAGGGAATGATTTTAAATTGGCTCAATGGGACTGGAGATATTATGCCGAAAAAATTCGCAAAGAGAGGTATGACCTTGATGAAGAGCAGGTAAGGCAGTATTTTGAACTAAATACTGTTCGTAGCGGAGTTTTTATGGTTGTGAATAAACTATATGGTCTGCAATTTAAAGAACGTACCGATATTCCTAAATATCATCCGGATGCTCAGGTTTTTGAGGTACTTGAAGCTGATAATTCTCATGTTGGAATTCTTTATATGGATTTTCATCCCCGCGAAAGTAAAAACAGCGGCGCATGGATGAGCAGCTATCGCGATCAGTATATTGACAGGAATGGGAATTATATTTCGCCGGTAATTACCATTGTTTGTAATTTTTCGCCTCCTACCAGCTCAATGCCGTCGTTGCTTACCTACGATGAAATGACTACTTTTTTCCATGAATTTGGCCATGCATTGCATGGATTGCTTTCGAATGTTACATATCCAAGCCTTTCAGGAACTGAGGTGCCTCGTGATTTCGTAGAATTACCTTCTCAGATAATGGAAAACTGGGCTAATGAATCATCAGTTTTAATCACTTTTGCAAAGCATTATCAAACTGGTGAACCCATGCCTCAGGAGCTTATAGATAAAATTAAAGCCGGATCAAAGTTTAATCAGGGTTTTGAAACCGTTGAATTTCTTGCATCAGCTTTTCTTGACCTTGAATATCACATAATCAATGAACCATTTGCTGATAATAAGATGAAAGAAACTGCCGGTATAATTGATCAAAGAACAATTTCAAGAATAGGATTAATACCGGAGATATATTTCCGGCATGGCAGTACTCATTTCCAGCATATATTTTCAGGTGGGTATTCAGCCGGGTATTATAGTTATATCTGGTCAGGATTACTTGATGCTGATGCCTACGAGGCTTTTCGTGAAACCGGTAATGTTTTTGATCAGGCAACTGCTCAATCATTCAGAAAAAACATTCTTGAAAAAGGTGGCAGCGACGATGCCATGACTATGTATATTAATTTTAGAGGTAAAGAGCCTGATATTCAACCACTTTTAAGACAACGAGGACTGATTCAATAATTAATGTTTTATTAATCATTGGAATTCCCATATACATGCAAAGCCCTTAAATTAATAATTTACCAACAGATGACGATATGGAGTTTAAATTCGGGGTTGAATGTTTTGAAGGTGATGGCAGTTCATTTTTTAAAAAGAGGGTTTCATTTATTCCTAATTCAAAATCTTCAGTAACAGCCAGTTCTATCTCAATAACCCTTGAAAAACGAGAAACAGGCAGTTATTCCGTACGTGTGTTTTTATTTGATGAGTTATTAGCTGAAAAGAAATTCTGCGTTTACCACGATTAACCAGATATTACTTTTTTAATTTTTTTTGCCTCAAAAATAAAATATTAATATTGGACTAAATCACAGTGATGTACGCATTTTCCTTGTGCTGTTAAGGCAATCAATAAATTGGCTTATTTTGACTAATTATAAATTACATTTATTTGTGTAATATATGTAATTTATTGTATACTTTCGCCTAAAATTTCATGAAAAGGGTAGCTTATGATAAAACTATACTTTACTACTCCGAAAAATTCCGTTATCAGCACCATTTCCAGATTATTATTTTGCTTAATAACAGTACTGATATTTATCAGTAGACCTGTATTGGCTGAAGAGTCGCAGGAACAGTCTGATAAAAGAGATCTCAGGATGGGCCAGCGATTATTTATGGGATTGGTTGATTTTAAAAGTGGAAGATTTGATTGCTCCTCATGCCACTATCTTGGAGCAACTGAAGAAATTAACTGGAATCCTTCAGCCTATGATCTGGCAATAGCATGGCTTGAAGAAGACGGAACTGATATTTATCAGGTGATGAATAATCCTGTTTCTGAACGCTTAGAAGAAGAGCACTATGGAATGACTATCACCAGCGAAGAAGAACGTTTACTGCAGGTTTTCTTAAAGCATGTAGCCGAAGAGGGTCCCGGGGTTCTAAAACCATATCCAATAAATACGTTTGCGTTTTGGATCATGGGTATACTCATGGCGCTTGCTATAATTGACCTGCTTTTTACGAAAAGAGTACGCTATCGGTTTATTCATGTTGCGGTTTTGATTATTGGAATAGGTGTTCACACTGCTTTTGCACGTATTGAATCTGTTAAAGTTGGCAGAAGCCAGGGATATGCTCCGGATCAGCCTATAAAATTCTCACATAAGATCCATGCCGGTGAAAATCAGATAGATTGTCGCTATTGCCATTTTATAGCTGATTACAGCCTTTCGGGAGGGATACCTTCAAACAGCATTTGTTTGAATTGTCATAATGTGATAAAAAATGGAACAAATAGCGGAGCTTTTGAGATAAACAAGATACACAGGGCTGCTAAAACAGGCGAACCTGTTCGTTGGGTGCGTATTCATAAACTGCCTGATCACACATTTTTCAGTCATGCGCAGCATACTAACGTTGCCGGTATTGAATGTCAGACATGTCATGGACCAGTTGAAGAGATGCATATTGTAAAACAAGTTGAAGATTTGAGCATGGGTTGGTGCATAAATTGTCACCGTGATACTAAGATTCAATTCTTTGAAAATGAATATTATACAACTTTTAATGAACTTTATGATAAATTAAAATCCGGTGCTATTGATTCAATTACTGCATCGGAAATAGGGGGCATTAATTGTATGAAATGTCATTATTAATATTTGATTTATTTATAACCAATTTTTAGAAAAAATATTTTATGAAAAAATACTGGAAAAGTCTTGAAGAATATAATGGTACACACTTTGATCCTGGTGAAGAAGATCAAAGTGGTATATCAACTTTTGAATTATTGAGCAGTGAAAATAATGAAAGTAAAACTTCGCGCCGTGATTTTTTGAAATGGTGTGGATTTAGCTTTATGAGTGCTACAGTATTGGCAAGCTGTGAAAGTCCAATAAAAAAAGCTATTCCTTATTTGAACCAACCTGAAGATATAACCCCAGGAATGGCTTCCTGGTATGCCTCCTCTTTTTATGATGGCAAAGATTTTTGTCCTATTCTGGTAAAAGTGCGCGATGGAAGACCTATAAAGATTGAGGGTAATAAATCGGTGATGCTTACTCACGGAGGAACAACGGGTCGTGTGCAGGCTTCGGTATTAAGTCTTTATGATACTGCCGGACGTTATCATCATCCGTTTTACAATGGTGAAAAAACAACATGGGAACAAGCCGATAGAGATATTGCCGGCAAATTGGATTCTGCCAGAAAAGACATTGTACTTCTTACTTCCACTATTATTAGCCCTTCAACACAGGAAGTGATAAACAGGTTTAAAAACCGGTATAATAACTTCAGGCATGTGGTTTATGATGCTATTTCCTATAGTGCAATCCGTGAAGCTAACCTGCTTAGCTTTAACCGCCGGGAAATTCCTTTTTATCGATTCGACAGTGCCGGATTAATTGTTGGATTCAATGCCGATTTTCTTGCAAACTGGCTACTTCCTGTAACATATACCCGGCAATATGCTGATTCAAGAGCATTGAGAAAAGACAAAAAAGAAATGTCGCGTCACCTGCAATTCGAAAGTGGAATGTCAGTTACAGGCGCAAATGCTGATAAGCGTTTTAAGATCAAGCCACATGAGGAATTGCAGATCTTGCAGGGTACTTATAATATTTTAGCCGGCAATGGTAATGGGAGCGAACCTGAGCAAGCAAAGAATCTTGCTGCTGAGATCAGAAAAAATGAAAACAAAACCCTTATTGTTTCAGGAACTAACGATATAAAGGTTCAAACGCTGGTAAATGCCATTAATTATATGGCAGGAAGTTATGGCAATACCATTGATTTTACAAATTCACTGAATCTTTGCCAAGGTAATGATAAGGATTTACAGCAACTTGTTAATGATATGGAAGCCGGAAAAATATCAGCACTTATTGTTGGTGATGCTAATCCGGTTTACGATTACCCCGGCAACGGATTTAAAAATGCTTTGGATAAGGTTGATCTGAAAGTATCATTTTCTTCCGTTCTGAACGAAACATCAGAACTTGCCGATTATATCCTACCTTCGCCTCATTATCTTGAATCATGGGATGATGTTGCACCTGCAAACGGCTTTTATGGTGTAGCTCAACCGACTATTCGCCCATTGTTTGACACACGTCAGATGCAGGATAGTTTGCTAAAATGGTCAGATAATGATTTGAGTTATAAGGATCTGATTAAAGAACTGTGGGAAAAGCAAATTTTTACAAAACAAAATAAAACAGGTCTTTTTACAGCATTTTGGCAGGAAAGCCTCCAGCTAGGAGTTTTTACACCGGAAATTGAATCGGTAAATGTAAATATCAGTAATGAAGCATTAGCCACAGCAGGATCTTTACAAAAAGCTACCGTTAATGAAGGCTGGGATCTTGTCTTTTATGAATCAACGGCATTAGGCGACGGTCGTCATGCAAATAATCCGTGGTTACAGGAACTTCCTGATCCGGTTTCTAAGGTTTGCTGGGATAATTTTGCTGCTATTTCACCTGTTGATGCAGAAGTTCTTGGTGTGAACAATGGCGATTTGATACGTTTGTTCGAAGGTGTTGAGCTTCCGGTAATAGTTCAACCCGGACAGAAAGAAAAAACTGTTTCAGTTGCTCTTGGATATGGTCGTCAGCGCTCAGGTAAGGTAGCTGAAGGCATTGGAGTTAACGTATTTAATTTTGTTGAATTCAAGGATGGTTATAAGAAGTATAATGTTTCGATTGACCAGCCTGTAAAAACAAAAGCAAAAACAGATCTGGCTCTTACTCAAACCCATCATAATATGGAAGGGCGAGCCATTGTTCGTGAATCAGTACTTACTGCCTGGCAGAATGACCCTGCTTCAGGTAATGAACTTCATGAGTTTAATGAAGCACATAAAGCTACCCTTTACCCTGAGGCGAAATTTGAAGGGCATCACTGGGCTTTAGCCGTTGATCTTAATCGTTGTATAGGCTGTAGTGCCTGCGTTATTGCCTGTCAGGCCGAAAATAATGTTCCTGTTATCGGCAAAAGAGAAGTTATGCGCAGACGTATTATGCACTGGATGCGGATTGACAGGTATTATACAGGTGAAACCGATAATCCGGGTGTTGTTTTCCAACCCCTGATGTGCCAGCATTGCGATAATGCACCATGCGAAAATGTTTGTCCTGTTGCAGCAACTACACATAGTGATGAGGGTATTAATCAAATCACATACAACCGTTGTGTGGGAACCAAGTATTGTATAAATAACTGCCCATACAAGGTCAGACGTTTTAACTGGTTCCAGTATTCAAAGAATAAGGCGTTTGATTATAATATGAATGATGATATTGGAAGAATGGTTCTTAATCCGGATGTAACAGTTCGTGAGAGGGGAGTTGTTGAAAAATGCTCATTCTGTGTACAGCGGATCCAGGAAGTTAAGCTTAAAGCCAAACTTGAAAACAGAAAAGTAATGGATGGAGAGATTCAGCCTGCTTGCGTACAAGCCTGTCCGGGTAAAGCACTTGTGTTTGGCGATTTGAATGATCCTGACAGTGAAGTGTCAAAACTCTTTAAAGATGAACGTAATTATCATGTTCTTGAGGAAATGCATTTACTGCCGTCAGTTGGATATTTAACAAAGATCAGAAATGTTTGAGTTTCTGAAAAAGGAATAGCGATATGAAATTGAAGGAAATCCTAAAACTAAAATTTGAAATTAATACAGTATGATACGTAGTCATTTCAAAGGTGTCCTTGTTGAAGGAAATAAAACATATGCGGAAGTTACCCGCGATATAGCATTACCTACCGAAACGAAACCTTCCCGATGGTGGTATGCAGCCATGACATTAGCTACTTTGGCATTACTTGCAGGTGCATGGGCTTTGTACGAAACTTTTGCCTATGGACTTGGAACCTGGGGTATTAATAATACTGTAGCCTGGGGTTGGGACATTATAAACTTTGTATGGTGGATTGGTATAGGGCATGCCGGTACTGCATTTACGATTTTCCTTCTTATTTTTAGGCAGAAATGGGCATCGTCAATTAACAGAACTGCCGAAGCAATGACGGTATTTGCAGTTTTATGCGCAGCTTTATTTCCATTGTTACACATGGGAAGGCCATGGCTGGCATTTTATATTCTTCCTTACCCTAATACCCGTGGACCACTTTGGCTTAACTATAATTCACCATTGTTTTGGGACGTACTCGCCATCAGCACTTATCTGTTGATGTCAATCACACTTTGGTATTTTGGTATGATCCCCGATTTGGCTACTATTCGCGACAGATCAAAAAGTAAATTCAAAAAGACTATTTACGGGATTTTTGCAATGGGATGGAGTGGCTCGGCAATCCAATATAATCGTTATGAATCACTGAATAAGATTTTGGGCGGACTTGCAGCACCTCTGGTGATCTCAGTTCACTCTATTGTTGCACTTGACTTTGCAGTTTCGGTTATTCCGGGATGGCATACTACAATTTTTCCGCCTTACTTCTTTGTTGGAGCTATATTCTCAGGTTTTGCAATGGTGCTTACGATCATGATCATGCTACGGAAGGTATTGAAGATCAAAGACTTTGTGACCGATAAGCATTTGGAGTTCATAGCCAGGGTTCTACAATTTGGCAGCTTGATCATCGGTTCATCTTATTTAATGGAAATCTTTATTGCCTGGTATTCTGGGGTAGAATACGAAGCTTTTACTTTCCTGCATGTCAGGGCTTCAGGTAATTTTTCTTCTGATTTCTGGATTATGGTTTTATGTAACGCTATAATGCCGCAGTTTTTCTGGTTTAAGAAATTCAGAAAGAGCTTATTCTGGCTGTTTATTATTTCTATTATGATTAATATAGGAATGTGGTTCGAACGTTTCGTGATCATTGTATCATCACTTTCTCAGGATTTTTTGCCTGCAAACTGGGCAACTTACAAACCTACACTTGTTGATATAGGATTATATGTAGGAACATTCGGTTTGTTTATGGCTGGTATGCTGATGTTTATCCGGTTCATTCCTATCATTGCCATTAATGAAGTAAAAGGGATTAGTAAACTTGGCTACGAAGAAAATAAAGAAAAAGAATAGGAGGTCAGTATGAGTAAAAAATCAGTTATAGGAGTTTTTGATGATGAGAACCGTGTGGTTAGCGCCATTAAAAAACTTAAGGAAAATAAAGTAAAAATTAATGATGTGTACGGACCCTTTGCAAGTCACGATATTCTTTCGTTAGTGACCAAGCCTACCCGTTTACCTCATCTGGCTTTTATTTTTGGTGCAGTAGCTGCAATTTTAACATTTCTGTTTGTTTATTACACTTCTGTTATAAATTATCCGCTAAGTTATGGTGGAAAACCTACATTTTCATTTCCTCCTATGGTTGTGATCATTTATCTTATAACTATTCTGGGAACTGCTACTCTGACAGTATTTGCCTTTATCGGACGCACAGCTATGTATCCGGGTAAGAAAGCAAAAATGCCAGGTATAGGTGCTATGGATGACAAGTTTTTTGTAGTTATTGACCAGAAGAATACAGTAGCTGATGTTGAATCTTTAATGAGAAACAGCGGTGCAATTGAAATAAGACATGAAGAATTTTGAACTTAAGAAATATATGAATATGAAATCCAGTCATATTACTTTAAAAGGACGTATAACTCTGCTATTAATGCTTACAGTTTTAATTGTCAGTAGTTGTGATCGCAGCCGGATGGACAGAGGTTACGATTATTTTCCTGATATGTTCAATTCAGCAGCTTATAAAACTTATAGTGAACATCCGGTTTTACCCGATGGACAAATAATGCAGGAAGCCCCTGAAGGTACAATTCCAATAGGTTTTGTGCCATATCCTTACGATAACTCTTTTGAATCAAGAGAATTGGCTGGCAAAGAGCTTACAAATCCTTTTGAAGTTAATAATGAACTTATAGCCGAAGGCAAAGCAAAATATGAGATATTTTGCATGCATTGTCATGGTGTGGATGGAAAAGGAGATGGAATATTATATACATCAGGAAAATTCCTTGTGAAACCAGCAACATTGGTTGAAGGTGATATTCTGGAAAAACCCTCAGGTGAGATTTTTCATGTGATTACGAAAGGTTGGGGTACAATGGCTGCACATGAAGTGTTGGTTAAACCTGAAGACAGATGGAAGATTGTAATGTATATTGAGGAAGTACTTCGGAAACAAAAATAATAGCATTAGCCATGGAAATGAAATTTCAATACAAACGTAGTTGGCGTATTTTATTCGCAGCATTGGTAGTAGTTGGCCTTATTGGCATTATTTTAGGATTCGTTACAAATCCTGACCGTACATGGGCAAACATCCTGTTGAATAATTATGTTTTTCTTATGCTTTCAATAGGAGCACTTTTCTTTTATGCAATACAATATGTAACCAATTCAGGATGGTCAGCTTTGTTCCAGCGCATTCCGCTTGCTGCAGGTATTTGGCTTCCAATCGGGTTTATTATTGTACTGGTTTTGTATTTTGGCATGCCTGCTTTGTACGAATGGACTGATAAAGAAGCTGTTGCTTCTGACGAACTGCTGATTTATAAATCATCTTATCTTAATGTTACATTTTTCTATATCAGAGCTGTCTTTTACTTTGCTCTGTGGATTGGATTTGCCTGGTGGATGCGTAAATTATCATTGAAAGAAGATATTCAGGGAACTCTGCATATTGAAAAACATATCACAGCTTCCGGAGCATTTATTTTTGCAATAGTATTTACCTTTACTATGGCTACTATTGACTGGATAATGACTATTGATGCGCATTGGTTCAGCACTTTATTTGGTTTGAAAAATCTACTTGCAACCATGTATTATGCTGTAGCATTTATGATACTTCTTTTATTATGGCTACAGAAGCAAGGCTATTTCACCATTATGAACGAGGCTCATCGTCATGATTTTGTACGTTATCTTTTCAGATTTAGCATAGTGTGGGGATATTTATGGTTCGTTCAGTTTCTGATTATATGGTATGCTAATATTCCTGAAACAACTGTTTATTACAAACCAAGAATGAGCGGGGAATGGAGCCTAATGTTTTATCTGGATTTTGCCTTGAATTTTGCAATTCCTTTTCTGGCATTGATGAATGATAAAGTAGCAAGAACAAAAACTGTTATGGTTGTATTAAGCATGTTACTGCTACTTGGCATGTGGATTAGTGTATATTTACAGATTATGCCGGGCAGTATTGGAAAATGTAATATTGGACTGATTGAGATATTCACTTTTATTGGTTTTCTTGGCTTATATCTCTATTTAGTATTCATTCTTTTGAGTAAAACCCCATTAATACCGGTTAATCACCCATTTCTTGAAGAAAGTAAACACCGTCATTTATAATCAATATAACATTCTGATTTTATGTTTAAAAATCCTGTCATCATATATGGTACCCCGCCTGAACTTGAAATAAAAGTTCAGAACGGGGATACTTTTCGGGATTTTACTCAAAAGAATGAAAGCGTTTTTGTTAATCGGTTGATTTCAAAACCAGTTTCGGTTAAATCAGAATTGTTTGCCAAAAATAATTCTAATAGTTTATACGTATCTGGATTTCAGAACCATATATGTAATCTTACAAATGCCTTAAGAGGAAAGGCGCATTTTGTAAGTAGGATTTTTTTCTTTTTGATAGGTAATAAAACCAGTAAATACATTCCAAAAGAACAATAAACTATGAGCGAAAGCATTGTATCACAACAGCATGTGAGTTATCTTAAAGAAGAGAGCAGATTTAAAGGGCGACTTAAAAACCTTTATTCCTGGATATGCACCACTGATCACAAGCGTATTGGATTACTCTATCTTTTTGTTATTACAATCTTTTTTATTGTTGGGGCTATCCAGGGCTTATTGATGAAGCTCGAACTCATGGCACCGGGTGCTAATATAATGGGATCAGAATCTTTTAGTGTGTTATCTACCCTGCATGGCATTATAATGGTATTTGCAGTTGCAATACCAGGACTTACAGCAGTTTTTGGAAATTTCTTTCTTCCTATTATGTTAGGGACTAATAACGTGGCATTTCCAAAGTTAAATCTTGTGTCATGGTATGTTTACATAATTGGGATAATATTTATTTTGCTTTCTCAATTCGGATATTATAGCGGATTCGATTCCGGATGGACATTCAATATTCCTTATGGTATTTTAATAAATGCAAATATTTTACCGGTTGTTATAGGTATTTTTCTGATCGGATTATCTTCCATTGCCCTTGGAATTAATTTTATAGTTACTGTTCATCGTTACAGGGCGCAGGGAATGTCCTGGTTCAAAATGCCATTATTCCCCTGGTCTCTTTATGCTGCTGCCTGGATTCAGTTGCTTGCTACTCCGGTTCTTGTAATTGCATTGTTTATGATATTTGCCGAAAGCACCATGGCAATTGGTATGCTTGATCCCATGCTTGGAGGAGATCCGACTTTGTATCAGCATCTGTTCTGGATTTATGCTCGTCCTGCAATTTATATAATGATTTTGCCAGCTATGGGAATCATTTCTGAAATCATACCAACCTTTTCACAAAAAACCATCTTTAGCTACAGAACAACTGTTGTTGCACTGCTTGCCATTGCATTTTTAGGATTTTTTGTGTGGGGACAGCACATGGTTACCAGTGGCATTGGCGACAGAGCCTTGTCATTGTTCTCATTTTTTGCTCTTATTATTACAGTTCCCATGATTGTTGTGGTGCTCAACTGGCTTGGCACCATGCATAAAGGCTCGCTCAATATTACAACTCCATTTTATTGGGCTGTATCTTTTATTTTTATTTTCCTGATAGCAGGACTTACCGGTTTGATGTTTGGTTCGCTTGCTACCAATGTATATGTTCATAGAACCCAATTTGAGATTGCTCATTTTCATTATATAGTATTTGGAAGTGTGAGTTTTGCATTTATGGGAGCCATACATTATTGGTTTCCAAAAATATTTGGGCGTATGTATAATAAAAAATGGGCTAATATTGGATTCCTAGTATTTTTTGTTGGATTCAATCTTCTGTTTTTGCCTATGTTTATGTTAGGTTATCAGGGATTACCAGGACATTTTTATGATTATCCCCCTGGATTCCAGCCAGGTAATCTTGCTTCTTCAACAGGTGCTATTATTTTGATTTTGGGTGCATTGATTATTATAATCAATTTAATCCGTAACGCGAGATTTGGTAGAAAATGTGATGATATGAATCCCTGGGGCGGTAAAACGCTTGAATGGACTATTTCGACCCCACCACCATCAGTGAATTTTGATAAACTCCCTGTTATTACAAATGATCCTTACGATTATAATTAAAAGTATCAGAATCAATGAAAACAAATATTTATAATGTACCCGGGCAGGATGAACATGATGTCTCCAAGTTTGGCATGTGGCTGTTTATTTTTGCTGAGCTGTTACTTTTTGGTGCACTTTTTATTGTTTATACTGCCTATCGCTCTAGAAATCCGGCAGCTTTTAAACTTGCCGGTAATGAACTTGAATTGACTGTTGGAATAATCAGTACTATCATATTGCTGATAAGCAGTACAACAATGGCTATTTCAGTGACGGCAATTCAGAAAAACAACAAAAACCTGTCGTTATTGACTCTTGGAATTACAATTTTATTTGCCATAGCATTTCTACTTTACAAATATTTTGAATGGGGTACCAGGATCAATGAGGGCTTTCTCCCTGACACGAATACTTTACATGAATTAGGTCCTGGAACCATCCTGTTTTTTGGATTATATTTTGTGATGACAGGTTTGCATGCATTGCATATTTTGATTGGATTAATATTTATTATTTATATTTTTTTCAGGATTATAAAAAACAGGATAAACAGCGAAAATTATCATTTATTTGAGAATTTCGGATTGTTCTGGCATCTTGTGGTACTAATATGGATTTTCCTGTTTCCTTTGTTTTACCTAATTCGTTAAATTGAATGGTTATGAGCAAAAATAAAACACATAGTTCAGGTTATTGCACATATTTATGGGCACTTGTTGCTTTGCTTGTATTAACAGCTTTATCAGTGTTTATTACCCGATTTGAATTAGGTCCGTGCAATACTGCTGCTTCATTGTTAATAGCAGGTGCCGAAGCTTTAATTGTGTTGGCATATTTTATGAACCTGAAGTTTGAAAGCAGGTTCTATAAAATCATGACTACATTGGTGATAGTGATATTTCTGTTTATGCTGTTTATAACATTCTTTGATTATATGAACCGGGTTTATTAAAGCCGGAGGGTTGTTGTACAGTAGATTGGGTTTTTTGGGGAGATTTGAGAAATACAGATTTTTTAATGTTGAATGAAGATGTTTAGGTTTTAACTAATGGCTTTTAAACTACAGGTTGTAAATTAATAATTTTGATTTGTCTAAAATAACTATAATATAGATATGTTTTCAGGAGCATCCACATTTGTTGAAGGTGTTGACACAACGTTCGGTGTCATAATGGGTATTACTTTATTTCTTTTAATTGGTATTTCCCTTACAATTATCCTGTTCATGTACCGATACAATAAAAGAAGACACCCCAAAGCTGTTCAGATCAAAGGGTATCCTACACTTGAACTTGTATGGACTATTATTCTTCTTGGACTCGTAGTTATAATCTATTATTATGGCTGGACGGGATGGGTTTCAATGCGGGAAACACCCGATGATTATATTGAGGTTACAGTGAATGCCAGCCTCGAGGATGGTTTTTCATTCAAATATGATAATGATAAAGTGTCAGAAAAGCTGTATGTGCCTGTTGGGAAGCCTGTTAAACTATATCTTGATGCCGAAGATGTAATCCATTCACTTTTTATTCCTGCTTTCCGTATGAAAGAAGATATGAACCCGGGACTTGAATATGGTCATGCATGGTTCGAAGCTACAACCGAAGGAGAATTTGATCTTTATGGAGCTGAGTTATATGGAGGAGTTCAGGAAGCAATGATGTTAAGTGAAGTAGTTGTAATGTCAGAAGAAGATTATTCTTCATGGTATGGTCCGGTTAAGACTACAGAGGTTGATCCGGCAACTCGTGGGCGTAGAATTGCGGAAAGAAATGGTTGCCAGGCTTGTCATTCTTTCGATGGCTCAATGGTAATTGGACCTACATTCAAGGGTATTTATGGTCAGAATGTAACCGTATTCACTAATAATGTAAAGCGAGAAATTATAATTGATGACGAGTATATCCGCCACTCAATATATTTCCCGGATGACGACATTGTTGAAGGTTTCAACAAAGGACAGATGATATCCTATGAGAATGTAATAAGCGAAGAAGATGTTCAGCTTATTATAGAGTTCATCAAATCATTGAGCGAATAAAACCCTTATTTTATACACAGGCTTCATTTTTTTATATCTCAAACCTCTGAGCTATAGCTGATTATTTATTAATCAGTGCTATTAAACCTATCATAAGTGCTAAAGCTGATAAAACAAGAATAAACCAGACCAGTGAAGTGTTTGCTGCAGGTCCTGCTGAAGCATATCTGATATCGTACTTATCTTTAGCAACTATAATTTTCCCTTCCATATACGGATGAGGGGTACATATGTATGTGTATTCGCCCTCTTTGCTTAGCACTTCTGAATAAGTTTCGGCGTGAGCCAGAAGGGGAGATGCAAAACGATCCGGGCCATCTTTTACCAAAACATTATGAATCCCCGAAAATTCTCCATCCATATAAGTAAAAACGTCTTCATTTACCCAGGTGATAGTAGTTCCCGGAGTAACCTGTACAACTTTGGGAAAATATGAGTTCCCCATGATTTTTATAGTCACTTCTTTTGTATCGTTGCCATAAACTACCGGAACATCAACATCGGGTGAGCCAACTGCAAAAGGAGTAATAGTGCGGTTCGATTTTTTACGGTATTCAGCCATTTGCTCATCAGTGTATTTAATTCCTTCAGCAAGAAGCGTCAGTCCTGAATTTGCGTTCTTATCGCAAACAAGCAATCCAAGAGCACCTCTGTCAGTTGAGCCAACAGCATGCGTTAACATCAGATAACTGCCCTCGTCTGGCGGAATCCTGAACTCTATAACCCATGAATCGGACGGACCTGCAGTAACTGTTTGACCACCAATGAATTTATTGTCAGGATTGCCTTGCCAGTAAACAAAATCCCACATTATTCCTACAATGTGAAATGTAGAAAGCAGATTGGGACCGGCATTCAGAAAATTAATGCGGACATAATCACCAGGTTTTCCAACTATTGGTTCCTCAACATAGCGAAACAGCTTACCATTGAAAGCAGTGTACATTGGCTTGCCCTGACCTTCCATAGCATCTTTTCCACTTGAATAATATTCATGTTGGACAAGATATAGTTCAATATCAGGTGATTTGTTGAGCACTTTTTCAAGTTCATACTGTTTTTTGGGTTTTACAACCATCATTCCATATTGCCCGAATATGATATGCATTGGAATGGCATGACCGCCTGGCGCACAGTGGTACATGTAAACTCCCGGTAAGGTTGCTTTAAAAACAACGGTTGCACTGTCGTTAGGCTGGATTTTACCCAAATATTTTGAGGTTTGAGTATATGCAGCATGAATTGAAGCTCCATGTGGTATATGCCCCTTGTTTATTATAGTAAATTCAACAATATCTCCTTCATCAACTATAACAGTTGTACCCGGAATCTTACCATCAATTGTAAATCCTTTATAAATAACACCATTACCAATATAAACATCGTCTTCTTCAAGACTTATGCTCACTTTTTTGTCGGGTTTAGTGTTTTGAGGAACATAACTTGTTTCAGGAATTGAGAGTTTTTTATCTCTCGATATAATTTCAATGAACTCATGGTTAGTCGGAAGACTTCCACCAGTTCTGGCTACACTTTGTCCGGCTGATGCTGCTGGCATATCATTTGAAGCCAGTACCATATCGCTTAAGGCATTTTTATAATCAGCCGCAATCAGATTATTTTCAGCTAATGCTTCTGAAACCCATGCAGGATTGTTTCCGGCTGAAAGCTCCTGTGCAGTAATTGTTGCAAGCAACTGCTGAGATACGAGGCTGCCTTCTTTTTGTTCGCTTAAAAGGCGTTTAAGAAAAAGGCGATTACATGCTTCGCAGGCATAACCCGAAGCTGAAATAGTTAACAGAATACCAAAAACTACTGTTTTCAATATCCAGATTTTGATGTGTTTTACGTTTTTCATGATTTCTATTTTTATGTGTTTATTAATTACTGAGGAATTTTTAATATGGCTATTTAGGTACTATAATACATAAATATAATAATTTGTTATTCGGTTGTGTATAAGCAAGTTGTTAATGTAGAATGTTAAAATTATAAAATAACTAATTTTTTTATATCTGCTGAAGTACCGCTAAGAAGCTTTAACATATAGATGCCTGGCGATAAATTAGTTAAGTTGACTTTGTGCTGTATTTCACTTTTAAACTCCGAGTTAAACACCAGATTACCATAAATATCAAAAACCTCAAGTTGTACGGTTAAGTCATCAGACTTTTCAACAGTGTTAATTATGATTATGCCTCGGGTTGGATTAGGGTATACGTTAAACAGTGAATTATCCGGTTTGTTTGTATCAGATAGCGATAAAAATGATATTTCTGATAAAAAATTTTGTTTCACTTGATCACAGAAAATCCCTTCTGTGTCAATTCGTGCAAGTACATTTGAACCGTTTTGAAAATGAGCTCCTTCCTTAATTAAAATATTTTGCCCGGCAATTAACTCAATAATACTTTGATCCTCAACAACAAAATAAGAATTGTTGCCACCAAGCAGTATTGTTTCATAAGCATCAAAGCAAATATTATTACCACCTGATATATTTATGTTTTGCAAGTGTAAGTTCGTTGCCTGACCTGTGGATATTCCTGATAAGGGAATATTTAATGGACTAGGAGTAAGGTCGGCATTATGAAATATTTCAAGTGTTGCTGTTTTGGTTCCGGCATATTGTGGCGAAAACACAATATCAATGAAACCCGATCCTCCGGGTGGCATATAAAGTTCGCCCTGAGGATGGGCTGAGAATTCAAAAGAATTGATCCCCGTGATATCAATGGAAGTTATCTGCAGGTTCAGATGTTGTGTTATCAGCCCGTCATTGGTTATTTTAATAGTCAGAGTGTCATTATAGCCTGTAGTTGTCTCGCCAAAATCAAGGTTTTGATCTGAAATACTGATACTTACGGTTGAACCTCCATCTGCAAGCCAGTATTGCAGGTCATTATCAGAATATGATTTGTCAAATCTGCCCCAGGTATGGTAATAAGTGCTGTAATTACATGGATTGTAACCAGTTCCTATACATGTGCTTTGCAATTGTCCGGCAACTTTGCCATTGTTTTTTATAAGTAAGCCGCCGGAACTTCCCCCGCTGGCTTGTCCAGCCTGAGTACGGGTATAGTAAAATTTGTCTGTCGGGCTGCCACTGCACAGGTTAACAGGATCAATCCTGTTTTGATGACGTGTGTATTTTTGGGTTGAACCTGCCGGAAGATGAACAGAATGCAAAATCTCGTCATCTTCAGCAGCTTTTGTATCCCAGCCAAGAAAAACCCTCTCCCCCGATGGTTGTTTCTGTAGCAGGAGAAGGGAAAAATCTGTATCACTGTTTGTAGCTATCAGGTTCGAACCGTTAACAAGTATAACTTCAGGATTTTCTGCTCCATTACATGAAATGGTGTGATAATCGAATCTCGCTTCCACAGATGCTGCTGCTGCCTGAGTGTTAATACAATGACTGGCAGTCAGTAAAAAAGGTTGAAAATCATTTAAACGCAAGTCATTCAATAGGCTTCCTGAACAAACATAATAATATGGACTGATGAAAAAAATCAGTCTTGCAGTGCTTTTCTTCAAATCATCTATGAAAGGATACTGCTCAGCTTCATCACAGTTAACATCTTCGTAGCAATCACGGTTATTTAAACGATAGTAAAAAGCATTTTCAACATGAATGATCATTGGTATTTTGAAATACAGCTGATGTTTGAAATTGGCAGATGGAATAACTGCCTGAAAAACAAGGCTGTCAGAAAAAATAGTTTTAGTAAAAAATCCATATTCAGGCAGATTTCCTTGTATGTTCCTATGGCTAAAAGCCTGATCGTTGCTGCCAAAGAGATTTATTACTGTGCCGTGTGGGAAATAACCCTCAGTAATGCAAATACGAATTTCGCCCGCATTAACTGATTTTATCATCATTGTGAAAATCAAAAGATCAGCATTGACTCTTGTAAGTCTTCCTCCCGGTACAGTGATTTCTCCTTTTTCGGGAATTTCTGTGCTGCTTAGATCAAAAAATATTGGTATTTTGAATTTCCTTTCTATTCCAATAGCCGGAGGATCTGTTTCATTGGCAATATCCTGAAGTTCCTGTTCTGACAAGGCTTTGAAAACATGTATCTCATTTTCAGACAAAGGCGATTGTGGTTCATAAAATATTGGTTTTGAGTTGTCAGAGTGCTGATTAGGAATGAAATATGCTGAACTCATTGCAGAATTAGTTGTGTTCTGACTGGCTGCATTAATTGGCAGGGCCAAAACAACTAAAATTGAAATAATGAAATGAGGTTTCATTTTTCACTTACAGGTTTTTATACCGATTGGAAAAATATAATAGACCAATTTTCGCTCTGCTCAATTGTTCTATATATTTAAACCATCGGTATTACGTTTGTATATTTACAAAACAGTTTGGACTATTTTGTAAATACAAATCGTATTACATCAGACTTACTCAATAAAAAAGTAAATTACTATTGCAGTTAAAACGCTGATAATCAGTTAGATTAACAGCGTGCCTTATAATTTTAAACTGACATAAAACAGTCAGTATTCCATTAAAACCAAGACCGATAAAAGTACATTTTTATCTGACCTTAAAAAGGTCTTTTTTCTGCACTTAAAAAAACTAAATATGCTACCCTTATTCTCTTACAAAGTTGTCGTATTTAAGTTCAATCAGTTTGCCGAATTTCTCTAATTCTATACGATCAGCTTTTGTAATATTTCCGGTAATTGTTATCAAATAAGGTTTTCTGCCGATATGTTTTTTATAGAAATTCAGAATATCTGTAAAATTCAGACGGTTATATATTGTAATACGGAATCTTCTGGGGTCATTGTCGTAGCCCTGCATCCGCCAGCGTGCCACAGTATTTCCCAGATCGCGGAATTCAGGCTGAGAAGTAAATATTGATTGCAACATAGCTTTGCGTATGCCTTCAATGCGTTCGGGTTTTTCTGGCATACTGGTGATAAGGTCTGTCATTGCCTGAATACCTTCAATAGTTTTATCGCTTTGGGTATTCATGTATCCCAATAGATGTGCAGGATTCTTTTTAAAGAAAGCAGTACGATAAGTTGCATAAGCAGCATATGATAATGAGCGGAACTCCCGTATTTCCTGAAAAACAAGAGAGCTCATTCCTGCTCCGAAATATTCATTGAAAACATTGCTCATAGCTATTTCCTGCTCACTAAGTACCTCTCCCTGAACATAAAAGTTTATGTTGCTTTGCCGCGCTTTGGCATTATGATGAATATATACTGAGTTCTCAGAAAAATCATTACGGGATAGTTCAATATATTCATTCTTAACAGGTTGTTTTGAGATCTTTGTAAATATTGCAGTTGAGTTTTTTACCTGTTCATATGGCAGGCTGCCGGTATAAAGGATTTCACCCTCTGAGTTTAGCGCGTCTTTGAATACAGCGATTAACTGATCTCCTGTTAGTTTTTTTGCTTCTTTATAAGTGATATTGCGTATATATTGTGAATTGTTGCCGTATAAAGCATACTGGTACAATGCATTACCAATGGTCATCGGGTCTTCGCGAAGCATCTTGCTGTTGGCTTTCACTCCCTGAAGGAATTTTTCGAGCTGGGTATCGTCTTTTTTAGGATTTGAAAGCAACTCATTTACTAATTTAATTGTTTCTTCAAATTTATCGTCAAAGCCTTCAATATTTACGTATAAATTATTGTTATCAGCTGATATACTGACATCTGCCCCGATGTTTTGCATTTTGCTGCTAAACTCCTTAAACGAATGTTCAGTTGTGCCTATCAGATTCATATATTCTGCTGCACCGCCAATTAGTCTATCATGAAGATTTCCTTTTTTGAATTTGAGAGTGAGTGTGAATATTTCGTTAAATGGGTTTGGGGTATAATAAAATTCGAAACCCGGGTTTACCGTTTCGAACCTTACATCTTCCCCGAATTCAATAAATTTGGGTTCTTCCCATTGCTCAAACATTCTGTCAAGCCGCAAGGCAAATTCTGATTTCTTTTCAGTGTTTTGAGGAATTACAGGTTTCCAGTCAGGTTTCTCAAGTTTATCCTTTTTTGGAAAGCCCATTTTCGATAAATAAACCAGACGATTATCACCTAAGTAAGTATTTGCAACACGTATAATATCTTCCCTTGTAACTGCTTCAACTTCCTTCATTTCGTTGAGTACATCTTCCCATTCTTTGTTTTCGGTAAAAGCTTCGATGAGCATGTATGCACGGTTTTCGACACTTTCAAGACCACGTTGAAACTCTTTACGGAATTCAAGCTTAGATGCCTGGAGAAGTTCATCGGAGAAATTTCCTGATTTTAAAGCTGTAAGCCCGTTATTTACAATGTTTTCGGCACTTCTGAAACTCTGCCCCACAATTTTGGGAATAAACAATATCATATAGCTGCCATGGTCAGTAGCCTGAAACGAAAATGGCTGCATTTCCATAATTTTATTGTCCATAACAGCCTGATCAAAGATACCTGTACCTGCTTCGTTTGATAATAGTTTGGTGGCTATTTCCATAGCCGGATCATCAGGATGCCCTACGGGGATAGTACGGAAACTCATAATTCCAATCCTTATTGGACTCATACGAACCTGTTTTTGTTCTCTATAATTAAATGGAGCAAGAGGATAGTCGGGTAGTTTAGGTAATTCTCCACTGCGCCAGGAACCGAACTTTTTTTCAATCATTGGGATGATTTGCTCTGTATCGAAACTGCCGGCAAGTATCAATGCCATGTTATTGGCAACATACCATGTGTTGTAGAACTCCATCATTTTGCTAATACGGGGATTTTTCAAATGCTCGGTTAACCCAATGATAGGTCTGGAATATGGGTGATCCTTATAGTGTGTTTTCAGGAAATCTTCGAACATCATTTGAATAGGGATGTCGCTGTATAGATTTTTTTCTTCATAAACAGTTTCTAGTTCTGATTGAAAAAGCCTGAAAACTGGATTACGGAAACGTTCAGCATATATCTCCATCCATTTTTCAAGCTGATAGGCAGGAAATGAGTTATAATAAACAGTCTGGTCAAATCCTGTTCCTGCGTTCAGATTGGCACCACCAATATCGCGCAACAAAATATCAGTTTCGTTTGGTATTGCATATTCTGCTGCTTTTATTGATAATCGGTTGATTTCAGCATGAATGTTTTTTCTTGCATTTTCATCAGTGGTTTCGGCAAGTCGGTCGTAAAACATTGAAATACTGTCGAGATAATATTTTTCGGTTTTCCAGTCAATGGTTCCTATTTTATCAGTGCCTTTAAACATAATATGTTCAAAATAATGTGCCAGGCCTGTGACATCTTCCGGGTCGTTACGGCTTCCTGCCTTCACAACTATGGCACCAAAAATTTCAGGTTTACTGTGGTCTTCATTCAAATAAACGCTTAATCCGTTTTTTAAAACTATTTTTCTGACTTCAAGAGGGTTGCCGGCAAACACATGAATTGTCAGCAGGTTCAGAATAATTAGTAAAGCAAAGGTTTTAATGGCATTCATAATAAGAGAGTGTTTTAATTGATTATTAAGTCCAAATGATTAATAATGAATATCTTAATCAGGTCTACTAAGTAGTAATTACCTTAGCACATAGGATTGTTTAAGAATGCGAAGATATAAGTTTTCAAGGCAACAATTTGATTTTGTTTAATAAAGATTGGATAAAATCGTTCAGCGGGTGTTATCTTTGCACAACAATAGGAATATTATGAATGAGTATAGAAAAAAGAAAAAGTTTCTTGAGATACCTCGTTATGGAGGGGGTAAAGAAGAATTCAGGAAGTTTATAGCCGAAAATCTTCGTTACCCGAAAGAAGCCCTTGAAGCAGGTGTTGAAGGTAAAGTATTGGTAGAATACGAAATTGATGATAATGGATTTGTGCATAATCCGAGGGTTTTAAATGGAATAGGATATGGCTGCGATGAAGAAGCTGTTCGGGTGATAAGTTTATTACGATTTAAAAAAGTAAAGAACAGAGGCATGCGTCTCAGGGTTACAACTAAAACCAATATCAATTTTAAACTTTCTGCTACAAAGCTCCAGTACACTATAACTTATAAGCAGGAAGCCAAAAAACCACAGGTTCCTGAAAAACCGGCTAAAGAAAAGCCTGTAACATACGAATACACAATACGGTTATGAATTTTCATTTGGGTTTATTTCAAAACGTATATTAGAACTCAAATACATGCAATATCCCACATTGTATACTAAAAGACTGATATTAAGACCGTTTGATGAGTCGGATGCCGCACGTGTACAGTTTCTTGCCGGGGATAAAGAGATTGCCGCTACCACACTTAATATTCCTTATCCCTATCCTGATGGACTTGCCGAAGAATGGATCGCAACACATGCTGATGATTTCGCAAGGAGCAGGTCGGTTATTTTGGCTATTTGTCTGAAAGAGGATAAAAAGCTCGTAGGGGCTATTGGTCTTACACTGGCACATCAGCACGATCATGCTGAATTGGGCTACTGGATCGGTGTCCCTTACTGGAATAATGGATATTGCACTGAAGCTGCACAGGAGGTTTTGAATTATGGCTTTGAGTATTTGGGTTTGAACAGGGTTTTTGCTCAACATCTGGAGAAAAACGATGCTTCGGGGAGGGTGATGCAAAAGCTTGGTATGAAACCGGAAGGTGAGTTACGCTTACATTTAAAACATTGGGGTAGTTACCACAATATAATTGTTTATGGATTATTAAAAGATGAATTCCTGCAAACCTGAACAGGGCAGGGATCATTTTTTTGCCGCAGTATCTGAACCAGCATAATTTCTTTGCCTCAGAGCTTCATAAACAAGTATTGCCATTGATACTGAAACATTTAGTGAATCAATTTTGCCAAGCATAGGGATCATTACCTGAGTTTTTGTGTTTTGCAACCAGAAATCAGTCAAACCACTGGCTTCAGTTCCCATAATAAAAGCAACAGGTTTATTCATATTGGTATTGAAATGCAATTTAGTAGCTGAAAGAGAGGCGGCAATGGGTTCAATATTATTTCTTTTTAGCCATTGAAAAGCTTCTTCGGAACTGCAAACAGCTATTTGTTTTGTAAATACACAGCCCAGTGAAGAGCGAATTACATTAGGGTTATAAATATCGGTTTGAGGATCGCAAACAATTACTGCATCGGCTCCAACGGCATCAGCAGTACGTAATACAGCACCAAGATTGCCGGGTTTTTCAACTGCTTCCAGAACAATAATCAAAGGAAGATCTGACAATTTAATGTCATTTAAAATGAGGTTTTCGGCTTGCATTACTGCCAAGATTCCTTCATTGTTCTGGCGATAAGTGATCTTATTGAAAACCTGACTGTTTACTTCAAAGCATTGAGTGTTGCCAAAAATATCCTTATTCCCGTACAATTCAGTTTCATTGAATAAAGCAGGATGTATCATGAAATATTCAGCTTTAAGTCCGGATGATACAGCCATTTTTATTTCAGCAATACCTTCAACAACAATCAGATTATTCTCTTTTCGATTTCTTGAACGATAGAGTTTTACGATCTCTTTCACACGCAGATTCTGCAAACTGCTTATTTTCTCTGCTACACCCATGGTCCCTGACTTTTTATTGAATAAACTGTCCTTATTACCAAAACAGTAACTCTGAAATTAAAATGCAGGGTGTGGATTTTTTTGTGAATTCCTGTTTTGAGAAATCTGAAACTTTTTTTATTCCAGTTTCTTTAATAATCTGATGATTTCAGCCGGATCTGTAGTGTTGAAAATAGCATTACCGGCTACCAACACATCTACTCCGTTGTTTATAAGCTGTTGTGCATTATCAAGCCCAACCCCGCCATCAACTTCAATTAAAGCTTGCGAATTTTTTCTCAGCAACAGATCTTTTAGTCTTGCTATTTTTTCATAAGTATTCCGAATAAATTTCTGACCTCCAAAACCCGGATTTACTGACATAACCAGCAATAAATCAACATCACTCACAATATTTTCGAGCAAGTTTATTGGGGTGTGAGGATTTAGTGCAATCCCTGCTTTCATTCCTGCTTCACGTATTGAATGCACCGTACGGTGCAAATGCACACAAGCTTCGTATTGAACGGTTAGAATATCAGCTCCTGCTTCTTTGAAATCCTGAATATATCGATCGGGTTCTACTATCATCAGATGAACATCCAGAGGCTTAACAGCAAGCTTTTTTATTGCTTTAACGACTGGAAAGCCAAATGAAATATTCGGTACAAATACACCATCCATGATATCGAGATGAAACCAGTCGGCAAGGCTGTTGTTCACCATTTCGATTTCTTTTGCAAGATTAGAAAAATCGGCTGAAAGCAGTGAAGGAGCAACTAAATGTTTCATTATCCTAAATATGTTTTCAGGATTTTTGATCTTGATGTCTGTTTCAGGCGCCTTATAGCTTTTTCTCTTATCTGACGAACTCTTTCGCGGGTAAGTTGAAATTTCTCACCTATTTCTTCCAGGGTCATAGGATGACTGCCGTTCAGGCCAAAATACAATCGTATTATATCAGCTTCTTTTTGACTAAGAGTGGACATTGCTCTGTCAATCTCTTTTCGCAGACTTTCGTATAAGAGTGCTGTTTCGGGAGTTGCAACTTCATCACTTTTCAATACATCGTACATGTTATTGTCTTCATCCTGCACAAGGGGTGCATCCATTGAAATATGTCGTCCTGAATTACGCATTGAGTCTTTTACTTCGGCTTCGGTAATATCAAGTAATTCTGCAATTTCAGTTACATTTGGTTCACGCTCAAACTCTTGTTCAAGTCGTGCATAAGCTTTATTAATTTTATTTATAGAACCAATTTTATTCAGTGGTAACCGTACTATACGTGATTGTTCAGCTAATGCCTGAAGTATTGACTGGCGTATCCACCAAACAGCATAAGAAATGAATTTAAATCCTCTGGTTTCATCAAAGCGTTGTGCAGCTTTAATGAGTCCGAGGTTGCCTTCGTTTATCAAATCAGGAAGACTTAACCCCTGGTTCTGGTATTGTTTTGAAACTGAAACCACAAAACGCAGGTTCGATTTGGTTAATTTTTCAAGGGCTTCACGGTCACCTTGTTTAATGCGCTGAGCCAGTGCAACTTCTTCATCAGCTGTGATCAGGTCAACTCTTCCTATTTCCTGTAAATATTTATCAAGAGACGCTGTTTCACGGTTGGTTACTTGCTTGGTGATTTTAAGTTGTCTCATGGTATTGACGAATTTATAGCTATCTATTTACGTATAATGATAAGGTTTGGTTTCAAAAAAAGTGATAAATAATCGGATAATATTAAATAATATTAATATTCGGTGCGCGGAGGACGAGGCAGCAACACTTTACGTGAAAGTTTAAGCTTACCGGTTTTGCTGTCAATATCAATAAGTTTAACCTCAATTTCATCTCCAACATTCAGAACGCTCTCTACAGATTTCAGCCTTGCCCAGTCAATTTCCGAAATATGGAGCAGCCCGTCTTTTCCAGGTAGAATTTCAACAAAAGCACCAAAAGTGGTTATATTTTTTACTTTACCCATATAAACCTCACCAATTTCGGGAACAGCAACGATTTGCTTGATACGGTTTTTTACTTTTTCAATAGATTCCTGATCACTTGAAACAATATCAATGATACCGAATTCGCCAACCTCTTCAATTACAATTGTTGAATTGGTTTCGCGCTGCATTTCCTGAATTATTTTACCTCCCGGTCCTATTACAGCACCGATGAATTCACGCGGAATGGTCATCTTGACGATTCGTGGAACAAAAGATTTATAGTCATCTCTTGGTTTCGCAATTACTTTTTCCATTTCTCCAAGAATATGAAGTCGTCCACGCCTGGCTTGTTCCAGTGCTTCGGATAAAACCTGGTATGAAAGCCCATCAACTTTAATATCCATTTGGCAGGCTGTTATGCCTTTATGTGTTCCTGTTACTTTGAAATCCATATCACCTAGATGATCCTCGTCGCCAAGGATATCAGATAATATAGCATATCTTCCGGTTTTGGTATCGGCAATCAATCCCATAGCTATACCTGAAACAGGGCTTATGATCTTAACTCCGGCATCCATTAATGACAAAGTACCGGCACAAACAGTAGCCATTGATGACGAACCGTTTGATTCGAGGACATCAGATACTACTCTTATGGTGTAAGGATTTTCGTCAGAATTAGGGATCATGTTTTTTAATGCTCTGTGAGCAAGGTTTCCATGACCTATTTCACGACGGCTTGTGCCTGTCATGCGTTTAACTTCGCCGGTTGAAAACGGAGGGAAATTATAATGCAGTATGAAATTTATTTTTTCTTCAATTACTGCACCGTCAATAACCTGTTCATCTAATTTAGTTCCAAGAGTAACAGTAGCAAGAGCCTGAGTCTCGCCTCGGGTAAATATTGCTGAACCATGAACTGCCGGCAGATAATCTACTTCGCCCCAAATGGGTCTGATCTCATCAAGCTTACGCCCATCAAGACGGGTACGTTCGTCGAGTACAACATTTCGCACAGCTTCTTTATGTACTTCCTTGAAATATCTGTCAATCATAGTAGCTTTTTCTTCGCCTTCTTCTTCAGGAAGAGTAGCTATGAAGTCGGCTTTAATCTGATCGAAAGCTTCGCTACGTTCCTTTTTGCCGGTTCCTTTGGTAGCTATATGATAAATCTTGTCATAAACTTCAGTTTTTAGTCTATTTTGAATTTCTTCATCGTTTGTTTCATGGCAATATTCACGTTTTGGCATAGCCTTTTCAACTTCGGCAGCAAGTTCATTTTGAACTTTACATTGAATTTTTATTGCTGCATGAGCTACTTTCAAAGCCTCAATCAGATTATTTTCTGAAACTTCTTTCATCTCACCCTCAACCATCATGATATTATCTTCTGAAGCAGCAACTATTATATCAAGATCAAGATCGTGTAATAAATCTACTCCTGGATTTACAATAAGCTGTCCATTATGTCTTCCAACCCTGACTTCAGAAATAGGTCCGTTGAATGGAATATCGGAAACTGAAAGTGCCGCTGAAGCCGCCAATCCTGCCAAAGCGTCTGGCATGATATTATTGTCGCACGAAATAAGAGTAACCAGAAGTTGCACTTCGGCATGAAAATCTTCGGGAAACAGAGGGCGTATTGCTCTATCAATCAATCGTGAAATAAGTACCTCATGATCTGATGGACGGGCTTCTCTTTTGAAAAAGCCACCGGGAAATCTGCCACTTGAAGCATATTTTTCGCGGTAATCAACAGTTAGTGGTAAAAAGTCAACATCTTCGTTAGCTTCTTTTTTTGCTACTACTGTGGCAAGCAGCATAGTGTTGTCCATTTTGACAACAACAGCTCCATCAGCTTGTTTTGCCAGTTTGCCTGTTTCAATACTGATAATTCTTCCATCGCCAAGATCGAAGGTTTTTTTAATTACGTTCATATAGGTTTGGGTTAAAATGTCCGATAAAAAATTATGGTTTTATTGTTTGACTAATAGCCTTTTATAAAAACCATATACTATAATACGAAAAAAGGCAATTCTCTGATTGCCTTTTTTTAAAAGGTAGGATAAAATATTATTTTCTGATACCGAGCTTTTTAATAATTGAACGGTAACGTGTAATCTCTTTTTCTTTTAAATAATCGAGCAGTCTTCTTCTTTTTCCTACCAGGCGAACCAGAGCGCGTTCGGTAGCTTTATCTTTTCTGTTAACTTTAAGATGTTCAGTAAGATGCTTTATTCTGTAGGAAAATAATGCAATTTGTCCTTCAGGTGAACCGGTATCAAATTCTGATTGTCCGTATTCCTTAAAAAAATTTGCTTTAACTTCTTTTGTAAGGTACATATCCTTAATTTCTGTAACTTTTTAATAATTTTTTAAAATGGGATGCAAAATTACAAATTCTTATTTGATTAACAAGATAGTAATTAACATTTTTCCTATGCAAATGTAATTTTTATTCCGAACTATCAGTCATCCCTGACGTATTATTTCGCAATATTCTTGCTTAACAATTGATAATCAGTAAGATGCAAGAAAGACAAACGGTTGTTGATTACTTAATACCGATTGGAAAAATATAGTAGACCAATTTTACCAGATGGCAAAATATAACAGACCAATTATCGCTCCGCTCAATTGTTCTGAATATTTTAACCACCGGCATAATTTACAAAACAGCTTGGACTATTTTGTAAATACAATTCGTATAAGCTGATAAAGTAAGCCGATTAAAATGAAGCTGTTCAACTTCAGATAATGCACTTTTAAGTAAAAACAAAAATTACAAACTTTTTATCTTGTTAGCGCTATTCGGGGTTGCATTTTCAGTCGGTGCTGTTGTCTTGCTCTGTAAAAATAATTGCAATTAAGAAATTAAAAGAAACCAATTTTTTCTATTTTATGGAAATTATCAAAAATATATTTAACTTTACAGAAAAATATTGTTCAAATAAACCCTCATATTTTTTATTAACCTTAAATCATTATGCCCATGAAAAAAATCAAACACACAATTCTGCTTGGTTTCTTCCTTTTCTTTGCCATTACGGCTTTGTCCCAGCAAGGCTATGTAGCCGCCGGTGGTGAAGCCAGCGGCGCAGGAGGAAGTATGAGTTATTCCATTGGTCAGGTAGAATATCTGGCTTACACTTCTGCACAGGGCAGCATAAGTCTTGGCTTGCAGCAATCATGGTTTATTGTGCCCAAAATTCTTGAAATCCCTGCAATGACTATCATTACAGGTGAGAACTTATGCTTTGATGCAACTGAAACAGTGATCGTTGCCGGAAACGGTAAACATTTTATTGTTGAGTCAGGTGCCCATGCCGATATTATTGCAGGAACCAATATTATGATAAAAGAAGGAACTGTAGTAGAATATGGTGCTTCATTACATGCGTATATTTCTGATATTATGTGTGATCAACAACCTTCAATGCTGTCTGCTGATATTGAAAATCTGCCGGCATCTGAACTAAACCCGGAAACTTTTAATGAATCTTCGTTTTTCAGGGTTTATCCCAATCCAACCACCGGAGATTTTACACTTGAATTGCTGAAATTGGAAGAAGCATCCCAGCTTCTTATCGAGATTTACACCATGCAGGGAAACCTGGTATTCAGGAGTGAATTACCGGTTCAGAACCAATACAACCTGTCATTAGCTTCATTGCAGACGGGTTTATATCTTATCCGTGTTCAAAATAGATATGAAACCGGAGTTTTAAAAATCATAAAACAATAAAATTAAGTTAAATCAAACCTTTAAATTTAAAAATCAATCGAATTATGAAAAAGCTTTTATTAACAATCATTAATCTGATACTTATAATTACAGTAATAGCACAAGCCCCTCAGGGTATTTCTCATCAGGCAGTTATTCGTGATGCAAATAACCAACTTGTGATCAATACTCAGGTTGGGGTTAAAATAAGTATATTGCGTGATAATATGGAAGGTGATATTGTTTATTCCGAAACTCACACACCAGTAAGTAATGCAAATGGCTTGATTACTTTTGTAATAGGGCATGGTACAGTAGTTAGCGGTGTTTTTGCAGATATTGCCTGGGCAGAAGGTTCATATTTTATAAAAACCCAGGTTGATCCCTCTGGTGGAATTAATTATGTGATTGAGGGTGTAAGTCAGATATTGAGTGTGCCTTATGCGCTTCACGCAAAAACAGTGGAAAATTTAACCGAAACCGACCCTATTTTTTCATCCTGGGATAAA
>LSQX01216268.1_pt1 | contig 78621 bp, 67 predicted proteins | sample 654561 | NCBI WGS metagenome assembly LSQX01 (sample SAMN04489861, study PRJNA283612) | anaerobic digester metagenome | isolation source: 4 biogas reactors fed with cattle manure at either 37C or 55C with and... | place: Denmark: Kongens Lyngby | collected 2014
AGATGTGTATAAGAGACAGCAAACAGGTAGGCATGATGGGGATGGGCGGCACCAAAGACCTGAACGACACGAGCCAGGGCTTTATCGGGGCCGGCACGCATGTCCAGGGGTTGTACCGCCAGCCAGATTTGGTCAATGCGGATCATTTCAACAACTCACGGATAAACGTGGCGCACCCCATGGCATCATGCGCTGGCCACTGCAGATTCAGGTTGAACTGTTTACCCTGGAATTCCAGATGAATGCTGGATGCCGTCTGGGCGCTACGGGCAGGAGGTGACGGCATAGGGACAGCAATGAAAGACGATTCTGGAACGGCTACCGGATTGGGGCTGGCCGAGTTGACATTGGCTTCTTTGATCCAGCGATGAAGCATGTTGTCGTTAATGTTGTGGGCGCGGGCAATGGCCGCTACCGATACGGCGGAGTTTTTGCACAAGGCAACCAGATGGGATTTAAAGGCCGGGCTGTGCGTCCGCCGACGGGGTAACGGGGTTGGTTCCGGGCTGATTTCTTCTAGATAGTCCATACGTGTCCATTTGCGATAGTGGACAAGTATGTTCATATTTTATTAGCGACTTGAAAAGATGACTTTACCGGACAGTTACCAAAGGGGTTCTCATTGTCAGCTCCAGAAAATTTCATAGAGCTAATATGCTAAAGATCCCCGTAAATACGATTGGCCAGATAGATGAATGAATCGTGTGTGTTTCTGACTAGCTGTTGTGACCAGTAACAACAGCTAAATTTAACGAGCCAAATTTATGATTGGACCGCTTTGAGCGAAAAGCAGACGATAGCATGGCATATGTGTGCAAAAATCGAACGTCTGTAACAGATTCATAGCGGACATTCATTTTTATGGCATGTTTCGCAAAAAATTTATGAGGAAAGTCTACCCCTGGCCGCAGTTTTCTCAAATGTACTTGGAATGGTCAAATCTAGTTTTGAAACGAAATTATACAAGACGCTTTTTTGACCCGGTTAAAGACGATGCTGCCTAAGCGCTGTCGGCCGGTGATTGTTACCGATGCAGGCTTCAAAGTGCCGTGGTTCAGGGCCGTGAGCGTTTCACGATCAAACAAACCAAACTTACGGCCTTGGCAGCAACGCCCATCGAACAAAAAAGAAAGGTCGGCTAGAGGTGCTGCTACTGTTGGCTGGGACTGGTGCCTTTATAAGTACCGGCACTTAGTTGAGCACTCCTTTTTAAAGATTAAAAAGTATCGGGCTATTGCTACTCGCTACGACAAACTGCAAGAAACTACGCCAGTAATGTCGCATTAGCCTTTGTCATGGTCTGGCTACCAATGCATTGCTGAATAAAGTTTGAGCAAAGATCAACAGCCTCTAGTTTTTTCATATTAACCATCGATTTTGAGTAAGAAATCAGAAAACGTCTTATCGATGAGCTCTGTTTCTCCTGTCTCAAAATCCAGAAAGACGACCGTATCATTTTGCTTGTCAAAGCAAATGTAGTTGCCAAAGTTATCTATCGCAAAAGCAACCAGTTTTGCGGAGATCTCAGCAACGCCTTTGTTCAACTTAAGGATGTTTTCTACATCTGTGGGGTTGAATGACAAAAAGGACTTTATCGTTCTTTCTTGCGATGAACTGGTACTAAATATACTGACAGGAGGTCGGCTTCCATTATATTTCTTAACAAAGTCGATATAGGAGTCGACGAAGTTGTAGCCTAATTTTTCTTCAGCGTCAGGAATGAGTCTATCCGCCGCCAAAGGTTTTATGTAACGCCATTCTTTCATTTTCTTTATCCTCTAAATCAACGGTTTTCTTTTCCGCCGCCCCAAATAGCTTTGCCACCTGTATGTCGGTTATTATTGTGATCATCAGTGCTAATCAGCTGCATTTCGCCATACTCTTCACTGTGATGCCAAGTATAGCCATCAGGGGTTTCACCATTTTCAATTTGTTCTAACTGTTCTTCGCTGAATTGCTTTGCAAATTCAGGATCGTTGTCAACTTTCTCTTTAAGTGCTTCATTCGCATATTCTGCTTGCGCAGAGTCTCTTGCCTGAATCAACTCTTCGGGCAGTTGTACATCAATGGCACTATTGAATTGCGGGAACACACCTTCAATTTCGACCCCATTTATTTCAACTGTTTTGCGTTCATATAGAACACCATCTTCACCTGTTTGACCTTCTTTGCCTTCATTTATTGTTTTTATGTATATTTTACCATTTTCATCGATAGTCATATTCTCAAGTAAGTTCTCTGAGCAACCGATCCTTTCTTTATAGTAATCCTTCTCTTCTTGGGTTAAAGGTCTGACCTCGCGTTCTTCACATTCAGGCGTCAAATCCACTCGCCCTATGATAGGGCGGTCAAGTTCATTTAAGTCGATGCTATTTGCATTAATATTCTCTAATATTTTCGACAGTTCGGGTTGCAACTTACTACTTACAATCTCTTTTATCTCTAATAAATTCATCAGTATCCAACCTCCTGTTTGACAAACTGTTGCCATTCTGAGTAGAGTTTCTTGTATATCTCCCCATTGGGGACTAATGACCTCAGTAGAGGCTGGATGATCATAACGACTTGCGCCTGAGACGCATCGTTGAACCTATCCAATACCAGCATTTTGAGATGTGAATGTACTTGTTCTATACTTTTAGCTTTGCAAATAATGCTTTCTAGCTGGTGGTTACAGTCCAATATGTGAGGTACTAAAGAAGCGAAATCGCGGAAAAAGAAATCAGTGATACCGGTATGTAAATACTGTACAAGTCGAAACTTCATTGCCGTTGGCAAATTGCTTCGAAAGAGATTTTCTTGCAGTTGTTCTTCATTTGCGTCTGACTTTACTTGATTGTACCCACTCAAAAGATAAGTAATTAAATTGAAGCGAAACGACATTTCACTTATTGCGTTGGTTGGTGCTGCTTGATACTGGTAGGGACTTTCTTGCCCAGAAAAATGGCTGACTTTACATAAAACTGCTTCGAGCCATTCGTTCTGATAGATCACCGCTACCCCTCGTGGCAAACGGGCCATTTCGTCAATCTGCTCTTCCGTTAGTGCTGCAGATTTACCTGCCAACAAGCGGTCTGCTTCATCTGGCAAACGCATCAAGATTTTCGTATTGGTATTGCGAATGGCAGAAATATGTACCGCTGACGGTGATTGATCCGCGATGATAAAGCCTTCGCCATGCGTTCGCATTTCTGCGATGGCATTCGATAGCATCTCTACAGATTTCTCAGCAACGCTGCCGCCTTCTGCACCCCCTGTTGATGGGTTTGCTCGCAAGATATTGTGGGCTTCTTCCAACACAGTAATGTGTTTGAGAGGCTGGTTCATGAGCATTTGTTCAGCACGGTATTCACCAAGTCTAATGATCAATAGCCCCATTAAAAGCGACTTGGTTTCCTGCGACCCGACTCGGCTCAAATCGATGATGACGTTGCGGTCGAACAGGTCGGCATTACTGATTTCATCAGCAGCAAAGATTTGGCCGTTCAGTCCGTTAACCATTGACCGAACACGCGTGACTAATGCACCTGTATAGTTGCTTTTCATTTCGTCAGAGTATGCCGATTGGGCGATGACGGTCTCTAGCTGCATAAGCAAGTCAGCAAAGGTCGGGAACAACGGAGAACTGAGTGTTGACGTCGAGTCACGCAAATCCCATCCACAGGCCTCATAACTTCTCAATACAGCATCTTTAAGAATGGCAGGCATTGCAGCATACATTGGCCAGCAGACGTTAAACACTTCAATCAAGCGATCTACATGCTCAAGGACATGGGTTTGTTCAGGGAAAGAAAACGGATTGATTTTCAGTAGTTCTGTAAATCGGTCGTTTGTGCCCAAAACACGCACATCTGGGCGATTTCCAAAGACGTGCTTGTACTCGCCCTTTGCAGGCTCAATGACCAAGAATGGAATGTCTTGCTGTATTGCTTGATCCAGTAGCGCGTAAACCGTATTGCTTTTGCCTGAACCTGTTGAGCCAGTGATCAGAGTGTGGCTTGTCAGTTGGTCAAGGTCTAACTCAACAGTTTGTGGCAAGTCGCTCCACAAGTGGCGCACTTGGCCCAGTGATATGGTTCGCGAGCTGGTATCGGTTAGATCTGCGTTCAGTGTTTGTACTTTCCGACCAAATGCGGCAGTTTCTTGCACCACGACGGTAGACGTAGAACGGCGAGGAAGACTTAACTGCAGCGCCATTTCCTTGCTCGATACCAAGGTTGCAGGAGTGAGGTAGGGGATGGAAGTAGTTCCGACAAAACTCGGCTCAAGTCGTGGGTGCATGAGCTGTCCCAACCATTGGGTAATCGCATTGGCTTTTTTGCCAGCCCATGTTGTCAGAGCAAAATCTTCCATGGACGATTGAGTCCCGCGGGTCAGACCTAAGAAAATGCTAGATAAAGCCTCACTGGAGGCGGCGCTGTCACTGACAAAGTAAGCGGTACTGAGCCAGCCACCGTGGCTTTTTGCCTCGTTGATACGATTAAGATGGTGGTCGATCTTCTCCAGCATATTCAAAATGCCTTTGTCCGCGGTCTCAAAACTCACTTGTTGTGTTGAGCCTTGTGTTTGGGTGATGCCTTTGGTGTTGGTAGTGCTATGTGTGTCTGTTTCTGTTGTTGTGGCACTAGTTGCCGTCGACTGGTTAGTTGAATAACTGCTGCTTTCACTTGTTGATTTGGAATCTGAAGTGCCGACAGAGTTTGTTGTTTGGAACATGCTCGCAACTTGACCACCAGCGATCATGCCAATTGGGCCAAAGCATGCACCTATTGCCATGGCGCCAATTCCCATGACTCTGTCTTTTTTGTTCGGTGATGTCTTGCTTGTGCTTGTGGTGTGAGTCTGGGTACTGGAAGTAGTAGTACTTTCACTGCTGCCTGTTGTTTCTGTCAGTCCGAGGCTTTCGCCCAAAGAGTGGCTCAGTCCTTCACTGATGCTGAGGTTGATCGCATCGCTGTCCTGAATGCCATAGCTGTATTGGCGATTTGACAGAGCGGAAAGCTGCGTTGCCACCTGCTCATAGCCCGTGCGAACAGTATTCAATGCTTGCATTGAAACGGGCTCAGCGAGAATCAGTCCCTCATAAGTGCGGCTTTCTGCAGCATCGATAAAACGCTCTAGCCCTTGCATAAAGTGAGTTTGGTCTTCTGTAGAAAGCCCAGGCACGCTGCTGACCGCGGTGACTGTTTTATAAGTGTTATCCGAACTGAGTTCGTTCAACAATGCGTCAACATTGGTGCCGTTAAGTGGAGAAAGCTTGCTGCCAGGGAAATGCCCTTTAAAAGTCTCTTGCAATAAATCTCCCGAGTTTTGGCCCAGCATTTTCCCCGGTTCACCACGTGTACCAATGTAGAGAAAGGTCTCCTTTCCGTCAGATTTTAGAAAAAGGAACACTGTGTATCCGGCTGCACCCAACGCAGTATATGCCGCGGTGGTGCTTTCTAGTACGGATTGTTTGTTTTCCTGAACTAAACGTTCCACACGGAAAATGCGTACATCGCCACCACGGTTAAGTGGCACGCTTTGTTGGTTTTCCACTGGCAACACATCGTAGTGTTTGAGTTCTGCAAGGTAGCTTTTGTTAACCAGTGCATGTGCAGTCGAGAGTGTCGTCAGCGCCTCATGTTGGGCGGGAAGTAACTCAGTCTGAGACGTGAAATTTGTCCTTTCAGTCGTAGATAGATTCATAGTAGTTTCCATTAAACAATAACAGCCAGCATGACTAGAGCGATAGCTACCACGACCCCACCAATCAAAAGTAACAATTTTAGAGTGTTGTGCTCAGGGCGCTGAGTGTTTTCTGTTGATTGATGCTGTTGATATGGCGCAGCTTGTTTCTTCGTACTTTGTGGTTGTGTTTTTTGTAGTGTTGTAGGCTGAGGAGCACCTTGTGCAATCGTAAACACATGCTCACGCACTGCGACCATATGGCGAATACGCTCCAATGAGAAGTTGGATGTCGCATATAGTTCTTGTGTATGGTAGTAGTGACTGTCCCATTTCTCCTTGTTTTGTTCCATCTGCTGGGAATAGGCGTTTTCTTCGTAAACAACAAAAAGGTTTGGATACTTAGATAGTGCCCAAGCGATGGCTTGGGTTATATCTTTAGTGGATAGTCGCTTATCATTCATTTCCATAAATAATGAAATGCGAACAGAAGATAGGTCACCACTGTTCACACTGTTGTTTAGTGAGCGGGATGGGATGAAACCTGTTAAATCTACAGATGAAAAATCAGCGCTCATTGTGTTTTCCTTTGTACTTTTGGCTTCTTCGTGGCTTATTGTCGAATTGGAGGTAGGGCGGGAAAAACCTGCTATACCTCGTTCCGTTAAGTGACTTTTCACCTGAATAAGGTGCTCTAATCGTTTTAAACAGAAATTTTCTTCTGCCATATGGAGTTGCAAGGCGAAATAGGCTCCGCCCTCACGTTCCCACTTATAACGGTCTTCACTAATTGGATCCGTGGTGCTATTGGCTCGGTATTCTTCGAAAAGCGCAAGCTTGTCATCTGGCAGTGCAGACAATATTTGGCGGAGCAACTCTGCTTTCAAATCCCTGCTTTTTATACAGTCGATGATTTTTGCTTTAAATTCTGCGGCTGTTAAATTTTGTGCAACAAGTTCTGTGGATACTGTCATGGTATCAGTCCTCTAGAAGCCCACTGATGTGCTTAGTGGGCCAGTAATGGATTAAAATTGCAAAATGGCTTCCAGCTCTTGCTTGATAGTGCGAATCTCGTAGATATCAGTTTTTGCTTGAGCAATTGCGTTTTCGCGCTGAGTTTGGTTTTCAACTTTTTGTTCTAAATCGGCAAGAATGGCAGCAAACTTGGTGCTAAATTCGCCGTCCAAGAAGGCAAGGTAGTTATCAATCAGCTTGTCCTTGTCTTCTCTAATACGTTTAACAGCGTCTCTCTTTAAGGAATCAAACTGCTTCCGGATTGGGATAATACGCTCCTTCCAAAGCTCTGGAAGATCAACATATTCTTTATTGCCATATACTTTAACAGTCTCAGTATCTCCCCAAGTCCAAGGTTTATACCAAGTCGAAGTACTTTTTTCGTATGAGTCAACCACCACTCTTTTGGTTTGCACTTCATCACTATTCAATTCAATATTGAGAGAGAAAGAGCTTATAGATTTCTTCAGTGACTGAAATACTGGCAACTCCAATGTGCGACTCTCAGGGAATAGTTGCGCTACATGGTTTTGATACTCTTGATGCAACTCCTGTTTAATAGTTTCTTGTGAGCTCAGGAATGCCTTCTCGTACTCATTTATGCTGCGATTAAACAGAAACTTAATGTCTTTAGACGCACTATCGATTTTGGATTCAGCCTCATGGATACTTACGTCCCCGCTAAACGTGTCACCTAGCTCACTAATACGTGCATAGACGCTTCCCTCTAATTCGTTCAGAGAGTTATGCACCTCCATCGGCAAGTCACGACCATCTTGTTTGAGTTGCTCTTTATAGGCCTGTGTATTGAAGCCCTGATCACGACGCGCTTTTAGGCTACGAATCTCTGACTGCAGCATTGAAAGCTCTTGCTCTTCAATCTCCAGTTGTTTGATTAGATCGGCCTCTTGCATTCCACGTTCAATGGCGGCGTTCATGGCCAAATAAGCGCGGTTAAGTCGCATTGGGAAACTGTATTTATTAATGTACTCATCGATAACTGCTTCTACACCCGGTAAGCCGCTGTTGAGCAGAGCGCGCCACATGGATTGGTCTTGTAACGCTTCATCATATTGCGCTTTTTCCTGCATAGCAGACATCGCAGAAGTGCTGATCGACATATATTGTGGGAACGCCATGCTTGGCTCTTCAAGTAATAGGTCGGCAATGTTTGTTTTGTCGTTACGCTCTGCACGGGTTAATTCACCTTGCTTACGCAGCAAGTAAGCCATACGTGCGGAAACAGGAAAGAGGTTAGGGTCGTGAATGCCGTTCTCTTCGAGGTAGTTTTTCACGCGATTAAGCGCTTCTTCAATGTTCTCACCGCGTTCGGGGTCGAACATGTCCATCTTGTTCACCACAAACAAAAAGCGATCCTTACTTTGCTTACCGCCTTTACTCATTGTGTCAGCAACAAGTCTTAACAACTGAGCGTCGTCGTTAGTGCCCAATTGTGTCGCATTCAACACATAGACAATAAGTGGATTACGCTTTGAGTCCTGGATAAACCCTAATGTCGTACGCTGGTGTTCAGGGTCTTGGCTATTATTCGGTCCAGGAGTATCAGTTAGCACGAGACGGACATTGTTGTTTTCTTTGATAGCTCGGATATTGCCATGCAACTTGATGGTTTTGGTTTCGCTGTCTGCGTTCCACTCTTTCATGGTCGCTAAGTCAACAGATTCCAGATGCTCAATGCGGTTGCCATTGCTGTCGAAACGTTCGCCGTAAAAAGTGTTGCCTTGGGTTTTGTCGTCAAAAATGTGGGCAATGGTTGCAGTGGTTGCTTCATTCGCCGCAGGCAGTAAGTCTTGTCCCAGCATGGCGTTAATAAAGGTGGATTTGCCTGAAGACATGGTGGCGACCACATACGCGTCAAAATCATTGTTTAAAGCGTCTTCGAAGTCTTGTTTGGCTTTTAAATCGCTATTCGCTAAGTAGTTAGCAAACTTTGGTGACTCTTCGCTGACACGTGTCATTAGTGCTTTGATTTTTTCCAGTCGCTCTTCAGCAGGCGCTACAGGATTGAACTTCAGCTCAACACACATGCCTTTTTGGATTGCATTGTTGGCTGCTTCTTTGATGTCATTGAAGTCCGATTCTACGCCGGTGAATTCAATCAAGAAGTCGTTACTGCCATTAAACAGCACCTGCAGGTCATCAAAAATCTGCTCTACCCACAGCTGTAATCGCTTAGAGCCATATGCCGTGATGTTCGAACTTTCAGATGGGGAATGACCATTAATGAGAAATTCGGTTTCTACTAAAAATGGGTTATGCGTTATAGCAATGTGATTCATAGTAAAGTCTCGTTTTTATATGAAATAAATTGTTTTAGGCAAGAAGCGTTTACGCTGCATTCATGATGACAGCACTCAACGCGCTTAAGCCGGTATAGTCAATGAAAGCATGCAGCTCTTCTTTGCTCATCACGGGAATTTTTCCTTTCGAAATTTTCGTTAGGCTTTTTCTAACATTTTTCTTCAGTACTTGTGGAATAGCAGCTGCACTGTTGAAGTGGAAAGGGTGTTCTCTAAAGCGTTCCAATTCAATGCGCAGGATATTTCGCTCGGCGCGCCCAAGTTCAAGGTGATTGAGCGATTTCTTCGCTATCAATGCCGACTGTGCCATGAGCGGTATGATTTGGGCATTCTTGTAGCCAAGCCCTGCCAGATAGTTGTGCGCGAGAGACACATAATGCTTAGCGGTCTCGTCCTTCTCTTCATCCAAAGCGTCGACTTTGTTCAATGCAAAGATGATGCGTTGTTTTGGGTTAATTTCTCGTATTGTGCGAAGGATCTCCGCATCATCTGTTGTGCCGAGTTGCGTGGCATTCAGCACGTAAAGAATCGGACTTTTCGGGTAAGCCTTTATCGCACTAATAAACTGTTCCTTGTGGCGGTCGTCCCTACTGTTATTCGCTCCTGGAGTGTCAATCAGGGTGTAGCCAGCCAACATTGAATGCAGTTTGCACCCCGAATGAGGAATAACAACATCAAAAGCACTGACTTCATCAGAACGGTTCCATGTTTTTATTTGTTCTGCACAAAGTGTGTTGCTTGATGCAACGATGGAACCTGATTGGGAATAAGCCTTTGCACTCGGTTTTGCTTTCGCACCGACAGTTATCCGTGCGACTTTAGCTGTGGTTGCTTCGTTGCCTGCTGGCAGTAACTCTTTGCCAAGAAGTGCATTAATAAGCGAAGATTTTCCAGCGCTCATTGAGGCTGCAACAAGTATGTATTTTGTTCTGTGTTTCATAACGCTGTGCTTTCAACTTTATTGCTTGTTTGGGCTATCCAAGACGTTAGATTTTCTCGGATGTAGGTCTCGAGCTCGCTTGGAGAAATGATGCGAATGTTGGGGATCCAATATTGAACAATCGGAGCTATTTGGTTGTAACTCCATGCAGAGGAGGAAATGACGAGCGAGCCGTCCTGCCGTTTTTCGATAATTTTTTGTTTTGGTAGAAGGGCTTTACGTTCAAAATAAAAAGCAACATCTCGCGACACTTCGAGGGTCACGTTAAAGATGGGGGAGCCAAACCAAATACTGTCTTGTTCTTTGATTTTATCGACAACTGACGGGTCATAAGCAAAGTGTTCTTTTTGCACAGATACAAACTTGATGCGAGCAAGTGAGAACGTCTTTAGTACACCTTCGGACACGGCAGCCAAATACCAACTGCCGTGGCTGTAAACCATCAGGTATGGCGAGACAGTCCGCGATGTATCTTTATATAAGAAGGTAACAGTTCGTCGATTTTTTATCGCCGTCTCAAAGGCACCATGAAGCGAAGATATAAAGTCCGCTTCAAGGGGTTGTTCCTGAAAGTGATAACAGTCACTTGTCGAGTCGTTAATAAAACTGCGAAGAAACTGAGCGGCTTTTAGCGGTAGTGCTTTTTTGAGACCAATATCATCAATCAAGCGCACAAGATCTTGTTCGTTGTATTGACTTCGAGCGGACGCCGAAAGTATGTGATTTCCAGTGTCTGGACAACGTTCGAGAATAGTACATAAACGATTAAAATCTCTGCGTATTGTTTTTGAGCTGACCTGATACTTTTCAGCCAGTTCAGCAATATTGAGTGACTGTCCAGAATAAGCCATGGCAGTAATGTCGGCTAATCGGTTTGCAAGAATGTTGCTTTTCATAAAAATTTGATCGAGTATTCTAAAGAATATTTCATATGTTATAGTAAAGTTGGGACAGGTTGTGTCTCTTTGATGTTCCTATTTTCATTTTTCTTGATTATTTTTCGTTGTAAGTGAATTGGCACACTGAATTTGGGCACCTATTTAGAGATAACACGAAGGGCTCACGAAAAAACGAACGTCCACAACTAAGGAAAGCATAGATCCAGATTGTTCTAAATTATTTTTGAAAGCGGCAAAATAATTCAATTTTGCCGCGTTAATTTTCTGTCAATTTACCTAATTGCTGAAGCCAAACTCACTAAGCACTTGCCTACAAGATTGAAGTGCCAAACGCTCGTAACGTAGCTTCCTCAATTCTTCACGAATATAGCTTTCCTTCTGAGGCGATAACTCCAATAAAATTTGCAGGCCATTTTCTCTGCCAGCCAGCATGGCCTCTTGGTCAATCAGCTGCTCTAGCTTTTGACTGATGATGGCATTCGGTTCAGGCGTTAATGGTGGGATTTCTGGCTCAGCTTGCTGTTGGCCCTGCTGAGCACTATCTGTAGGGATTGAAAATAGCAACGGCGCTGTGCCAAGTTGACGTGTGACAACTATCTTACCCTCATCAGCCAAACTCAAACTAACCCGATGAAAAACCTGCTTTAGATTTTTACGATTGTACTCCTGTAATCCAGCATGCTCCGCAAACAACTCCATTAATTGAGTGCCAGTCTTCGGGTGGCCATCTGCCAGTGTCGCTTGGATAAAATTCAAAATTTCCTTTTTTTCGGTTTGTTTCATTGCCATCACCTCAGATATCTAAGTTTTCTGATGCCTCAAGGTAACTGTCCGGTAAAGTCATCTTTTCAAGTCGCTAATAAAATATGAACATACTTGTCCACTATCGCAAATGGACACGTATGGACTATCTAGAAGAAATCAGCCCGCCAGCCGTATTGCTGAACTGTTGCCGCATAATTGGCAACCACAGACAGCGATGTAAAAAAACAGGTTAAAGAAAACCGCTGTCAAGATGAGATGGCCGAACGCTTACCGTGATGTAAACTACGAGTCCAGAGGATGTGTTATTCTGCACAAAATACCCTGGTTGCATAAAACAGTTATTCTCTCTATATTTAAAGGATAGTGAGCATGTCTTTATTCTCCAACGCTTTACGAAAAACCGCCACAACAGCGCTTGTAGCAACCATGCTCGTGGGTACCACAGCATTGGCTTGCACCCGATTAGTCTATCATGGTGTTGATAATCAGATTCTTACCGCCCGCTCAATGGACTGGAGCGTTGATGTGGAAACCAATTTGTGGATTTTCCCCCGGGGCATGGAAAGAAATGGCCAGGCCGGAGAGAACTCTCTTCGCTGGACCTCAAAGTATGGCAGCGTGATTTCATCCGGTTATGATATTTCAACCACAGACGGCATGAATGAAGCCGGACTGGTTGCCAACCTGCTGTGGCTGGTTGAGTCCAGTTACCCTGAGTTTAAGGAAGGCTCCGCACCGGGTCTGAGTATTGCTGCCTGGGGACAATATATTCTGGATAACTTTGCAACGGTCCAGGAGGCGGTTGACGCACTGCGCAAGCAGCCTTACACAATCGTCTCACGCGACGTACCGGGACAAAACAGGTTGGCCACGCTCCATTTGGCCATCTCTGATGCCAGTGGTGATAGTGCCATTGTGGAATATATAAATGGTCAGGCGGTGATTCATCACAGTCGTGAATATCAGGTTCTGACCAACTCACCAACGTTTGAGCGCCAGCTTGCCTTGCATTCGTATTGGACCGAGATTGGTGGTACTGTCATGCTGCCAGGCACCAACCGTGCCGCGGACCGCTTTACGCGTGCCGCATTCTATGTGAATGCCATTCCTCGTGAAGAAGACGCGCGCAAGACTATTGCCAGCGTGTTCAGCGTTATTCGCAACGTGTCTGTGCCCTTTGGCATCAGTACTCCTGATCAGCCCAATATTTCATCAACCCGCTGGCGTACCGTGGCTGACCAGAAGCGCATGCTGTACTTTTTTGAGAGCGCATTGACCCCCAATGTTTTCTGGGTTGAACTCAACAATATTGATTTTTCTGAAAAAACAGGCAAAGTCAAAAAACTGGATCTTGGTCCCAATCAGGCCAATATTTTCTCAGGTGTGGTCAATGATAAGTTCGAAGAATCCAAACCCTTCGAATTTTTGGGTCTTTGATTTTTTGGTTATATTTAAAAGGATGCAGGAATGCTTCAGTCCTATCTAAGGCGCTCACGAGCAACACTTCAGGCGGGTATGTCTGCCCTGGTCTGTTGTCTGGTTTCATCAGCGGCATTCGCACAGGATACCGGTTGGTATGGGCAAATTACTCCTTATGTCTGGGCAACCGGTGTGGGAGGTCATCTTAAGCCTTTTTCAGGAGCGCCTTCCATTTCATTCGAGCGGTCTTTTTCAGACACACTGAAAGACCTGGATGCCGCATTTTTTATTAATGGTTTTGCAAGAAAAGACCGTTTCGTGGTTTCCGCAGACTTGCTCTATGCCAGTCTTTCCAGAAAAGGAGAGGTTTTTCCCGATATTTCGGCCAAGGGTAAGCTGCGCATGACTGCGCTGACCCTTACCGGAGGATATCGGGTTCTTGATGACTCAGTCGTGGCCCTGGATGTCATGGCGGGTGCGAGGGCCTGGCGTACACGGGCTTCTGTCAGCGTGCCGGTCATTGGAGAACATCTGTCCGAGACGAAAAAATTTGTTGATCCGATTGTTGCATTACGTGCCAATTTCACTTTGAGTCCTGACTGGTCCATTCTGGCGTATGGTGATATTGGTGGCTTGGGTGCCGGATCAGAACTCACCAAGCAAGTTGCCTTAAGTGCCAATTATCAAGTGAATGAAAATATCTATGTATCAACCGGATATCGTTATCTTTACCTGGATTACAAACAGAACGGGACGCGGATTGATACAAAATTGACGGGTCCGTTTCTTGGGCTGACCTGGAGATTCTGAGGGATTCTGAGGCAGAGCTACGCATGAGCCAGCTTTTGCTGGCTTCTTCATTACTTTTAAGTAGGATAACAATAGCTATGGCATGTACACGAGTGGTTTATTTGGGCGAAGAGCAGCAGATTATTACAGCTCGCTCAATGGACTGGAAAATGGATTTGGGCACCAATCTGTGGGCTTTGCCCCGTGGGGTGAAACGCCAGGGGCAGGCAGGCGCAAACTCTCTTTCCTGGGAGTCCAGGTATGGCAGTCTGGTTGCCACGGGCTATGATATTGCCACCACTGACGGGCTTAATGAAAAAGGTCTGGCTGTTAACCTGTTGTGGCTGGTCGAATCAGAATATCCAACATTTACGCCAGAAAGCAAACCCGGTTTGAACATTTCCCTGTGGGCGCAATACATGCTGGATAGTTTCGCTTCGGTCGATGAGGCCGTCAAGGCACTGGAAAAAGAACCCTTTACCCTGGTGACCGATCAGGTTCCGGGGCAGGGTCGTCTGGCAACTTTGCATCTTTCATTGTCGGATGCCTCCGGAGACAGTGCCATTGTTGAATATATTGGTGGCAAGCAGGTGATTCACCATGACCGGAAATACCAGGTCATGACCAACTCGCCTGTATTTGGTGATCAGTTGGCGCTTAATGCTTACTGGAAACAAATTGGTGGCACCGTGATGCTACCGGGTACCAATCGGGCAGCGGATCGTTTCGTACGTGCATCGTTTTATGTGGATGCGATCCCGCAAAAAGCACCTATCGCCGAAGCCTTGGCCAGTATGTTTGGCGTTATCCGGAATGTTTCGGTGCCTTATGGTATTGCTTCTGAAACCGAGCCGAACATATCGTCAACCCGCTGGCGAACCGTGGTTGATCACAAACATTTGAATTATTTCTTTGAGTCGGCTTTCAGTCCCAATACTTTCTGGGTAGACCTGAAAAAAATCGATTTTGGCATGGATCCATCCAAAGCCCTGAAGCTGGATTTGGGCCCCATGGCAAGCCAGGTATATGCAGGCGAAGTCTCGTCCTCTTTTGAGCCAGCCCAGCCATTTACCTTTTTGTCAGTGGGTGCTGGTAAATAGCTAGCACTGTGCAGTAGCACAGGCGCTTGGATATCCGGTTTTTTCCGGATGCGCTTTTGAACTGACCCCAAAAAACTGGACCCGTTTTCAGTCTTTTTGGGGTTTTTTAATATTGTTCAAGTGCGCGATAAGCCACACCGCTTATGTATTGGGATTCAGCAAGCCATGGGTGGCCAGTCATGAGCGGTCGGGTTTCATGGGGCCCCGGAAGGGAATTTGCTGGAGCGGCTTCGTTATATCAATGATGAGCCCATTTCCTATGTGCAAACCTGGCGGCCTACCTGCAGGTTAAAAACAGAAGCCCCTTGTTGCAATTGCAGGCCAGTTATTACCGCCTGGCACAGTGAAGACAAAGTGGTGTTTGATATTGCCGTTGATGCCTCTTTGGAAAACAGGATTCAGGTGAAAAATTTGCAGCGCGTGCTAAAGTAATCACTTTTCAATCATTATTGTTATTTCTTCTGCCATGACCCAGTTAGTACCTGTCCTTTCATTTGCCCATCAGCTCTTAAGACAGGTGGTGCAGCCTGGCGATGTAGCGGTTGATGCCACCATGGGAAACGGACATGATACGGTGGTACTGGCCCAATGTGTGGGGGCCGCAGGCAAGGTGTATGCGTTTGATGTGCAGGAACAGGCCTTGCATAAAACACGCCGTCGCCTGCAGGCAGCCGGTCTTGACGATCAGGTTGAATTGATTTGCCAGGGCCATCAGTATATGAACGAACACGTGCGACAGGGCGTGTCGGCGGTTATTTTTAATCTGGGTTATTTGCCGGGCGGCAACAAGGCGCTGACTACCCAGCGGGACACGACGCTGGCCGCCACTACCCAAGGGCTGGCTTTGTTGCGACAGCATGGTTTGTTATTGCTGGTGATTTATCCCGGGCATGAACCGGGCAGAATAGAGCAGGAAGCCATTGAGGGCCTGGTAACCGGGCTGGATCAGCAGCATTTCCAGGTACTGCGTTACCAGTTTACCAACCAGAAAAACAACCCCCCCTATTTGCTGGCTATTGAAAAGCTGTCTACCGGTTAAAGGTGGACCAGGGTGTCCTGGGCAGACTGGCTGAGTTGCTCCTTGAACGCAGTCCTGGCCTTGATTAAATACCCATCATCGAAGTGGGCGATTTTTTTATTGTTACAGCCATCCTTGACCTGGCTGATGATATAGCTGCCTTTGGCGCAATGCCTAAGAATCAGCAAGTCATATTTCAAGGCGCTATTGGGATTGTAATGCTTGAAGATTTGCGGCAAACCTTCTTTCAGGCCTTTCTCACTAAGCCAGCCAGAACGGGAATAAAACTCGGGATTGGCCTCTTTCTGGCAAGGGAGCGCCAGGTTTATATAGAAAGGATTGTCTTTATGAACGCGGTCATCAAAGTTTCTGTACAAATAGGCTGTTTTCATACTACACCCATATAAATCAAAATGTTATGCGGGCATTATCCTGTGCTTGTGTTAAGAAACCGTGACAGCTCCTGAATGCGCCTATTCTCCAATATCCTCGTTCCAGAGTTCCGGCTTGCTGGCAATAAAATGACGCATCAGCTCAATGCAGGTATTATCTTGTAAAACCTGCAATTCCACGCCCTGGCTGCGTAATAATGCTTCACCACCCATAAAGGTCTGGTTCTCACCAATCACGACTTTGGGAATGCCATAAAGCAGAATGGCACCCGTACACATGGAGCAGGGTGAAAGTGTGGTGTAAATGACTGATTCACGGTAAACGTGCGCCGGTAGTCTGCCAGCGTTTTCCAGGGCATCCATTTCGCCGTGCAGAATGGCGCTGCCTTTTTGAACACGCCGGTTGTGTCCACGTCCAATAATGCGTCCCTGATGTACCAGTACCGAACCGATGGGAATGCCACCTTCCTGCAACCCAAGACGAGCTTCCTCAATGGCTGCCTGCATGAATTCATCCATGTCTGTCTCCTGTCTGTTTTTGTTGTCGGTAAGGAAAGTTTACGGGAAATCAAACCGTGATGGAAGGGGGGTGAAGCGGCCGGAAAACGAAGGGTTTCGGGCAAGCCGGTGACATGTCTGTCGCCCGGCCGCGTTGGTCATGCAGGACGCTTCAGGGAGTCATTGTAGTGTTTGACATATTCATCAAATGATTCCATATCGGAGACTTCAATTTCTTTTTGTTCAAGTATTGATTCCTGAGCCATGTTTTTCAGTTTTTGGTCGGTTTCCACCGATAGCTCCTGAAAGCGCAGTGCATCCGAGTGTTCCTGGCTTTTCTGAAGGGTATAATCCTGTAGGCTTAAACCACTGTTCCTGAGTTCCTGCAGCAGGCGGGCAGAAGGCGTCAGGTCCGGGTTGTCCAGTTTTTGTCGTTGCAGTTCAACTGCCGCACTGTATTGTGTGGTGCTGTAGGCAATATCCAGTTCTTTGGCATAGGCAAGAATCTGATCCAGAATCTCATGTCCCCAGTCTTTGACAGACAGGCGGGACCCTTCTTTATTAAGGGTTAAAGCGGGATCGCGACCTTGTTTGACGGTCAGTGCAAAGTTATTCTGGCTTTGTGCGCAGTGACCATCATGAGGGAATAAGCCGCTTTCACTCACGGCACAGAAAAGCAGGAAAGCGTCCATGAAATGGCAGGTGGATGCCGCTATGCCAATAGGCTCGAAAGGGTCGATGTCAAGGCAACGGATTTCAACATATTGCACGCCACGTTCCATCAGGGCGGTAATCGGACGTTCGCCACGCGAGGTGGTTCGTTTGGGGCGAATGCTGGAATAGAATTCATTTTCTATTTGCAGCACATTGGTGTTCAGCTGGATCCACTGGCCGTCACGGTGAGTGCCAATGGCTTCATAAGCAGGCCAGGACTGGGTTACCGCATCATACATTTTTCGGATAAAGGAATCCAGGTCGTTATAGCATAGGGTCAGAGCTGATTGTGCATCGTTCTGGTAGCCCAGGTCACTCATGCGCAGGCTGGTTGCGTAGGGCAGATAGAACGTATCATGATCAAAGGTTTGCAACTCGTGTGGCATGTTGGCCAGGAACGACTTTGAAGCGGCCGGTGAAGCGCCAAACAGATACATCAGGAGCCATGAGTAGCGGGTAAAGTTGCGGATTAAGGCCAGGTAGCCATTGGATTGCTGCTCCTGGTGGCTGTCACCCTTGAAGTCCAGTAATGGCCATAACTCGGAGGGCATTGAAAAATTGTAATGCAGGCCGGCAATACATTGCATTTTCTTGCCATAGCGCTCGGCCAGTCCCCGGCGGTATACATGCTTGAGCATGCCGGTATTGGAAGAGCCATATGTCGCGATCGGGATGTCTTTTTCAGGCGGTAAAATAGCCGGCATGGATTGCATCCAGATGCTTTCACCACGGTTTTGCTGCATGACAAACTGGTGAATCTCGGTGAGTTCCCGTAACAGGGACTCGACGGTTGTATGTGTTCCAGTGATCAGCTCCAGCAAAGCCTCAGAGTAATCGGTCGTAATATGAGGGTGCGTCAGTGCAGAGCCTAAGGCAAGCGGATGGGGCAGAGTGGACAGATGACCATCCCGGTCTATGCGTAAACCTTCCCGCTCGATGCCACGCATGGTTCGGGTTAATATGTCACGATGTTGTTGTAATTGAGTGAATCGCTGCACAAAATATCCTGAATCGTCTAACGAAAATTCGATTTTAAGTTAGAACCCGGGTAATTCAGTTTTAAATTTATCTTTTTATGATTTTTTATTCTTTGTATGAAAATGATAGCTCGCCATCTCCTGATGTTTTCCTTTGTGCTCTTAATGGGGTGTTCGCCCGAGTATGACTGGCGCAGCGTGAATACCGCGGAAGGCAATCTGACAGCTTTGTTTCCGGCCCGGCCGGTGGAGCAAACCAGGCAGGTGGAGCTTGATGGTGAAAAAATGCCATTTACCATGCAGATTGCCACGGTTAGCGATGAGGTGTATGCCGTGGGATATCGTGTCTTTCCGGCGGAGATGGTGGCCGAACAGGCAAAAATTGAGCAAAAAGGCAGGGCACTCATGGCTTCGGTTTACCAAATCATGGGCGAACCCATGCCGGAACCGGCGCCGGCGTTTGGGGATGTATTCAGTTTTTACAAGGGGGTAAACGGCAAGGTTTTCAATGTGCATGTCAAAATACTGGCGGCCAACGGTATTATCGCCCAGGCTTATGTCGCGGCAGATAACCAGACACCGCCCGAACAGGTCAGCCGGTTTCTGGATGGGGTGAAAATCAATTAAATGCCTGTTGCGTGTTGTCGAAGATGTTAGAATCATATCTTTAAGCTTTTTTGCGCCGATTTGCTTGATCTGCTTGCGGGCGCTTCAAAAATCCAGCTAAAGAGGTCCTTATGGCCGAATCTATTCCTGAAAAAAAATTGTCTGAATCCGTTGGTGTTGTCAGTCCGGTTTACCTGGACTTCCAAGAGCCCCTGCCTTTGGCAAGCGGGCAAGTCCTTGAAAACTATACCCTTGCCATAGAAACCTATGGTACCCTTAACGCAGATGCCTCCAATGCCGTGCTGGTGTGTCATGCCCTGAATGCGTCGCACCATGTTGCCGGCATCTCGGCCAGTGATCCCAATGATATTGGCTGGTGGGACAATATGGTGGGGCCGGGCAAACCGGTCGACACCAATATTTTCTTTGTGATTGGTATCAATAACCTGGGGTCCTGTTTCGGCTCTTCGGGTCCTGCTTCCATCAATCCGCAAACCGGCCGTCCCTGGGGGGCTGCATTTCCGGTACTTACCGTTGAAGACTGGGTACGGGCGCAGGCCCGGGTGGCCGATCACTTTGGCATTCAGCGTTTTGCCGCTGTCATGGGTGGTTCGTTGGGCGGCATGCAGGCCTTAAGCTGGGCCATCCAGTGTCCCGAGCGGGTGGCCCATTGCGTGGTCATTGCCAGTACCTGCAGCCTGTCTGCCCAGAATATCGCTTTCAATGAAGTGGCCCGGCGCGCCATTATTACCGATCCTGAATTTCACGGTGGTGATTATTATGCCCATAACACCGTGCCTAAACGGGGTTTGTCAGTTGCCCGCATGATTGGTCATATCACGTATTTGTCCGATGATGACATGGCTGAAAAATTTGGCCGTGCCCAGCGCAATCCAGCCGAAGACGGCCGGTTCCGTTATGGTTACGATGTCGAATTCGAAGTCGAGTCTTACCTTCGCTATCAGGGTGAGAAGTTTTCCGGTTATTTTGATGCGAATACATATTTGCTGATTACCCGGGCACTGGATTATTTTGATCCGGCCCGCCGTCATGGCGGTGATCTGAGCAAGGCGCTGGAAAATGTCCAGGCCGATTTTCTCACGGTTTCCTTCACCACCGATTGGCGTTTCCCGCCCGAGCGTTCCCGTGAATTGGTACGGGCCCTGCTTAAAAACCAGAGCAAAGTCACGTATGCCGAAATTGATGCTCCGCATGGGCATGATGCCTTTTTGCTGACCGATCCCAGATATCACGCCGTTGTCAGGGCCTATTACGAGCGCATTGTGCGCGCCCTTGATCTGGAGGTTACAGCATGAATAAAAAATCCGTATTAAGGCCCAATCAGGGGAACATCCGTCCCGACCTTGCCCGCATTGCCAGCTGGATCCGCGAAGAGTCCCGTGTTCTTGATCTGGGTTGCGGTGACGGTGCCTTGCTGGCGCATGTTCAGAATAGCAAGGGGGTGACCGGTGTTGGTGTTGAGATTGAAGACGAACATGTCATTACCTGCGTACGCAAAGGGGTAGAGGTTATCCAGCAAAACCTGGAAGATGGCCTGGCCATGTTTGACGATCGGCAGTTTGATACCGTGGTATTGTCACAAACCTTGCAGGCCATGAAAAATACCGAGGATATCCTGCGGGAAATGTCACGGGTGGCGCGTTACGGCATTGTGTCGTTTCCCAACTTCGGACACTGGACCCATGGGTGGTCTATTTTGAATGGCCGTATGCCGGTAACCGGGCAAATGCCTTATCAATGGTACAACACACCCAATATTCATTTATGCACATTGCATGACTTTGAGGCGCTGGCCGCCCAACTGGGTATTAAAATACTGGATCGTGCCACGTTTAACGAGGGTCGTGAGATTTCTTTCATGCCAAGCTGGCGCAGTACACTGGCGGTGTATCACTTCGAATCGGCGCCCCTGTTGAAGGAATAGGTTTTTTCCCCTTTAGGCAAACACATTACCCGGTCAATCAAGGAGCACGCATATTTTCAACTATATCCAACCCTATCTGAGTCGCCGGGTTTATCCTTTGCTGTTATTGGGGGTGGCCAGTGGTTTGCCACTGGCGCTGACCGGTGGAACCTTGCAGGCCTGGGCAACAGTTGAAAATGTGTCGCTCAAGGAAATCGGTTTCCTGACCCTGGTGGGGGCGGCTTATACGTTCAAGTTTCTGTGGGCGCCGTTCATCGACCGTTTTGTGCCCCCTTTTATGGGGCGGCGGCGGGGCTGGATGGCAATCGCGCAAATCGCCCTGGGTATTACCATTGGGTGCATGAGTCTGTTCAGCCCGTCTGACAACCTGTTTATATTGGCCCTGCTGGCCACGGCGGTGGCATTTTTGTCGGCCACCCAGGATATTGCCTTTGATGCTTACAGTGCCGAAGTACTGCGGCCCGAAGAGCGGGCGGCGGGGGCGGCTATCCGTACCTTGGGTTATCGCATCGGGATGATTGTTTCGGGTGGCCTGGCGCTGGTGATTGCCTCGGTCTGGCTGGGCTGGGCCAATATGTATCTGTTCATGGGCCTGCTCATGTTCGGGTTCGCCGTGTTGACCTGGCTGGCTCCCGAACCTGATGCCACACGTGTACAGCCCCCTCGCAATATTTATGATGCTTTCACGGTGCCTTTCCAGGAATTTTTTTCACGCCCTGAAGCCTGGTCGATTCTGGCCCTGATCGTGTTTTATAAATTGGGAGATGCCTTTGCCGGCGCCCTGTCAACCACGTTCCTGATTCGTGGGGCAGGTTTTCCACCCGAGGTGGTGGGTTCGGTTAACAAGATCCTGGCGGTTATTGCCACGATTTTGGGTGCCTTGGTTGGGGGCTCCATCATGGGTAAGCTGGGTTTGTACCGTTCCCTGATGTTTTTTGGGATCATGCAGGCGGTTTCCAACCTGGCGTATTGGGTAGTGGCCATTACACCGCAAAGTATTCCCGTGATGGCACTGGCCGTTGGTCTGGAAAACCTGTGTGGCGGCCTGGGAACGGCGGCTTTTGTTGCCCTGTTAATGGCCTTGTGTCACCAGCAATTTACGGCCACCCAGTTTGCCTTGCTCTCGGCCCTGTCTTCGGTGGGGCGGGTGTTTTTGGCCGGGCCGCTGACGCCACCGCTGGTGGAAGCGTTTGGCTGGCCCGGATTCTTTGTGTTTACGGTGTTTATTGCCTTGCCCGGTTTGCTGCTGTTGTGGTACCGACGCAAAGAGCTGAGCCGGCTGGATCAGCCGCAACAGGCTGATGAAGTCGGGCCCGAAACTGACGAAGCCGACTTGCCAGTGGCATCCCGTTAGCGTATTGGCAATGTATTTTTTGCCTGTCATGTTGGGGCTGGGCAGCCTTCACTGGCCAGAAAATCCGGCCGGCCAGTGAAAGCACCGGGGGCCTGGATGGGTTATAGCGTCACATCGTAATCAATCGTCAGGGGGGCGTGGTCCGAGAAGCGCTCATCTTTATAAATAGAGGTGGCCACGGCTTTTTCGGCAATGCCCGGGGTTGCAATTTGGTAATCAATCCGCCACCCCACGTTTTTGGCCCAGGCCTGGCCACGGTTGCTCCACCAAGTGTATTGGTCGGGTTCGGGGTTCAGTTTTCTGAATACATCCACAAAACCCCGACGGTCAAAGACTTCTGAAATCCAGGCCCGCTCTTCCGGTGTAAAACCCGAGTTCTTCAGGTTGCCTTTCCAGTTTTTCAGGTCAATTTCCTTGTGTGCGATATTCCAGTCACCGCAAATGATGTAGTTGTGACCGGTTTTGACATGGTCTTCCATCATGGCGTCAATCCAGGGACCGAATTTATCCAGGAAACGGAATTTGGCCGCTTGCCGTTCTTCGCTGCTGGAGCCTGAGGGAAGGTAGGCGCTGACCACGGTCAGGTCATCCCAACGGGCACGGATCAGACGGCCTTCTGCATCAAATTCGTCACAGCCCATACCGGTTGCCACCGGTACATCCTGGCGGGTGTAAATGCCTACCCCGCTATACCCTTTTTTTTCTGCATGACAAAAAAAACCGCGGTAATCAAGCGGGTTGCGCAGTTCGTCAACCAGGTCCGGGTCACTGACCTTGATTTCCTGCAGGCAGACAATATCGGCATTATGCTTTTCCAGCCAGGGAATAAGTCCTTTTTTGGCGGCGGAACGAATGCCATTGACATTGATGGAGGTAACGCGTAACAAAATGAATTCCTTTGTGAATCAGTGTTTTGAATCTGTGTTTTTAGGGAACACGGCTGCCGTTATTATAAGGGCCCCACCCAGTATCATGCGCTGAGAGGGGGGCAAACAGTATTCAGGTAAGCACAATCGCATACGCTGATTCAGGGATAGTATTCGCTCTTTTGGAAAATTGTTATGCAGGGATCAGTTCTTCGGCATTATGCTGTTTTTGTAGTGCGATGCCTTGCAGAACAGGGGTGGCCAGATTAGCGACCAGGTCAAGGCGCTGTTTCAGGGCTGTGCTTGAAATCAGGCCATCCTGAATGTCTTCCTGTGTGGCGTATACACCGGCCGGCAGGCTAAGCGCATGGAAGAAACCGAACAGGGTGCGTAGCTGATGGTCAATCATCAGCGCATGCCGGGTACTGCCACCGGTAGCAGCCAGCAAAACAGGTTTGCCCGCGATGGCATTCATATCAACCAGGTCAAACAAATGTTTGCACAGGCCGGGAATGGAGCCCTTGAATACAGGGGTTCCTACAATCAGAAAATCGGCCTGTTCAATGCGGGTTAACGTCTGTTTGGCATAATCGTTCAGATGATCGGTGGAAAGTGCTGTTCCAATATAGGGAACCAGATCGACCAGATCGATGAATTCGGTTTCAAGCCTGACCCGCTTTGATATTTGTTTTTCAATTTCATTCAGCAATACGCCCGTACGGGATGGGCGGTGCAAGCTGCCATTAATAACGACGGTATTTAAAGGTTGTGTCATGTTGTTCTCTTTTATGTTTGTATTGTTGTGCTGGTTGTATCGCTGAAAATCATAATTGTTGATATTTGAAAATGAAACAATTCATTGGAAAAGGTTCATCTTAATGTTTTCAGTCAATAAATTTAAATATGCATAATTTATATAAACATTCGTTTTTTTTATGTGAGCTATGCTTTCTTCGGGAACACGGCCGCTGTTATTATGAGTATCCCCCCCAGAATCATGCGCTCTGAGGGGGCTTCGGCAAACAGTATCCAGGCAACCGCAATGGCATACACTGGTTCAAGGGCTATGATTAACCCTGCGGTGCGGGCGGTCAGGGAGCGCAGGCTGAAAACGAACAGGTAATGGGACAAGGCTGTACACATAACGCCAAGCACTGCTATCCAAAAATAATCCCGTGGTGCCAACAGGTGGATATGGGTGAAAATAAAGGGCAGGGTCAAGGCGGCAACCACCAGATTCTGCCAGAAGGCCAGTTGCACCGGGTTAAGGTTAACGGCATTTTTGCGGTTCATGACAGCCAGTATGGCAAATGCAAAACCGGAAATAATGCCCCAGATCAAGCCGCTGGCAGACGTATTGCCCGGGTCTGTCGATGGGGCAGGTGTGACCAGAATCAGGCCGATTAACACCAGAGCCAGTAAAAACCATTCTCTTTTGCCGATTTGTTCTTTCAGCAAGAGACGTTCCAGCAGGGTGATGAATGCGGGAAAGCTGGCAAAACCCAGGGTGGCAATGGCAACGCCGGCCGTTTTGATGGCAATGAAAAAGGTGAACCAGTGAATGGCCAGGGAAAGGCCAGAGAAAAATAGAATTTTAAGTGTATGGCGGTTGATGTTTTTTGTAATCGGACTGCGCAGTAAAAACGAGGCAATAGCCAAGGCCAGCACGGCAAAAAAAGCCCGGCCAAAGGTAATGATGGCGGGCGTACTGTGTATCAGGGCGCCAAGCACACCGGTAAGACCAAACAGAAAAGCGGCGATATGGGCAGAAACAAGGCCCTGACGAGCAGAAGTCATGAAATGGGACTGTAAAAAGATGAAAAAGCCAAAGCATCAAGGATACATGATGCTTTGGCTTTTTGGTGATGAGTCTGGTTTTAAGGAATTAGCCAAACTTGAAACTTGTCGCGGTAATACCACCAAACGCAGTTGTTTCATGATACACACAGGTGGCCGCATCATCACCGGCCGAACCAACTGCCACCATTAAGGGAACCAGATGGTCTTCCTGCGCATGGGCCAGGCGGGCAGCAGGGGCTTTTTCCCATTGCTCCATGGCACGGCTGCGGGCTTCCCGGGTTTTTCCCAAAATGGCATCCTGTAACCACTGATCAAACTTTGCCGAAGGGACTGAACCGGCCGGGCCCAACAGGCGCAAGTTATGGTAGCTTAGGCCGCTGCCAATAATCAGTACCCCTTCATCGCGCAAGGTGGCCAGTGCCTGACCCATGCGAATATGATAGGCCGGGTCATAATGACGGTTAATAGAGACCTGCACCACCGGAATGTCGGCGTCGGGAAATGAAACAGCCAAAGGCACAAAAGCACCATGGTCAAAACCGCGATCCAGGTCTATGCGGGTTTCAAAACCGGCATCGGCCAACATGCCTTGTACCCGGGCGGCTAAAGCCGGGTTGCCGGGGGCATTGTAATGAACATGATAAGTATGCTCGGGGAAGCCGTAATAATCATAAAGCATGCCCGGCTTCTCACTGCCCATGATCAGGATTTCATGGCCAATCCAGTGTGCGGAAACCATCAGGATGGCTTTGGGTTTTTCCGGCAGTTCGGCAGGCAGTCGTTCAAGAGACTCACGCAATGCCTTGTATTGTTCATCCCATTCTTTTATATAAGGCCAGGGGCCGCCGCCGTGCGAAATAAAATAAGTGGGCATTTTCATATGAGTTCCTTGTAAAAAACAATAGCCAGCCGGTTTTTTTTGCGGGTTCTTGCAGCGCCTGAATGATATTGGGCAAATCAGTGTTTGGCTGTATGTAAAAAACCGTTTTCATGGAGCCAGGATATTCTAATCAGGATTTTGAGGGAAATAAATCGGGTTAACCTGAATGCACTGTTCCGCAAATGGAATAGTGCCATTTAAGCGCTGAAAACACCATCAATAAATCGGGGTTTCTTGCCTGGGTCATAAGCATTACCCGGACTTGATGGGGTAATTTGGCAGAGCTAATCAGACCGGTAATTTTCTTTTCGGAAAAAATGGACAAATAAAAGTGGAGGACTGGTATGAATATTGCTAAGATGACAGAATTATTTTATTCATCAGTTTTTGTGCAAGGTTAATTATGTCATCTCGGAATCGTCTTGATTTTGTTCGTTTTTCATTGGGTCAGGGTGTTTTGAAGTTTGGCCAGTTTAAAGTCAAATCTGGTCGGCTCAGTCCTTATTTTTTTAATGCCGGCCTGTTTGACTCTGGAAAATCGGTGGGTGAACTGGCTCAGTTTTATGCCCAGGCACTGGTTGATTCCGGGGTAGAGTTCGATATGTTGTTTGGCCCTGCTTACAAGGGTATTTCACTGGCGACGGCTACTTCTATTGCCTTGGCTAATCATCCTGCCCTGAAGGGTCGTGATGTGCCATTTGCCTTTAACCGCAAAGAAGCAAAAGATCATGGCGAGGGCGGTGTATTGGTGGGTGCGCCTCTGCAGGGCAAAGTGGTTATTATCGATGACGTGATTACCGCAGGTACGTCGGTGCGTGAATCGGTGGACATTATCCGTAAGGCTGGCGCCACGCCTGCTGCCGTACTGATTGCGCTTGACCGGATGGAAAGGGCTGGTCCCGATGATGCGCTGTCCGCCCATTCAGCGGTTCAGGATGTGTCGCAAACGTATGGCATTCCGGTTGTCAGCATTGCCTCTTTGAACGATATCATGCAATTGCTTAATGAGGATCCGGCGTTTGCCGAACATAAAGATGCAGTGGTGGCCTATCGTGCGAAATATGGCGTGAACTAATCGCTGTGGGCTGTTTCGTTTGTTCGTTCGCATGCTCCTGCGTGGGAGCAGGGAGTCCAGGGCATTAACGCATTCCCATGCTCCCGCGTGGGAATGAAAACCTACAGAAACCTTTATTACCCCATCCGTTGCAAGAGGAAGTATGAGTCAGAAATATTCTATTTTCAGTCTGGTCCGCAATGGACTAAGTTATCACCGGAACTGGGAGCGCGCCTGGCGCAGTCCCGAACCTAAAAAAGAATACGATGTCGTGATTGTGGGTGGGGGCGGTCATGGCCTGGCAACGGCATACTACCTGGCTAAAGAGCATGGCATACGCAATGTGGCGGTGCTGGAAAAAGGCTGGTTGGGTGGTGGCAATACGGCCCGCAACACCACGATTGTGCGTTCCAATTATTTATGGGATGAAGCCGCGCTGCTGTATGAAAAATCCATGTCGCTGTGGGAAGACCTGTCCCAGGACCTGAACTATAACGTCATGTTCAGCCAGCGTGGGGTGCTGAATCTGGCCCATACCTTGCAGGAAGTCCGTGATACGCAGCGTCGGGTCAATGCCAATCAACTTAACAATATCGATGCCCAGTTCCTGACCCCCCATCAGGTACAGGAGCTGGTTCCCCTTATCAATCTTAACAGCCGTTATCCGGTACTGGGTGCCTCCTTTCAGCCACGTGGCGGAGTAGCCCGTCATGATGCCGTTGCCTGGGGATTTGCCCGGGCGGCCGATCACCGCGGGGTGGATATCATCCAGAATTGCGGAGTAACCGGTATTCGCCGTGAAAATGGTGCGGTAAGCGGTGTGGATACGGTCAAGGGATTCATCAAGGCCAAAAAAGTGGCGGTGGTCGTGGCGGGCAATTCCAGCGTGCTGGCCGAGATGGCCGGCATTCGCCTGCCTATCGAAAGCCATCCCCTGCAGGCCCTGGTGTCTGAATCCATCAAACCGATTATCAATACGGTCATCATGTCCAATGCCGTGCATGCCTATATCAGCCAGTCCGACAAGGGCGACCTGGTGATTGGTGCCGGCATCGACCAATACACCGGCTATGGACAACGTGGCAGCTTTCACACTATAGAAGGTACGCTGCAGGCGATTGTTGAAATGTTTCCGGTGCTTAGCCGCGTGCGCATGAACCGGCAGTGGGGCGGCATTGTGGATGTCACGCCCGACGCTTGCCCGATTATTTCAAAAACCGCGGTCAAGGGACTTTATTTCAACTGTGGCTGGGGAACCGGTGGCTTCAAGGCGACACCGGGCTCGGGCTGGGTATTTGCCCATACCGTGGCCAACGATACGCCGCATTCTTTGAACGCGGCGTTTTCCATTGACCGTTTTTATACTGGCCATTTGATTGATGAGCACGGGGCTGCCGGTGTGGCCCACTAGTTCAAATCTGAAGGAAGAAGATATGCTGTTGATAAAATGCCCGTGGTGTGGAGAAAGGGCCGAATCCGAATTTGCAGCCGGTGGTGAGGCAGGTATTGTCCGGCCGGTCAACCCCGAATCGTTAAGCGATGAAGCATGGGGCGACTATCTTTTCATGCGTCAAAATAAACGTGGTCTGCAGCACGAGCAGTGGCAGCATATACATGGCTGCCGACGCTGGTTTACCGTGTATCGGGATACGGTCAGCTACGCTTTTCAGGAAGTGGCCGAGTCGGTCCGGGAAGGAGGCGCAGCATGAGTCAATCGTTCAGGCTTAAAGAAGGTGGCCGGATCGACCGGCACCTTAAGATCCGGTTTCAGTTTAATGGAAAAAGTTATTACGGTTACGAGGGTGACACCCTGGCTTCTGCCCTGTTGGCCAACGGCGTGCATTTTGTGGCACGCAGCTGGAAATACCACCGGCCGCGCGGCATTATGACAGCCGGAGTTGAAGAGCCCAATGCGATTGTTCAGCTTGAAACCGGTGCCTATACCGTGCCCAATGCCAAGGCTACCGAGATCCCGTTATATGACGACCTGCAAGCTGCCAGCGTGAATGTCAGCCCCAGTCTGGCGCAGGACAAAATGGCGGTTGTGCAAAAATTCTCCCGTTTTCTGCCGGCGGGTTTTTACTATAAAACCTTCATGTGGCCCAAAAAATACTGGCCCCGTTTCGAAGAAAAAATCCGTGATGCCGCGGGTTTGGGTGTGGCACCCAAGGCTCGTGATGCCGATCGCTATGATAAGCAGTTCATGCATGCCGATATTCTGGTGGTGGGGGCGGGGCCAGCAGGGCTTGCCGCAGCCCTGGCCGCTGGCAAGGGTGGTGCACGGGTCATCCTGCTCGATGAACAGGCACAGGCGGGTGGCTCTTTATTGTCTGGCGATGAAAACATTGATGGTATGAAGGCCGCGCAATGGGTCGATGGCATCATGCAGGATTTGGCCGACATGCCCAATGTGAAGGTTTTTTTGCGTACCACCGCTTTTGGCTACCAGGATCATAATCTGCTGACCGCCTGCCAGCGCTTGACCGATCACTTGCCTTTGGCTGAACGCAAGGGAACGCGTGAACGCATCCTGAAAATCAGGGCCCGTCAGGTTATTCTGGCGACAGGGGCTCACGAACGGCCCCTGGTTTTTGCCAATAATGATTTGCCGGGCATTATGCTTTCGGGGGCCATTGTCAGCTACGTCAACCGCTATGCGATTTTGCCGGGCAAGTCGGCCCTGATTTTCACCAACAATGATGAAGGATACCGGGCGGCCATTGCCCTTAAACAGCATGGTGCTGCCGTTACGGTGATTGATGCGCGGCCCGTGTCGGGGGGCACCTTGCCACAACGGGCCCATGCCATGGGTATTTCCATTCTTTTTGAGTCGGTGGTCCTGGAGGCCTTTAGCGAACAGTTTGACCATCACATTGAAAAAGTCAGTGTGGCTGCTTACCGGAAAGGTCATCTGGGTGAGGTCGTGGCCACCTTGTGCTGCGATCTGCTGGGGGTGTCCGGTGGCTGGAATCCGGTTGTGCATTTGTTTGCCCAGTCTGGTGGGAAAGCCACCTGGTCCGATGAAAAAGCCTGCTTTGTACCTGGTGATGCCGTGCAGAAGCAAGTCAGCGTGGGAGCCGCCAATGGCGACTTCCTGCTGGCTGAGGCGTTGGCCGGTGGCCAGCAGGCAGCCAATGATTGCCTTGCCAAGTTGGGTTTGCCGGCTGTGCAGCCTGTGGCCTGGGCGCTTGATGAATACCGGGAAAACGCCATTTTGCCTTTATGGCTGATTGGTGAGCGTGCGCAAATAGGCCAGGGTGAAAAGCAGTTTGTCGATTTCCAGAATGATGTGTCTGCGGCTGACATTTATCTGGCGGCGCGGGAGGGCTATCAGTCGGTGGAGCACGTCAAACGCTATACGGCATTGGGATTTGGCACCGACCAGGGCAAACTGGGCAATATCAATGGCATGGCTATTCTGGCCGAAGCCCTGCAACAAACCATTGCGCAAACCGGCACCACGACTTTTAGGCCCAACTACACACCGGTTACGTTTGGTGCCATGGCCGGGCGTGAACTGGGTGATTTTTTTGAGCCGGTCCGGACTACTTGCATTCATGCCTGGCATGAGGCGCATGGCGCGGTCTTCGAGGACGTGGGTAACTGGAAGCGGCCCCTGTATTACGCGCTTGGCGATGAAGACATGCATGCCGCGGTCAGACGTGAATGCCTGGCCGTTCGTCATGGTGTGGGTATTCTGGATGCCTCCACCCTGGGCAAGATTGATGTCCAGGGCCCGGATGCCGCCGAATTCCTTAACCGTATGTATACCAATGCCTGGAATAAGCTGGGCATAGGCAAATGCCGTTATGGGCTGATGCTTGATGAAAACGGCATGGTTTTTGATGATGGGGTGAACATCCGTCTGGGCGAGAATCATTATTTGCTGAGCACGACCACTGGTGGCGCGTCCCGGGTGATGCAGTGGATGGAAAAATGGTTGCAAACTGAATGGCCCGAGCTGAAGGTGCATCTGGCTTCGCTTACCGATCATTATTCCACCTTTGCCGTGGCCGGGCCCAATGCCCGTAAAGTACTGCAAAAAGTGTGCTGCGACATTGATTTTGCGGCCGGGCAATTTCCGTTCATGAGTTTCCGTGAAGGCAGCATTATGAACGTTCCGGTTCGTATCATGCGGATCAGTTTTTCAGGTGAACTTTGTTATGAAGTGAATGTGCCTTCCAATTATGGCAGGGCGGTTTGGGATACCCTGATCCAGGCCGGCCAGGAGTTTGAGATTACCCCTTATGGTACTGAAGCCATGCATGTCCTGCGGGCTGAAAAGGGTTTCATTATTGTGGGCCAGGATACCGACGGCTCCATGACGCCTGCCGATCTGGGCATGGACGGCCTGGTGGCCAAAACCAGGGACTTCATTGGTAAACGTTCCTTAAGCCGAAGTCATACCGCTGGCAGCGGGCGTAAACAGTTTGTGGGGCTGAAGGCAGAAGATCCACAGCAGGTTTTGCCCGAAGGCGCGCAAGTCTTGCTGGAAGAAACCGAACAGCGCCCGGCTCCCATGCTGGGGCACGTGACTTCCAGTTATTACAGCCCGGTCCTGGACCGCTCAATCGCCCTGGGGGTTGTCCGGGATGGCTTCAGTCTGATGGGGTCAACTGTTGTTGTGTGGTCGGCGCAAACCGGTTTTATCAAGGCACAGGTTTGCAGTCCGGTCTTTTTTGATGAAGAAGGGAGCCGTCAGCATGCAGCTTGATGTGAAGATGCAATCACCATTGGTTAATGTGCAGGGCTTGCTGGAAGAGGCTGCCGGCAAGGCACCTGATAAGTTTCTTTTAAGGGAATTGCCGTTTCGTGAGTTACTGAATGTCCGGGCTGACCTTGCAGATGCCAATGTTGTCCGGGTTTTGGGTAATTCATTTAATCTTCAATTTCCCGTGCAGCCCAATACGGTTGTGGATAATGACCGACATGTGATCTGGTGGCTGGGGCCCGATGAGTGGCTGGCCCAGTCAGTCGCGCCAGTTGATATGCCGGCACCGGTTGATGAAATCCAGGCTTTGTTGACGGGTTCGTTTGCCCGGGTGCTTGATGTCAGCAGTGGCTACACCTTGCTGCATTTAAGTGGCAGCATGGCCACAGATGTGCTTAACAAAGGCTGTCCGCTGGATTTTGATGCCAGCGTGTTTGGCAAGGGGCAGTGTGCCCAGTCGCATTTTTTCAAGGCGGATATTGCCGTCAGGCCAGTGCCAAGTGGCTGGCATGTATTGGTACGCAGGAGTTTTGCCGAATATACGGTAAGAATGCTGCTGGATGCAGCGTACGATTATTATTTGCCGTCTTGAGCTAAGTGTTTTTTCTCGCTGTCACAGGGTGGTTTCACCGCAGGCAGATAAAAAAAACAGCCGTTCATTAATACAATGAACGGCTGTTTTTGGCGGGATATGGCTATAAAAACTTAACCCAGTTTTTCCTTAAGGATTTCATTCACCTGGGTTGGGTTGGCCTTACCTTTGGCCGCTTTCATGACTTTACCCACTAAAGAGTTGAAGGCTTTTTGTTTGCCGGCCCTGTATTCCTCAATGGTTTCAGGGTTGGCTGCCAGCACTTCGTCAATCATGGTGGCAATGGCGCCGCTGTCGCTGATTTGTTTCAGGCCTTTGGCCTCGATAATGGCATCGGCATCGCGATTGTGTTCACCGGCCCACATATCGGCAAATACATCACGCGCGATTTTGTTGGAAATGGTGTTGTCAATAATGCGAAGCAGCATTTTGGCCAGTTGTTCGGGGCTGACGGGGCTGTTTTCAATGTCCAGCTCATCACGGTTAAGCGCGCCCGACAGTTCACTCATGATCCAGTTGGAAGCCAGTTTGGCATGGCCTTCGGGCAGTGCCTTGATGGTGTCTTCAAAGTAGTCAGAGATGGCGCGGGAAACGGTTAACTGTGCAGCATCATAGGCGGGCAGGCCCAGATCGCTGCAGTAGCGTTCGCGGCGGGCAGCGGGCAGTTCGGGCATGCTGGCCTGCACACGGTCTTTCCATTCCTGTGAAATGACCAGTGGTGGCAGGTCGGGATCGGGGAAGTAGCGGTAGTCGTGGGCATCTTCCTTGGTACGCATGCTGCGGGTTTCATCTTTTGCGTCATCGTACAGGCGGGTTTCCTGGATCACGGTGCCACCGTCCTCGATCAGTTCAATCTGGCGGCGGGCCTCGTACAGGATGGCGCGCTCAAGGAAGCGGAAAGAGTTGACGTTCTTGATTTCGGCACGGGTACCGAATTCTTTTTGGCCAACGGGACGCACGGAAACGTTGGCGTCGATGCGGAACGAACCTTCTTGCAGGTTGCCATCGCAAATACCCAGCCAGACTACCAGGCCATGCAGGGTTTTTGCATAGGCGACAGCTTCGGCGGCCGAACGCAGTTCAGGCTCGGTCACGATTTCCAGCAAGGGCGTGCCGGTGCGGTTCAGGTCAATCCCGGTAGACAGTTCACCCAGCGGACCAATGAAGTCATCGTGCAGGGATTTACCGGCATCTTCTTCAAGGTGGGCCCGGGTCAGATTAAGGGTTTTTTCTTCTTTTCCGACAAAGTAGGAAATTTTTCCGCCCACCACCACAGGCAGTTCGTACTGGCTGATTTGATAGTTTTTGGGCAAGTCGGGGTAGAAGTAGTTTTTACGGGCAAACACCGAGCGCGGTGCGACTTCGGCACCAATGGCCAGGCCAAAACGGATGGCCTTTTCGACGGCCGATTTGTTCATGACCGGCAGGCTGCCGGGCAGGGCCATGTCAACCACATTGGCTTGCGTGTTGGGAGCGGCACCAAAAGCGGTGCTGCTGCCTGAAAAGATTTTGGATTTTGTGGAAAGCTGTACATGCGTTTCCAGACCAATGACAATTTCCCAATTCATTATTTGATTTCCGGTTTACGTGTATGCCAGTCAGTGTGTTGCTGGAAGCGATCTGCAATGGCAAGGATTTGACCTTCATTGAAGTAGTTGCCGATAATTTGCAGCCCTATGGGACGGTTGCCATTGGCACCGCCAAATCCGCAAGGAATGGACATGGCCGGCAAGCCTGCCATGCTGATCCCCAGGGTAAAAATGTCGGCCAGCCAGTCGGCGGTCAGGTCATCGCGGTTTTCACCAATGTTTTTGGCCACGTTGGGGCTGACGGGACCCATGATGACATCGCATTGCGTGGCAAAGGCGGCCTGGAAGTCGTTGGCAATAAGGCGGCGGATCCGTTGCGCCTGCAGGTAGTAGGCATCGTAGTAGCCTTGTGACAGAACATAAGTGCCGATCATGATGCGACGCTGCACTTCGGGGCCAAAGGCCTCTGAGCGAGAGCGGCTGGTCATGTCTTCAAGGCCCTTGTATTCTTTGGCGCGGTAGCCGTAGCGCACGCCATCGTAACGGGACAGGTTGCTGGAGGCCTCGGCCGGTGCAAGTACGTAGTAAGCAGGGATGGACAGCTCGGTGCGAGGCAGGGAAATTTCAACCCGTTCGGCACCCAGGGCTTCGTATTGCTGCAGGGCGGCTTCAATGGCACTGGCGACATCGGCAGACAGGCCCGGGCCAAAAAACTCTTTGGGTACGCCAATGCGCAAGCCTTTCAGAGGAAGGCTTCCTTGAGCGTTCTGGCTGGCCAGGGTGTCGAGGTAGGCCTGCTTGACCCTTCCCTGGCGGTTGGGGGTTCCATCGCAGGTTTCAATGCTGGTGGAGTCGCGCTCGTCGAAAGCGCTGATGACATCAAGCAGCTCAACCAGGTCCTGGGCGCTGCCGGCAATCGGACCGGCCTGATCAAGGCTGGAGCCGTAAGCGATCATGCCAAAACGGGATACCGTGCCATAAGTGGGCTTGATACCGCTGACGCCGCACATGGCTGATGGCTGGCGAACCGAACCGCCGGTATCGGTGCCGGTGCTTGCCATTACAATACCGGCGGCCACCGCGGCGGCTGAGCCACCCGATGAACCACCCGGAACCGCGTTGGTATCCCAGGGGTTAAGACAGGGGCCGAAGGCCGAGTTTTCATTGCCTGAGCCCATGGCGAATTCATCGCAATTGAGCTTGCCAATGTTGACAGTTCCCGCGTTGTTCAGGTGCTCGACAACAGTGGCATCAAAGGGGCTGGTATAGTTTTCAAGCATTTTGCTGCCAGCCGTGGTGCGCCACTGGCGGGTTACAAAAACGTCTTTGTGGGCAATTGGAATGCCGGTCAGTAACTGTTGTTTACCTTCGGCAATGCGCTGGTCGGCTTCTTTGGCTTGTGCCAGCGTGGCTTCGGGGTTGATATCCAGAAAAATATTCAGGTGTTTGGTGGCATGGGCACGGTCAAGTGCCGCCTGTGCAAGTTCGGTTGCGCTAACCTGCTTGCTGTCCAGTGCCTTGCGCATTTGGGCAATACTGGAAAAAGTGTAAGGGGAAGTTGTATTGCTCATGATTACTCGATAACTTTAGGGACCAGGAATAAGCCGTTTTCGGTGGCTGGGGCATTGGCCAGCAGGGTGTCGCGTACGGATTCGGAGCTGGTTTCGGTAATAACGTCTTCACGCAATCTGAGTGTTATGTCTTCATGTGCGGATAATGGATGGGCAAGAGGCTCGATACCGGTTGTATCCACGGATTGCAGCTTTTCGATAAGTCCCAGAATATTATTCAGTTCGTTCAGGGTCTGCTCTTTTTTTTCAGGAGTCAGTTCCAGTCGTGCCAGGCGCGAAATACGCGTTACATCTTCTAGGGAGAGTGACATATAATTCTTGCGATATAAAAAATAAAAAGAAAAAAGGGATATACAAAAAATAAAGTAAAAAACTGTGGATTTCAGTAAAGAAAACAGCACCAGGTTACAAAGAAAACAATGTGTTGGCGCACTAAATCCGTTAGTTGGCAGCAATTTTCAGTTATTATTATAAGTTATCTTAATCGTTATGTGCGCTGGGCTTGTCGCTGCGCTTTTATCTCCCCTAAAAATTTTTACCTGCGCGAAAAATGTTCGGATTTTTAAGAAGTTATCTGTCAACAGATATGGCTATTGACCTGGGTACTGCCAATACCCTGATTTACGTACGTGGAAAAGGCATTGTGCTCGATGAACCTTCGGTTGTTGCGATTCGCCACGAAGGCGGGCCCAACGGACGTAAAATCATTCAGGCCGTTGGTCATGCCGCCAAGCAAATGCTGGGACGAGTGCCTGGCAATATTGAAGCCATTCGCCCCATGAAAGACGGGGTGATTGCCGACTTCACCGTTACCGAGCAAATGATCAAGCAGTTTATCCGCATTATTCATCCCCGCAGCATGTTTGCGCCAAGCCCGCGTATTATCGTGTGTGTGCCTTGCGGATCCACCCAGGTAGAGCGTCGCGCCATTCGCGAGGCGGCCATGGGTGCCGGTGCAAGCCAGGTTTATCTGATCGAAGAGCCCATGGCGGCCGCCCTGGGTGCCGGTCTTAACGTATCCGATGCCAGCGGTTCCATGATTGTGGATATCGGTGGTGGTACAACCGAAGTGGCCATTATTTCGCTGGGTGGCATGGTTTACAAGGGTTCCGTTCGAGTGGGTGGAGATAAATTTGATGAGGCCATCATCAATTACATTCGCCGCAATCATGGCATGCTTATTGGTGAGCCCACTGCTGAACTGATTAAAAAAGAAATTGGTTCGGCCTTTCCGGGCACTGAGGTTCGTGAGATGGAAGTCAAGGGCAGGAACCTGTCTGAAGGTGTGCCGCGCAGCTTTACCGTTTCATCCAACGAGATTCTTGAGTCCCTGTCCGATACCTTGAACCAGATTGTATCCGCGGTTAAAATCGCTCTTGAGCAAACACCGCCTGAATTGGGTGCCGATATTACCGAAAAGGGCATTGCATTAACAGGCGGTGGTGCCTTGCTGAAAGACCTGGACAGATTGCTTCAAGAGGAAACCGGCCTGCCGGTGGTTGTGGCCGATGATCCCCTTACCTGCGTCGTCAAAGGGTGCGGTGAAGCGCTTGAGCACCTGGAAAAACTGGGTCCCATCTTTATTAATGACTGAATCCCCTAGCAACTGAATTTTTCATCGGGCCATGCCTGTCCGGAATGGCCCGCTCCATGTTGTTGTTCTTCTTCCCACGGTTGTTTTATGCAGCAGAACAGATCAATCCGCTTATTCAAACATGGGCCGGCTGCAGAGGTAAGACTGTTTTTTCTTGTCTTGTTATGTTTTGGGTTGATGATTACCGATTCCGGCTGGCGGGTACTTGATCCCATTCGGCAGGCTACCGCAGTTGTCCTGTATCCATTTCAGAAAGCAGCCTTGTGGCCACGTGATGTCGTCGCCAAATTCAATGACTGGTCCAATATTGTGGCCGTTGCCAAGCAGGAAAGCGAGGCATTGCAGCATCAACGCATAGAACTGGCACAAATTTCAGCCCATGCGGCACAGATGGCAGCTGAAAATATTCAGTTGCGCCGTTTGCTGGGTATTAAAAACACGGCCCAGACGCCATCGGTGGCCGTGGAAATTCTGTATACGGCACCCAACCCCCTGAACCAGACCATGGTGCTTACCAAAGGCAGTAACCATGGGATAGAGCCCGGCATGCCGGTTATTGGTGAAGGCGGGGTGGTGGGGCAAATTCGCAGGGTAACCGCCATGACATCGGAAGCGGCCCTGATTACCGATGAAAAAGTTTCCATTCCGGCCATGGTATTGCGCAATGGCTTGCGGGTCATTGTGTTTGGTTCCGGGCAGGGGGGCAAGCTTGAAGTCAGGTATTTGTCCATGGATGCCGATATCAGGGTGGGTGACAGCCTGACAACCAGTGGTATTGGCGGTATATATCCGGCAGGGTTGTCGATTGGTACCGTGACTTCCATTGAAGCCAATTCGGCTGAAGGGTTTGTACGGGCGATTGCCGAACCTTCGGCTCACCCCGAACGCTACCGCCACTTTCTGGTTCTGCTGGTGCCTACCGACGAAGTTCCGGGAAAAGATGAGCTTGATATTTTGGCCAAGGCGCCAACCACTAAAAAATACGGCAAAAATTGATCCATGGCGAATAAAAACCTGAAATCGCTGCAACCGCTGCAATCCACCCATTATTCTTACATGGTCAATCCCGTGTATGGCTGGGGCACGATTGTATTTGTCTGGATGGCATCCATGCTCCCCTGGCGCAGCTGGGAGGGCTCTCCTGATTTGCTGATTCTGGTCCTGGCATTCTGGTGTGCGCATGAAGTAAGGGGAGTGGGTCTGCTTGCCGCCTTTTGCTTTGGCTTCCTGATGGATGTCCATGACATGAATATCCTGGGTGAACATGCCCTGACTTATGTGTTGATCATTTACGGTACCTTGAGGATTCGTAAACGAATGATGCGGTTCGGGGTCATTAGCCAGCTTATTCACATGTTTCCGATTTTTGTTCTCGCGCCTATTCCCAGTCGCCTGATGCAGGCGTGGTTTGCCGGTGTCTGGCCCGGTTGGCTCTGGATTTGGTCCGGTGTGATTACAGGGGTGTTGTGGCTGGCTGCCGATCTTATCCTGAAACTGCCATTGCGTCCGGTGGAAGACGATGATGCAACCATTTAACCTTATGGCAGGAAAGATCTATGTTTGAATTCAGGAAGCAGGCACTGGTACAGCGACGGCAACTGATTACCCGGGTAGTGGTGGCGGTGCTGTTTGTACTGTTGTGTTTTGGTATTCTGGTTAACCGCTTGTGGGTTTTGCAGGTTGAGCGCTACCAGGGGCTGTCGGAAAGGGCCGAAAAAAACCGTATTACGCTTGTGCCTATTACGCCTCGTCGGGGTGATATCGTGGACCGCAACGGTGTCGTCCTGGCCCGCAGTCATCGAGACTATACGCTTGAAATGGTGCGCGGGCAGGTTGGGGATGTTTCTAAAATGCTCGAACAGCTTGAGCAGATCATTCACTTGTCCCCGCTTGAGTTAAGACGCTTCAAGCGCCGGCTGGGCAGCTCAAACCGTTTTGCCTCGGTTCTGCTTAAAAGCAACCTGACCGACGATGAGGCGGCCACTTTTGCCGCCCATTCCTACAAGTTCAAGGGCGTCAGCCTGAAGGCACGCTGGGTACGGGAGTACCCTGAGGGGGAATCGGCGGCCCACGTGATTGGATACGTTGGCCGGATTTCCGAGCGGGACCAGGAGCAGCTTGAAGAAAAAGGGCTAGAGGGTAATTATCGGGGTACCGAGGTTATCGGCAAAAAAGGAATTGAAGCCAGCTACGAAGAGCGGCTGCACGGAAAAACAGGTTGGGAGGAAGTGGAAATTGCCGCTTCCGGCAAACCGGTCCGGGTATTGAAAAGAACCGACCCCATTCCGGGCGATAATCTGCGCCTGTCGCTGGATATGGGTTTGCAAAAACTGGTAGAGGGCATTTATAACGACCCCAAAGATCCCAAGCGGGGCGCCCTGGTGGCCATCGATCCGCGTAACGGGCAGGTGCTGGCCTATGTATCGGCACCTTCTTATGATCCCAATTTGTTTGTGGATGGCATTGATGTTGAAAACTGGCGTCGCTTGTCAGACTCTCCCGACCATCCCCTGATTGACCGGCCCATTTACGGTACCTTCCCCATTGGTTCCACTTATAAGCCCTTTGTAGCCCTGGCTGCCTTGAAGCTGGGTGTGCGCGACCCCAATGCCAAAATTCCCGATCCCGGTTATTTTGAGTATGGTGGCCAGCGGTTCCGCAATGCAGGGGGGGCTGCCTATGGGCCAACCAATATGCATAAAGCCATTGTGGTGTCGTCAGATACGTACTTTTTTAGCCTCGGTCCCCTGATTGGTGTAGATGCCTTGCATGACTTTGCAGAGCAATTCGGATTTGGCAAGAAAACCGGCATTGATTTGATGCATGAGAAAAAAGGGATTTTGCCTTCACGCGAGTGGAAGAAAAAAGCATTCAAGAATCCGGCCCAGCAAAAATGGATTCCGGGCGATACCATTTCGGTTTCGGTGGGGCAGGGATATAATTCGCTGACGATTACCCAGCTTGCGCAGGCGACGGCCACATTGGCGGCCAATGGCGTGTATACCAAGCCACATCTGGTTAACTGGATAGAAAACCCGGTCCTGAAAACGGTCGAGCAAACCGTCTCTGAGCCCGAGTACACGGTGGATGTGGCGCAGGAACACATCGATCTGGTCAAGGCGGCATTGGCCGAAGTGAATGCCAAAGGCACGGCCCGAAGGATTTTTGCCGGCACCAATTATGACTCAGCCGGTAAAACCGGTACGGCCCAGGTTTTTAGTTTGAAGGGTACCAAGTACAAGGCTGAAGCGCTTAACAAACGCCTGCATGACCATGCTTTATATATGGGATTCGCGCCGGTTGAAAACCCCCAGATTGCGGTGGCCCTGATTGTTGAGAATGGTGGCTGGGGCTCCAGTGTGGCCGCACCGATTGCCCGCAAGGTTTTTGATTACTGGCTGGCACCTGAACGGGCCAATATTCCCGAGTACATCCCCAGTTTTGATGATACGGAACAGCAGGAAGAGGTTTCGCCCGATCTGGTGCTGCCGGAAGACATTCCTGCCAACCCGGATGACAATGCACCGGGACATACACCTGAAATTCTGGCACCGGTCGAGACCAACAGGAATGACAGGGAAGGCACACAAAATGATGAGGCAGAGGCGCAATGAATCGGGTAATGAATTGGATTCTGGGCTCTTTGCGTTGCATAGACTGGCCGTTGTTGCTGATTCTGGCTTTGTTGTCCGGCCTGGGCATGACGGTCATGCATTCGGCAGTGGGGGGCACCGACTGGCGCTTTGCCGGTCAGGGGCGCAATTTTCTGGTGGCCTTTGTCGTTATGTGGGTGGTGGCCATGATACCCCTGTCCAAAATGATGAAGATGGCCATTCCATTTTACCTGTTGGGGATAATCCTTTTGCTGGGGGTGGAGTTCTTTGGCATCACCAACAAGGGGGCAACCCGCTGGCTGAATGTGGGTGTGACGGTTATTCAGCCCTCTGAAATGATGAAGTTGGTGGTTCCCATGATGCTGGCCTGGTATTTTGACAAGCACAGGGCCAGGCTGCGTGTGATTGATTTTTTTGCGGCTGGCGTATTGCTGCTGTTGCCGTTTATCCTTATTGTCAAGCAGCCCGATCTGGGGACAGCCTTGCTGGTGTTTGCGACCGGTTTTTTTGTGATTTATTTTGCAGGGTTGTCGTTCAAGTTGTTGGCCCCTCTGTTTTTTTTTGGGGTAACCGTACTGGTCCTGATTCTGTACTATGAGCAAACGCTTTGTGCCCCCGGTTTTGACTGGGTTGTGCTGCATGAGTACCAGAAACATCGGGTGTGCACCTTACTTGATCCCAGTACCGATCCGCTGGGCAAGGGCTTTCATACCATTCAGGGGATGATCGCGATTGGTTCCGGCGGCATTTACGGCAAGGGTTACATGCAGGGTACGCAAACCCATCTGGACTTCATTCCGGAACGCACAACCGACTTCATCTTTGCCGTGTTCGCTGAAGAATTCGGCCTGTATGGTGGCATACTGTTGTTGATTTTGTATTCCCTGCTGTTGCTGCGTGGTTTTTTCATTACCCTTAAGGCAAGAACCCAATTTAGCCGTTTGCTGGCCGGTGCCCTGACCATGATGTTCTTTGTTTATGTTTTTGTGAATATGGGCATGGTCATGGGTATTTTGCCGATTGTCGGGGTGCCCCTGCCATTCATGAGTTATGGCGGAACGGCCCTGGTGACCCTGGGTTTTGCCTGCGGGCTGTTAATGAGCATTTCAAATTATGAGCCCAGTAAATCCACAGTGCCTGAAAACTGATGCAGGCCTTGCAGCAGTTTCAGGATAGGGGCTGGCAAGGCCGTGGTTTCCAGTTGGTCCAGGGGCAGCCACTGATGCCTGCCGGGGTTGCCATTTTCTTCCCTTAATGGAAGATGGCTGCATTTAAGCCAGTACGGTTGTATATGCAGTTTGAAATGGGTGAATACGTGTTCGAAAGCTGCCATTTTAAGGGCGGTTTGCCGCGCCTGTTGCCAATCGTTTTGCAGGCTTTGCAGCGCTTGTTCATCAGTAAATTCGGGTAATGACCACAGCCCTCCCCAGATGCCCTGTTCGGGGCGCTGCTGAATAAGGATGCGATCCTCGTGCTGCAAGACCAGCATATTGACCGAGCGCACCGGAACGGTTTTTTTGGCTTTGGGAGTGGGCAGTTCTGCCTGCCTGTTTTCACGATAGGCATAACAGGATGACTGCAACGGGCAGGCCTCGCATTTGGGTTTGCTGCGGGTGCACAGGGTGGCGCCCAGGTCCATTTGGCCTTGGGTATAGGCGGACATATCCAGGTTTTTATCCGCTTGTTTAATGTTTTCCTCGGCCTGTTCCCATAAGCGGTTTTCAATTTCCCGTTTGTTTGTCTGTCCTTCAATCCCGTAGTAACGGGTGAAAATCCTTTTGACATTGCCATCCATGATGGGCGTTTTTGCACCAAAACAAAAAGCGGCAATGGCATGGGCGGTGGATTTTCCAATGCCGGGCAGGCTCATGATGTCTTGTGCCTGCCGGGGAAATTCTCCGTGCCATTGGGTCACGACGGCCTGGGCGCATTTATGCAGGTTCCGGGCGCGGGCATAGTAGCCCAGGCCGGCCCATAGCGCCAGTACCTCATCTTGCGAAGCTGCAGCCAGGTCGTGGATGGTGGGAAAAGTGGCCAGAAAACGCGCATAGTACGGAATGACTGTAATGACCTGGGTTTGTTGCAGCATGATTTCAGATAACCATACTTTATAAGGGTCTTGCGTGTTCTGCCATGGCAGATGGTGTCTGCCATGGATTTTCTGCCAGGCAACGATAAGATCGGCAAATTGCATGTGCTTAGAAATGTGAGTGGCGGGTTACCGACCAGCGGGCCGCCGTGGCGGCAATGAGCATGACCAGAGCAATGGTCAGTACCAGCCATGAAGCGGAAGGCAGGGTAACGTTGAAGGGGATGCCATAGCTGTTGGAAAGCAGGGTGATGGCCTGGTTTAAAAAGCCCAGGGTAATGCTGGTGAGTAAAACGGCCAGCAAACCTGCGGTCAGGCCTGTGATGGCACCAAAATACAGAAAGGGGCGTCGCACAAAGGATTCGGTGGCGCCGACCAGGCGGGCAACCGCAATTTCGTCACGTTGAACCAGTGCCTGCATGCGGACGGTATTGAAAATGGTGGTAATGACAATCAGGACCACACCGGCGGCCAGCAGTCCCAGCACAATCCGGATGAAAGAAAGAATGGCCTCCAGTTTTTGTACCCAGGCACTGTCAAATTGCACCAGGTCCACGTCGGGCAGCTTGCTCCATACCTCTGCCAGCTCTTCGGCCGTTTCGGTGGGACTGGCCTCGTCGGAAAGGGTGATGATAATGGAGTGGGGCAATGGGTTTTGCGGTAGAACCTTAAGGGCGTCCGACCAGGATTCAGAGGCTTTCAGTGACTGCAGGGCCTCGGCCTTGTCAATCACTTCCAGTGTCAGAATAGACTGGCTGTGTTCGTTTTTCAGCTGTGTGGCTAGCGCATGGGTCTGTTCAATCGTGGTGGCATCTTTCATGAACAGTGAAATGGCCGGATTGACGGATATATTGCGGGCAAGGGGCTGCATGGAAACCAGCATGGCACTTGCCAGCAGGGGTAAAGTCAATACCAGGGCGATGACGATGATATTGGTGAGTGATGAAAATGGCGTGCCCAGCAGACGGCGTGCGGCAATGCGAATAGCGTAAAGATGATGTCTAAGCCAGGTGTTCATTCAGTGTTTCCCCAGGTCTTTGAAACGGCCGGGCTCCAGCAGCAGGGTCCGGTTGGCATGGCGTTGCAGCAATGGCATGTCGTGGGAGGCGATCAGGGTGGTCACGCCAACCCGGTTGAAATCGCGGAACACCTCGAGAATGCGGTTGGCATTGTCCTGGTCCAGGTTGGCGGTGGGTTCGTCGGCAATCAGGATGGCAGGGCGGTTAACGATGGCACGGGCAATTGCCAGGCGTTGCTGTTCTCCGCCTGAGAGCGCAATGGGATTGAGTTTTTCCTTGCCCGACAGGCCCACCTTGGCAATCGCGGCGCGTGCTCTTGAGGCGGCTTTTTTATAATCAAGGTTCATCACGGCCAGGGGTAGCATGACATTTTCGAAGGCATTGCGGTCATAGAGCAGGTGTGTGTCCTGTAAAATGATGCCAACCGCACGGCGCAGATAAGGACGTTCCCTGGCAGGCATGCAGTCAAGGCTTTGTCCGTTAACCATAATGGATCCGCGGGTAGGCGGTTCAAGTCCGCCAATCAGCTTGAGCAGGGTGGATTTGCCCGCACCTGACGGGCCGGACACAAAAACAAACTCACCGCGTGAAATGTTGAAGTTGATATCAGCCAGAATATTGGCGCTTTGGCCATAGGACTTGAAAACGTGCTTGAATTCAATCATGTTGGTTCAGGTTAGGGAATCGGGCACATTAATGCAAATGCACATAATACCTGCATTTTATACCAATGATGGCATTCTTTACGGCCGGTCTGTCTGCCAAAGGGTAATACCGGTCGGTGAATGTATGGCAGGCCGGTTTCTGTCTTGAGGGCTATAAGTTTATAAGGTCATAAGACTATACAAACAGGCGATGTTTGGGTTACAAAGGCGCATTGGTTTGTAAAGTTAATGCTTATGACTTCCAAAAAAACAAATAAAATACAAATTTCATGGAATGATCCTGCATTCCGCGCCATTGTTTACCAGATTGCCGTATTGGGTATCGTGGCGTATGTGGCCTGGTATCTGGTTACCAACACCATGCATAATCTTTCCGTTCGCAATATTACAACCGGGTTTGACTTTCTTGACCGGGAGGCCGGTTTTGCGATTGGCGAATCCTCTATCGCCTATTCACCGGCCGACACCTATAAACGCGCCATATTGGTGGGTATTGTCAATACCCTGCAGGTCTCCGCTTTGGGGATTGTCCTGTCCACTCTGCTGGGTACGATTATCGGTGTGGCCAGGCTGTCAATGAACTGGCTGGTTGGCCGCTTGGCGACCGTTTATGTTGAAGTCATCCGCAATGTGCCCTTGCTGATCCAGCTGTTTTTCTGGTATGTCCTGATTACCGAAAACCTGCCCGGTCCCCGACAGGCCCTTCGTCCGGTTGAGGGCGTTTTCCTGTCCAATCGGGGGCTCAAGTTTCCCGCGCTCCAGGGGGATTCCCTGAGCTGGATATTATATGGCCTGCTTCTGGCCGCGCTCTGTACGTTTGTTTTTTATTACCGGTCACGCAGGCACCAGGAAAAAACCGGGAAAACGTTTCCGGTTTTAAGCACTGGTCTGCTCATGTTGCTGGTTTTTCCCTTTATTGGCTATTTTCTGGGTGGTGCTTCGCTGGTGCTGGAATACCCCGAACTCAGGGGATTCAATTTTACCGGTGGCCTGTCCATTTCTCCTGAGTTGTCGGCCTTGCTGGCCGGTTTGGTTATTTATACGTCTGCATTTGTGGCGGAAATTGTCCGTTCGGGTATTCAAAGTATCGGGAGCGGACAGTGGGAGGCCGCCAGTTCTATCGGGCTGGGTAAAGCCCGGGTATTGAGGCTGGTTATTTTGCCGCAGGCCTTGCGTGTCATGATTCCTCCTCTGACCAGTACTTACCTGAACCTGACCAAAAACAGTTCGCTGGCGGTTGCCATTGGTTATCCCGATATTGTTTCGGTGGTTAACACTACCCTGAACCAGACCGGACAGGCCATTGAAGGCGTGTTGATCATCATGGCGGCCTATCTCACGGTCAGTTTATCCATTTCGGTATTCATGAACTGGTATAACCGGCATATCGCCCTGGTGGAGCGTTAAAATGAGTCAGCACACATTGACCGGCCCCGTTCAGCCCGGCAGGCGTCCTCCGCCCAAAAATGAAAGTGGTGTTTTTGGCTGGGTGCACAAGAATCTTTTTTCTTCGCCCCTCAGTATCCTGATCACGGCACTGGCGCTCTGGTTTTTGCTAATGACGGCGCCTTGGCTGATCGAATGGGTTTGGCTTAAGGCAAATTTCACGGCAGGCAGCGGCACCGAATGCCGGGGAAGTGAAGGCGCCTGCTGGGCTTTTATCCGGGAAAAATACCGTCTTATCCTGTTTGGCACCTATCCTTATGACGAACAGTGGCGCCCCTTGCTGGCCATGGTGATTCTGGTGGCGATCATCATTTGCAGCGCCATCCGCGTTTTCTGGAATAAATGGCTGCTGCTGATATGGCTGGCAGGCCTGGGTTCGGTTGCCATCCTGATGTGGGGCGGAGTGCTGGGCTTGAGTCCCATTGATAACAGCCGTTGGGGTGGTTTGCCACTTACCTTGATTCTGGCCACTTTTGGCATTGGCCTGGCTTTCCCTTTAGGCGTTTTGCTGGCGCTCGGGCGACGTTCAAACATGCCTGCCATCAAGGCCTTATGTGTGGTGTATATTGAAATCATCCGGGGGGTGCCCCTGATCAGTCTGCTGTTCATGTCGTCGGTCATGCTGCCGCTGTTCCTGCCTGAAGGAGTCACGATTGACAAGCTGCTGCGCGCACAAATTGCCATTATCCTCTTTACCGCTGCCTATATCGCAGAAACCGTGCGCGGTGGCCTGCAGGCCATTCCCAAGGGACAAATTGAAGGTGCCGAGTCGCTGGGCCTGACTTACTGGCAGCAAATGTACAAAATTGTTTTGCCCCAGGCCCTGAAAATCGTGATCCCACCCATGGTCAGTATTTTTATTGCCCTGTTCAAGGATACCTCGCTGGTGGTGGTCATCGGTATTTATGACCTGACGCTATCGGCCAAGGCAGCTTTGGCCGATCCGCTCTGGCAGGGCTTCAGCGTCGAGGCCTATTTGTTTATTTCACTTATTTATTTTGTTTTCTGTTTTGCCATGTCCCGCTACGCCAAAAATCTTGAGGCTCGCCTGGATACGGGATACAAGCGTTAAAAGGAGCCTGGTGTGTCAGATATGATTATCCGTATGGAAAATGTCAACAAGTGGTACGGAAAATTCCATGTGCTCAGGGATATCAACCTGTCGGTCGCGCCCGGTGAGCGGATTGTGATTTGCGGGCCGTCGGGCTCTGGAAAATCCACCCTGATTCGCTGCATCAACCGCCTGGAAGAACACCAGGAAGGCCGGATTATTGTGGATGGTGTCGAGTTAAGCAATAACCTGAAAAATATCGAGCAGGTACGTCGCAATGTGGGCATGGTGTTCCAGCACTTTAATCTGTTTCCTCATTTAACCGTGCTTGAGAACCTCACGCTGGGACCCATTTGGGTCTTGAAAATGCCCAAATCCGAGGCTGAGGCGGTGGCCATGAAATATCTTGAACGGGTCCGGATTCCCGAACAGGCACACAAATATCCCGGCCAATTGTCGGGCGGCCAACAGCAGCGGGTGGCCATTGCCCGCTCTTTGTGCATGAGTCCCAAGGTCATGCTGTTTGATGAGCCCACCTCGGCGCTTGACCCTGAAATGGTCAAGGAAGTGCTGGATGTCATGGTGACCCTGGCTGAAGAATCGGGTATGACCATGCTATGTGTGACCCATGAAATGGGTTTTGCCAGAAAAGTGGCCGACCGGGTGGTTTTTATGGATGAGGGGCAAATTGTGGAAGAAAATACGCCAGACGCGTTTTTTGATCATCCGGTGCACGAAAGGACCAAACTGTTTTTAAGCCAGATTTTGCACTAGAAATGCAGTAAACTTTCGTTTTAGTTTATTTTTGCGTAAGTGATCATGGCACAACATTACGAATCAGATATTACCCGGTTTATTAACGAGTATAAAACCAAACACCCCGACACTGAAAAGCGTCAGCTGGAAGGACGTGCGCTTTTGTGGGACAAGCAGCAGGATGCCGAACTGCTCAAGCAATTCAAGGCCGCCCGTGTTCCCCAGAAACCCTACGTCTATCAAACGAACTAAGCCATTCCCATGGCAGTGGCCTCTGCGGCAATCGATACACTGGTGGACCCCGAGATAGACAGTACCCCCGATGTGGTGGATACGGTCGCTTTGGCTCGTCTGTACGGTGAGCCCCTGTTCAATATCCCGCAAGACCTGTACATTCCTCCCGATGCCCTTGAGGTATTCCTGGAAGCTTTCGAGGGGCCACTGGATCTTCTGCTGTACCTGATCCGCAAGCAAAACTTCAATGTGCTTGACATTCCCATGGCCGAGGTCACCCGTCAGTACCTGAGCTATGTCGATCAGATCCGTAACCAGAATCTGGAGCTGGCTGGCGAGTATTTATTGATGGCAGCCATGCTGATCGAGATCAAGTCCAGAATGCTGTTGCCGGTTCGCAAGTCGGACAATGGCGAAGAAGTGGAAGATCCCCGTGCCGAGCTGGTGCGGCGCTTGCTTGAATATGAGCAAATGAAACTGGCCGCCCAAAAACTGGATGCCCTGCCGCTGTTGGGGCGCGATTTCGAGCGTGCCAATGCGCAGATGGATTTAAGTGTGGAGCGCATGCTGCCCGAGGTCAGCGCCGATGATCTCAGGCTGGCCTGGCAAGATATCATGAAACGGGCCAAACTGAATGCCCATCATCAGATTACCCGGGAGCAGCTGTCGGTCCGTGACCACATGACGCATATTCTGCGCAGATTGTCGGATACCCGCTTTATGGAGTTTACCGACCTGTTCATGGAAAGGGTCAATGAAGGCGAACCGGCCGCCGTCATTGTGGTGCATTTTATCGCGATGCTGGAACTGGCCCGCGAATCGCTGTTGGAAATCACCCAGGCCGAGCCATATGCGCCCATCTATGTACGGCTTGCCTATACAATTGCCGTTGAATAAATTGACCTTGTATAAATAAGAAAGGAAGACAATTGAAAGTAGTTCACACCATTGAGGAATTAAGGGATCAGCTGCGTGGCCAGCTACGGGCTTCCTTTGTGCCCACTATGGGAAACCTGCACGAAGGGCATTTGTCCTTGATGCGTCTTGCCCGGCAGCACGGAGACCCGGTCGTTGCCAGTATTTTCGTGAATCCGTTGCAGTTTGGCCCCAACGAGGACTTTGACAAATATCCGCGTACCCTTGAGGCGGATATTGCCAAACTGGAAGAGCGGCGTGATGTCTATGTGCTGTTTGCGCCTTCCGTCAAGGAAATGTATCCGGAACCGCAAAGCTATCGCGTGCAAACCCCTTCCGACCTGGGCAATGTCCTTGAGGGTGAGTTTCGTCCCGGTTTTTTTGAGGGCGTGACAACCGTGGTGCTGAAGCTGTTTTCCTGTGTGCAGCCCAAAGTGGCTGTGTTCGGGAAAAAAGATTACCAGCAACTCATGATTGTGCGTAACATGTGCCGCCAGTTCCAGTTGCCCGTGACCATTTATGCGCATGAAACAGTGCGTGAACCAAGCGGGCTGGCGCTGTCTTCGCGCAATCGTTACTTAAGCGATGCCGAGCGTGCCGAGGCCCCTTTCCTGTATGCCACGCTTAACCAGGTCAAAGACAGGTTGCTAGCCGGAGAAACCGAACCGGCCGCCCTTGATGAGTTTGCCCGAAACACACTGACCCAGCGTGGCTGGGAAGTGGATTACGTCTCTGTCAGAAAGCAACTTGACCTGCATGTGCCAACGGCCCAGGAAATTGCCAATAAAACGCCTTTGGTGGTATTGGCTGCGGCCAAGCTGGGGGCGACCCGCCTTATTGATAATCTGGAAATTGAGCTGTAATTGTCCCGTACCTACCTAAAAGGGTAGGTGTCAAATGAGCAAGGGGTTCATATAATCTTTTTGAGTCTTATATAAGAGTTAAGGAGGTTATATGATCAACTCAAATTCGACAATGATGCAAAAAATGGCACAACTGACTCCACGAGAAAAAGAAGTGCTCAAGCTGCTTGGCAAGGGGCTGCCCAACAAGGTCGTGGCAGGCATGCTTGGTGTAACAGAAAGAACCATAGAAGCCCATCGGGCGCATATTTTTCGGAAAATGAAGGTCAGGAATCTGGTTCACTTGCTCTATGGGTGTACAACCCTTGAGTCGCTCTGACCGATTCAGTCACGCCTTGCTTAAGGCAAATCGGTAAGTCCAAAGTGTTTATGGCGTGTCAACCCGGTTTGGTGTACATTGTACGCAGGCCGGGTTTTTTGTTTCCGGTTTCACGTCGGCATCTTGCGTGAAGGGGACATTTTTATGGCCTGCCAGCCTGTAACAGGGCAAATCCGTTTATCTGTTTTTAAAATGTAATGCATCATGGAAAAATTCAAGGTAGGCATAACCGGTGGGATCGGGTCAGGGAAATCTACCGTTTGCCGTTTGTTTGCGCAATGGAATGTCACCATTATTGATGCCGATGCCCTGTCTCATGAACTGACCGGGCCCGGTGGCAAGGCTGTTGCAGCCATCCGGGATGCATTTGGCAGCCAGGCCATTAATGCCAAGGGGGGCATGGACAGGGCCTATATGCGGCAACGGGTTTTCGAAGATGACAGTGTGCGTCATACATTGCAAGCGATTATCCATCCCCTCATCAGACAGGAAATGCTCAGCAAGACCACCAATGCCACGGGCGAATACGTGATTTACGATATCCCCCTGTTGGTGGAATCGCTCCATAAATACAAGGATTTGCTGAACGTTATTTGTGTGGTGGATTGCGAAGAGTCTGAGCAGATTCAGCGGGTGCAAAAAAGAAGTGGATTGTCTGTCGAGGCGATCATGAATATTCTCAAGGCACAGGCCAGCCGTGAACAAAGACTTGCAGTTGCCAACGAAGTGATATTTAATGGCAGGGGAATCACCCATGAGCAATTGCAGGAGCGTGCTTTTGCGCTACATCAAAAATGGTTGTTGTCGGCGCGCAAGCTTGCCAGTGCGAGTGTGGACTGAATGTAGAAAGGAGTCAGTTTGATTTTATACGAGTATCCATTTAACGAGAGAATCCGCTCTGTCATGCGACTGGAGTATCTGTTCAAGCGATTGTTTGCATTTGCCGGGGCGTCCGATCCCATGCAGCAGCATGTGGCTTTGTCGGTCTTGTTTGAAATCATGGATTCGTGTGATCGAGCCGAAGTGCGTACGGGCATTTTGCAGGATATCGACAAACAGAAAACCAATCTCGAGGCTTATCGCAATTATCCCGATGTCGATACCGAGGCCCTGAATCAGGCCATTGCCGATCTGGATCGTGTGTCCGCCGCCTTGTCGGGTACCGGGCGCATAGGCCAGTCAACCCGCGAAAATGAATGGCTGATGAGCCTGAAAAACCGTTTTGCCATTCCAGGCGGCACCTCCCAAATGGACATGCCGTCGTATTCCGCCTGGCAGCTGTTTCCTGAAGAAGAGCGCAAGGCTTCATTGCTGAGCTGGATCAGGCCTTTCATACCCTTGTATGATGGTGTGGCCCAGGTGCTGAAAACGTTGCGTGAATCGGGTCATCCCGTTGAGGCCAACACCCAGGAAGGAGGTGTTTACCAGGAAATGCTGGGGGGTAAGATCTATCAGTTAATCCGGGTGTGGGTACCCGAGCATATTCGCACTTACCCTGAAATCAGTGCCAACAAATATATTATCTGGATTCGTTTTCATCAGTTCTCGCCCGAACAGAAAACAGAATTGGTCACCAGTCCAATAGCGTTTAAAATTGCGCTTTGCAACGTTTGAGTCCATCTTCACTGTGTTTTAGGTATTGCAATTTATTTCAAATTTTCGGGGTAAGGTAGCCAGACCTTGCGTAGATGGTTCACAATATCGTCTATTGATTTTTAATTACGAATTGTTGAGCAATGGCCAATCAAACACAAGAAAATGTACCAAAAACATCTAAACGTCTGCAGCTGGCAATATTTGTCTTGATTGTTATTGGCGGCTATTACGGGTGGCAATATTTTTCCAATGACCCTTCGGGTGACAATGCCACCACACAGTCTCAAGGTGCCGGTGGCCCACCCTTATCCCGTAATGGCCCGGGAGCCGGTGCGCGCGGTGCGATGGTTACCCCCGTCAGGGTTGAAACCGTTCAGCAAAAAGATATGGAAGTCAGGGTACCCGGCTTGGGTACGGTAACCGCTTTCAACACGGTAGGGGTCAGGAGCCAGGTAAGCGGACCCATTGTAAATATTGCCTTTACCGAAGGGCAGGAAGTCAAACAGGGCGATTTGCTGTTTGAGATTGATCCGCGTCCTTTCCAGATACAGCTTCAGCAGGCCCAGGGGCAACAGGCCCGGAATGCAGCGGAACTGGCCAATGCGCGGCAGGATCTGAAGCGTTACCAGACACTTTTCAAACAGGACTCTATCGCCCGTCAGCAGGTGGATACGCAGGCTGCGCTGGTGCAGCGGCTGGAAGCCCAGGCTTATAGCGACAAAGCAGCGGTGGATGAAGCCAAACTGAATCTTGAGTACACCAAGGTATTGGCGCCCATTGATGGTCGTCTGGGTTTGCGAAATGTCGATATTGGCAACCTGGTAACTGCCAATTCAACAGATGCGCTGGTGAGTATTACCCAGGTCAAGCCTATTTCGGTTGTGTTCTCCATGCCTGAAATTCATCTTGCCGAGGTGGCAACCCAATATGCCAAGGGAGCAAAGCTGGAAGTCACCCTGATGGACCGCGATAACCGCCAGGAGCTGGCGACTGGAGAGCTGGTATCCATGGATAACCTGGTGGATGTCAGTACAGGTACGATTAAGCTTAAAGCCAATTTTTCCAATGAAGACGAGCGGCTGTTCCCCAATCAGTTTGTCAATACCCGGCTGAAAATCCGTCAGGTTCCACAGGCAATGGTCATTTCCACCGATGCGATCCAGAACAGTTCAAACGGACCGTTTTTATTCAGGGTGGGCAAGGACAATACCGCGGAAATGGTGCCGGTCAAGCTGGGTGTGACTGATGGCATCTATACTCAGATCCTGGAAGGCGTTGCCTTGGGTGAGCAGATTATCACCGAAGGGGTTGACCGCTTGCGTAATGGTTCAAAAATAGAGATTATCCAGTGAATATCTCACGCGCTTTCATTCTTCGTCCGGTAGCCACTACCTTGCTGATGGTGGCCCTTTTCCTGACCGGGATAGCCGCTTACCGTCAACTGGCCATTTCCGCTTTGCCCGAAGTCGATTACCCCACCATCCAGGTGGTGTCTCTATATCCGGGGGCGGGCCCTGATGCCATGGCGTCACTGGTTACATCACCGCTTGAGCGACAGTTCGGGCAAATGCCCGGCCTGATTCAAATGAGCTCCTCCAGCTCGGGGGGCGCTTCGGTCATTACCCTGCAGTTTTCCCTGTCGCTGGAAATGAGTGTGGCCGAGCAAGAGGTGCAGGCTGCGATTAATGCCGCTTCCAATCTGTTGCCCGCTGACATGCCCATGCCACCGGTGTACAACAAGGTAAACCCGGCCGATTCACCGGTGGTGACGCTGGCAATCACCTCACCTACCTTGCCCTTGTATGAAGCCCGTGACCTGGTTGAAACCCGGATGGCGCAAAAACTGTCACAAATTTCAGGGGTGGGGCTGGTCAGCATTGCCGGTGGACAGCGACCGGCCGTGCGCATACAGGTCAATCCAACGGCGCTGGCGGCCAATGGCATGACCCTGGGAGATGTCAGAAGTGGTGTGACGGGGGCCAATATCAACCAGCCCACCGGCAACCTGGATGGCCCGCGCCGCGCCACCACGATTTATACCAATAGCCAGCTGAAAACCCCCGAAGAATATGAGGCGCTTATTTTGGCCTACCGCGATGGAGCACCCTTGCGCTTAAGCGATGTTGCCCGCGTGGTCAATGATGCGGAAAATACCCGGCAGGCGGCCTGGATTGGCAACGAACAGGCCATTTTGTTAAATATCCAGCGCCAGCCCGGTGCCAATGTGATCGAGGTGGTGGACAATATCAAGGCCTTGCTGCCTCAATTGCAAGCGGCGTTGCCTGCCTCTATCACGGTGGATATTGCCTCTGACCGGACCGAAACCATTCGCCAGTCCATTTCGCATGTTCAGTCCGAGATGCTGATGGCGATTGGCCTGGTGGTGCTGGTGACTTACGTCTTCCTGCGCAGTTTAAGCGCCACCATTATTCCTTCCATTGTTGTGCCCCTGTCCATTGTGGGTACCTTTGCCGTGATGTACCTGCTTGGCTTCAGCCTGAATAACCTGTCCTTGATGGCGTTAACCATTGCCACGGGTTTTGTGGTGGATGATGCCATTGTCATGATCGAGAACATTGCCCGGCATATTGAAAAAGGCGAAACAGTCATGCAGGCGGCTCTCAGGGGGGCGCAGGAAATTGGATTCACCCTGATTTCCCTAACCGTGTCTTTGATTGCCGTGCTGATTCCCCTGCTGTTTATGGGAGATGTGATTGGCCGGCTGTTCAGTGAGTTTGCCATTACCCTGGCAGTGGCCATTTTGATTTCCCTGCTTATTTCCCTTACCCTGACCCCCATGATGTGCGCCCGTATGCTCAAGCCCGAAAGCGAGTATAAGGACAACGCTTTTCACGCCAGAATGGGCAAGGCCATTGACGGCCTGATCCATTATTACGATCGTTTGCTCAACATTGTGCTCAGGCATCAGGGTGCCACTTTGATGGTGGCCTTGGCGACTCTGTTATTGACCCTTTTTTTATACTGGTGGATTCCCAAAGGGTTTTTCCCCCAGCAGGATACGGGCCTTATTCAGGTAATTACTGAAGCACCGCAATCGTCCTCATTCCAGCAGATCTCCGCACGTCAACAGGAAGTGGTTGAGCTTGTCCTGCAAGATCCTGATGTCGAGTCCGTGTCGTCGTTCGTGGGGATTGATGGCAGCAATACCACCCTGAATACCGGCCGTTTGCAGGTTTCGCTCAAGGCAAATGAAAACCGTGACAGTATCACGACAATCATGCAGCGTCTTGAAGAGCGGCTTGCACCGTTAAGCGGCATCAATGTTTATCTGCAACCGGCCCAGGACCTGACGATTGATACCCAGGTTGCCCGCACGCAATATCAGGTCAGCCTTTCAAGCATTGATGCGGCCTTGCTCAGGCAATGGGTGCCCGAATTTGTCGACCAGCTCAGGAAAAGCCCGCTGTTAACCGGCGTCACCGATAACTACCAGGCAGGGGGTTTGCAAACCAATGTCATCGTGGACAGGGATGCCGCCGCACGTTACGGGGTGTCCATGTCCCAGGTGGATGAAGCGCTTTACAATGCGTTCGGGCAGCGTCAGATTTCCACTATTTTCACCCAGTCGGCCCAGTACCGGGTCGTCCTGGAAGTGGATCCGGAATATGGGCAATCACCGGCAGATCTGGCCAATGTCTATGTGGCTTCCAGCAATGGCACGCCGGTGCAATTGACTCAGATTGCGCGTATTGATGACTCGCAAACCCTGCTTGAAGTCATGCGTATTGATCAGTTCCCGGCCGCGCTGGTTTCTTTCAATCTGGCCGAAGGCGTTTCCCTTTCCTCGGCTGTCGATGTGGTGAACGAAGTCCGGGCGCAGATTGGCATGCCGCTTTCGGTGGAAATGCGTTTGCAAGGGGCGGCCCAGGCCTTTGAGTCGTCCCTGTCCAGCACACTCTGGTTAATGCTGGCAGCGGTGTTTACCATGTATATTGTGCTGGGTGTGCTGTATGAAAGTTACATTCATCCCATTACCATTTTGTCCACCTTGCCATCGGCAGCGGTAGGGGCTCTGCTGGCCTTGATCATGACTGGTCGGGAGCTTGACATGATCGGGATTATCGGCATTATCCTGCTCATTGGTATTGTCAAGAAGAATGCCATCATGATGATTGACTTTGCCCTTGAGGCGGAAAGGCATCAGGGCCTGAGTCCCCAGGATGCGATTCACCAGGCGGCGCTGTTGCGTTTTCGGCCGATTCTCATGACAACCCTGGCGGCCCTTTTTGGTGCGATTCCACTGATGCTGTCTACCGGAACCGGTGCCGAATTGCGTCAGCCACTGGGCCTGGCCATGGTGGGTGGGCTGATTTGCAGCCAGGTTCTGACGCTGTTCACCACTCCGGTTATTTACCTGATGTTTGACCGGTTGGGCAAGCGGGCAGAGGTCACGCCAAGGGATGAAAGCAGTGAGCCTGTCTAGCCCCTTCATCGCCCGTCCTGTTGCTACCTCTTTGCTGGCATTGGCTGTTGCCGTGATGGGAGCGATTGCCTATTATTTTCTGGCGGTCGCTCCCTTGCCGCAAGTGTCTTTTCCCATGATTTCAGTCAGCGCCTCCTTGTCGGGTGCCAGTCCCGAGAACATGGCCTCTAGCGTGGCGACCCCGCTGGAACGCTCGCTAGGCAATATTTCCGGTTTGATGTCGATGAGCTCGCGCAATACCGAGGGTAGTACGCGAATCTTCCTGCAGTTTGACATGGACAAGAATGTTGATGACGCCGCGCGTGAAGTGCAGGCCGCCATCAATGCCGCCCAGCCTCTGTTGCCCAGCAGCATGCGCTCACCGCCCACTTATCGCAAGGTAAACCCGTCCTCTTCACCGATTATGGCACTGGCCTTAACGTCCGAGACGCTCGACCAGGGCCAGCTTTATGATTTGGCCTCAACCATTCTGGCGCAAAAACTGGCCCAGGTGGAAGGGATTGGCGAGGTGACGATTGGCGGCAGTTCCCTGCCTGCCGTGCGGGTGGACCTGAATCCTTATGTGCTGGCTTCATACGGCATTGCCCTGGATGAAGTCCGTTCGGCCATTACCTCGGCCAATACGGTCAAGCCCAATGGCTTTCTGGAAAATGAAGAATACCGCTGGCAGATTGGCACCAACGGGCAATTGAGCAAGGCGGCGGATTTTGAAAACCTGGTGATACGTTGGCAGGATGGCGCAGCGGTACGCCTGAAAGACGTGGCCAAGGTTTACGATTCCATCGAAAGTGTCTTCAACAGTGGCTTTTACAACGATGAAAAGGCCATTATCATGCTGCTGCGCAGGCAGGAATCGGCCAATATCATTAAAACGGTAGAACTGGTCAAGGCTGAATTGCCGGCCTTGCGCCTGCTTTTGCCTACACAGGTGGACCTGGATGTTGTCCAGGATCGCACGCCCAGTATCCGGGCAACGCTGGCAGAGGCTGAATTTACCCTGGTTCTGTCGGTGCTGCTGGTGACCCTGGTGGTGCTGGTGTTTTTACAGAATGTCCGGGCTACCCTGATTCCCGCGATTTCGGTGCCTCTGTCTTTGCTGGCGACTTTCATTGTCATGTATTTTCTGGGGTACTCACTCAATACCATTTCCCTGATGGCCCTGATTGTGGCAACCGGGTTTGTGGTGGATGATTCCATTGTTGTACTGGAAAACATTACCCGTCATCTGGAGCGGGGCGTGAGTCCTTTCACGGCCGCCTTGCAGGGGGCCAGGGAAGTCGGTTTTACCGTACTGACCATGAGTGTTTCCCTGATCGCGGTGTTCATTCCCCTGTTGCTGATGGGTGGTTTGCCGGGACGCCTGTTCCGGGAGTTTGCGGTCACGCTGTCGGTGGCCATTCTCATGTCGTTGCTGGTGTCGCTGACCCTGACGCCCATGATGTGTGCGCAATGGCTGAAAAACAAACCGGCCGTACGCAAAGAACGCTGGCTGACCCGGCAGTGGAACCGTTTTTTTGATGCAATGCTGGGCGGTTACAAGAAATCCCTGGCCTGGGCCCTGCGTTTCAGGTTTCTGACCTTACTCATGCTGTTGCTGACGATTGGCCTGAATGTCTACTTGTACGTGATTGTGCCCAAAGGCTTTTTTCCACAGCAGGATACCGGCATGATCATGGGTTTTTTCCGGGTGGATCAGGGCACGTCTTTTCAGGCCATGGTGCCCAAACTGGAAATTTACCGCCAGGAAATCTTGAAAGATCCAAATGTGGATACCGTAATGGGTTATGCCGGCGGGCGGGGTGGCAGCAACTCCAGCTTTCTGATGATTCAGCTTAAGCCTTTTGAGCAAAGGGAATTGTCGGCCAACGACGTGATTAACAATTTGCGTCGCAAGTTTCCGGTTATTCCGGGAGCCCAGTTGTCATTGGTGCCACAGCAGGATATCCGTATGGGTGGGCCTGGTGGTGGTTCAACGGGCTCTTATGACTATACCTTAATGTCCGGTGATCTTGAATTGCTTCGCGAATGGGTGCCTAAAGTGCAAAGGGCCATGGCTGCCCTGCCTGAAATTACCGAGGTGACTGCCGCCGTGGAAGACAGGGGGCGCCGGATTGAATTGGTGATTGACCGTGAAATGGCGACCCGGCTGGGTGTGGACATGGATCTGATTGCCGGCTCCCTGAATAATCTGTTCAGCCAGCGCCAGGTGTCTGTGATTTACAGTGCGCTCAATCAATATCACGTGGTGATGGGGGTTGAGCAGCAGTATGCCCAGGATGCCGGGGTATTGGATACGATAGAATTGATGACAGCCGATGGCAATCGGGTGCCTTTGTCCGCTTTTGCCACTTTTGAAACGGCGAATGCCCCACTAAGTGTGCAGCATCAGGGGTTGCTGGCCTCCGATTCGATTGCTTTTAACCTGGCACCCGGTTTTACCTTGGAGCAGGCCAGCAATGCCATTGAAAATGCCGTTGAACGTCTGAATTTGCCAACCAATGAAATCCAGGCCGGTTTCGAGGGCAATGCGCAGATGTTTCAGCAAACCACCAGTCAGCAGCCCTTGTTGATTCTGGCTGCGCTGGTGGTGATGTATATCGTGCTGGGGATTCTGTATGAAAGTTATATGCATCCCCTTACCATTCTGTCCACCTTGCCATCGGCGGGTGTGGGGGCCCTGCTGGCCCTGATGATTGTGGGCATGGAGTTTACGCTGATTGCCCTGATCGGGGTGTTCTTGCTAATTGGTATTGTGAAGAAAAACGCCATTATTATGGTGGATTTTGCCCTGCAAAAAGAGCGTCAGGAGGGGTGTTCGCCCGAGCAGGCCATTTATGAGGCCTGTATTGTCCGTTTCAGGCCCATCATGATGACAACCCTGGCCGCCATGTTTGGTGCCTTGCCGCTGGTACTGGCAACCGGGGCCGGTGTCGAAATGCGTCAGCCGCTGGGCGTGGCCATTGTTGGTGGTTTGTTCCTGAGTCAGGTGCTAACCCTGTATACAACACCGGTGGTTTATTTGTATCTGGATAAATTGCGCTGGCGCTTTGCCAGAAAGAAAAAACGTACCGGGGAAGTGGCACCGGATACTGACAATTAAAGGTTGAAGAATGAGTGAAGCTTTGAGCAATGATTCCCGTTTTCCAGGCAGGTATTTCCGTTGGGTCGCGACCATGCTGTCACTGGCCCTGTTAAGTGCCTGTACGGTAGGGCCCGATTACGTGCGTCCCGTTCAAGAAACAGGACTGGCCTACAAGGCGGAAAAGGTGGATGGCTGGGTACAGGCCCGGCCTGGAGATGATTTGTCCAAGGGCAACTGGTGGGAGCGCTTCAATGAGCCGGTGCTGAATGATTTAATGAAGCAACTGAATGCGTCCAATCAGAGTATTGCCCAGGCGGTGGCCCGTTATGATGCGGCCAGGGCCCTGACGGCACAAGCCCGTTCGGGTTTTTTCCCGGTGTTGGGTAGCGGTGCCGGCTATGACCGTTCGGGTGGCAGCAATCGCTCGGGAACCTCGCAATATGATTTAAGCGGATCCCTGAACTGGGAACTTGACTTGTGGGGGAAAGTTCGCCGGCAGGTGCAAGGCCAGGAGGCGGCGCAGCAGGCCAGCGCGGCTGATTTGGCCAATGTCAGGCTGAGCATGCAGTCGGAACTGGCCAGGAATTATTTTAATTTGCGCATGATTGATGAGCACAAACGCTTGCTGGAACGGACTTTGCAGGCCTATGAACGCTCATTGCGGATGAACCGGAACCGTTATGCGCAAGGGGTGTCGGCACGGGGCGATGTGGTGGCCGCCATGGCGCAGGTGAATAATGCACGTGCGCAGGCTATTGATATTGAAGCCGAACGTGCGCGAACGGAAAATGCGATTGCCGTGCTGACTGGACAGTTGCCGTCCAGCGTGAATATAGCGCCTGTTGCCTTCGAAGTGAAAGTGCCAGCTATTCCAGTCAGTGTGCCGGCTACTTTACTGCAAAGGCGGCCTGATGTGGCGGCTGCCGAGCGCAAGGTGGCGCAGGCCAATGCTGATATTGGGGTTGCCCAGTCAGCCTGGTTCCCCGATTTGAAACTGAATTTGTCCGGGGGATTGCAAGCTGCCACGTTTTCAGACTGGATTTCTTCCCCGCTTAATTTCTGGTCATTGGGTCCGGCGCTGGCCATGACCCTGCTGGACGGGGGGGCGCGTGCGGCCAATATCAATTATGCCAAAGCGTCTTATCAGGCCGAGGTGGCCGGGTACCGTCAAACGGTTTTGACGGCCTTGCAGGAAGTGGAAGATGCAATCAGTACCCTGGGTGTGCTCAATCGTGAGATTAAGGTTCAGCAGCAGGCATTGGCTGCTTCACGCGAGTCTTTGCAGATAACCCGCAACCAGTTTGAGGCAGGCCTGATTGATTATTTAAGTGTGGTGCAGGTGGAGACAGCGGCCTATTCGGCGGAACGCACGGCTTTGCAGTTGGAAAATCAGCGGCTTAATACGACGGTCGATTTGATCAAGGCGTTGGGGGGTGGCTGGAGTGAGTCGTTAACACCATAGTATTGATGTGGTTTGTTTGCGGTGTTTTCCCTGCTTGTGTTAAAACTGTAATATTTAGTTTTTACCCTTTTTTACGGGTGTTATATGCCAATTTTCAAGTGTGATTCCAAAAGTGATAACCCCCAGGTTTTTCCCTTGGATGATATTGTTTGTGGCCTGCGTGAGGCGCGTCATAAGTGGCGGGTATCGCAAAACCGCCAGCATGAGATCGGGGGACGGCATTTGCCTTCTCCCAGTGAGATCAGGGAAGCCCTGGATTCACTGATCAGTGCGCTGTTCCCGATGCGTTTGGGACCTAATGATTTGCTGCAGGAAACCGAAGATTATTATGTGGGCTATACCATTGGGGTGGCGTTGAATGTGTTGCTGGCCCAGGTTCGGCTGGAAGTCCGTTATCAGTATCGTAATGACACTTTAAGTGCCGAAGCGCTCGAGGAGCGTGCGGTGGAAATCATGAAAGCGTTTTCGATTTCCCTGCCAAGGATTCGCAGCCAGTTGGATACCGATGTGAATGCGGCTTATGTGGGTGATCCGGCCGCTGGCAGTGTGGATGAGGTGCTGCTGTGTTATCCGGGTATTCTGGCGATGATTTATCACCGGATTGCGCATGAGTTTTATAAGCTGGATGCCAAGCTGGTGGCGCGTATTATTGCCGAGCTGGCACATAGTCAGACGGGTATTGATATTCATCCCGGTGCACAGATTGGTGACGGGTTTTTTATTGATCATGGCACGGGCGTAGTCATTGGCGAGACAACGATTATCGGAGAGCGGGTGCGGGTGTATCAGGCGGTCACGTTGGGCGCGAAGAGTTTTCCGGTGGCAGAGGACGGGTCGCTGCATAAGGGGCTGGCAAGGCATCCGATTGTTGAGGATGATGTGGTGATTTATGCCGGGGCGACTATTCTTGGCCGCGTAACGATTGGGAAAGGTGCCACGATTGGCGGCAATGTCTGGTTAACGCATGATGTGGCCCCTGGCAGTTTTGTCAGCCAGGCCTCCAGCCGTGACGAGCGGTTTTTTCAGAAGTGCGGAGAGTAGAAGGCTTTTCCTGGACTTTGATCTCGTTCCCATGCTCTGGTCTCGTTCCCATGCTCCCGCGTGGGAATGAATATGCTCCAGTGTTGGAATGCATATGCTCTAGCGTGGAAATTCATACTCCCGTTCTTCTTGGGAAGGCGAAAAAAACACCACCGGTTTGCTCCGACGCCCCTGCGGGCCGAAGTCGCTGCACCGGTGGTGTTTTTTTCGCCTTTTACTGGTTTGGACGGATGGGTTCTTTTTGAGAAAATACCATCCCGTCGCTACGAGGGACGTATTGGGTTTATTCAGAACCACCCCGTCAGGCTTCGCCTGCCACCCCTCCACAGAGGGGAATTTGTTGAACTTTTTTCAACGATAAAAAGGGTTTGGATAATTCCCCTCTGTGGAGGGGTGGCGCGCAGCGCCGGGGTGGTTCTAAACAAGCAGATACGCCTATCGTAGCTCCGGGGTAGTGATCCCACGCGGGAGCATGGGATCAAGCAACGCGGGAGCATGGGATCAAGCAAACAAGCAGATACGCCCACCGTAGTTAACGCAAACCGCTTTAATGGTTCACCACCCGCTAATCCCCGCAATCCCATGTGCGCCGTTTTGTTGAGCGACGGGCAGCAGGGTTTCATTCATGCCGCCAATGGCAAAAACAGGCAGGCCGGCCTCGTTGCCCAGTTGGGCGAAAGTTTCCCAGCCCAGCGGGGGCTGGTTGGGGTGGCTGGCAGTGGGCAAAACGTGGCCAAGGACGGCGAAGTCGGCCCGAAGGATGTTGGCGTAGAGCAGGTCCGCCAGGTTGTGGGCCGAGACACCGACCAGTTTATCTTCAGGCAAGGGCCGTTCTTCCAGCAGGAGAGCGTCCTGGGCTCTTAGTTGCACGCCATCGGCCAGACGCCACCAGGCCTTGGGGTGGATGCTGTTGATGAGCAGGCGGGCGCCTTTTTGCTGGCAGCGCTGGTGGATTTCCAGCATGAGCGTTTTCAGGGATTCGGCTTTGGGACCTTCATCCCAGTTGGGTTCGCGCAGTTGGAACAGACGGATTCCACGGTCCAGCAGGGTATCGAGCTTTTCCAGCCATGCAGGTGCGTTGGTAGCCGAACCGATAGCGCTGATGGCGTAGCGGTCGGGGATGCCCAGCCATTTAAGCGGGGGCAACGAGGCGGGTAACAGTTGGCCCAGTTGTTCTGCGCTTTCCGGTTGGGTCCAGACCAGTTGCTGGTTTTCCTGGCTGCTGGGGGTGCCTTGCCAGCGGGTGACTTTCCAGAAGGCAAGGTGGACGATGGTTTTGGGGTATTCGTAAATGAAGTTGACCCATGGGGTGGCATGTTCAACCGTGATGTCGAGTTCTTCTTTCAGTTCGCGGCACAGGGCCTGGTGTACGGTTTCACCGGCTTCTATTTTGCCACCGGGAAACTCCCACCAGTCTTCCCAGGGTTTGCCTTTGGGGCGTTGCCCCAGCAGTATTTCGCCGTTGTCACGGATGATGACGCCAACGGCGACATGGATGTGTGGTTTTGACATGTTTGTGTATTTTGGCTTAACGGGTTTAATTGTTTATTAACGGGTTCATTGATCCATGTGGCGGGCAGCCCAGTCGCGCGCGAAATGACGGGCGACGCGGCCGGAACGTGAGCCACGCTCAAGGGTCCATTGCAGGGCCTCGGTGCGGCTGGCCTGAATATGTTCTTCGGGGCAGCCCAGTTCACGCAGCCAGTGGTACACAATGTCCAGGTAATCGTCTTGTTTGAACGGGTAGAAGGACAGCCACAGGCCAAAGCGTTCAGACAGCGAAATTTTTTCTTCCACGGTTTCGCCGGGGTGGACTTCGCCATCGCTCTGGTGCTTGGCTGCAAGGTTTTCGCTCATGTATTCAGGCATTAAGTGGCGACGGTTTGAGGTGGCGTATACCAGCACGTTGTCACCGGATGATGAAATCGAACCGTCCAGAATGGATTTAAGCGCTTTGTAACCGGCCTCGCCTTCTTCAAAGGAAAGGTCATCACAGAAAATGATGAAGCGTTCGGGACGGTGGGCAACCAGGTCGACAATATCGGCCAGATCGCCCAGATCGGATTTGTCCACTTCAATCAGGCGCAGGCCACGACTGGCGTATTTGTCGAGCATGGCCTTGACCAGGGAGCTTTTGCCGGTTCCGCGGGCACCTGTCATGAGGACGTTATTGGCCGGTTTTTTTTCAAGGAAATGCAGGGTATTGCGCTCGATGATGTTTTTTTGCCGGTCGATATGTTTGAGGTCATCAGGGGTGATGGTCGAGATGTGTTTGACGGCATCAAGCCAGGCGGTGTTGCCTTTTTTGCGCCACCGGAAGGCGGTGGCATTCCAGTCAGGGGTGGGGGGGGCAGGGGGCAGCCATGCTTCAAGCTGGCCCAGAACGCGTTCGGCGCGTGCAATCAGGGTGGTGAAATCGTGGTTTGTCATTGCTGCAAAGTAATTTGAAAAAGCATTAAAAACAGGTACATTATCACTGAAATAGGGTTTTTCACTGTGATATTTGAGTGAGTCGAATATAATTACACAGTTTGACAGCCTTTTAAATTGATTCTTTTTCTTAATCTGTTGGATTTACCTTGAACTTAGCCGAGATTGTTAGCCCTATTGCCAATGACATGAAAGCGGTCGATGCCGTTATTCGTCAGCGTTTGAACTCTGAGGTCGTCATGATCCGTACTATTGGCGACTATATCATCAGCGCAGGAGGCAAGCGTATGCGGCCTGCCATGGTTCTGATGATTGCCAATGCGTTAGGTTATAAAGGGGCCGACCATCATTTAATGGCTGCCATTATCGAATTCATTCACACTTCAACCTTGCTGCATGATGACGTGGTTGACGAGTCTGACATGCGGCGCGGGCGCAGTACGGCCAATGCGGTGTTTGGCAATGCGGCCAGTGTCCTGGTGGGCGACTATTTATATTCCCGCTCATTTGAAATGATGGTGGATATCGATTCCATGAGGATAATGCAGATCGTGTCCAATGCCACCACGATTATTGCCGAAGGTGAAGTCCTGCAGTTGCTGAACGTTCACGACCCCGACGTGTCGGTTGAACGCTATTTACAGGTTGTTCGTTATAAAACGGCAAAACTGTTTGAGGCGGCAGCCCAGACTGGTGCGGTCATTGCCGGTGCCAGCCCTGAGCAGGAAAAGGCGGCTGCCGAATATGGCTGTTACGTGGGTACCGCTTTCCAGCTGATTGATGATGTGCTGGATTACTCTGGCGATGCCGAAACCCTGGGCAAGAACGTGGGTGACGATTTGCGTGAAGGCAAACCAACCCTGCCCCTTATTCGTGTCATGCAGGTGGGTACACCCGAGCAGCGCGACCTGGTGTATAAAGCCATTGAAACCGGAGAGGCTGATTTTACCGAGGTTGCCCGAGCCATCCAGGCTACCGATGCCCTGGCGTACACTCGCAAGATTGCGCAGGAAGAGGCCGAGCGTGCCCTAAGGGCTCTGGAACCCTTTCCTGACTCTCCCTATAAAGATGCCCTGATCGGCTTTTGTCACTTTTCCACCGATCGCAATAGCTGATCGGCTCACTAAATATTGCTGGAAACCAGATCAGCGTCCTTGAAGACATAAATCGGTTTGGTTGGCCAGGCACCATCGTAAACCTGCCATTGAACACCCTGTGGGCCAATTTGCATGTCAGCGGTCGCCAGGGTGTTTTCGTGGTCGCTGTCATTGATTTGCTTGCGATAAACCGGAAATTGCGGATGGGTTTGATCGGCCAGAATCTCTAGCGGGTGGCCGACCCCCTTAGCCAGCATTTGCTGGCCACGCAACTGGCGCCAGCCTGATGACCCGGTAATGATTTGCGGATAATTAAACGTTTCGTCATGGATGGCATGATTGGCATGTACCTGATCGGCAGTGATGCTCTTGACCGAGCAGGCGGATGAAAAAAATTCGATACTGAGCAGATGGGGGCTGTTGGTGTGGGCAAGACTAATATGAAAACCGCCGGCTCGCGGAAGCGTTTGCAGCAGCTCCACGGCCTGCTCCAGGCTGGCTTGGTTTAACAGGGCCCGGGTAAGCACCATACGGGGAATGCCGCCTGCCACATGGCGGGAACGCAGGTTGTTAACGGCCATGGCCAGACCTGTCTGGGTCACCGCAAAGGTGTGGCCGGGGATCGAGGCCGGATATACAAAGGAAGTAAAAGCGGGTGAATTGTTGACCTGGCATCGGGCCATGGCGCAATAACCGTTAAATTCCGGGTAGCCGTCTTCATTGTGGCAAATGCGCCGTTCAGTGCGTTGTGCCGTTTGCGGGTATTGTACGGTGGTGCAGCCGTCTTTGCTCATGGCCCAGATATCGCCCCGGCAATTCCACAGGAATACATCGGTTTCATCCAGTTCCAAACCCTTTGCCAATCCCTGGATTTCTTCCCAGATGGCAGGAAAATGCTGTTGTACCCGGGTTTTCATTTCCATGAGGTCAGGGTCATGTTTGAAAGAAGTGATATAAGCCCAGTCGGGCGATGTTAGCAGGAAGGCGTGTACGCCAGGAGCGCCAAATTCACCCAGCTGACGGCCAACTTCGTGGGGTGAGCCCTGGATATTGATGTAAGACAGCATGGAAAGCACCTTTTCGGGAAAGACTGAAGTAAAAAACGGCTATAAATGTGACGGGCTTTCGGGTTTACCTTAAGGCCTTATTTTTAACTGTTCATTATCCTATAAAACGGGTTATATTGAATGTTCTTTAGTATGCAATGGGCTGCATTTCCCAAAGCATGAAGAACAAAAAGTGTAAACATACGATTTCAGGAGTAGTCATGTTAAAAAATAAAATGAAAGCAGCATTATTGGGATTTGCCATTACCTTTGCAATTCCAGCTGCAACCACAGCTTATGCACAAGATAAGGAACTGGTTGTTGCTACTGATACGGCCTTTGTACCTTTTGAATTCAAACAGGACGGCAAGTATGTCGGTTTCGATATCGATTTATGGGATGCCATTGCCAAAGAACTGAATCTGAAATATCGTCTGCAACCCATGGATTTCAACGGTATTATTCCCGGCTTGCAAACCAGGAATATCGATGCGGCGCTGGCCGGCATCACCATCAAGGACGAGCGTAAACAAGTCATCGACTTTTCCGATCCCTACTACGAAAGCGGCCTGGCCATCCTGACTTCCGTCAACAATGAAAACATTAAAACCGCGGCAGACCTGGCCGGTAAAGAGGTGGCGGTTAAAACCGGTACGGCAACCGTGGATTACCTGAAAAAAGAAGTGCCCGATGCCAAGCTGAAACTGTTCCCGAACATTGACAACGCCTTCCTTGATCTGGCAACGGGCCGGGTGGATGCCGTGGTGCACGACACGCCTAACGTCCAGTACTATGCCAACACGGCAGGCAAGGGCAAAGTAGTGGTTACGGGCGCATTGCAAAGTGGTGACTTCTATGGTATTGCTTTCCCTAAAGGCAGTGACATGGTGGAAAAAGTCAATGCAGCCCTGAAAACCCTGAAAGACAATGGCGAGTACGAAAAAATCTATACCAAATGGTTTGGTGAAGAAGTCAAGTAATCAAGCAGGCGCCTGAAGCGTTTATAGGGCAATATGAAACGGTGATTGCTGTCCTGTATGGGCAATCACCGTTTTTACTTTGTGTATTGCCGTTTTGCACATAATAAGGAAAAGCTTATGGACTTTGATTTGTCGGTTGTTTGGGATGCGTTGCCCAGCCTATGGCAAGGTACGCTGGTGACAATCAAAATTACTTTTTGGGGCTTGTTTGGCGGTGCCGTACTGGGTGCGCTGGCGGGGGTCATTCGTACGTATGTGCCGGGCTGGTTCTCACTCGATGTGATCCGTCAGCACCCGCTGAGCGGTATTGTGCTGCCGCTGGTTTCCATGATTGCGCAGGCTTATATCCTGATTGTCCGGGGTACCCCGATTGTGGTACAGGTCATGTTTATTTACTTTGCCTTGCCACTGATGGTGGATGTGCGGGTTGATGGCATGAGTGCAGCCATTGCGACACTTATTATCAACTCTGGCGCCTATATCGCGGAAATCGTGCGTGGTGCCTTGCAATCCGTGCCCAAAGGCCTGTTCGAGGCGGGGCAGTCCATGGGTTTGCCCTTTTACAAAATCCTGTTGCGCATTATCGGGCCGATTGCCTTTCGCCGCATGATTCCCGCCCTGGGCAACCAGTGTATTATCAGTTTGAAAGACTCTTCCCTGTTTATCGTGATCGGGGTTGCCGAACTGACCCGGCAGGGCCAGGAAATCATGGCCAGCAACTTCAGGGCTGTTGAAATCTGGGGGGCGGTGGCGGTTATATATTTGATTCTGACCGGTTTGATCGCACTGATCCTGAAAACCATGGAACGTAGGATGCGAATATTATGAGTATGGTAACTTTTGAGCATGTCGTTAAAAAGTTTGGGCACAACACCATTCTTGATGATATCAGCCTGACCATTAACAAGGGTGAAGTGGTTGTGGTGGTGGGGCCTTCAGGTTCGGGCAAGTCCACCTTTCTGCGTTGCATCAATGCGCTGGAAACCATTCAGGGCGGTGATATCAGGGTGGGTCAGTTAAGTGTGCGGGGCAAGCCTGCCGAGGTACGCGAGCTGCGCCGGGAAGCCGGTATGGTGTTTCAGCAGTTCAACCTGTTTCCACAGTTGACGGCACTGGAAAATGTCATGTTTGGGCCCATCCATGCCCGCGGCATGTCCAACAAACAGGCGCGCGAGAAAGCGATTGCCCTGCTTGAAAAAGTGGGTCTGGCCGAGCGTATGGATCATTACCCTGGTGAGCTGTCGGGCGGACAACAACAGCGCGTGGCCATTGCCCGGGCGCTGGCGGTCAACCCCTTGCTGATGCTGTTTGACGAGCCTACCTCGGCTTTGGACCCTGAGTTGCGCCATGAAGTCCTCAAGGTGATGAAAGATCTTGCCGAAGAGGGCATGACCATGATTGTGGTAACCCATGAAATGGACTTCGCTCGCAAGGTGGGAAGCCGCTTAATTTTTATCGATCAGGGTAAAATAGCTCATGATGGCCCGCCATCTGAATTATTATCTAATCCTCCAAGTCAGCGTTTGAAAGATTTTTTACAACACGTTGTGTAACCTCCCAGATAGTTTTAGGAATCAGTATGCCTCAGTATCGTTCAAAAACCTCTACACATGGCCGCAATATGGCCGGTGCCCGCGCTTTGTGGCGAGCCACAGGGATGAAAGACGGAGATTTCGGCAAACCTATTATTGCCGTGGTCAACTCGTTTACCCAGTTTGTGCCAGGGCATGTGCACCTGAAAGATATGGGGCAGCTGGTGGCGCGTGAAATTGAAGCGGCCGGTGGTGTTGCCAAGGAATTCAATACGATTGCGGTTGATGACGGGATTGCCATGGGACATGGTGGCATGCTGTATTCCCTGCCTTCACGTGAGCTTATTGCCGATTCAGTTGAGTATATGGTGAATGCACACTGTGCCGATGCCATGGTTTGCATTTCCAACTGCGACAAAATCACCCCGGGCATGCTCATGGCTGCCATGCGTTTGAATATCCCGGTTGTCTTCGTATCGGGTGGTCCCATGGAAGCCGGTAAAATTCTGGCGCCAGGAACCGGTAAGGTCATTGCCAAGCTTGACCTGATTGATGCCATGATCAAGGCGGGCGATCCCACCGTATCCGATGCGGAAACCGAAGAAACCGAGCGTAGTGCCTGCCCAACCTGTGGTTCATGCTCTGGTATGTTTACCGCCAACTCCATGAACTGCCTGACCGAAGTGCTGGGCCTGTCCTTGCCGGGCAACGGTTCGATTGTGGCAACGCATGCCAAGCGCCGTGCCCTTTTTGAGCGTGCGGGCAGTCTGATTGTTGAGCTGTGCAAACGCTATTACGAGCAGGATGATGCGTCTGTCCTGCCACGTAATATTGCGACCAAATCCTCTTATGAAAACGCCATGGCCCTGGACGTCGCTATGGGGGGTTCGACCAATACCGTGCTGCATTTGCTGGCGGCTGCCCAAGAGGCAGAGATTGATTTCAATATGAGTGATATTGACCGTATTTCCCGTCAGGTTCCCTGTCTATGCAAGGTGGCACCGGCTACCAACAAATACCACATGGAAGATGTTCATCGTGCCGGTGGTGTGATGGCGATTCTGGGTGAGCTGGCTCGTGCCGGTAAACTTGACCTCAATGCAGGTAACGTACACAGCGGTACGCTGGGCAAAGCCATTGAGCAGTGGGATGTCAATAGTGGACATGCCTCAGAGGAAGTCAAAGAGTTTTACAAGGCTTCACCAGGTGGGGTACCCTCCCAAGTGGCTTTCAGTCAGGATAGACAGTACCCCAGTCTGGATCTTGATCGAGCCAACGGTTGTATCCGCAGCCATGAACATGCCTATTCACAAGATGGCGGTCTGGCAGTACTGTATGGCAACCTGGCCATCAATGGCTGTATTGTTAAAACCGCCGGTGTTGATGAAAGTATTTTGAAGTTTACCGGCAAGGCGGTTGTTTATGAAAGCCAGGAAGATGCAACAGCCGGTATTCTGGGTGATCAGGTCAAGGAAGGCGATGTTGTGATTATTCGCTACGAAGGCCCTAAAGGAGGTCCGGGCATGCAGGAAATGCTGTACCCCACCTCTTACCTGAAATCCAAAGGTCTGGGTGCCAAGGCTGCCTTGCTGACAGATGGCCGCTTTTCAGGCGGTTCGTCAGGCCTGGTGATCGGTCATGCCTCTCCCGAGGCGGCTGAGGGCGGTAATATCGGTCTGGTCCAGCAAGGTGATATCATCGAGATTGATATTCCAAACCGTACCATTCATCTGGCCATTTCCGATGAAGAGCTGGCGCGTCGCCGTGCCGCCATGGAAGCCAAGGGTGATCGTGCATGGCAACCGGAAAACCGTGAGCGTTATGTGTCACAGGCCCTGCAGGCATATGCCGCCATGGCCACCTCGGCCGACCGAGGTGCCGTGCGTGATGTCAGCCAGTTAAAGCGCCGTTAATTTTTTAACGGTAACCGGATGGGGGCGCTGTTGTGCCCGTGTCCGGTGGCAAGGCATTCCCACGCTCCCGCGTGGGAACCTCTATCCAAGTTGCTTAGCCTGAGTTTCGCAGGCCGGTGGCAATCCCGTTAATAGTCAGGTGGATGGTGCGCTGGCTGCGGGCGCTGGCAAACTTGCTGACTTTGACATTGTCTTTTTCATCCTGGCGCAGGCGGCTAATGACTTCAACCTGCAAGTAATTAAGCGGGTCGATATAGGCAAAACGTTCTTGCAGGGCAGCCACCAGTTCGGGGTTGTCAGCCAGCAGTTCGCGACCGGTAATTTTCTTGAGCATGGCCAGGGTTTTGGCGTGTTCGGTTTCAATCATGCCGAAGATTTTTTCCCGGGTTGATGTTTGCGTGACCAGTGAACTGTATTGCTTGCCAATGTTCAAGTCTGATTTTGCCAGTACCATTTCCATATTGGACAGCATGGTGCGGAAGAAGGGCCAATGCTGTTCCATTTCCTGCAATTGCTCAAGACGTTCCCGGGCGGTTTCAGGGGCACCGGGTATGCCTTCATTCAGATAGGTTTCGATTGCAGTGCCTACGCCATACCAGCCGGGAATCATCAGGCGGCATTGTGCCCATGAAAAACTCCAGGGAATGGCGCGCAGGTCTTCAATACGTTGGCCGCTTTTGCGTGAAGCCGGGCGTGAGCCAATATTCAGGCCGGCAATTTCATGAATGGGGGTCGCGGCAAAGTAATATTCATTGAATTCAGGGGTGCCGTATACCAGTTGGCGATAGGTGGCCTCGGCAATGGCAGACATATGATCCATCGCATGAGCGAATTTTTCCATGTGTCTGTCCCGGGTGTTGTTCTTGGCCGAGAGACTGGCTTCCAGGGTGGCGCAAACCAGCAGTTCAAGGTGCCAGCCGCCAATATCGGCATTCTTGTATTTGCTTTGAATGACTTCGCCCTGTTCGGTCAGGCGGATTTGCCCGGCAACCGTACCGGGTGCCTGCGCCAGAATGGCATCAAAGCTGGAGCCGCCACCACGGCCTACCGAACCGCCACGGCCATGGAACAGGCGCAGGCGGATATCGTGTTTTTCAAAAACCCGGACCAGTTCGAGCTCGGTTTTGTACAAGGCCCAGTTGGACGTCAGGTAACCCCCGTCCTTGTTGCTGTCAGAGTAGCCCAGCATGACTTCCTGGATACCGTTCTGAGCGTGCCGGATACGGTTTTTGACAGCTGGCAGCCCAAGCCAGCGATCCATGATGTCGGCGCCAGCCTGAAGGTCGGGAATGGTTTCAAACAGGGGGACAACAATCAGGCCGTCATCCTCTGACAGGGGCAGCAGTTCGCCGTTTTCATCGCGTTCCTGCGTGATCAGGCCGGTTTCCTGCTGCAAGACCAGGACTTCGAGCATATCGCTAAGCGTTTCTGTGTGGGAAACAATATATTGCTGAATGGTTTGTTTGCCGTAACGCTTGCAGACAAAGGCGGCCGCACGCAGGATGTCCAATTCCTTGGTGGTTTCTTCGCTGTAACCTTGCCAGGGGGAAACCAGTGGACGGCTTTGATTGAGCTCGTCCAGCAGCAGCTCTACTTTTTCTTCTTCGCTTAAGCGGGCGTAGTCAACCGGTTTACCCTTGAAGGTAATGGCGGCGCGACGGTACAGTTCGGTCAGGATTCTTTCGTGAACATCCGAGCTTTGGCGCAGATCCAGGGTGGCCAGATGAAAACCGAAAACCCGTACTGCCTGCAATAGTTTGTCCAGATGCAAAGTCACCACAGCACCTGCCTGGTTTTGTTTCAGGGAGTCGATAATGATTTCAAGATCGTCCGCAAAGGCGGCAGGGGTGGTGTAGGGCTCTGCCACATGGGTGCTGCGAATGGTAATGCTTTGGTCGGTCAGCAGGCGTGCGGTGGCGGCCAGGCGGGCATAAATATAAATCAGGGCCCGGCGATAAGGCTCATCCTGACGGTGTTTGGACTGGTCGGGGCTGAGGTCGGACAGCGTTTGCAGAGCCTTGGTCACTTGGGTCAGCGAGGTGCTGAGTGACAGTTCGGAACCCAGCGAATGCACTTCAGTCAGGTAATACTCAAAAATGGCGGTTGATTGGCGCAGGACGGCATGTTTAAGCGTGTCGGCATTCACGAACGGGTTGCCGTCACGGTCTCCGCCAATCCAGGAGCCCATTTTAAGGAAGGCAGGCAGGGATGGCGTCTCACTTGCCCCGTCCTCTGACAGCGTTTTCAGATAATGATTCAGGCGGCTGTATAGCTTGGGGATGGCTGTCAGGAAGGTGTTGTTGAAATAGGCAATGGCGTTTTCAATTTCATCATCCACCATCAGCTTGTTAAAACGCAGCATGCGGGTCAGCCACAGGGTTTTGATATGACCGGCCAGTTCGGTCTCAAGCTCTGCCTGTTCGTATTCGGTAAGCGGCTTGTCGTACAGGGCCAGGCAACGCCCAATCTCGCGGTGCAGGTCCAGCGTGCTTTTGCGCTGGACCTCGGTGGGGTGGGCAGTCAAGACCGGAACAATGCATGCCTTTGTAAAGAACTCCCGGATGGCTTCCAGTGACACCCCCTGTTCTTTAAGCTTAAGCAATGTATGCTTGAAACTGCCGCGTAGCTCATCACTGTTTTCCAGCAGAATGCGGCGGTGGCGCCTGTTCTGGTCACGGTCTTCGGCCAGGTTCGCCAGGTGCAGGAAGTAACTGAACGCCCTTGACAGGGTATTGGCTTCATCATCAGACAGTGAGGTGATTTTGTCCAGCAGGACCTCACTGTCATTGATATTGCCTTCCCTGCGAAAACTGACGGCAGAACGCCGCACGGTTTCAATAACATCAAAAATGGGTTTGCCGTCGGACTCATGAATGCTTTGTCCAAGGATTTTTCCCAGCAAACGGATGTCTTGCTGTTGCTCGCTCTTTGTCTTCTTCACACTTTGTCTCTACGTTTTAATGAATTGGAAAAAAACAATTGTAGAGGCAAATGTCAGAAAGGGTAATTGAAAATTTTGAAAGACAGGCTTTCGTCGATTAAGGAAAAAACAATCTAACGCTGTTCCGCCGCAATCGCTTCGGCCCTGATCTCTTCCGTCAGGCGTGCTTTCAGCTCCATGAATTCGGGTGTTGTCTTGACGGTGTAGTGTCGGGGGTGGGGCAGGTTAACCTTGATTTCGGTTTTGATGCGTCCGGGGCGGGCACTGAAAACGGCAATCCGGTTGGCCATGAAAATGGATTCATCAATATCATGAGTCACAAACAGGACGGTTTTTTGGGCCGACTCCCAAATGCCCAGCAACAGCTCCTGCATGAGCAGGCGGGTCTGGTTGTCGAGGGCGCCAAACGGTTCATCCAGCAGCAAAATCTTGGGGTCATTGGCCAGGGCACGGGCAATCGCAGTACGTTGCTGCATGCCGCCAGACAATTGTTTGGGAAAGTGCTGTTCAAAACCTTTCAGGCCAACACGGTGAATGAAGTAACTGCTGCGTTCCTTTTGTTCGGCGGCAGTCATGCCTTTTTCACGCAGGCCAAAACAAATGTTTTGTTCTACCGTGAGCCACGGAAACAGGGTATAGCTTTGAAACACCATGCCGCGGTCGGCACCGGGACCGGTAATGCGCTGGCCATCCAGAAGCACCTGGCCGGTGGTGGGGTGATCAAGCCCGGCAATAATGCGCAGCATGGTTGATTTGCCACAGCCCGAAGGGCCCAGGATAGTGACAAAATCATTTTCCTGGACGTTGAAATTGATCGGGGTCAGGGCTTGGGTTTGTGTGCCTTTTTTACCCGGAAAGACACGGCTGATGTTTTGTATTTCCAGCTGACTCATTACAGGTTGCTCCAGGCAAATAAATGGCGGTTGACCGCCTTGAAGGCAAAGTCGGAAATCAGGCCAATAACACCAATGGTGATAATGCCAAAAATAATCTGGCCTGTGTTCATCAGGGATTGACTATTGGTAATCATGTGACCGATACCGGACGAGGCACCGATCAATTCGGCCACAATCACATAGGTCCAGGCCCAGCCCAGCACCAAGCGCAGGATTTCTGCAATTTCCGGTGCTGCACCGGGCAGTATCACGCGACGGATGATTCCCTTGTTATTGGCGCCCAGCGTATAGGCCGCTTCCACCAGATCCTTGCGGGCATTACTGACCGTGACCGAAACCATCAGAATAATCTGGAAGACCGAGCCAATAAAAATCACCAGTATTTTTTGTGCTTCATCAACACCTGCCCATAAAATCAGCAAGGGAATAAATGCTGACGCTGGCAGATAGCGACAGAAGGAAACAAAGGGCTCCAGGAACGCTTCGATAAACTTGAAGGCCCCCATGGCAATTCCCAATGGCACGGCAACCAGACACGCCAGCAGGAAACCAACCAGCACACGCATGACCGTCATACCAATATCATGAATAAAATTGTATTCCGTGAAAAGCAGGTATCCCTCTTCAAGCATGGTAAGCGGGCTGGCCAGGAAAGTGGGGGAAACAAATCCCCCCAGGGTAAAAGCGGCCCAGACGGCAACGAATACAATGAAAAAGAGCAGACCCAGCACCCACTTGAAGCGTGGGTGAACGGGATGCAACGGCCTGAATTCAAAAATTTTGTGTTGTGTTGGTTTCATTACTGCGTTATTCAAGACTTAAGACGGCATGAGTTAATTAACATAAGTCGCATCAAACAGGGCGTTCAGGTCTGCTGGCGCCTTGCGGATCACTTTGGTGTCAATCAGGATGTCGGTGGCTTCTTTCATGAAGGGAATAATGTCATTTTTGAAGTATTCGCGACTGTCTTCCTTGGTTTTCCAGGTCAGGAATGAAGCGGATTTTTCGAATTGCTCAGCAGACTGCTTAACTTCGGCGCCCATGATGGTATAGGCTTCCTTAGGATTATTTTTAATCATCTCAAGGGCATCAGAGTAGCCGGCAACAAGTGCGTAACCGGCTTTGGGGTTGTCTTTGAGCCAGGTGGGGTTGCAGCCGACAAAGTCGATGATCGCAGGGTATTCAACGGTTGTTGCCAGGATTTTGCCGCCTTTTTCGTTTTCACGAACGGTGGACAGGTAGGGTTCGTAGCTCATGGCTACATCAACCTGACCTGCATTGAATGCCTGGGCAGCAGCCTGTGGTGACAGGGTGTTGGTTTTGATTTCGGACATTTTGATGCCGTTTTTGTGCATCATGTAAGACAACAGAAAGTAAGGAGAGGCACCCGCTGTTTCCACGGCAATGGTTTTACCTTTCAGTTCCTTGATGTCATTAACGTCATTGCGTACCGCGATGCCATCGGCGCCATGGGAGGCATCCAGCATGAATATTTGGGTGACCGGTACATTGTTGGCATTCCAGGCGATGAAGCTGTCGATGGTGGTGGCCACACATTGCAAAGAGCCGGAAGCGTAGGCCAGCAGACGGTCTTTAACGGGCAGGAATTTGATGTCGACATCCAAACCGTGTTTTTTGAAAAAGCCGGCTTTTTGTGCCAGGGTCAGGGGGGCAAATCCGGTCCAGCCAGACATGCCAATGACCACTTTGGTGGTTTCCTGGGCCGAGGCGGTAGCGGATACGGTAGAAAAACACAGGCTCAGGCCGACAAACAATGCTTTTTTCATTAAAGACATGATCTTTCCTTCGAGGTAACAGTAGGTGTGTTTTGGGGCGGTTATTTAAATACCAGGCAAGCCAAGATTTTATGACAGATTTGCGTAAATACGATTTATTCCCATGGAATTCGGTTAATTAGTTTTGGAAAATGATTGTTTTTTGTGGTTGAAGAATCATCTGGACACAAGACAGTCGTCTACGTATAATTTACGCTTCAAACAGGGGTACTAAGCATTCGCTTGGTTGAGAGAGACCCTTTGTACCAGTACGGATAATGCCGAGGCTGGGAGTTCAACATTCGAATCCCTCGAAAGTCATTCCCTATTCGGCTCCAATTTTTTCATTTGGAGCAATCATGAGCGCTAAACCCATTTTTTCCGCAGCCACTGCACAGGTTGACAATGCGGCTGTCCAGTCATTGCCACGGTCACGCAAAATTTATGAACAGGGGTCACGCCCTGATATTCGCGTGCCTTTTCGGGAAATCTCGCAAGATGACACCCCCACTATGTTTGGTGGTGAAAAGAACCCACCGCTGACGGTTTACGATACCAGCGGCCCTTATACCGATCCCACCGTGCGGATTGATATTCGAAAAGGCTTGCCGGCATTGCGCAACGCCTGGATTGAAGAGCGCAATGATACCGAAGTGCTGGGTGGCCCCAGCAGTGAATACGGGCGGCAGCGCCTGCAAGACCCGCAGCTGGCCGCCATGCGTTTTGAATTGCAGCGCCCGCCACGACGCGCCAGGGCCGGGCAAAACGTCACGCAAATGCACTATGCGCGCAAAGGGATTGTGACCCCTGAAATGGAGTTCGTGTCCATCCGTGAAAACATGCGGGTGGAGCAGTACCTGGAAAGCCTGCGCCAAAGTGGGCCCGAAGGGGAAAAACTGGCCGCACGCATCAGCCGCCAGCATCCGGGCCAGTCGTTTGGGGCATCCATTCCCCAGCGCATCACGCCGGAATTCGTGCGCGATGAAATTGCCCGTGGCCGTGCCATTATTCCGGCCAATATCAACCACCCTGAAATTGAACCGATGGTGATTGGCCGCAATTTCCTGGTCAAGATCAATGCCAATATTGGCAACTCGGCCTTGGGGTCGGGCATTCACGAAGAAGTGGAGAAAATGACCTGGGCCATCCGCTGGGGTGGCGATACGGTGATGGATTTGTCGACGGGTAAAAATATTCATGAAACCCGCGAGTGGATCATCCGCAATTCACCGGTGCCGATTGGCACCGTGCCCATTTACCAGGCGCTGGAAAAAGTCGATGGCAAGGCCGAAGAATTGACTTGGGAAATTTTCCGGGACACCTTGATTGAACAGGCCGAGCAGGGTGTGGATTACTTCACCATTCATGCCGGTGTGCGTTTGCCTTTCATTCCCATGACCGCCAATCGCATGACGGGTATTGTGTCGCGGGGTGGTTCGATTATGGCCAAATGGTGCCTGGCGCATCACAAGGAAAGTTTCCTGTACGAGCATTTTGAAGATATTTGCGACATCATGAAAGCTTATGATGTGAGCTTCTCGCTGGGAGACGGCTTGCGCCCGGGCTCGGGTTACGATGCCAACGACGAAGCCCAATTTGCCGAGCTGAAAACCCTGGGCGAATTAACCCAGGTGGCCTGGAAGCACGATGTGCAGGTCATGATTGAAGGTCCCGGTCATGTACCGATGCACCTGATTCGTGAAAACATGGACATGCAGCTGGAACATTGCCATGAAGCACCGTTTTATACGCTGGGCCCGCTCACTACCGATATTGCGCCCGGCTACGATCACATCACTTCAGGCATTGGGGCCGCCCTGATTGGCTGGTACGGTACCGCCATGCTTTGTTATGTAACCCCTAAAGAACACCTGGGTCTGCCCAATAAGAAAGATGTGAAAGATGGCATTATTACCTACAAAATTGCCGCTCATGCCGCTGATTTGGCCAAAGGGCATCCGGGCTCAGCCATTCGGGACAATGCCCTGTCCAAGGCACGTTTTGAGTTCCGCTGGGACGACCAGTTCAACCTGGGGCTTGACCCGGATACGGCCAAGGATTTTCATGATGAAACCCTGCCCAAAGATTCCATGAAAGTGGCGCATTTCTGCTCCATGTGCGGACCGCATTTTTGCAGCATGAAAATCACCCAGGATGTGCGTGAATATGCCGAACAGCAGGGAATCAGTGACAAGGATGCCCTGCAAAAAGGCATGCAGGAAAAATCCATCGAGTTCGTGAAAAAAGGCGCTGAAATTTATCATCAGGCGTAAGCGGTGGAAGACTGATTGTTCCCATGCGGGAGCATGGGAACAAGAAGTTAGCATCTGGTCTCCACGCTCCTGCGTGGTGACCCCAGTCTCCCCTCGCAGCTCGTTCCCATGCTCCTGCGTCACTGCC
>LSQX01352344.1_pt2 | contig 78557 bp, 91 predicted proteins | sample 654561 | NCBI WGS metagenome assembly LSQX01 (sample SAMN04489861, study PRJNA283612) | anaerobic digester metagenome | isolation source: 4 biogas reactors fed with cattle manure at either 37C or 55C with and... | place: Denmark: Kongens Lyngby | collected 2014
ATTGACAACGCTCCAGAAGAGAAAGAACGCGGTATTACTATCAATACTTCGCACGTTGAGTACGAAACCGACAATAGACACTACGCTCACGTAGACTGCCCGGGTCACGCTGACTACGTTAAAAACATGATCACTGGTGCAGCTCAGATGGACGGTGCCATTCTGGTTGTTTCTGCAGCCGATGGTCCAATGCCACAGACCAGAGAGCACATCCTGCTCGCTCGTCAGGTTGGCGTTCCAGCTATCGTTGTCTTCCTCAACAAGGCTGACATGGTAGACGATCCTGAACTCATCGAACTCGTTGAGATGGAAGTTCGCGATCTGCTCAACCAGTACGAGTTCCCTGGCGACGACACACCATTCGTTGTTGGTTCAGCTCTCAAAGCACTTGAAAGCGACGACCCGAACGATCAGTGGAACCAGGCTATCGGTAAGCTCATGGACATCGTAGACGAATACATTCCACAGCCAGAGCGCGCTATCGACAAGCCATTCCTTATGCCTGTTGAAGACGTATTCACAATTACAGGTCGCGGTACCGTTGCTACCGGTCGTGTAGAGCGCGGAACAATCAAAGTTGGCGAACAGGTAGAAATCGTTGGTCTGAGAGAGACCAGAGCTACTGTCGTTACGGGTGTTGAAATGTTCCGTAAGATCCTTGATGTTGCTGAAGCTGGTGACAACGTAGGTATCCTTCTCCGCGGTATCGAGCGTAAAGACGTTGAGCGCGGCCAGGTATTGGCAAAGCCCGGCTCCATCACCCCACACACCAAGTTTGAAGCTCAAGTCTACGTTCTGAAGAAGGATGAAGGTGGACGTCACAAGCCATTCTTCTCCGGTTACCGTCCTCAGTTCTATTTCAGAACAACTGACGTTACAGGTACCATCACCCTTCCTGAAGGTGTAGAAATGGTTATGCCTGGTGACAATATTACTATGACTGTAGAGCTACTTGCACCTATCGCTATGGAGGAAAACCTGCGTCTCGCTATTCGCGAAGGCGGACACACCGTTGGCGCCGGTGTTGTAAGTAAGATTCTTAAGTAATAGTTCCTTCACGAGGTAGCGACTAAGTCTTACCTTTGTCGCTACCGTTTTTTTGGGACCTTGACAATAGTCATAAAAGGAGGGAACACAGTGAAACAGAAGATAAGAATTCGCCTCAAGGCGTTTGATCATGTTGTTTTGGATCAATCAGCACGCAAGATCGTGGAGACAGCAGAGACAACTGGTGCCAAGGTTTCTGGGCCTATTCCTCTGCCAACTGAGAAAAACATCTATACAATTCTTCGCTCTGTTCATGTCCATAAAGATTCACGCGAGCAATTTGAGATGAGAACACATAAAAGACTCATCGATATCTTAGAACCAAATGCTAAAACAGTAGACGCTCTCATGCGACTGGATTTGCCAGCAGGTGTGGATATCGAGATCAAGCTATAATAAGGTAAATAGTTCCCTCCATAACACAGGGCACTATTTACAGACTTGACCGAAACCTGTTGGATGCAGTAAGGAGGTGTAGGTAAATGCCCAAAGCATTACTTGGGAAGAAAGTTGGAATGACGCAGATTTTCGCAGAAGACGGCACAGTGATCCCCGTAACAGTTATCGAAGCAGGTCCCTGCACGGTCGCTCAGCTCAAAACGACCGAGATCGACGGTTACAACGCTGTTCAGCTGGCTTTTGGCGAGATCAAAGAACACAAAGTAAACAAACCTCTCAAAGGTCACTATAAGAAGGCATCTCTGGCTCCTCATCGCTACCTAAGAGAAGTCGAACTTGAAGATGGTGAAGAAGTCAAAGTAGGAGATGTTGTCAAAGCTGATCTTTTCAAAGAGGGCGACCTCGTGGACGTCACAGGTACTTCCAAGGGCCACGGCTATACAGGTCTGGTGAAGATGAAGAACTACGCCATCGCCGCTAAAGCTCACGGTTCCAAGTACCACAGAGGTGTAGGTTCCTTGGGATCAATCGACCCGGCAAGAATTTTTAAAGGCAGACCAATGCCAAGCCGCTGGGGTTCCGACAGAGTCACAATCCAGAACCTCGAGGTTGTAAAAGTTGATGCCGAGAAGAATCTGCTTCTGGTCAAGGGTTCCGTCCCTGGCGTTAGAGGTAGTTTAGTAATAGTTCGCAAGGCTGTGAAAGCCTAACTCACTAGTTGCACGAAAGGAGGCAGCAGAAAATGCCCCAAGTCACAGTATATGACACTAACGGCAAGCAGGTTGGAGAACTTCAACTAAATGATAAAGTTTTCGGGGCCGAAGTTAACAAGAGCTTAATGCATGAAGTTGTCGTTATGCATCTTGCTCGTCAAAGAGTGGGCACAGCTGCAACCAAGACGAGAAGCATGGTGCGCGGTGGCGGTAGAAAGCCTTGGAGACAAAAGGGTACAGGTCGCGCCCGCCAGGGTTCCATTAGAGCTCCTCAATGGAGAAAAGGCGGCATCGTTTTCGGACCGCAGCCCAGAGACTTCAGCTATACCATGCCTAAGAAGGCAAGAAGAGCCGCACTTTGCTCTGCTCTATCTGCAAAGGTTCAGAGTAACAATCTGATCGTCTTGGATGATTGGCAGATCGACGCTCCAAAAACTAAAGAAGTGGTTAAGGTTTTGAAAAACCTCAATCTAGATGGCAAAAAAGCACTGATTGTAACCGCTGACAACGATGCGGTAATGTACAAATCAGCTCGCAACATTGAAAAGGTTGCTGCAATGGAGGCTAGAAACCTCAATACCTACGAGGTTTTGAACTACGAGACCCTCATCATGACCAAGGACGCTGTTGCCAAGGTCGAGGAGGTGCTTAGCTAATGTATTTCCCTCATGACATTATCAGGAAGCCTATTGTCACAGAGAAAACCGTTGCTCTGATGGAGCAGAACAAGTACACCTTCGTAGTCGATAAGCGTGCTACCAAGACCCAGATCAAGCATGCAGTCGAAGACATTTTCAACGTTAAGGTTGAGGACGTCAGAACAATGAACATGAAGGGTAAACTCCGCACACAGGGCAGATACCAAGGCTACCGTCCTGATTGGAAAAAAGCCATTGTAACCTTAAGAGATGGAGATAGAATCGAAATCCTCGAAGGTATGTAATGAGTACCGGCAAAGGAGGTTATCGTAATGAGTATGAAATCATTTAAGCCAACCTCCCCTGGTCGCCGTTTTATGACCGTTTCTGATTTCTCGGAGATCACTACCGATAAACCTGAAAAATCGCTTGTGGTCGCACTGCAGAAAAAAGGCGGTCGCAACGCAGAAGGTAGAGTGACGGCTAGACACAGAGGTGGAGGACATAAACGGAAATACCGCATTATTGACTTCAAACGTCAAAAAGACGGTATTCCAGCAAAAGTAGCTGAGATTGAGTACGATCCCAACAGATCGGCTCGTATCGCACTACTACACTACTTTGATGGCGAAAAGCGCTATATTTTGCAGCCTGCTGGCCTGAAGGTGGGCGATATCGTTGAATCCGGTCCAGATGCCGACATCAAGCCCGGAAACGCACTGCCCCTTGCCAACATCCCTGTAGGTACCATTGTTCACAACATTGAACTGGAGCCTGGCAAAGGCGGACAGATGGTTAGATCTGCGGGAACTGGTGCTCAGCTGATGGCAAAAGAAAATGGCTATGCCACTTTGCGTCTGCCTTCAGGTGAGATGAGAATGGTACTGGAGACCTGTCGTGCCACAGTAGGTCAAGTTGGCAACGTGGAACACGAAAACATGAAGATCGGTAAAGCAGGTAGAAGCCGCTGGTTCGGTAAACGTCCACACGTTCGCGGCGTTGCTATGAACCCAGTCGATCACCCACATGGTGGTGGCGAAGGCCGTGCTCCTATCGGTCATTCTAGTCCCCTTACTCCTTGGGGCAAACCGACACTCGGTTACCGCACCAGGAAGAAGAAGCCTTCTGATCGCTTAATCGTCAGAAGAAGACGCTAGGGTGCGTTGTTATGTACTTCAGATATTGAAGGGGGGTCGTGGCAAGCATGTCAAGAGAAAGAAAACAGCCTTATATTTGTAAGAAGCTGTTGAAGCGGGTTGAAGAAATGAATAAGACTGGTGAGAAGAAAGTCATTAAGACTTGGTCTCGCAGTTCCACAATATATCCAGAATTAGTTGGCCACACATTTGCAGTGCACGACGGTCGAAAGCATGTCCCTGTTTATGTTACTGAAGATATGGTAGGGCATAAGTTGGGCGAGTTCGCACCAACACGGACTTTCCGGGGGCATAGCGGCACAGCCGAACGCGCGTCGGCCCTCAAAAAATAGCGAGAGGGGGATAGCTTTATGGAAGCTAAAGCTACTGCTCGCATGATTCGGATGTCGCCAAGAAAGGTACGTCAAGTAATTGATGCAATCCGTGGTAAGAGTCTTCAAGAAGCTCAACAGATTTTGAAGGTTACTCCGAGAAGGGCTACTTACTACATTGGCAAAGTCCTGAATTCTGCGGCGGCAAATGCAGAGAATAATTACAACATGGATCGTGACTTGTTGTATGTAAAGAAGGCCTATGTGGATGAAGGTCCTACAATGAAGAGATACAGATTCCACTCCAGAGGCCAGGTAGATACAATTTTCAAGAGAACATGCCACATTACAGTGGTACTAAGCGAAAAGAAGGAGGGATGAACAGATGGGTCAAAAAACGCATCCCTTAGGTATGAGATTGGGAATCATTAAGGACTGGGATGCCAGGTGGTATGCTGAAAAGGACTACGCTGCTCTCGTTCAGGAAGACTTGATGATTAGAAAGACCATCAAGAAGAGATTCATGAGCGCGGGAATAGCAAGAGTCGAGATTGAAAGAGCAGCCAACATGGTAAAGATCACTATCCACACCGCAAAGCCAGGTATGGTTATCGGCAAAGGCGGTGCGCTGGTAGATGAGTTCAGAAAAGAACTCGAAAAGAAGACTGGCAGACAGATCTCCATAAACATCGTGGAAGTAAAGAAACCTGACTTGAACTCGCAGCTTGTGGCTGAGAACATTGCAAGTCAGCTGGAAAGAAGAATCTCCTTCCGCCGTGCCATGCGTCAGGCTAAGCAGAGAGCGATGAAGGCTGGAGCGTTGGGTATCAAAATTGCAGTTTCTGGTCGTTTAGGCGGAGCCGACATCGCCAGAACAGAATGGACTCCTGAAGGTTCAGTTCCTCTGCAGACCCTTCGTGCCGACATCGATTACGGATTTGCCGAAGCCTACACCACTTACGGAATGATCGGCGTCAAGGTATGGATATACAAAGGAGAAGTCCTTCCCGAAAAAAAATAAGGAGTCGCAAGGAGGCGAGAGGCAATGCTTATACCAAAGCGTGTTAAGTACCGTAAAGTACAGCGCGGCCGTATGAAGGGGAAAGCCATCCGCGGCTCACAGGTACAATCTGGTGAGTACGGTTTGCAAGCATTAGAGCCAGCATGGATCACTTCAAATCAGATTGAAGCTGCCCGTGTTGCCATGACAAGATCGATCAAACGCGGCGGTAAAGTCTGGGTTAAGATATTCCCCGACAAACCTGTTACCAAGAAGCCTGCTGAAGTTCGCATGGGTAGCGGTAAAGGATCCCCAGAGTACTGGGTAGCCGTTGTGCGTCCTGGTCGTGTAATGTTCGAAATTGCGGGTGTTCCCGAAGACGTCGCTAGAGAAGCATTGAGACTGGCAGCTCATAAACTGCCAATTAAGACAAAGTTCGTATCTAGAGAGAAGGCAGGTGACGCAAATGAAAGCTAGTGAAATCAGAGATCTTAATGATGCTGAACTCAGAAAGCAGCTTGGTGATCTCAAAGAAGAGCTATTCAACTTGCGTTTCCAGCTGGCAACAGGTCAACTTGACAATGTCAAGAGAATTTCAGAAGTACGTAAATCTATTGCCAGAGTAAAAACAGTGATTAAAGAGCGAGAGTTACAAGCTAAGAAATAACGCCCCAGATAGAGAGAAGGAGGGGAGTTCTATTGGCTAGTGAAGCTACCAGAGAAAAGAATCCAAAAACCAGAATCGGTGAAGTGGTAAGCGACAAAATGGATAAGACCGTTGTAGTTGAGGTTGTAAGACTTTACTCACATCCTCTCTACAGTAAGCGCGTAAAGACCACAAAGCGCTATAAAGCACACGACGAAAATAACGAGTGCAAAGTTGGCGATAAGGTGCGCATTGAAGAGTGCCGCCCGCTCAGCAGAGATAAGCACTGGAAGGTTATTGAGATCGTAGAGAGAGCGAAGTAATAGCAACTTGTATGTAAGAGAGGAGGGGTAGAGATGATTCAACAAGAGTCGAGGTTGACCGTGGCTGACAACTCAGGAGCACGCGAGATTCTCTGCATCAGAGTTGTAGGCGGTACTGGACGCAGATACGCAAGCGTAGGCGATGAGATCATTGCCACCGTCAAAGAAGCAACTCCAGGCGGAAACGTAAAGAAGGGCGAGATCGTACGCGCTGTTATCGTGAGAACTCGTGAGCGTGTCGGAAGACCTGATGGCAGCTATATCCGTTTTGACGACAATGCAGCAGTAATTGTCGATACCCAGAAGAATCCTCGCGGTACTCGTATCTTTGGCCCAGTTGCCAGAGAACTCCGTGAGAAGGAATACATGCGTATCATCTCCCTAGCCCCGGAGGTACTCTAAGGTCCAGCACCGGGGACAATAAAGCTCACTAAAGGGGGGAACAAGCACAGCCATGAACATGCAAAAGATTCACGTTAAAAAAGGCGATACTGTTGTCGTACTGTCCGGTAATGATAAAGGTAAGAGCGGCAAAGTACTTCGCGTAGATCATAAAAAAGGTAGAGTTGTTGTTGAAAACCTCAACCTGGTAAAGAAGCATCAACGTCCCGATCGTGAAAATCCAAAGGGCGGAATTATTGAGATTCCAGCTCCAATGAACAGTAGTAAAGTTATGGTTGTCTGCCCCAACTGTGGTCAGGCCACCCGTATCAAGAAAGAACTCCAAGGTGATAAAAAAGTACGTATCTGCAAGAAGTGCGATAAAGCAATCGACTGAGTTTGCACTTGGGAAAGGAGGTTGAATTCCCATGCCACGTCTTAAAGATTTCTATCAAACAGAAGTATCCAAGGCCATGATGGAAAAGTTCGGCTACAAGAGCACAATGGAAGTACCAAAACTGGTCAAAGTTGTGGTCAACATGGGCGTAGGTGAAGCCAAGGAAGATCCAAAGGCTTTGGATGCTGCACTGAAAGAACTAGGCGCTATCACAGGTCAGAAACCTGTTATCACTAGAGCGAAGAAGTCCGTTGCCGCTTTCAAAATCCGCCAGGGCATGGCAATAGGCTGCAAAGTTACTCTAAGAGGAGATCGCATGTACGATTTCTTAGACAGACTGCTTTCTATTGGTCTGCCCCGCATTCGTGACTTCCAAGGCATCTCACCCAAAGGATTTGACGGTCGCGGTAACTTCACGTTAGGAATAAAAGAACAGATCATTTTCCCAGAGGTCAGTTTGGACGAAGTAAGCTCCATCAGAGGCATGGATATTTCCGTTGTCACAACAGCTCAGACTGACGAAGAGGCCTTTGAACTGTTAAAACTTCTAGGTATGCCATTTAAGAGCGCGTAACTGTGGCTGCCTAGGCCACTACTACTCATAGAGGAGGGAAGAGCGTGGCCAAAAAATCAATGAGACTTAAAGCTGCAAAACCCAACAAGTTTGCAGTAAGACAGCACAATCGCTGCAACATCTGCGGGCGACCACGTGCATATATGCGTAAATTCGGAATGTGCCGCATCTGCTTCCGCAAGCTAGCTCTAGAGGGCAAATTGCCAGGAGTTCGCAAGGCTAGCTGGTGACATGTGGCATAATCCTTGCTGAATTTTTGTTAATGGAAGGGGGATGCTAGGATGATCACGACTGATCCCGTAGCTGATATGCTGACGAGAATCCGGAATGCTGGCGCTGTTTACCACGAAAAAGTTGATATTCCAACCTCCAAACTGAAGCTGGAAATTGCCCGGATCCTCAAGGAAGAGGGCTATATCAAGGACTATCAACTTATAACAGAAAACAATCATCAAATGATTAGGGTCTTTCTCAAGTACGGAGATAAGAAAAGACCAGTCATCGCAGGACTGAAGAGAATAAGCAAGCCAGGTCTGCGCGTTTACGCCGGTGCCAACGAAATCCCCAAGGTTCTTGGTGGACTCGGAACTGCTATTATCTCGACTTCAAAAGGCGTAATGACCGATAGAGACGCCAGAAAACTGAATGTAGGTGGAGAAGTACTCTGCTTTATTTGGTAGAAACGCAGAAACGGTTGAATTCTGCTGCAAGGAGGTGTGGTTGCTTTGTCACGCATCGGACTAAAGGCAATTAAGATTCCCAGCGGTGTCGAAGTGAAGCTTGACGGTTCGGTTCTGACCGTAAAGGGACCGAAGGGCACGCTCACTTACGAGATAACTGAGGGTATTGATACAGTAATTGAGGACGGAACAATTCATTTTGCTCGTCAAAACGAGAGTCTGAAGGCAGTTCACGGTTTGACAAGATCCCTGGTAAACAACATGATCGTAGGCGTTACCCAAGGATTCTCCAAAACGTTAATCATCCAAGGTGTCGGTTTTAGGGCCACCAAAGATGGTAAGAACCTGGTACTCAACGTAGGTTATTCCCACCCAGTGGTGATGGAGCCCTATGAAGGTATCGAAATTGAAATCCCCGAGCCAACCAAGGTTGTGGTTAAGGGTATCGACAAGCAGAAGGTTGGAGAGTTCGCCGCCAAAATCAGAAAGGTTCGCGAGCCTTCTGTTTACAGAACTGAACGCGGCAATAAAGGTATTATTTACGAAGGCGAAGTCGTGCGGAGCAAAGCCGGCAAAACCGGTGCTTAATAGACCGGCTGCCTAGGCAAAATGAGAAAAATTATCTCTACCGTACGAAAGGAGTGAGTGTCTCGTGGCTTTAACTCGTAGAGAGGCTAGAATGCGTCGCCATATGCGTTCTAGAAATAGAATATCTGGTACTCCTGAAAGACCAAGACTTGCGGTTTTCCGCAGCAATAGGCATATCTACGCACAAGTAATCGATGATGTTTCTGGCACTACTTTGGTAGCAGCTTCGACTTTGAGCCCAGAACTCAGAGATGTGCTAGACTATACAGGCAACATCGACGCTGCCCAGAAGGTTGGCGAACTGATAGCCAAGAAAGCCCAGGAAAAAGGCATCAGCAAAGTGGTCTTTGACCGCGGCGGCAACCTGTTCCACGGCAGGGTAAAAGCCCTGGCCGAAGGTGCGAGAGAAGCGGGTCTCGAATTTTAAGAACACGGGCAAAGGAGGGAAAGAATTTGGCACAAATAGATCCCAACAAACTGGAGCTAAAAGAACGTGTTGTTAGCATCAACCCAGTTTCTAAGACTGTTAAAGGTGGTAAGAACCGCAGCTTCAGAGCCCTGGTAGTCGTTGGTGACGGACAGAGGTATGTAGGCGTTGGCCTCGGTAAAGCCAGAGAAGTCACCGATGCGATTCGCAAGGGTGTGGACGAAGCCAAGAAGAATCTGATCGAAGTTCCAGCCGTCAACGGTACTATACCTCATCCGATCACCCAGCGTTACGGAGGTGCGCAAGTTCTGCTCAGACCTGCATCTGAAGGTACCGGAGTTATTGCCGGTGGAGCAGTTCGCGCCGTATTAGAGCTCGGTGGTATTCAGAACGTGCTGAGCAAGTCTCTCGGCTCCCCCAACGCAATCAACGTTGCGATGGCAACTTTGGAGGCCTTGAAGAATCTCAGAACGAGAGAAGATATCGCTCGCTTAAGAGGCATAGACGTAGAAAGACTTGCGGAATAAATATAGATGCTAAAGTTTGAAGCAAGGAGGTGGCAATATGCAACTTCATGAGCTAAGCCCAGCACCAGGTTCCAAAAAGACCAGCAAGAGAGTTGGTCGCGGAATCGGATCCGGATTGGGCAAGACTGCTGGTAAGGGACACAAGGGTCAGTTGGCACGTTCCGGAGGAGGAAAAGGTCCTGGTTTCGAGGGCGGTCAAACTCCGCTGCAACGCCGTTTGCCTAAGAGAGGTTTCACCAGTATCTTTAAGAAGGAATATGCCATCGTTAATTTAGCTGATCTAGACCGTGCTTTTGCAGATGGTGAAGTGGTAACCCCTGAGAGCCTTTATGAAAAAGGCGTGATTAAGAAGAAGCTGGATGTTAAGATTCTCGGAAATGGCGAGTTAGGGAAGGCATTAACCGTTAAGGCTCAGAAATTCTCCAAGGCTGCCGTCGAGAAGATAGAAGCAGCTGGTGGAAAAGTCGAGGTGATCTAATTGCTAGAGGCGTTCAAGAATGCAATGCGCATTCCCGATCTGCGCAAGAGGATCCTGTTTACATTTGGGCTACTAATCGTATATCGCCTTGGTGCGTACGTTCCAGTACCTGGAATCGATGCCAGCATCGTAAACCTCGGTGAAGGTGGCGTGCTGGGCCTAATGAACCTGTTTACAGGTGGAGCTTTAAGCAACATGTCGATCTTTGCACTCAACGTTGGTCCGTACATTACGGCAAGTATCGTGCTTCAACTTTTGGCTATGGTTATCCCTGCACTCGAAGAGATGAGCAAGGATCCCGAGGGTCAGAAAAAGGTTGCACAGTACACCCGTTACAGTGCAGTTGCTTTGGCAGTTATCCAGGCGGCGGCGCTCATGGCATGGTTGGTCAGTATTGGAGCGGTAGCCAACCCAGGTTTCCTTACAGGACTGACAATCATCGTCTCCATGACTGCAGGTGTAATGTTCTTGATCTGGCTCGGCGATAAGATCACCGAGGTCGGAATCGGAAACGGCATTTCCCTACTGATCGTTGCCGGTATTTTGTCGAGACTGCCAGCTTCGTTAATCAACATGGTAGGCTCAATCAGCCAAGGCTTGATTTCGCCGCTACAGACTATATTCATCCTAGTCTTCGCTATATTGATCGTAGCAGTAGTTGTGTATATTACCGAAGGTCAGCGTAGAATTCCGGTACAATACCCCAAGAAGATCGTGGGACGCAAAGTGTATGGCGGACAAAGTACTTATATTCCGCTTCGCGTCAACCAAGCTGGTGTTTTGCCAATCATCTTCGCTTCTTCGATGCTTGGCTTCCCAATCACCTTAGCTAGGTTTATTCCAGCACTATCGGGGATTACTGACTTTTTCGATAAATACTGGGGTGTGTATGCCCTGATTTACGGGCTATTGGTTGTGCTTTTCACTTACTTCTATTCTGCTGTTAGCTTTAATACCAAAGATATTACAGAGAACATTAAGAAATACGGTGGATTCATTCCTGGTTACCGTCCAGGGCAACCGACAGCACAATTCCTAGACAGAGTATTGGGACGTGTGACATTTTTCGGTTCGATATTCTTGGCCTTTATTGCCACACTGCCATATATTGTACAGGGCATCACCGGCATTAAAGGTTTGGACTTCGGAGGCACTGGTTTGTTGATCGTTGTGGGTGTTGCTCTCGAGACCGTTAAGCAAATCGAAGCACAGCTACTCATGCATCAGTATGAAGGATTTATTAAGTAAGCGATCAACAAGCTGTTTAGGGAGTGAATCCAGATGAGACTGGTAATCCTAGGTGCTCCAGGGGCAGGCAAGGGGACGCAAGCTACACTGCTTGCAGAGTTCTATCATTGCCCCCATGTCTCAACTGGGGAAATATTTCGCAGAGCGATTGCAGAAGGTACAGAACTAGGCAGGGAGGCCGATCGTCACATTAGCAAGGGACGGTTGGTCCCTGATGATATTACAATTGAGCTGGTCAAGCAGCGAATCGAAGAACCAGATTGCGAACACGGGTTTATCCTAGATGGCTTTCCCAGAACTAGGAGTCAAGCGATTATGCTGGACCAAATGCTCGAGGAAAAGCATTTAGGTCTGGATAGAGCGATCCTTTTGGAGCTCGAAGAAGAAGAGATCTATCACAGGCTCGCAAATCGTAGAGTATGCTCGAACTGCGGAGCAACTTATCACTTAGACAGTTTGCCCCCGAAGGTTCCAGGCATTTGCGATGTGTGTGGCAGTAGTCTGATCCAGCGAGCCGACGATAACGTCGAAACAATTAAGGAACGCATAGTTATTTATCATGAACTTACAGCACCTGTCCTGAGCTACTATGAAGAGCAAGGTTCGCTTCTTGTCATTAACGGGGAAGGCGACATTGACGAGGTTCACAAGAGGATTGTTAGCAACCTGGAGACAAGGAGTCTTAGAGCCAATGATAGTTGTTAAGAGTATGCACGAGTTTTTGCTCATGCAAAAGGCTGGTCGCATAGTCGCAACAGTTCTAAACGAACTTGAGGCAGCGATTAAACCTGGAGTTACAACAAAAGAGCTTGATGAGATCGCTGAAACGACGATTCTCAAACTCGGCGGCGTGCCGGCATTTAAGGGCTACGGAGGGTTTCCAGCCAGCATCTGCACTTCGGTGAACGAAGAGGTTGTGCACGGAATTCCCGGTAAAAGAGTCCTTAAAGAGGGCGACATCATCAGTATCGATGTCGGAGCTTTTTACGAAGGATACTGCGGTGATGCTGCTAGAACTTTTCCGGTGGGGAGGATTTCGCCGCTAGCCGAACAGTTGCTCCAAGTTACTAAAGAGGCTCTAGAAAAGGGCGTTGCCATGGCAAAGGTCGGGAACCGCCTAACCGATATCAGTCACGCAATTCAGACCCACGTGGAAGCTGCAGGTTTCAGCGTTGTACGTCAGTATGTGGGGCACGGTATTGGGCAAAAGATGCACGAAGAACCTCAAGTACCAAACTATGGTTTACCTGGTAGAGGACCGAGACTAAAAGCCGGTATGGCCTTGGCAATAGAGCCGATGGTGAACACCGGAGAATTTCCTGTCAGAACTCTCAGTGATAACTGGACAGTTGTTACGCAAGATGGTTCACTGTCGGCGCATTTTGAGGACACCGTTTTTATTACCGAGGATGGCAATGAGGTTTTAACCGCACAGGAGGAAGTGTAATGTTTCGGTTATTCCAAAAAGAGGAAGAAGACGTGGAAGGTGACAGTAGCACGATAATATTTAAGCCAGGCGATATTGTCCAGTCGACAAAAGGGCGGGATAACGATACAATATATGTTGTTGTCGATTTATTACCTCCCAGGTACTGCTTGGTTTCTGACGGACGTAGACGTCCAGTAACTAACCCCAAAAAGAAGAGTTACCGTCACCTAAAGCTTCTAGGCCATATAGACTCTCGCTATTTGGAAAACTGGGGTACACGTGATAGTTTAAGAAATCACGAGATTAAAAAGGCTCTTGAAGAGTTCTTGCGTACTGAGGAGGGTGGTTTAGAATAATGGCCAATAAGGACGTCCTAGAGGTCCAGGGGACAGTGATAGAGACGCTGCCTAATGCCATGTTCCGCGTTGAGCTAGAAAACGGGCATGTTGTGCTTGCTCATATATCGGGTAAGATTAGAATGAACTTCATTAGAATCCTACCCGGAGATAAAGTGCTTTTAGAGCTGACTCCGTATGATCTCAGCCGCGGCCGCATTGTCTATAGGTATAAGTAATCAGAAGGAGGCTTAGGTATGAAGGTCAGAGCATCTGTTAAGCCTATCTGTGAAAAGTGTAAGGTTGTCAGGCGCAAAGGCGTTGTTCGGGTAATTTGCGAAAACCCAAAACATAAGCAGAAACAAGGCTGATTATGATATGGATAATTCAACTGGAGTGGAGGTGTTTCCACAGTGGCACGTATCGCTGGTGTAGATGTACCACGTGACAAGCGTGTAGAAGTGGCTTTAACCTATATCTACGGTATTGGCAGAAGCTCTTCTAAGAAGATTCTCGAAGCAGCTGAAGTTAATCCAAGCACACGCGTTAAAGACTTGACTGAAGACGAACTCAATAGAATTCGTAATATCATCGCTGCAAGCTATAGAGTAGAAGGCGATCTCCGCAGAGAAGTTAACCAGAACATCAAGCGTTTGATTGATATCGGCTGCTACAGAGGCGTTCGTCATCGCAAAGGTCTACCGGTTCGCGGCCAAAGAACTAAGACCAATGCTAGAACTAGAAAAGGCCGCAAAGCCAGATAAGATAATTTAGGAAGGGAGGATTGAGATTAATGGCAAGAGCCCAAGCTAAAAAGCGCGTAAGAAGACGTGAACGTAAGAACGTTAGCTCAGGTGTGGCTCATATTCGCTCCACCTTTAACAATACAATCGTTACCATCGCAGATCCCCAAGGCGATGTTATAGCCTGGTCAAGTGCGGGTAATATGGGCTTTAAAGGTTCCAGAAAGGGAACACCTTTTGCTGCAGGTCTAGCTGCTGAGACAGCTGCAAAAACAGCAATGGAACAGGGAATGAGAGAGTGCGAAGTCTGGGTTAAAGGTCCTGGTTCCGGAAGAGAAGCAGCAATCAGATCGCTGCAGGCAGCAGGGCTTGATATTACTTCAATCAAAGACGTTACTCCAATTCCTCACAATGGTTGCAGACCACCCAAACGTCGTAGAGTTTAATATAGAAGGATAAAGTTAGGAGGTGGAAATCCAGAATGGCTCGTTATTTAGGACCAGTATGTAAAATCTGTCGTAGAGAAGGGCAGAAACTTTTCCTAAAAGGTGATCGTTGTTACAGCGACAAGTGCGCTTTCGATCGTCGTCCATACGCACCAGGACAGCACGGACAATCCCGTAAGAAGCTGTCTGAGTACGCCCTTCACTTGAGAGAAAAGCAGAAAGCTCGCCGCATCTACGGAGTTTTAGAAGCTCAGTTTGTGCGCTACTTCAAAGCCGCTGAGGCCAAGAAAGGTGTCACAGGTGACATCTTGATGCAGACCCTAGAGCGCCGTTTAGATAATGTTGTATATCGTTTGGGCTTTGCTCGTTCCAGAGCTGAGGCCAGACAGATCGTACGCCACGGTCACATTGCTGTGAATGGTAAGAAAAACGACATACCTTCCTACCTAGTCAATGAAGGAGAGGTTATCGCTATCCGGGCTGAACGTAGAGACGCTGAAGTCTTTGCCGGATTACAGGAATCTCTGACCAATCACAAAACGCCAGCGTGGCTCGAACTCGATGTTGAAAACCTGCAGGGTAAAGTTCTGCACCTGCCAGAACGCTCTGAAATCGATGTTGATGTTCAAGAGCAACTCATCGTTGAGCTGTATTAATACGCTGCATAGACTTAGAAGTGCTGTTTGATTAATACGCTCGTCGTTGTCTTTGCTCGGAGGCTAGCGCTGCTTGAATAAGGAGGGTGTGGCGATTGATTGAAATAGAAAAGCCAAAGATCGAGATTCAGGAGAAAACGAGCACCTATGGCAAGTTTGTCGTAGAACCGCTTGAGCGTGGCTACGGAACCACACTGGGAAACTCGCTCAGACGGATCCTGCTCTCATCCCTTCCAGGGTCAGCGGTGACTTCCATTAAGATAGACGGAGTCCTGCACGAGTTCTCTACAATTCCCGGAGTTGTCGAAGATGTTACCGATATCGTGCTGAACATGAAAAAGCTACTAGTCGTCTCTACTTCCGATGAACCTGTAATTGGTAGAATTCACAAAGAAGGACCCGGAGAGGTCACCGCAGCTGACATTGTGATCGGACCTGAAGTTGAAATCCTCAATCCCGATCTGGTGATCGCAACTTTAGAAGAAGAAGGGAAACTGTCGCTTGAACTGCGCGTTGAGCGCGGACGCGGTTATGTTTCTGCCGAAAGAAATAAAAGGGACGACATGCCAATCGGTGAGATTGCCATCGACTCGATCTTTACTCCCGTGAAGAAGGTAAACTTCACTGTAGAGAATACTCGTGTCGGCCAGGTAACAGACTTTGACAGACTGATTCTAGAGACTTGGACTAATGGTAGCATCGAACCCGACGGAGCTGTAAGTCTTGCAGCAAAGATCATGTCCGAGCACCTGCGTCTTTTCATCGACCTTACAGACGCGACTTCAGACATTGAGGTTATGGTCGAGAAGGAAGAGAAAGAAAAAGATAAAGTGCTGGAGATGAGCATCGAAGAACTAGATCTTTCTGTCCGTTCGTTCAACTGCTTGAAGCGTGCAGGCATCAATACTGTAGAAGAACTGATCAAGAAGACTGAAGAAGATATGATGAAAGTCCGCAACCTCGGTAAGAAATCGCTGGAGGAAGTTAAGTCCAAGCTAGCCGAATACGGCTTGTCTCTGCGTTCCGAGGACGAATAATTTCTGGTTGAAGAGGGAGGTGCTGCCCATGAAACGTGGTACTGGACGACTCGGGCGTGATGCTGCTGAGCGCAGAGCACTGCTCCGTTCGCTATCGACCGCCTTCTTTGTGGCTGAAAAGATAGAAACCACAGAGGCCAAGGCCAAAGTCTTGCGCCCTGTTGTGGAAAAGCTAATCACTCTTGGTAAAAACGATACGCTGAGTGCGCGTCGCAGGGCTGCCAGCTACTTGCTTGATGAAGTAGCAGTGGAAAAGCTGTTCACTGAAATAGCCCCAAGATACAAGGACCGCCCAGGCGGATACACTAGGATTGTAAAGACTGGAGTTCGCCGTGGCGATGCAACTCCACTTGCGATCATAGAATTAGTCTAAATTTCAGGGCGCGGAGACCTAATAGTGGGTTCTCTGCGCTTGTGCTAGGTGGGGGGATAGTTTATGGAACCCATTATCGAAGTAAAAGACGTATACCACCAGTACGGAGAGACCGAGGCTCTGAGCGGTGTATCCCTCGAGATTTTTCCGGGAGACTTTGTCGCTGTTGTAGGTGCAAACGGTTCTGGTAAGTCCACACTAGCAAGGCACCTCAACGGGCTTTTGCTCCCATCCAAGGGCACCGTCAGAGTCAAAAACTTCTATACTCACAATCCCGAGGATATCTGGAGTGTTCGAGCTTTAGTTGGCATGGTGTTTCAAAACCCCGACAACCAACTGGTAGCCACAACTGTTGAAGAAGACGTGGCCTTCGGACCTGAGAACCTCGGCGTTCCCAGCAACGAGATCCGTGCTAGAGTAGATGAAGCGCTGAAATGGGTAAATATGCTGGACCACAAGAAGAGGTCTCCTCACCAACTGTCCGGAGGACAGAAACAGAGAGTTGCAATTGCAGGAGTCCTGGCTATGCATCCTGAGGTTTTAGTTTTGGACGAACCAACGGCAATGCTGGACCCTGTAGGCCGTGAAGAAGTTTTGCAGGTTATTAATCATTTAAACAAAGAACTGCAGATGGCAATCGTTTTGATTACCCATCATATGGAAGAAGTTGCCATGGCAAAGCGAGTGATCGCCATGGCAGAAGGCAAAATCAAGGTTGAATGCAATCCTATTGAACTCTTCCTTCAGACCGAGCTAGTAGACGAGCTAGGGCTAGATGTGCCTCAGGTTTTTGCACTGGGCAATCTTCTGCGAAAATACGGGTTAGAAGTCGATCCGGCATTTGACCCCGAAGAGTTGGTGAACGCTCTATGCAGATCGAACTAAGAGATGTCTCCTACACCTACAACGGTCCCATACCTGTGGCTGCTCTGCATAACATCAATCTCAAGGTTAAAACCGGAGAGATTCTCGGACTGATCGGTCACACTGGCTCGGGGAAGTCCACGCTATTGCAGCATTTAAATGGCCTTTTAAAACCACAAGATGGGGACGTTCTTGTTGATGGAAAGTCGGTAAAGCGGGGCGAGGTATCTCTGCCAAAACTGCGTTTTCGCGTGGGACTGGTATTTCAATATCCCGAATACCAGCTCTTTGAAGAGACCATCTTTAAAGAGGTCGCGTTTGGGCCTAAAAGCATGGGACTAAACGAAGACGAAATTAAGCAGAGAGTCGCCAAGTCTTTAAGCGATGTGGGCATGAGCGAAGAGTTTTACGAGAGATCACCTTTCGAGCTGTCAGGCGGGCAGAAGCGAAGAGTTGCCCTTGCCAGCATTCTGGCGATGGAACCTGAGATTCTGGTTCTCGACGAGCCTACAGCCGGCCTTGACCCAAAGGGCCGAAAGGAGATTCTGGACTTCTTGCTTAAGTGGAGAACCGACGACAAGGGAATTGTCTTGGTCTCCCACAATATGGAAGAGATGGCTCCCTTTGCAGACCGCATCGTTGTACTGCATCAAGGGAAAGTGGTTCTAGATGGCACTCCTAAAGAGGTGTTTTCCCACACCCAGGAGCTGCTCGATGTGGGCATCAAGGTTCCTCAGGTTTCGATGGTTGTAAATAGTCTTAGAAGCAGAGGTTACAATATTGATGCAGGCATCTTCACAGTAGAACAAGCCGCAGAAGCCATCTTTGACGCTCTGAGAGGCGGAGGTGAGCGTCGTGGCCTTTGATATTACGCTAGGTCAGTATATACCTGGAGATTCATTTGTACACAATCTCGACCCTAGGACGAAGCTGATCATTGCTATAGCGCTGATCGTTGTGCTTTTCCTGGTCAATACCTTTGTGGGCTACTTCTGGATTGCGCTGTTCCTTCTGCTTGCTACGATCAACGGCAGCATTTCTGCAAGAAGCGTTGTAAGAAGCATTAAGCCCCTCACATTTATTCTACTGCTTACGGTAATTCTCAATATCTTGTTTACCGAGGGCGACATTCTCTTTCAACTGGGGTTTATCCGCATAACGGAGCAGGGAGTGTTTAGAGGGCTGCTCCTTGGCCTCAGGCTGATCTTACTTATTCTAAGCACTACGATTATGACACTTACTACCTCACCTCTGGCTATAACCGACGCCCTTGAGAACCTTCTCGGACCGTTGAAAAAGATTAAATTTCCCGTTCACGAGCTGAGCATGATGCTTACGATCGCACTCCGTTTTATTCCCACACTCCTCGAAGAAACCGACAAGATCATGAAGGCTCAGATGGCAAGAGGCGCCGACTTTGAGTCCGGCAACCTGCTGAAACGGGCTCAGAACATGGTTCCGCTCCTTGTACCTCTTTTTGTCAGCGCTTTCAGACGGGCAGACGATCTGGCTGTCGCGATGGAGAGTCGCTGCTATAGAGGCGGTGAGGGTAGAACCAGGCTCAACGAACTGAAGTACGGCAAAGCGGACTACCTGACGCTGGCAGTAGTGCTTCCTGTCCTAGCCTTGGTGGTGTACCTATTTTGAGAAACCTTGCTTTAACGGTAGCGTACGACGGGACTGGTTTTAATGGGTTTCAGGTGCAGCCCGGACAAAGAACTGTACAGGGAGTGCTCCAGGAGGCACTAGGGAAGCTCGAGGGACTGCCGGAAGGCAGCTTCCCCAATGTTGTAGGGTCTGGTAGAACCGACTCAGGCGTTCATGCCTTAGGACAAGTAGTGAGCTTTCGCAGCTCGAGAGATCTTCCCGATGGTGCTTATCTGAGAGGATTGAACAGCCTTTTGCCGGAGGATTTGGTAGTCCGAGATGTTGTAGAAGTTCCACCGGATTTTAACGCAAGAAAAAGCGCAAAGGCGAAGGAGTATCACTATTGGTTGCAGATTGCACCGCCCAAGCTTCCTCTTGGTTTCAAGGCGTATGAAGTCTATGGAAAAGTGGATCTTGACGCCATACAGGAGGCCATTGGGCAGTTTGTCGGCACCTACGACTTTGCCGGCTTTATGGCGACAGGCAGCTCCATTGTGAACACTGTGAGAACCATCTACGATACCGCCACAATGGTTATGGGCTCGTATGCGGTATTTGCGTTTATAGCTGATGGTTTTCTCTACAACATGATAAGAATTATAATGGGAACACTACTTGATGTAGGCTTGGGGAAGATTGCCCCGAGTGAGATCAAAGGGATTATCGAAAGCCGCGACAGGCTGCTTGCAGGTCCCACTCTAGGACCGGAAGGTTTATACCTCTACAAAGTCTACTACGCAGAGGGTTTAGGCCTCCACAGCTTTAAACCCGGCGAAAAACCAAGGTGCAACCTTGACATAGTTGAGTATTTCACTTAAAATAACATTTGTGGTATCTAGTCACGATTTTGGGCATTAAGAGCCCCAATGCTTTCAGAGTTGTGACGCGATACAGGTGTCTGAAGGAGGGACAGGACTTGAAAACTTTCCAGGCCAATCCTGATAATGTAGAAAGAAAATGGTATCTAGTCGATGCTGAAGGAAAAACCCTCGGCAGACTAGCGTCACAGGTAGCCAGTATTGTTCGTGGCAAAACCAAACCAACATACACTCCTCATGCCGATACTGGTGATTTCGTGATCATCATTAATGCTGATAAAATCAATGTAACTGGTGATAAATTAAACAAGAAGATGTACTATCGTCACAGTGGGTATCCTGGTGGATTAAAGACGAGAACGTTGAAGCAGATGTTAGATAAGAAACCTGAAGAGGTTTTGCGTCTAGCCATCGCAGGTATGCTTCCTCGTAATGCACTGGGACGGAAGCTCATAAAGAAAGTCAAAATCTACGCTGGCCCTGAGCATCCCCACACTGCTCAGAATCCAGAGCTTCTGTCTTTGAATTAAGGGAGGGGAGGATACAAAATGGCTAAGTTGAGCTACTATGGAACTGGTCGCAGAAAGACTTCGGTTGCTCGAGTTAGAGTAATACCAGGCCAGGGAAACATTACTATAAACGGAAAAACCTTGGAAGACTACTTTGGTCGCAAGGTTTTGCAGACCATCGTAAAGCAGCCTTTGGTGTTACTTGGCGTTGAAGGTAAATACGATGTTATTGCTAATGTCGATGGTGGAGGGAACAGTGGCCAGGCAGGCGCAATCAGACATGGCATAGCAAGAGCCCTGCAGGTAGCAGATCCGTCTTATCGCCCATCCTTGAAAAAGGCAGGCTTCCTGACCCGCGATCCACGCATGAAGGAGCGCCGCAAGTACGGTCTTAAGAAAGCTCGTAAGGCTCCTCAATTCTCAAAACGCTAAACAAAAGATGCTGCAGGAGCGTATGCTTCTGCTGCTTTTTTTTGCCCTGAAGAGGAAGATAGCTCTGCAGAAGACATCAAACTACCTATTAACGTTTTCAGTTCGATCTGCAGTAACCTCGATACTAAATGTGGAGTAAGGAGATTCTTATGGACTACAGTGCAAAGTGCTACCTCAAAGACAATATCGAAATCGCGCCTCGTGGGAGCAGGTGGCAGAAGGTCGTTCAACTCCAGCCCAGCCTCTGGCGTAAGGGAGAAAAGAAACTAGACCTTTCCTTTTTGCCTCCAGAGCCCTACACCTTTGTAGTTGCCGATTCCGGGTATGATGTGGCTTTGGTGAAAGAAGCCCTCGCAAAGATTATCCTCTACTTAAATGACAGAGGCATCAGCACCACTGATCTTGCCGTCAGGATAGAGGGTAAGGCCGACGTACAAGCTGACGAGTACCGCAAAGTTCTCGGCAGTTGGGTCTACGGCAGTCTTAAAATCGACTCGGGAAACGAAAAAAGGAAAAGGCTTCTAGTTGCCCAGTGCGGTCTCAACCCCAAGATCCAACATGACTTGGCGGTGTTCGTGGTGCCTAACGGCAACGGCGAGATTCAGCTTTTGACAGACGATCGGAATCTGGCAAACAAGGAATACGACGCCCAGTGCGGTTCTGATATTCCCATCAGTGACTTGGTTGTCGCCTATGACTCGGCCATGAAAGATGCTGCACCTTTTGGAAGCAAAGAGCGTACCGCACACATGGTGAAAAAGCTGAAGCAGCTTCTCACACCTGGAGGACACGCTGTTTTGCTCTGCGAAGAAGGCGCTTTCGGAGTTTACGAGAACGTCATTGTTGCTCCCAAAGACGGCTACAAAGCAGCTATGGAAGAGATTGAACGGGAGGTTCCAGAAGCTTTCCCACAGGTGACTTTGATTTACGATCTCGCGTATACGAAAATTCGCAACGTACTCGTTTGAGTTTAAAGCAAGCATTGCGGTTGATGCTTGCTTTTTTGTTTGTGCTGGAGCGCTGACGTTGGCCGAGGTTTGGGGTCGGACTGTATGCGACATGGAAAACCCTTGACGAGGCCTTATTTTTAACATCATCTTGCTTAGGGAAAAAGAAAAGAGCTGCTGGAAGTTCCAGCAGCTCAGCACAAGACGGATATAGGTTTGATGGCCTGGCTAGTCCGTAATGATTTTGTACTCCTTGATCTGGCCATCTACTATAGAAGCAGCGATTGACGCAAGTCTGCCCGACTTGGTAGCTTCGATCCGCACCGAGTCATCGGTAACCTGCTTTCTTACGATGCTCCAACCAAAGTTCGGAAGTTCTCTCTCGTAGAACGTAGTAAATTCATCAACTTTAGCAATAATACTGTATGAAGCGGTTAAAGTACTACCTGTCAAAGAGCGCGAACCGTCAATCTCAGCAGAACCTACGTAAAGGGGTACCCCTTCTAAGTCTTCGTAACTGCTTCTTGACATCAGGCCTAGGCTCGCTCTAAACTGGTCCATTTCGCTCTGACTCAGCGCTGGCTGTGAAGTAGTGGGTTGCTGAGCTGGGGCAGGTTGACTTGCACCGGCGTTGGCGTCGCTCTTTGGCTCGTCCTTTTTCCCACACCCTGTAAGTATAACGGCGATAAGGGCTAAGACGCTGAGAATGGTGATAAGTTTCCTGTTCTTATTCATATCTGACCCCCCAAATTGTACTTGCAACTTAAGTATACCATGTTTTTCTCCTGCGTTAACCTCAATCTGGAGAGAAAGTAGTAAGCTTCCAGCCGATGTGATAGAATTAAACAGAGCATGGTAGCAGAGGAGGCACAACTTTGACAAAGTCGGTTGATTTAGAAGTATTCCACGGACTAATACTGGACGACTTTCAAAAGCAGGCGATCGCCGCACTACTTGAAGGCAAATCCGTATTGGTGTCTGCACCTACAGGTGTGGGGAAGACCCTCATTGCAGACTACCTGATCGAAGAAGCCCAGAAAAAGAATAAGGAAATCGTTTACACGGCGCCGATCAAGGCTCTGAGCAACCAAAAGTTCAAGCAATTCAAGAACCTCTTTGGTGAGGACCAGGTTGGCATCATCACCGGCGATGTTGTAATCAACAGCAACGCTCCTATCAAGATCATGACCACGGAGATCTTCAGGAACATCCTGCACTCCAGACCCGATGATTTTGCCCATGCCAGTCATGTGATCTTCGACGAAATTCACTTTATAGGTGATGACGATCGGGGAGCTGTGTGGGAAGAAGCGATCATTCTCCTGCCGGAGTCTATGCGGATGTTAGGCCTTTCTGCTACGATACCTAATGCAGGAGAGCTGGCAGAATGGCTGAGCCACATCAGGAAAGAAGAGATCGAGGTGATTGCGCACCACAAACGCGCGGTACCTCTGAGCCACTATGGGTATGTACCCGGTGTTGGTGTGGTGCCCCTAGAAGATCTGGATCGGGTCATCCGAGACAGAAACCTCCTGCAGATGGACCTTTATGCAGATCATTTGGACTTGATAGCAGACATCGAAGACAGATATCTGCCATGCTTGTACTTTGTCTTCTCTCGAAAGAAATGCGAAATCAAGGCGAAAGAGCTGGCAGATGCCAGGAACTACCTGACAAGAGCTGAAAGACTGCAGGTCCTGGAGTTTTTTGACAGCATGATTGAGCCATATGAAATAGAAAACATCCCCAGCGTCAAGCGGATGAGGCATCTGCTTTCCCGGGGGGTTGGGGTACACCATGCAGGACTTCTCCCCATACTCAAGGATATCGTCGAGGAGTTGTTTGCCCGGAAGCTGATATCGGTCCTGTACTGCACAGAAACCTTTGCAGTTGGCATCAACATGCCGGTCAAATCTGTGTGCTTCGATTCTGTGGAGAAGTTTACCGGTGTGGATTTCCGTCCCATGCTTGCTCAAGAGTACTTTCAGATGGCAGGGAGAGCAGGTAGAAGAGGTATCGACAAAGAAGGACACTCGTTTATCCTTGTGGATCTGAAGCACTATCAGAAGGAAAGCTACGAACACCTTAGGGAGGAGAACGTCGAAAAGCTGCAAAGCCGCTTCAAACTCTCCTACAACACCATTTTGCACCTCATTGACGGGCAGGATGAGGTCATCACTCAGATGCTTTTGGAAAAGAGTTTTGCTGCCTTCCTGAGAAATCGCGATCTGTACCTGGTAGAAGATGCCATACAGTCGATGCAGGATCTCCGCAGTGAGAAGAAGAAACTCATGTGCCCGCAGGACGACAACTATCTCTGCCCGCTAGACGCTGCCAAGTACCGCAACCGGTTGAGAAAGGTCAAGCGGAAGCTGAGTAGGAGCAGGCAGACGAGAAAAGCCAGATCCAAGGCTCTTCTAGAGCAGAAAGCCCGCTTGGAAGCTATTCTCAAGAAACCGGTGAAAAACTGCAGTGAAAAGGAAAAACGGACATGCTATGAAGCAAGAAGAGACCGTGAGATTTTGAAAGGAGAACTCAAACGCCTAGAGGTTGCCAGAAGAGAGTTGGTCAACGAGCTCCGAATCGAAGAAGAGTTCGCCGCCAAGAAGCAGGTTCTAGAATATCTTTCTTATGTTAAAGGAGAGAGCCTCCTAGACCGGGGAAAGATTGCCTTAGACCTTCACGTGCAGGAACTGTTCGTTACAGAACTCATCGCAAGCGGGTTTTTCCACGACAGGCCTATAGAAGAGATCTGCGCTGCGGTGGTTGGCATCGACTTCGATCGCAGAAGGGGAGACGGCAGGCTGGTTAGGCATAAGTACTTCGATCTAGAACCTCTGCTTGAGCTGCAGGACAGGCTTGCTTTGGTGGAGATGAGGTTCTTAGGCGCCACCACAGTACGCTTTGACCCCTACCTTTCGCTCCAAGCGTATCTCTGGGCTAAAGGGGCAAGCTTCGAGGAGATTCTCCGCATTGCACCGGTTCCAGAAGGCGACATCGTTGCGTCACTGCGGCGGAGCATAGACATCCTTCGCCAGATCCGCGCTGCAGTGCAGGGAGACCTCAGCCTTACAGAAAAACTCACCGAAGCCATGAAGCTTATCGATAGAGATGTGGTTTCTGTCAATATTTAAGGCTGCAAGTGGTTTATGGAAGAAGGGGTTTCTGACTTTCTCGTGAACTGAAAGTGATGTAGAATTAAAAGGTGATAGTCTTTATCACCTTTTATGTTTGTTTGAGAGGAGGCACGGGATGATTCTCTTTTTGGACCTGGAGATGAACACTTGGAAGGGCAATGTGGGAGAACTAAACAGCGAGATAATCGAAATAGGAGCTGTGCTAATGGATGATGAGCTGAGGATTGTAGACACCTTCAGCGAACTAGTCCGGCCAACTCATCAAACGAAGCTGTCGCCATACTGCCTGCGCCTTACGGGGATAGACAGAAAAAAGCTTTTTCGTTCGTTACCTCTAAAGGATGTTCTGGTGGATCTGGAGCACTGGTTAGACGATTATGAAAACATAGATTCCGTTTACTCCTGGAATGAGAGCGACTACCGTCAGTTGATAAAAGAGTGTTCGGTAAAAAAGATTAGTTCGCCGTTCATACCTTTTCTGGAAAACAGTTACGCGGATTTTCAGAAGGTCTTTGGCATGGAGTTCGACTGGCCTACGTGTGGCCTTTCCGATGCAATGAAGGTTTTCAACATCGCTCATTCGGGCAAAGCCCACAGAGCTCTGAACGATGCCATGGATTTAGCCAGGCTCTACAAAAAAATGAAGAAGACCAAGCGGGACAATCGCAGATTCCAACTCATCAAGGAGCAGGCAGAGCTGAAGAAGATTGAGAGGTTGAACCCAGTACTGAAGCTAATGCAAAGAGTCCGCTCTGGAAAAGAGTCCAGTGCGGAACAGGATGTCAAAGTAAGGGATGCTGTTTTGAACGCTTTCAAAACAGACATCACCAAAACACTGAAAAAGTATAAGGTTAGAGAGATCGTTGCCGTCTGTCCAGAACTGAAAGACTGGCTCTTGGTACTCGAGGGCATGCTGACAGAACTCGAAGATGAGTCTGCAGGTGAGAGCGACGCCGTTGGCGGATTGGACAGTCGAGCAGTAAACCAATAAAAGAAGCGGAAGCATATGCTTCCGCTCTTTTATTTCAGAGTTGTTTGTGCTTTAACGTACAGACTCAGGAGCTATATCGGGATACTCAGCGTCAAGTTTTTGCAGTGCGTCATAGGCCGCATCGTAGTCTGGGTTCAGTTCTACAGCACGCTTGTAGGCGCCTTTGGCTTTGGCAATGTTGCCAGTTGCTTCAAAGGAAACGCCGAGGTAGTAGTAGGACAGAACGTAGTTGTCGTTGTATGACAGAGACTCGAAGAAGGCTTGATTTGCAGCTTCGTAGTTGCCTGCGGCCAGATATGCTCTACCCTGCATGTTGTAAAGACTGGTGTACATACTTGGGCTTGGCCTGAGAGCTATAGCTGAGTTGACATACTCAACTGCCTTGTCTAAGTCTTTCTCCTGACGGACTAGAGCTTCGGCTAGACCAAGGTAAGAGCTAGCAGAAGAACTAGCAGTAGGATTCAAATCGATAGCGGTATTGAAATACGAAACAGCTTCGTCCAAGCTGCCCTGCCTTAATGAAATGATGCCGAGAAGGTTGTAAATATTGGCGGCCAGCGTCTTGTTGTTAATGCTGTCTGGATTGGTGTCGAGAAGGGTTTGCTTAGCTTCAGTATAACGGCCAATAGTAACGAGCGCTTCAGCTTTCTTGAAACTTGCGTCTGGATATTCAGATCTGATTGATAGAGCTTTAGTAAATGATACGATTGCGTCTTCCCATTGAGCTTCGTCCATCAGCTGAAGACCTATTTTATACGCTCTAATGGCATTTAGCTGTTTTATACCAAAATAACTTGCTATAGCCAGTACAATTAGCACAACAATGCTGATTTGCAAGGCTCTTTTTCTCCATCTGCGGCGATAAAACTCCTCATCGTGTAGAGCTCTTTTTGCTTCGTCCAAAAGAAACACCTCCGAATAAAATCGTTCCAACCTGTGTTGGTACTATAAAGCACCCTCTCCTTAGTATTATACAATATGAAACACGCTTTTCCTGCATGAGTATTCGAGGTTGGGAGAAAAGAAATTTAACGAAAAGCACTAAAAAAGATATTAAGCAGGAGAAAGGAAAGGAAAAGAGGAAATACTACTCACCTAGGTGCCCAAACGTTGGGATAATAGGGAAGCAGCGCCAACTTTGCTTGGTAAACTGCACGGTCGCGCCACTGTATGCAGGGAGGTGTGGCAGCCACTGGTTGTATGCTGGGAAGGTCTGCCAGATATGCCGATGATCTGTGAGTCAGGAAACCTGCCTAGGGGAAAAAATCTTCTTCGCGTAAAGGAAGGTGCTACAATTGAAAACTGTGTCTAGGGCTTTTGTTGTTGTGCTCTGTGTTTTTCTGCTGTCTGCTTTGCTAATGGCGGCAAAAGTCGTTGATGTCACTGGTGTTGAGGTAGAAGTGGTGGCAAAACCCAAGAGGATAGTTGCCCTCGTTCCTTCAGACGCCGAGATGCTTTTTGACCTGGGGTTTGGTGAAAACGTCGTCGGAGTCAACGATTGGGCCGAGTATCCCCAGGAGGTTAAGGACATCGAGAAGATTGGTGGAAGTCCGCTGAACATAGAAAAGATTCTCTCTTTGAACCCCGATTTCATTCTGGGAAACTACGGGCTTGCACCAAATGAAATAGAACAGCTAAGAAAACTGGGACTTGTGGTCCTGGCGATCAATCCAACAGATCTGGACAGCACTCTGGAAGCCTATCTTTTGGTGGGACGAGCGCTGGGTACTGAGGAAAACGCCCAAAGCATCGTGGAAGAACTTAGAGAAAGGCAGAGAAATCTCCAAGTCTTGGCCAGGAAACCAAAAGTGTTCGTGGAGATTTGGAACGATCCTTTAATGACCGCTGGGAAGGGAACCCTGTGGGACGATGTGATCACTAAAGCCGGTGGGATAAACGTTGGAGCTTCTGCACTAGGTGCATTTCCGGTGTTCAACGAGGAAGATCTAATCGCGCAGAATCCCGACCTGATCATTCTTACCAATTTCAATTTAGAGGAAGCCATGCAGAGACCGGTTTACGCATCCTTTAGAGACCGACTGCTAGAGATCAACCCGTCTCTTTACACCTTCCCAACAAAGAGGCTTTGGGACGGCCTTGAGGAACTGAATGAAGCGTTATTTAACCTTCAATAAGCTGATTGTGCTGCTGTTTGTAGGGTTGATCGTGTCGGTTATTGTCGCTTCTAGTTTGGGAGCGGTGAAGCTTCCGGGCAAGTGGATTATTGGTAAGCTCCTGGGCCGGGAAGTGGAAGGCCCTAGTTACTGGGAGACGATCTTCTGGCAGATTAGGCTGCCCCGGGTTGTAGGAGCAGTTTTAGTGGGAGCAGTTTTAGCTCTTTCGGGAACGGCATTCCAGGGAGTTTTGCGCAACTCCCTGGCCGATCCTTATATATTGGGTGTATCGGCTGGAGCCAGTTTAGGTGCGGCCATAGCTTCGCTTTTGCCCATAACAAGCGTCTATGGTTTCTCGTTTGCAGCGTTTCTAGGGGCTCTGGCTGTTACTTTGCTTGTCTACACCATCTCAACAAACGGCCTGGTGCGGAGGGTGCAGGATCTGGTCCTTGCCGGTGTAGCTGTCGGGTCGGTTGCCTCGAGCATGGTGTCGGTGATTATGGTTTTGAATCGGGCTTCAATGGACAAGATTGTGATGTGGATGATGGGGAGCTTTTCCGGTTTCACTTGGAGCAATGTAAAGATGCTTCTCTTCTCACTTGTGATCGGCGGCTGGATACTTCACTCCAAATCGAGAGTGCTAAACGCACTATTGATCGGTGAAGAAGCTGCTTGGAATCTTGGCATTAACGTAACAAGGGAGACTTATATTGTGCTTACAACGGCATCGTTTCTTGCAGCATCAGCGGTGAGTGTCACTGGAGTTATTGGTTTTGTAGGCTTGATGGTTCCTCACATCATCAGACTGATTATCGGACCGGATCACAAATACCTACTACCTGCCAGTGTACTTGGAGGAGGTTTGTTGGTTGTTGTAACCGACTGTATAGCCCGAACTGTGATTGCACCTACAGAGCTTCCGGTGGGTGTGATAACCTCCCTTCTCGGGGGACCGTTCTTCTTGTACCTTTTACGGCTTAACAGAAGGAACCTGTGATTGAAGTCGGGAGATAGAGGGTAAAGGAATAAAGAGGGAGGCGTTGATATGGAAACATACGATCTAGTTATCATAGGCGGGGGACCTGCAGGAATGACAGCAGCCATATACGGCGCTCGTGCAGCCCTAAAGACCCTGATCATTGAAAGAGGCATGCCTGGAGGGCAGGCAGCAACAACGTTTGAGATTGCCAACTACCCGGGTTTTCCTCAAGGAACGACCGGCCCAGATCTGGCCATGGCAATGTTTGAGCAGGCGCAGAACATGGGGGCAGAGTTCCTCAACGGAGAGATTACTGCCATGGATCTCCAGGGCGAACTGAAGAAGATCGAAGTGGGTAGCACCACTGTCCTGGGCAAAACTGTGATTCTTGCCACCGGATCTGAACCGCGGAAGCTGGGAGTTCCCGGGGAAAACAAGTTCCGCGGCAGAGGAGTAAGCTACTGCGCCACCTGCGACGGTGCCTTCTTTAAGGATAAGGATGTTGTGGTTGTTGGTGGAGGAGACGCAGCAGTAGAGGAAGGCCTATACCTCACCAGATTTGCCAGGAAGGTGACTATTGTTCACCGTCGCGACAAGCTGAGAGCAAATGCAGCTGCACAGCGAAGAGCGTTTGCCAATGAGAAGATCAGCTTTGTATGGAACACCGTAGTGGAAGAGATCCTTGGCGATATCTCCGTGACGGGAGTAAGAGTCAAGAATCTTGAGAAAGAGGCAAAAGGGGAGCCCAGTGAAAGCGTCTTGAACACTGATGGGGTTTTCATCTACATTGGGCAAATACCCAACGTCGAGTTCTTCCCAGATTCGCTGAAGCGTACGCCGGAGGGATATATTGAGACTGACGAGCATTTGAGAACAAACATACCAGGAGTGTTTGCGGCAGGAGACGTAAGAGATACCGTGCTCAGGCAGCTGGTTACAGCGACCGCAGATGGAGCTATAGCTGCCATGTCGGCTCTGCACTACTTGGAATCTAAGGAATAGGCCGGTGGTAATAAAATGCATCCAGTTCTGTTTTCCATAGGTGGACTTGACATTTACACCTATGGCGTCTTTGTGACGTTGGGACTTTTTGTAGGTCTGCTTCTTTTAGAAAAACAGGCGAAAAAAAGAGGTCTCGATGTCGATCTTGTAAGCAGATTTGCCTTTTGGGGAATAGTTGCTGCGATTGTAGGCGCCCGTATTGGCTGGGTGGTGCAGTACTGGCCGATGTACAGAGGGAACTGGTGGGCTATCCTGAATGTCAGAGAGGGTGGCTTGGCCTTCCACGGAGGCCTGATACTCACAATCATCGTGGGATTTTACTTTGTGCTTCGCTACAAGATCTCCCTGGCAAAACTCTCGGATGCAGCTGCACTGCCGCTGGCTCTTGGCTATGCCATCGGCCGGTGGGGATGCTTTTTTAACGGCTGCTGTTGGGGAACACCTACTGAGGTGCCTTGGGGAGTGTACAGCAGGTTTGCCGAGGGGCTTAGGCATCCGGTGCAGATCTACGACTCCCTGCTTACCCTTGCCCTGTTCTTCTATCTGATCTGGCGGAGTAAGTCAACCAAGTTTGGCGGTCAGCTTTTCCTAGAGACGCTAATGGGTTTTGCCATTGTCCGCTTTGTGGTGGAGTTTTTCCGTGATTCGGTGAAGTTTAACAACTGGTTGAACCAGACTCAGGTACTGATGCTCGGCCTGTTTATCGTGCCCTTGATTATTCAGATAATCAACCTCAGAAGGGTGAAGTCCCGCAAGTAGAAAGGCCAAACCCACTGGATGAATTTTTTCAAGATATAAGCGTCTATTTTGGAGTTTTACGAAAACTCCAAAATTGTTTATATAAAACGTGTAAAAGATATGTGCTATAGTAGTGATGGGAACGGAGGTGGGCTGCTACAAAGTAGGAGCTTTGCAGCTTTGATATGCCAGAACTACCAGAAGTAGAAGTAATCAGGCGGTTCTTAAACCGTAATATAGTCCAAGAAAAGATAGACTCTTTAGACATACTGTACGACAGATCAGTGGAGTTCGAAGGCGACTTCAATGCCAGTGTTCTGTGCGGTCAGAGAATCTGCTTTGTTGATCGCAAGGGGAAGTACCTGCATTTGGGATTGGACCGAAACGATCTTGTGATCCACCTGCGTATGACGGGACAGCTGTACTTCGAACCGGAGCGGGAACCAAAAGATCACATCAGGTGGGTCATGAACTTTCAAAGCGGCAGGAAGCTTTATTTTCGTGACGTGCGGAAGTTCGGACGCCTAGTGGTCCACCCCAAAGGCGCGCCCAAGTTCTGTAAAAATGCTGAAATAGGTTTTGAGCCATGGGAGATGCCACTTGCTCTCTGGTTTGACGAGCTGAAGACCGAGAGAGCGATTAAAGCTGTGCTCTTGGATCAACACATCCTTGCCGGAGTGGGCAACATCTATGCCGATGAAGCGCTGTATCAAAGCGGCATTCACCCTGAAAGAAAAGCCTCCAGCTTAGACCAACATGAAGCCAATAACCTATTAATGGCAGTTAGGGTGGTCATGGAAAAGGGTATAAGGTTTGGCGGAACCACCTTTCGGGATTACCTCGGAGGAGACGGCAAAAAAGGAAGTATGCAGGACCATCTTTCTGTTTATCAAAAAACCGGCTCCAAATGCAGAAAGTGTTCAGGACCAATTAGCAGAATCAAAGTAGCAGGACGATCCAGTCATTTCTGCCCTAGGTGTCAAAAATAGAGATCGCGATTACATCTGGAGATTGTTTCGTGTAGGAGGCAAGTCTTAGTGAACAAGCAAAAGTCTATACGCATGACAAAGCAGCGGAAGTTAATTCTCAACATACTCCGCAGTACAAAATCTCACCCCACCGCAGATTGGATCTACCAGGAAGCGCGAAAAGAGATACCCAATATCAGCCTGGGCACTGTATATAGAAACTTAAAGATCTTGGTTCAAGCCGGTGAGATTTTGGAAATGGATTTTGGCAGCGGCTACAGCCGCTACGACGGCAATCCCACCAACCACTATCATTTCAAGTGCCGCATCTGCGGACGGATGGAAGATGTGGAACTGGAGACTATCGAAAGTCTGAATAGGATTGTTGAAGAATCTTTGAAGGCCAAAATTGAAAACCACAGACTAGAGTTCTACGGTGTATGCAACGACTGTTTGGACTAGACATACGAAAAGAGGCCTATGGCCTCTTTGTTACATAAGGAAGTGTAGACATGCACAGCGTTTTGAGATCGACGAAGCTCTTGTTCTTTTCCTACTATCTAGCGTTCGGTGCATATGGCCCTTACCTGACACGTTACATGACTAAGATCGGTCTTTCGGGAAAGCAGATTGGCCTTCTCCAGGGTTTAACGTCCCTTTTGGCTTTCATTCTCCCTCCCCTTTGGGGTTTTTTAACTGATGCCAGATACAGCAAAAGGCAGTCTTTTACTCTAGCTCTATTGGGGATGGCAGTTGGTCTTATCTGCTACTACTTCAGCTTAAGTTTCTGGCCGATGCTATTTGCGACTCTGGTGTTTGCTGTGTTCAACGCTCCGGCCATACCCCTTCTCGACAGCATTGCGCTAGATGCAGTAGACAGAGCCAAAAGCTACTACGGCAATGTGCGGATGTTTGGGTCACTGGGATATGCGGTCTCTGCATCGCTGATGCCCTATCTCTACAACCATTTGCAAAACCCAGGAAGCATTTTCCCTGCAGCGGTTGTTTTTTTGCTACTTGCCCTATTTATGTTTTATCAGATGCCCAAAGAAGGCATCGCAGAAAGGCAAGGTGCTTTGAAAAGCTATAGAAGCATGACTCGGGACTTCGGAGTATTGATCAAAACCCCAGCTTTCTTGGCGCTGGTTCTGGTCGCGTTCATCCAGAGAATAGGCCTCGTTCCCTACTACAACTTCCTGACGGTGTATCTAGAAGGACTGAACGCTACGAACTTCATCGTGGGCTACGCTTGGGCAGTGGCTATTGTCGGAGAGATGGTAGTCCTGTTCAACTCAGAGAAGCTGATTAGGCGCTTTGGCGAGAAAAACCTGCTGCTGTTTTCCCTCATTGCGACCATCATTCGCTGGATTGTGTATGCGAAGGTGCAGCTACCCTGGGTGATTTTCGGCTTGCAGTGGATTCACGGCTTTAGCTTTGCCGCGATGCACGCTGTCTGCGTCAAACTGGTCGACAAACTGGCACCTAAGGGCATGCAGGTAAGCGCCCAGAGCCTCTACTCAGCGTTCTACTTCGGTCTTGGAGGCTTTATCGGGTCCCTCCTGATCGGTGCGCTTTTCGACTACTTCGGTGGCTCTGGAAGTATAACAGTTACTATGAGTTCACTCTTCTTGTTTTCCGCTCTTGCCAGTGTAATTGCTTTCGTCATTGGTTTTGCTTTTATCAAAGTAAACCGACAGGAGCAGAGCTAACGGAGTTCAGGCAGGGCTGTCTCCGATAGTGGGTTCTAGCTTCTTGGCTGTTGCCAGGGCTAGCGCGATCTTCACTAGGTCTCCTGGAATAAAGGGGAGCATTCCCAACTTGACCGCCTCGAAGAAGGTCATGTCTCCTGTGATTTTCAGCTGTAGGCAGCCGAGAAAATAAACTATCAGTGTAAAGACAATGGCACCAAGGACCCTTCTTCCTTTTTGCTTCAGCCAGCTCAAGGCCACAGCGCCGATGAGGAAGCTCCAGAGGTAACCCCCTGTGGGGCCGAGCAGCATTCCGATTCCGCTCCGCGCGCCGCTGAAAACAGGAAGGCCAACAGTGCCGAGAAGCAGATATAGCGCTACGGAAATTGCCGCATCTTTGGGACTTAGAACCAGTCCCAAGACCAGCACCGCGAGGGTCTGCCCTGTGATGGGCACGCCCCAGGGTGTGGGAACATAGACGAACGTCATTACGCAGATTACTGCTGTGAACATTGCTATAGTGGTGATTCTCCGCACAGACAAGTTAAAAACCTCCTTTAAGTGCAATTGTAGGAGTCGGCCTGGAAATTGTCAACCAGGAAAATGTGCAGGCTAACAATTCTGCTGCGGTAAAACGCTTGCAGCTTTCCATGTCTCTAGAGCTATGCCTGATCAGTCTTTCAAATGGGGGTGGAAGGTTAGATGAAGAAACAGGCATGTACGCTGGCAGTTGTGCAGTGGAAGTTAAGTATGGAAGATTACTCTTCTGTGGAAGCGTTTGCAGAGAAGCTCGGTGCCACGATGGAGGAGATCAGGACCAAGAGTAGGGAGAATCTCCTTGTAGCGTTTCCAGAAGACCTTGTGACCTTTGGCATCTTTACGGAACTTAAAGCGGCAGGGATTGAAGAGGACAGCATCCAAGAAGCGCTGAAAAAGTACGTGAAGAAGAAGTTCGTCCGCCTGCTGCCTCACCGGGTGAAGATGGGCACGTGGCTGGGAGCAGTGTTTGAGAGTTCTAAGAAGCTGATGGAAGAGTACTTTGAAGTGTTTAGGGAAGCTGCGGAAAAACACAACGCCTATGTCATCTCCGGCAGTGGACTGGTTGCAGATGGCAAAGATGTGTTCAACGAGTCCCGAGGCTTCGGCCCTGGGGATGCGAAGATCATTCAAAGAAAAGTCAATCTCATCGAGCTTGAAGGTGAAAAAGGACTGGGACTCACACCTGCATCTTTGGCACAGGTCGGTTTGTGGAGTACAGAACTTGGACGAATCGGCATCGCCATCTGCTATGATGGGTTTTTTGCGGAGATCAGGGAGAAGCTAGATGGCGCAGACATAATCGTTCAACCGTCTGCCAATCCCGGGCCCTGGACTAAGGAGCAGCAGGAAGATTGGCTGAACGGTGCATACCAAATGGTGCAGACTGCAACGAGAGTAGTGCTGAACCCGATGCTCACAGGGAAAGCACTGGGGTTGGAGTTTTACGGCCAGAGCTCCATTCTGGTGCGGGGGGAGGAAAGAGGTCTTGGATACCTCAACACCGATCCCAAGCCCCACTTTGTTCAGGTTGCCAAGAGTCCAGATGAGGGAGATGTGCTCATCTGGGATCTCGATTAGCGAGGTCTGCCTGCTTTTTGGGGATGAGCAAAGAGAAGATCAGAAAAAACCACCGTGCTTTACACCTGCACGGTGGTTTTTTAGACCGCACTAACTGTGGCGGTTCCGTTTATCTTTCTGCAAACAGCTGTACCTGCAGGTAGCCGCCTTTGCCGTTAGGAATAACGGCGATACCCACGCTGTTGAAGTCCTTGCGGAGAATATTGGTTTTGTGGCTGTGGCTGTTCATAAGGTACATGTGAGCTTCTACTACGCTTCTTGCTCCGTACTGCAGGTTTTCGCTGGCGTTCTTGTAGGAGATCTTGTAGGTCGTAAGGCTTGTCCAAGGTGAGCCCAAATCTGGGATGACGTGAGAAATAGTCCCCGTCTTGAGCATGTGCTCGGCTCTCTTTCTGGCAAGAGCGTTGAGGTACTGGTCCTCCTTGAGGGGAGAAGCCCCGACCTTCGCTCTGTCGCTGTTGATCAGTTCAAGACTGGATTTTTCCGTGGCAGACATTTTGATAGGCGTTAGAGTAGTGTTTGTAGGCGGTGTAGAAGGAGTCTGATCTTTGGGCGGATTAGTTGGATTGGTAGGGTTTGTGGGATTGGTGGGGTTTGTTGGGTTAGTAGGATTTGTGGGATTGGTTGGATTCGTAGGGTTGGTTGGATTGGTAGGGTTTGTGGGGGTAGATGGTGCAGGGTTTTCCGCTGGAATCCATGAGTACCAAGGAAATCTGCTGAACGTGTAAGCTGAAACCGTAGGAGCTGCAGCAACGATGATCACAAGAGCTAAAGCCAATAAATAGGATTTATACAATCTGCTTGTCCCTTTACTTGACAAGACATTCACCTCCAATGACTTCTTCATTATAGGCCGAATAAAAACAGCTAACAAATGGTGCATTTCCGTCTTGGAGGTGTCCTGTTAAAACCAGAAGTGTGTGGTGCTGCTATAGGCGGAGACCTTCATTTTTGCATCCCCATACCAGATCGTAAGAGTTTGTCTAAATGGTTCAAAGGCAAGAAAAAAGCGGGTCCGCTGGTGCGGACCTGCTTCTTTAGATAACTTCTTCCTGCTGTGGAAGGTTGAATGGTGGGAACGGTGTTGCCTCTGGATCGAGGAACTCGATACATGGGTTAGGTGCCTGAGTGGAGATTTCGGGCCACAAGCACTCGCCGAATTCTTCAATACAGAGTTCTGCTTTTGCGTGAACTTTGACCTGAATGAAGGCGCCGAAGAAGCAGGAGACGACCACATCGCTATCTGTGGAGAATGGAGGCAGACAGGCGTCGAGGCACTCGCAGCGGATTTCTGCAAGAACATCCATGTTGGGATCGGGAACATACAGAATGAACTGTACGGTCCAGGGAACTTGACGGATGAACTCCCACTCAACTCCATTGCCGTCTTGAACTACGAATCTTGCGTCGCAGGCAACTGTTGCAGAGACAAAGGCCAGAGGAGGAATGGTGCCGGGAATAGGAGTAATACTTGTAGAAAGTACTTGTTCGGTGCCGTGGATGACTTCGCAGACGAGTACCGTATAGGGGCCTGTGTTTGGAGGTACAGGTGGGGTTGCGTCGAACTGTCTTAACTCACATAACCTGGTGCGTCTTGCATCGTAAACCTTATCGACGATAAGGCAAGCGCGACTTGGCTCTTGATACTCAGGACATCCAGATACAGGGATAAACTGATCTGCCATGTTACTTTTATCTCACCTTTCTTGTAGTCACACGGCATTCGTGCCATGTTCAACACATACTATGCACAAGACAGATCCCGCGAAATGTGAGAATGCTCCTATTTATGTGACCTGCAAGGAAACAAGTCAAAGGTCAAATGCAAGATACATCCGGTCCTACGCTTCCAGCAGTCTGTGCGCCTAAACGAAATAGGAACTTATGATTAAAGTAAGCATTACGGTCCAGTCAAAAATTTTTAATTGTTATTTTTAACGTTTTTCGAGGAATTAAGCCACTTTAGTTGAAATAGTTAAACAAAGGATTGAGAAATATTTAACGGGAGGGGACTCAACTTGAAGAAACACGATAAAAAACAGATCCCCCAAAGAGTGGTTTCTCGGCTTGCTATGTATTTCAGGGTCTTAAGTCAGCTTGACGCTGCAGGGGTTGAACGGATATCCTCTCGTGAACTGGGCGAGATGATGAGCATAACACCATCGCAGATCAGACAGGATCTGAGCTATTTCGGAGAGTTCGGTCAACAGGGATACGGGTATAGAGTCAAGTATCTTTACGAAGAGATCTGCAAAATATTAGGATTGAAAGAACAGCATACAATGATCCTTATCGGTGTTGGCAACCTAGGGAGAGCTATCGCAAGCTACACCAACTTCAGGAATAGAGGGTTCTACTTAATCGCCGCATTTGATGTCCGAGAAGAGATCATAGGTAAGAGGTTTAACGATCTTGTGATCAAGCCTATGCATGAGCTAGGTTCATTCCTAGACGAAAACAAGGTCGATATTGCAGTTTTGACCGTCCCGGCATCGCAAGCCCAAGAAATCGCCAATCGTTTAGTGGAAAAGGGCATTAAGGGTATTTGGAACTTTGCTCCAATTAAGTTGGAAGTACCCGAGGGTGTTGTAGTAGAACACGTGCACATCAGCGACAGCTTATACTCACTAAGCTTTCGCCTACGAGAAAAGACCACGTAAAGCGGCGCTGAGAAAGCGCCGCTTTCCATATTGCTCGTTCTTCTGGGCTCTGTTACAATCGAGGAGAACAATACCTCAAATCGCTAGACGCAAATTAGGGGGTCTTTTATGCTTACAAGCAAACAGAGAGCTTACCTCAGAGGGCTTGCCAGTACTGAGGATGCTATAGTGCAAATCGGTAAAGAAGGCATTACAGACGGAACGATCAGCTCGCTGGATGAAGCTCTCACTGCGAGGGAACTGGTCAAGATCAAAGTACTGAAAACCGTAGAAGAGGATCCTAAGGATCTTGCCCAAAGCCTTGTAGAGAGGCTGCCGGGCACCGAGATCATTCACGTTCTTGGCCGCACTATCGTTCTCTTTAGAATGAACGAGAAAAAACCGAGGATAATCCTGCCTTAAAACACTAGCGAAGCAGTTAGTTTCGGATGGAGAATAGAGGTGATAAGTTGCAGGATGTTCAAAGTGACGTAAGTACCCAAAAAGACTTGCGTCACAACTTCAAGGTTACAGTAGCTGAAGGTGCAGCCTACAGTTTGATGTACGGGCTCACCGGTTCTTTTATCGGCGTGCTAGCGTTGAAGATGGGAGCTTCACCGTTTCAGTTAAGCCTTATTACAGCTCTTCCTAATCTCATGAACGTGCTATTAATGGTGCCTGTTGCTAGCCTTTTGGAACGGAGGGCAAACAAGGTGCCATACCTTACAGTTGGTGTTTTTTTCAACCGCATCGGCTACTTTTTTTTGGGACTTGCGGCATTTATGGGACTACCTCCCAGTGTGCTTTTAACCGTCCTGACACTTATGACCATTCCAGCTGTCGTTGCCGGTCTTGCTTACACCGACATCGTGGCTAACTGCTTTCCACCCCGAGAGAGAGGACGGGTCTTTGGTGCGAAAAACGCTGTAGTCGGCCTGCTTACTTTTATCTGCACGATTGTTGCAGGCTCTATCCTCGACAAAATCGCTTATCCCTACAACTACTTCTATGTTTTTGGTATTGCTTCCATATTTGGTCTCATCGATACCTATATCATGAGTAGGCACAGGGTACAACCGGCAACTCAAGTCGCAAAGAAAGAAGACCAGGAGCCCTATTTGATCAAACTGAAAAACATCTTTGGCCATCCTACTTTGGGCAAAGAATTCCAGAAGTTTCTTATTACCATAGCCATAGTTTACGTGGGCCTCACTATTCCCAATGCAATTTGGACCATTTTCTACGTGGAAGAGATGCAGCTGAGTCAGTTTCAAATCGGAAACATGACCGCTATCAGTAATGCGGTTATGGTTGTTTCGTCGTTTTTCTGGGGCAGGAAGTCTCAGCGAAGCGGAGACAGAGTAGTTTTCAGCATCTCCCTTCTGGGCATCACCCTTGTACCCCTGTGGGCAGCGCTTGCCAGTTCTGTAACTTCTCTGTACTTAATGCAGGCTCTCAACGGGGTTTCCATGGCAGCTTACAACATCGCTTATTTCAACATCCTGCTGTCATCGTCAGAAGAAAAGTATCGGCCTACAGCAACGGCTCTCTTCCATGTTTTGATTGGTCTTACAGGAGTAGTTTTCCCTACAGTTGGCGTATGGCTGCTCAAATTCTTCACTGAAAGGCAGATCTTCTTCCTGGCAGGGGTAATCCGCGTGGCAGCGACGCTTGTGGCTTTTAAGGGCATCACCAAAGCAGAATTCAAAAGCCTTTTTGACCGCTCTAAGGACCTATCAGCATAGCTGGAAGGACCGCGGCAGACGGAAAAACAACATATCACTTCTACGCATTTTGCCGTAGTACCATTTATGCTAATTGTTGGGAAGGTTCGAGACGTAGCTCTCAAACCTTCCCGTTGTTTTTCTTCGCAGTAGCCCAGCATGATACAAGGGTGCTAGTTGCAGCAGCAACAAAGCGCAAAGGCAATCTGGTTTGGAGGTTGATGTTTACTCCTATGTAGAAGTTACTGTTGGAAAGTTTAGGTTGAGTTTCTTTGTGGAATGTGATAGAAAAGTAAGATATGATAGGAAAATTTCGGAAACATTTGCTTTTGGGGCTAGATGAGCAAGCCATTTGGTTTTATACGGAGGTTTATTAGTCATGGCTGAGGAACCGATTTTAAAGAAGGATAGGCTAATCTATCTTCCGGTGATCATGGTTATCGTGGCAATTTTCTTGGTGACTTTTATCAGCTACATAGTTACTCGTGGACTTTTTATCAATCAACTTACCCAAGACGGCTACAACTACGCTGAACTTCTAGTGCAGACCATTCGCAGCAACCAAGCGCAGCTGGATTTCATCAATCAACGTATTGAAAGGGATCTGAGGCAAGCTGCGTTTCTAACGCTCGCTAATGCAGACAGCATAACCAATGAACGGTTAGCCTATTTTGCACAGATAACCGATACCGATGAGATATTCTGGTACAGTCCTGAAGGAGAAATCCTCAACTCCTCTACAGGGGAGTTTATCGGCTGGCGCAGTACGCCGGGGGATCCAATTGATCGATTTAACAAGAGCGGATTGACTTTCTACTCGGAGCCTATCCGCAAGTCAACCGATACCGATGAACACTTTAAGTTTGTCTATAGCCGCAACGAAGACGGCTACTTTGTGCAGGCGGGCATGTACGCAGAACATGTGTACCAAATGACCGAAGATTACAGTTTGCAGAATATCGTTGAAAGAACAGTCGACAACGAGAGCATTTATTATGCGTTTATACTGGATGAAAACCTCGTCGCTATTGCCGACTCCCAGCCGCAGTACGCGGGTGTAAGCTATGCAGACAATGAAGACTACCAGATGGCGCTGCGTGGTACGCCCAAAGCTAAGACCTGGTTTAGGGAAGGTCTTCACGGTCCGGTTTTAGAGGTTGCAGTGCCGTTTTACAATAACGGGGATATCGAAGGCGTTCTGGCAGTAGGGATCAGCCAGGAGGAGCTCAACCTCATTTTGCGTACCAGTGCAGTTGGGTTTCTCAGTACAGCCATCGTCCTCAGCCTGGCGTTTTTCTGGGTGCAGCAGATCAACATTATCAAGCCTATCGGTCTTATGGACAGGCAGTTGAGATACCTCGACTTCAACTTGGAGAGACGACAGAAGTTGAATTTTGCAAGTAATGATCCCTTTGCCGGTCTGTACTGCAGCATTAACAGCCTTCTCGAGCGTATCTACGTCCATTTTGAAAAGAACGAGCAGCTGCGTAAGATGATCGAAGCCCTAGCCACCAAAGACCCTCTGACGGGACTTCCCAACCGCAGGGTGTTTGGCGAGCATCTCAACGCCCATCTTGAGAGAGAAGAACCGGTGGCAGTGCTCATGCTGGACATCGACAACTTCAAAGACGTGAACGACACTTTCGGCCACGTCTACGGAGATCAGGTCCTTATTGAAATCGGGAAGTTGCTACTTAAACAGGTCAATGAAAACGTGGGGGTTTACCGCTTCGGCGGAGATGAGTTCCTGCTTCTTGTTCGCGGTGCACAAGACGCTGACGCCGTGATAAGCTTTGTGGAGAATCTAATCTCCATCTTCAACGACCCCATACGTATTGCCGGTGATGAACTCTACGTCCAGTGCAGTATCGGGATTGCAGTATACCCGGAAGATGCGCACACAGAGACCGATCTGGTGATGTTCGCCGATTTGGCGATGTACAGCGCAAAGCTTGTAGCCAAGAGCAGCTATGTGTTCTATCATCCTTCGATGGGCGAATCGCTCAAGGTGAAGACCACGATCGAAAAGGAGATACGCAGGGCTCTTGAAGAAGACGGTTTTACCATTTTATACCAGCCAAAGGTAGCTTCTGAAGATGGAACCATCAGTGGCTACGAAGCGCTTCTCAGAGTGCAGGGTTTAGACTATCCTATTCTGCAGGTGATCGAGGTAGCCGAGGAACGAGGTTTCATAGTAGAAATAGGCCGTTGGGTTATTAGAGAAGTCATTCATCAGATGAAGCGCTGGAAGGATAAGGGGCTTCCGCCCAAGTCTGTAGCCATCAATCTTTCTGCCAGACAGCTTTACGACGAGCAGTTTATTCCGCTCTTGCAACAACTTCTGGACGAAACAGGTATTCAGCCTTCATCTCTGGAGATTGAGATTACCGAAAACCTCCTGATCAACCAAGAAGAAACTACACTGGCGTTTCTCAAAAAGCTCAAGGAGATGGGTATTACCATTTCCATGGACGACTTCGGCAAAGCCTACTCATCATTGAACTACCTGACATTCCTACCGGTGGATGTTCTCAAACTTGATCGGTCTATCGCCAACAAGTACAGCGATGAAAAAACCAAGAGTGTTATTAAGGGGATAATCACTATCGCGCGGGACTTGAACTTGAAAGTGGTAGCTGAAGGTGTTGAAACGGTTGAGCAGTACCTTTTCTTCAGAGAGATAGGCTGCGACTATATTCAAGGGTATGTCTTCAGCAGACCACTCTGTGTTGAAGCTGCAGAAGAGATCTACAACGAAAAACTTGAAGCAAAGTCCGACGTCTCCGAAGAGGTGGAAAGTTAACCATCACCACTTCGGAAGGTTCGTGCGCAAGACGATACGTAGCCTCCAAAAGAAAAGCTGCCTCCACGGGGATGCAGCTTTTCTGACGATATGTGAAGCAACTACTAGATTCCGATGGGGAGTTTGACACAATGCTGGAGATACAGAGAACTAAGGAAGAAGAGATCCATATTGTAGCTGGATGGGCAGATGATCAATCGATCGAGAACTGGATTGGCGTCAGTGACTGGCACGAGTACTGGAGTACCCTAAAGGCAAACCCCGACTGGTACTTCTTCAGCGTGTTCAGTGACGGAGACCTTGTTGGGCTTGTCTGGGGAGAAAGAGACAATGAAGGTGTTCTGACAATTGCGCTGATCGTAAGGCCAGATCTGCAGAGGCAGGGGCTCGGGCAGAGTACTTTGCGCTTACTGGTTCAAAACGTAAGGGAGATTCTTCCAGAGGGGATAAGGAGTATCGAAGCTCACATCTTCCCGCAAAATGCTGTGAGTATCAGGTGTTTTGCCGGTGCCGGCTTTCAGTTTGCCGGTGAAGGAGAAGACGGCGATCTGGTCTACAGGTATGACCTGTGACACTGCCGGAATAGGCTGATCCCAATCGAAACTAAATTCAATACAACCAAAAGGGAGTGCCAGCTGCTTAAGGCAGAACTGGGCACTCCCTTTTCGCTTTTACCTCAAATACGCGTCTCTAAGGATTTCGTCCAAAGCGACGGCAAATGATTTGCGTGTGTTGTCTGCAAGAACAGGTGCTTCGACGTCAAAGCGCTCCGCGACGGACGTCAAGAACGCTTCTGCGCTTTCCGGGTTTGCGGGAATACCGGCACCGTCTTTAAGCCCTTGAGCCCACAACTCCAGATCCGATTGTGTGATCTCGTTGTCAGGATAGAACATCAGGTTTTTGTCTTTGTCGTACTGGTAGGTGCCAAAAGCTGCAGTGAACTGGAGCGCTTTGAAGATGGGGTGGCCGATAGGCACATCCACATACCAGAAAACCGGTGCTCCGTGGTCGATCAGGTTGGCCTGAGTCTTACGCAGGAGCCTTTCATCCAGCCAAACTTGCTGAGGCACGCAGTCGTGGAAAAGCGCTGTTGCAGCCAAAATGCCGGCAGCTTCTCCTACCGCCCATTCTACAGGATGCAGTCTGTAGGTACCGTTGGTAATATGGGTCACTGCCAGGTTCTTTCCACCGGCAAGGAGGTTTTTCACCCGGCGGGGAATCAGTGCGCCAAGTGGAACTTGGAAGGGATAGACCTGGGAGGTTTTGGCTGTTTCTTCGTATCCGGAGGAGTGGATGTCGATGAAGTACTTGCCAAGGCCGGCTCCATCGCGGAAGAAGCGGGCTCTAGGACCTTCAAGAAACTCTACGCTTACATCCTGCTCAATGACAGTGGTCATACCTTTGATGCGCCGAGACTCGCGGATGTACGGGTACTTGCTGAGCCCATCTTCGGAACCCATTACGTCTTTGCGTAACTTGAACTCGGGATACCCATATCCGCCATCGTCGCGTTTGACTTCGGTCTGCAGCCAGTACAGAAAGCCCAAGGCCAGGTCTTTTGCTGCTTTAAACAAGCGTTCCTTTTCTTCTTCGGAAACGTCGATGAAGCTTCCACCGATGAAATCATTTCCAGGCCAGTTGATCATGGCCAGGTCGTTTGGATATGCCGGATCGTCGAAGTTGTTTTTGTCTATAAGGCGTCTGTACGTCCAAAACGAACCGTAGGTGCCTTCTGCTTTCCCGAACATGAGGTAGGTGATGATCTTGTCGCCGTAATCTACGTCAAGAGTATAGGGTTGCTTCACTTTGTTCTCTTCGTAGTTGTCGGGTTTCGGTATGACGTGGTTTTCACCAGGCCTGTATTCGATGACAAACGGGAAGGTGTAAGACTGCACCCATTTTGGTTGGGGAGTGTCGGGAGCGTGTACCTCTCCTGTCTCTGATTTAGCTTCTGCACCTACAACATACTCTGCACCGACTACCGGAAGAAGATCGCCGATCTCACTGGCGTCGATGTAAAGATTGGCGCTGAAGGTCTTAGTACTTCCATCTTTTAGCTTGTAGGTTACTGACTTGATGTAGTCGTTCTCAACTTCAGCTTCTACAGGTACGGCGTTGTATAGAACGGTCAACTGTCCGTTTTCCAGGTATTTTTTCAACATCTGGTTGATAACCTCAACGCCTACCTTTGGCTCATAACCGATTCTGCTAACCCAGCAGTTTCCGGGATTGAGGCGGGCGACGTATTTCGCAGAGTCGCTGAGCCGGAAGTTCTTGCGGTAGTAGTTACGCACGCCTTCCCTAAAGGCGTAGTAAGTTGCCGGTGCACCGAAGTACTCAATGTACTGATTTTCGTCGGGAGCAGACACACCCTGGCTGGTGAGCTGTCCGCCCAACCAATCGGTCTCTTCTGTGATTAGTACGCGTCTGCCGTAATCTAACAGCGCCAGTGCAGCTGCAACACCACCTGTACTGCCACCTGTGATTATTACATCGTAATAAATGCTTTCTGTCATGCGTGACACTCCTATATGAGATATTGATAGAACAGATTCATGATTAAGGTCTGTAGAGGCCGTAGTGGACGACCATGTCGCGCCAGATCTTCAGGACTCTGTTGCCGTATCCTACTCCAGGAACCGCCCACTTGCCATCGAGGTCGGGCCAGGTGGGGGCTGAACCCCGTCTTACCAGGTGAAAGCGGGGATCGACGTTGGGCTGGGTTCCAGGGAGTGGCTCCGTGGAAGCATAGGCATATAAATGCTGGAGCTGCGCAATTACCCCTTCTTCTGGAGTTTTGAAGTAGGCGCCTCTAGCACCTCCACCTACTGCCCCGATTCCAGCGTAGTTGTTCTGCTCCGGCAGAACGTCGCCGCCGAACCTAAACCAACCTGTTTCGTGGATGGCCTGAGCGAACGCGACATCTCCACGGATTCCGTAGTACTTGCCCCATTCGATGTAGTATTTCCCAAGACTAGGTGCATTAGGATTGATTCTCTTGACGTAGTTATCTAGCTGTTCTGCAGTAAGCACTGACGGACCAAAAATCGAAGGATCGTTCCAGAGATCGCCAACGTTAACCTTCTCTTTCTTGGGTTTGAAAGTCCATGCTAACACCCCTGCAAAAAGCACCACGATCAGGGTCCAAATCACAGTTTTCTGCATGTACCTCTGCTGAGTTCTTGTCTAGCCCAAGACTCAGCTCTGGTCACCTCCTAGCAAAGCATATTTACCGAAGGGTCTCGGCTAGTAACCGAGATAATCCAAGAGATCGTTGTGGATCTTGAGAATCTTGTGAGCATACTGCTGGTCTGTAGCCCAGCTGCCTGCAAGCAAGCTCAGAGTAGGGGCTTTTGCCCTTGTTACGAGATGGTAGCGGGGATCAACGTTAGCTGTCCAAAACACCGGTTCTGCGGAATATTTTCGCACAGGTACCGGCTCCCCTGCGCTTTTGGCTGTAGCATAGGCCCACAGGTGTTGGAACTGCCCGAGGACCCCTTCTTCTGGAGTGTTGAAGGAGTGTCCTCTAGCGCCTCCGCCCACTGCACCGATGCCTGCATAGTTGTTCTGCTCTGGGAGAACGTCGCCGCCGAACTTAAAATAGGCGGTCTCGTGCATCGACTGTGCGTAGGCAAGATCTCCGGAGATAACGAGCTCATTGCCGAAGAACAGGTAGTACTTGGCAATGTAGATCTGATGTGGATTGGCTTTCTTTTGGTACCGCACAAAATCTTCCAGCTCCCAAGGCGCAAGAAAGGTCCTTCCCAAAAGCGGCGAAGCGAGCGCTTTCCTGACCTGTTCCACAGGGGCGGAAGTAAGGTTTACCTCAACCTCCAACTTTTCTTTGGAGAGCACCACCATTTCAGCCGTGAACACCCGTCCCGGTGATTTGGCGTAGAACCAGTAGATGCCCTCTTCGGAGAACTCTAAGAGGGTAGTTTTGGTGATCTCACCTACAGATTTTGGCACAGGATAGTCGAGATTTGCGGGGTTTTTGTCGTGCCAGTAGAAGACTTCCCCTTTGTCGCGATCGATAACCACCTTTACAGTGATGGTATCGGGAACGTCAACTGAAGTGACCTCGTTTTCCTTGATGGTAATCACCTCTTCATAGACGAATGTTCTCCTGGTGAGTTTTAGGTTGTACTGGCCAGGGGACACCTCTATCGCCGGTTTTGCACCGGCTCTGGTAAAGCCGTAGAAGGCGTCATCTAGGAAGATTGCTCCATCAGGTAGGTCATAGTCTATACTTAGATAGCCCTTTTTAGTTAGAGGTTCAAGATCTATATTGACGATAGCTGTCTGGCCTCTAGAGACAGAAACAGTTCTGCTTAGAGGTTTATACCCATTGGCAAAGGCTTTTACACGATAGGTGCCCGGATCTAGAGAGTGTGTGGTGGCACCTCTAGCGACTTCCTGGCCATTTGCTGTTTCCAAGAGAACGTCCAGATCTTCGTGGTCGGTTTTGATGATCAAAGTGCCTGGTTTCTTCACAAAATCACACCCGCTGAAAACTAGAACCCCCAGCAGGATTAACGCAATAGTCAGCAGTCTGTTTGCCATAGGTCAGCTCCTTGAAAGAAAGCTTAGCTTAAGGTTTCTCATACAAAGACTCTACATGGTACAATTGGAAGTGGATATTGCTTGGTGTAACATCTAAAACCACAAAACCCTGTCCCAAGTGGATTTCTGGAACGCCGAAGGACGTAGGTGGGCAGGAGAGATGCAGGATGTCGGTGCAGTTTACGATCAGCTTGTGCATGTGTCCGGAAAGCACCGCCACAACGCCTTTCCCTGCCAATAGGTCCAGGATCTCTTTGCGGACTTCAGGTTCTGCGTTCCAGTAGTTTCCTCCAGGCTCATCTACGCAGTTCAGGAAGAGGGGATTGTGTATCAAAATGATTTTCGGTCCCTCGACTTCCAACTGCTTCTTGAGGAAGGACATCTGTTCTTTTTCTTCTGGCAGCCCGCTTTGAAAAAGCTGGGAGTTGAGCATAATAAACTGATATCCGTGGTGGTTTTCTGCATAGAAGTCCGGTCCGAAGTTTTCTCTGTAGTAGGCGATTCTTTCGGATGTGATCGTACCTTCGACTCCTTCAAACACCTTGTTGCCGATGTCGTGGTTGCCAGGCACAAACAGCACGGGCTTGTTGATATCCTTGATGCTTGCAAAAAAGAGCTCAGCTTCTTTTTTGGAACCTGAGTTGGTGATGTCGCCACCGACTAAGTAAATGTCGGGATCGGTGGACTTGGCTTTTTCTAGTGCCATTTGCCACTGTTTGTAGTTGAAGTCGTCAGCCTCCACAAAGTGAGTATCTGAGAGAAAAGCAATTCTAAGCGGTTTTCCAACTTGACTCATTTTATCTGCTCCTTTCTGGTAGATAAGACCGATGATCTGGTTTCATCGTTAGTTCCAGGTCTATTACAACCGCAGGCACTGCCGGCGGGCAAAATCGCGTCTGTATTTTCTTACTCTTAGAGAGTTAGCCTTTTATTGGTATTGTCCTTCTGAGGGCAAGTCTAAAGCTGAGACTCCACACAGAATGATCGCTTTAACCTAGAAGGAGTGCCGGAAAGTAAAAAACCCCGCTAGCCAACTGGATGAGACCAGGGCGAGCGAGGTGAGCTTTATTCGGGAAACGCAAGAATCAACAGAATCAAGATGAGAAAAAGCGTAAAGGCCGTCTGGGCAAGGTTTTTGACTTGTTGGATGTTCATAGAATCCCTCCGCAATACTTTACGCATGAAGTGGAAGTATTGCAAATGACCGCAGGACTATTTGAAAACTCACGCTGGCTGGTCGGAGATCCCTATCTACTGCCATTTTGAGCAAACGGCGTTGCTATTTTCCTGCTTCCGGATCGTCTTCTAGGATAGCAGCCTTCTTGATGTCGAGGCCTTTGTCTTTCAGTGAGTCAATGACCTCCCAAAGCTTAGACTTGTTTTGCTCTTCTTCAAAGAGGCTCAAAGAGGTTTCCGCAGCAAGGTTGCTTAAACTTACTCCTAGGAGCCGGAACGGTCCTTTGTAGGGTTTGGCAAGCTTTTTCACTTCTTGGAAAATGATATCTGTGTCTGCTGTAGGCTCGGGGAGGGTGGAGCTCTTCTCGAAGGTGGTAAAGTCGGGAAGACGCATTTTTACAGTTACCGTGCGGCACTTCAGGTTTTGCCGTCTCAGACGCCGTGCAGCTTTATCTGTAAGGTACAAAAGCTCCTTGTGCACCTGGGACCCGGAAATGTCCTCAGGAAAGGTTTCTTCGTTGCCGATGGATTTGGCTTCGTGAGGAGGCTCCACCTGGCGATTGTCTATTCCGAGGCTGAGCTTGTGGAGCTGAAAGCCCTGCTTACCCAGAGCCCGTACCAGCGTGTCTACTGGAGTGTTCCTTAAGGTAGGAACGTCTGTAATACCCATAGATTCGAGTTTTTTGTACGTTGAAGGGCCAACGCCCCACATCTTTCTTAAAGGAATGGTGTCTAGGAAGGTGATCGGATCGTCTACGATGGTCAGCCCATCGGGTTTTTCTTTGTCTGAGGCAAGCTTTGCCAGGAACTTGTTGTGGGCGATGCCGACGCTGGCGGTAAGATCAAGCCTTTCTTTGATTCTTCCCTTTATCTGGGAACCCATGTCAAAAAGACCTTTGTAGAAGTGTTCGCACCCTGTCATGTCCAGGAAAGCTTCGTCGATTGACAGAGGTTCTACAAGAGGCGTAAACTCATCAAAGATCTGCATGAGTTCTCTGGAAACTGCGGCGTATTTTTCCATGTTGCCTCGAAGGAAAATGCCGTGAGGACAGAGTCGTTTGGCCTGGGCGATTGGCTGTGCCGAATGGACTCCGAACTTGCGGGCTTCATAAGAGCAGGTCGAAACGACCCCTCGCGGAGAGTTGGGGTCGCCACCGATGATCACGGGTTTTCCGCGAAGTTCTGGATTGTCGCGGATTTCAATAGCTGCAAAGAACGCATCCATATCCACATGGACAATGATCCTGTTCATAGAAATACCCCCAAAGGAGAAAAGAGGTCTAAACGATGCTACTGGTATTTCTCAAATCAAATCGAGAGGCAAAAGTCTTGAACGGCTATCCCAACATCTACAGAGATGAGATCAGGAAAGTCGAAGGGGTCGAAGAAGACGGAGATATCTGCAACGTCTTCAGCGAAGACTTTAAGTTTTTAGGCAAGGGCTTCTACTCCAAATCCAATGTGAGCGTCAGGATGCTTACCCTTGCAGACGAAGAGATCGACGAGGATTTCTTCAGGAAGAGGGTAGAAAAGGCTGCTCAAAACCGCAGGGGTTTTGGCGACTCCTACCGTCTGATTCACGGAGAAGCAGATCTTCTCCCAGGTGTGATCGCCGACAAATATCGGGATTTTGTTGTTCTCCAGATACGCAATGTCGGCATGGAGCGCTACAAACCGGTTTTGGTTTCGGCACTTGCCCAGGTTGTCAGTCCTAAAGGCATTTATGAAAGAAGTGATTTTTTAAGCTCCTCTTCAGATATTCTCACTCGCAATGTGGGACTCCTCTATGGTGAAGAGCCGCCAGATGAACTGAACATCACTGAGCACGATCTGATCTACAAAGTCGACATTAAAACCGGACAGAAGACGGGGTTTTTCTTCGATCAGAAGGACTCCCGCTTATTTGTTCGCAGCATTACCCCAAATGGCGGTTTGGCTTTGGATGCCTTTTCCTACACCGGCGGGTTTGCCCTCAATATGGCAAAAGCGGGAGCGAGCCAGGTGATAGCCCTTGATAAAGACGAAGATGCAGTTAGGCTCGGCAGAATCAACGCTGCAGCCAACGGCTTGGATAATGTTGAGTTTATCAATGTCCGTTATGAAGATTACATGCAGTCCTATACAGGCGAACCTTTCGACATCATTGTCCTCGATCCGCCTTCGATTATCAAGAAGAAGGAAGAAAGAAAGCAGGGAGTCGAGATCTTTCGGAACATCGTGAGTTTGTCTGTTCCGCACCTGAAAGAAGAAGGAGTTTTGGGTTTGTGCAGCTGCGCATATCAAATCGATCTGGATCTCTTGATTGAAGCGGTGCGCCGGAGTTACAGTGGCTCCGGAAAAACCCTGCAAGTACTGGGGGTAACCTATCAATCAGGAGACCACCCGTGGGTCTTGTCTTATCCAGAAAGCCTCTATCTCAAGTGTCTCTGGGTCAAGGTGTTCTAAAGCTTCTGCTGCAGTCCGTAACAGGCTGCAGCAGTTTGATTTTAAAGCAGTAGAGCGACTGGAGAAAAACACTAAAAATTTTATTGAATTACACGATTCGCGAGAAGGGATTGTTAACAATTCGATGGATAGTGGAAACAAATGATTTTTTCACTTCCATAGATGGGAGGGAGCGAAAATTAAACCGAATAAGTCTTTTATTTTACTCATCTTCGCTGCAGTGTTTCTGTCTGGATGCATCAGCTTGTTTGGCCATAGGGTGGACGTGCAGGTTACGATCCCGTTTTTGCAGGATTACCCCATTGATGTAGTGTTGATGGCTTTGAAGCCAGACGGAACTACTGTAGTGGAGCCAATGGTGAAAAAGGGAACTGAGTTTCAAGCAGTGATGACAATCGATCCCGGTATTTGGTCGTTGTCGGTGGACCTTACTTATCAAGGGTACATTCTCAACTCTATTGTTCTCGCTCCAGAAGTTCTCGTCGAAAAAGACACCAAAAAACTGAGGTTTGACCTTCCCGATGTTGTCGCTACAGATGAGCTTTTCGGTGAAATCTCCGTTCCCGATTTAGTAAAGAGCGGCGAAAAGGTAACTATTAAAACAACAGGAACCAGTGATCAAGTCCAGTGGAGGCTGGTTTATCAACCTGAGGGAAGTGCTACTAGTCTCGATAGCGCAACCGGACGAGAGGTCAGCTTGGAATGCGACAGAGAAGGCGTCTACGTTGTAGAAGCCTATGCGTTATCTCGGGGCTCTTACGGTTTGCAGTACGTCTACATTAACTGTGTAGTGGATATGATCTGGATTGAAGAAAAGGTAAAAGAAGCGGACTTCCACGACGGTGCGTATTTCGTACTGACAGAATCAGGGGCGTTTTACCGTGTTTCAGAAAACGAGAAAACGCGGTTAGCATCAAGCCTGAAAGTGGTCCAGTTTCTCCTTTATGATAATGGCTCAAAGGTAGGTCTTGTAGCCAACGATAAACTGTATCTATGGGATATAACAGGCGACACGCAGATTGCCCAGATCTCTCCTAGCGAGGGCCAGCGAGTCGATAAAGTGTTTTTCATTACCGAAGAAGGTATCTTGGCTAACCTTACCGATCTGCTAGGATACAGTGGTGAACTGTATGTTTACCGCTACGAAGGAAACTGGGTGAAAGCGAACACGTACACTATATACAATATGACAGTGGTGCCGGGGACCGAGCTAATAATCGCTACTGTTCCTTCCGGATTCCAGCTGTACAGATGGAAGAAAGATACGGCCTCCTTGCTTTACTTGGGCTCAGTGTTCGTTCCCGTCAAAGCACCTTATAGTATTTGGTCCCTTTTGAACGGTACGTTTGTGGACAATACGGGAACTGTTGCTTATCTGAACTCCCGTCTCAATGGTGTCATAAGGGCTAAAGACAAGATTTTTTCTGACGCTGAGCCGAAGAGTGTAGAGCAAGTAGGATCCGAAACGATTTGGGGACTACAGGGACAGTCCGTGGCTTACCTGAGGGTTACAGATGCCTACACTCTCGAGGAGAAGTACACCATCGATCTACCGGTGTTTACAACAGACGGTGAAGTGTCTTTGGCGTGCACGCCACTTGCCTGTGGTGCTTCCGATGAACAAGTCTCGTGCTTGATCGATTTGGCCGAAGAAAACAAAGCTCTAATCGTCTTCTATAGGAGGTGGCTCTAAGATGAGGCGGAAAGCATTACTCCTCCTTCTTCTCCTTTGCCTGCTTCTAGTTTCTGGGTGCAAGAAAACTTTCATTGACGTGTATCCTATTGAGTTTGCTGTCGATCTTTCAGCCATCCCCAAAGACGCATACGATCGTGCGATTATGCATTTTCGATCCGACGAAGTCGAAGTGTTTTCGGTGATGGAGGTTAAAGACGGTATAGGCAGAGGGAAGATCAGCCTCCAAAGCGGCGTTTATTCATTGGCCGTTTCTTCTTCTCCGGAAACAAGTTGGTGCAGAGAATCCCTGTGCTAGAAAGCATCCGCGCTCAAAGTGGATCCCTTCCGCCGGTGCTTGTGCACCTTGCTGTCGATGAGGCACCGTTTGTTCTTATTGCCTCAGTGCCTGCTTTAGCGGAAACCGGTAAGCCTATCAAACTAGATGGTTCTAAAAGCGTTACCAGTAAAGAAACTAAGTTTGTGTGGACTGTCGTTCAGCAGCCAGAAGGAAGCCAGCTACCAGCGGTACTCGGAGAAGGTGCTTCTTTGGAGTTAACCCTTGACTTTATTGGTTCCTACAAGTTAGCGCTCACTATGGACGACGGTATTAAAAGGGAAAGCAGGCTCTTTTCAGTAGAGGTTGCAGATAGATGGCTAGACTTTAACGAACCGATAGTAGATCTTGCAGTACTCAAGGACAACTTGCTGGCTGTTTTGTATGGTTTGCAGAGCAAACTAGCAATTTACAAGGATTTTGCCCTCGTGAAAACCATTGAACTGAACGAGCTCTGTAAAGAGGTTGCAGCCACCAGGGAGAGCAACGTTATTGCTGTGAGATCAGATAACAGAGTTCGCGTGTTCGATTTGGATCTAAACGAAATCGACCAGTTCACAATCACTGACGTCTCTTACCCGCTGGCAATGACAGACGACGGCAGACTTTATGTGCAAAGCGAGGCAAAAGGTAAAGACGTATACTGGAGCGGTCCGGGACAATTAGAAGAGATGGAGTTTCATATTGACAGGGATCTGCTTAGTGCAGGAAATCGTGTTTTTTACTCATACTATGGCTTTGAAATGATCACTGACGCTGATGGTCTGCCTACTGGTAGTAAGAGTATCTCTACCAACGGTCTACTTGCAGCAAACGCTTCCTATCTAGTCAGTTCAGTGTATGTTCTTAAGCTATTGCCAGAAAACAAAATGGAACCACTTTACCTTCATGGGAAGTTTGCAGGTGGTGCTTGCATAAGCGACAGCGGAGTTGCCGTGTCCGATTCCACAGGAATATCTGTACATCGCCTGCAAGATGGGAAAACCCTTAAGACAATCGACATGCCCCGGTTTGGGTTGAAATCGAGTAGAGCACATGCTGTTGATATGGAGTTGTTGGCAGATGGAACGTTGTGCGTGCTTTATCAGCCTGCCGATGATTCTGATATGGACAGTGTGATAGTTGGCTTCTACTACAATGCAGAAGAGTAATCTGAAGGTGGTGAGCTTGTTGAGACGCCTGAAATGGATCTGCTTTGTGCTGTGTATGTCCCTGCTACTTACAGGTTGCGTCTTCAAAAGAAATGAACTGGTAGACGACAGAGTACTAAGAATTGTTTTGCTGTTTACTGAAGAAGTCGAGCCCTATGTCACTTCCTATGAACTGGCCATCAGTTACCGAATGGGCGTGACCGGAGGTTCTCTTCGCTATCCTGTACAGCGCATTGGAGATGAAGCCTTAATACAGATTTTGGGTCCCCCAGAGGGGGCGGAGTTTGAAATGGCAATCCAAGGGACAGATGGAGAAGACTTGTACGAGCGCAGATTAGGCAGTTACCGGGTAAAAGACAAACCGCCGGTTCAGACTGTAACTTATGCGGTGGGCAGCTTTACTAAGTAACCACAGTGATATCAAGAGGCGTGTCCTACATCACACTATCGCAGCTCTAGAGGCTTTAATGCAGTTAGAGATGGAACCTTTATATGACAGCACGAAAAATGTCCATAACCGCCAGCTGACTAAGCGGGCGGTATATGGACATTTTGTTTTTAGGTTTATAGCACGTATGAGGTTTTAGTTTAAAACTCTTAAGGTCTTTTGACCGGCGCTCGCTAATAGATGGTGGAGTACAAGAGCGCCTTGGTAGAGCTGTCGTAGATAGAGACTACGTAGCTGTAGCTCGTTCTGCGCGTTGTGGAGAATGATACAGGTATTTCAAGTCTCCTGATACTGGATGAGTAAGACCGAGAAATGGTGTACTCAAACACTTCCCTAGCTTCGAGGTAGGTGGAGAAAGGCTGTCTTTCCACCAAGGTTACGAAGACCTTCAGATCCCTGGAGAAGTTCGAAGGAACGTACTCAACGATTAGTCTGCCGCTGATCCTGGTGTACGTTGAAGTGTCGGTGTAGGAAGTTCTTAGCTGAGGTCTCAACGCCCCCATGTAGCCAAATGGGCTGGAAGTGAAGTTGGTGACCTTGGTTTGGCCGTTGATAAACACCGAGGGCAGTTCGATCTTTGCAGGGTCTAAGAAGAGATACTTCTTCAAGAATGATTCGTGGTAATTCTGCTCTCCCCACATTGGGTAATAGATGGAAGCTGAATTAGCAGTTGTGGCATTCTGCAGGTACCTAAGTGCATTTTGATGAGTGCTGAGATAACTTGCGGAGAAGAGCTCCACAGTGTCCATGGAGGTCTGTGGGTACCCGACCACCGTGACCCTAATGGTTTTTCTGGTGATTTGACCAGTAACGTCTTGAGCCTCGATAGTAATGGTGTTGACGCCTTCCTGGAGGTAGACTACTTCGCTAATGTTTGCCGAAGTGCCCCAGAGGCCTCCGACGGTCCGACCGTTTACCCTAACCCAACTGAGATTGTTTGCTGCAGTAACAGTGGCTCGTACCGTCACAGGGGTTTGCGCTTGATAAGAGACAATCTGGGAGTCGTCGGCTGGTTCGTGAACTACGATCTGTGGAGGTGTAGACACCTTTCTGACAAACAGCTCTAAGCGGACATTGGAAAACTCAAAGTCGTCAAAGTCGTTTTCAAAATGCGAGCCGATGGTCAGGGTGTTCAAACCGGTGTTGAGTGCGTTTACAGGCACTTCCACCATCCACTCACCAGAGTTTCCCAGAGCGTTGTTCAGGCGCAAATATCCAACGCGCACGCCGTTTATCTCCACCGGGTTGTTGGACTCGGCACCTTTGACCGTGATGCGGAGAACCGCTCGCTCGATCTGGCCAACTGGGAATGGTTGGTTGAACGTGGTGCGGTAGGTAGTTCCCTCGGTGGGGATTTGGAATTGGGAGTTCTTAATGCCTGAGTAGAGATCGTCGCCTAAGTGGTGAAGCTTCGAATCGATGATGATAACGTTTTCGGTAAGGGGTTGCAGCCTAAAGGAGTATCTGCCCCTGCCGATGTTGTTGGTGAAGTAGACCTGGCTTTCGGGAATATAGCCTTGAGCTTCTACCTGCAGAACGATCATCGTCGGCAGCTCGAATGGGAGTTCCAGACGGAAGTAACCCTGAAAGTCGCTGTAGGCTGAATAGACGGTGGCACCAACGGCTACAGATACCTTGCCGTTTTGCAGGATTTGGCCACCAGAAGTGTAGAGGTTCCCTTCAATATAAGTACTGCCGTAAGAAGGTGTCGTGGGAACATACGACTGCTGTCCGGTCTGCAGCGGATCATCGAGATCGATTCCGGCACCGGCAAAAGCAGCAAGGATGAAAACCATACTTAACACAGAAAAGAGACGCTTGAAATCCATGATCATCCCTCCAAACTATTCTCTTAGGACTTGAGAGTCTACTTGGGGTTACTCTCTGCAGTCCCCCTCAGCTGTCAGAAGAAGTTTAAAATACTCAGGTAGCTGTCACCCTAACACTCTGGGAAATTTTGCATTGCGCAGAAGGTTTAAGGGCGGTTTGGATGAATAAGTCAATTAGTAAGTATTATTAACTACTTAGGGGGGTTTATGAAATGAAAAGGTTCGTTTTCTTCTTACTTATAGTGGTGGTTTTGGTTTCAGGCTTGGCTTTGGCTAAGAAGCCGCTTGCGGTGGTCCGCTCACAGAAGACTATTGACAAACCAGCCAACTATCCTAGCTATCCAGCTGATTTTGATTTCTTCGTTAAATGGCTGGAGAAGTTTGCCGAGTTCGACATTATTACAGACGCAGATGTTGAAGCAGGTGTTCTGAGAAACTACGAAGCAATTCTCCTGCCAGATAATGCCGTGATGGGTGCCGATGAAGTAGACGCTTACTTCGACTTCATCGACCGCGGCGGCAGGCTTTTTGCATGCTTTTCAACCTCGCTCAGGAAAGAAGATGGCAGTTTGACATCTTATCAGTTAGCTGATATCTTTGGGGTTACCTGGGTTCAGTGGACTAACGCCAAAGACAAGCACAATTACATCAAATTCAGCGACCATCCGATCTTTGCCGGCATTGATGCTCCGGGTTTAAAGAACGTGAACGCCAACGCTCAAATCGTATCGCGTAACCTAGCAACAGCTATTGCCACTTGGTACAACGAAGACGAAGTAACGCCTAGTGAGGATGCCGACAAGAACGCCTGCATCCTTGAGAATGAGGGGAGCATTTTCGTATCATTCCCCATCCACAACTCAGTATATCTCAACAACCCGGCGTTCAGCCAGCTTATGAAGAACATTGTCCTGTATCTGGCACCTGGTGCTGCGAAATAGACAAAATAACAGTTTTCGGTTTAGCTCCGGTGAATTCAGGGTACATTTAAAGATGGTACATTGATTTGATAGGAGGTATAATATGCCAGAACTAAAAGGTTCAAAAACAGAAGCCAACTTGTGGGAGGCATTTGCTGGAGAATCTAAAGCTCGCAACAAATACACTTTCTATGCCTCACAAGCGAAAAAAGAAGGTTATGAGCAAATCGCAGGTATCTTTGAAGAAACAGCCAACCATGAAAAAGAACATGCTAAGAGAATCTACAAGTTCCTAAATGGTATTAAAGACACCTATGCAAACCTTCTCGACGCTGCCGCTGGCGAGAACTATGAATGGACTGACATGTACAAGAGAATGGAAGCCGATGCTAGAGAAGAAGGCTTCAACGATATCGCTAACTTCTTCCACGAAGTTGCTGAAGTTGAAGAGGAGCATGAAAAGCGCTACTTGAAGCTGGCAGAAAACGTAAAGCAAGGTGTAGTCTTCAAGAGAGACGAACCTGTCAGATGGATGTGCAGAAACTGTGGTTATGTACATGAAGGAACCGAAGCACCAAAAGTTTGCCCATCATGTGCACACCCACAAAGCTATTTTGAGATCAAAGCCGAAAACTATTAATAACTTCAGATTCCACAAACTCAAGCCTTCGGGCTTGAGTTTTTTTTAGAGGGCAGAGGTGCAGTATAAAGAAATATATAAAACAGAAACGTAGAATTCTAGGAAAAGGGGTAGCGGTATGGATGAAAAGACTCTTGCAAGCTATATAGATCATACGCTTCTTCGAGCCGATGCCACTGAAGAAGACATTCGAAAACTCTGCCTTGAAGCAGACAGATTTGGTTTCAAGGCAGTTTGCGTGAACCCGCTTTGGGTTGCCTTTGCTAGAGAACATACAAAAGCCAAGGTCTGCACAGTTGTTGGCTTTCCTCTGGGAGCAACGCCGTTAGAACTAAAGGAGAAAGAGGCGGCTTACTGCGTAAGGGCGGGAGCTGATGAAATTGACATGGTGATCAACCTAGCTTACGTCAAGAGCGGAGACTATGCGGCTCTGAAAGACGAGATTGCCGGTGTAGTTCAGGCATCAGCGCCGGCCATCGTCAAAGTCATATTGGAAACACCTCTCTTGCTGAAGGAAGAGAAGGTTTTGGCAGCACAAGCTGCAGCTGAAGCTGGAGCGCACTTCGTAAAGACCTGTACCGGTTTTCAGGGTGGCGCAACCTTAGAAGATGTTCTCCTCCTGAAAGAAGCGGTTCAAGGAGGGTGTCTGGTTAAAGCTAGCGGTGGAATTCGTACAAGAGAAGAAGCTATCAGCTTTATCAACGCCGGTGCCAGCCGATTGGGCACCAGTTCGGGGGTAAAAATCGTATGTCCCTAAACGTTTACGATATTATTGTCAAGAAAAGAGACGGCGGCGTCCTTTCAGCAGACGAAATCGTTTTTCTCATCGACGGATACGTAAGCGGCAGAATTCCCGACTACCAAGTTGCAGCTTTTCTGATGGCAGTTTACTTTCAAGGTCTAAACAGCGAGGAGACTGCGGATCTCACCATGGCTATGGCCCGCTCCGGCAAGGTTCTGGATTTTAACGACCTTGGTTTTGTCTTGGATAAACACAGCACTGGGGGCGTCGGCGACACCACAACCCTCATCGTGCTACCGTTGGTTGCTGCCGCAGGAGGCAGAATCGCCAAGATGTCCGGACGGGGACTAGGACATACCGGAGGAACCATCGACAAGTTGGAGGCAATTCCTGGCTTTTCCACATCCCTGTCTGTCGAAGCTATGGAAGCCCAGGTCAAGGAGATCGGTCTTGCTATTGTTGGGCAAACTGAAAATCTGGTACCTGCAGACAAGCTGCTTTACGCCTTGAGGGATGTGACTGGGACCATCGAGAGCATACCCCTTATTGCATCAAGCATTATGTCCAAAAAGATCGCCGGTGGGGCTCAGGGCATCGTTCTCGATGTGAAGGTAGGCCGGGGTGCCTTCATGAAAAACATCGAAGAAGCGAGGAAGCTTGCAGAGACTATGGTAGCTTTGGGGGATCTGGTAGGCCGTAAAGTCACTGCAGTTCTTTCGGACATGGACGTTCCCCTATCTAAAGCCCAAGGCAATACTTTAGAAGTCATTGAAGCGGTGAATGTTTTGACGCTAGCTGAAACGAGGAGCAGGCGTCTCCAAGAACTCTCTGAGGTTCTTGCGGCAGAGATGATTAGACTGGACAGCTCCCTGCAACCGTCTTTAGATTTTTCCAAAGCTTATGAGCGTTTTGCCAGTATGGTGGAGCGCCAGGGTGGAGATCTTGCCAAATTAAAGCTGGATGCTCCGTTTAAAAAGCAGGTCACAGCAAAGGCAGACGGCTTTTTCGCCGATGCCGATGCGCTGGCGGTAGGGCAAATCGTGCGCGACCTTGGCGCTGGAAGAAAGGTTAAAGGAGATCCGATCAATCCCAACGTGGGAGTCCTGTTCAGCAAGGATCTCGGCGAAAGGGTAGCAAAAGGTGAGGTTTTGGCCACGGTCTATGCGCAAAGCCAAGAGGATCTTGACAGAGCGGTGGCCAGTTTGGAAGAAGTTTTGGTGGTTGGCCCTAAACCTTACGATAGGCCTGTGGTGCTGGATGTGATTAGAGGTGGAGATGAGTAATGGTTTGGCTTTTGATACTTCTTCTTGCGGTGAACTCTTTTGCTGCAGAGCATGCTGTTGAGATCGCAGGCAGGGAGTATTTGGTGACTTCTGCCTTTGGCGGAGATATCCTCGACGGACGGTATCGCCAGGATCTTCTGGAGGAGCTAAGGGATAGTCCGTACTACGGGGTGATCATTACAGACTATAGTATGGAGGAACATCTAGAGAGGCTCAAAGATCTGGATCTACATGATGAAATGGGAACAGATGATTTGGAGCGAATGGGTGAACGCATCTTCCTGACCTTTGCCCGGAAGCTCTATCAGGAAGGATTCGATGTGGCGGTTTTGGGGCAGGCAGGTTTGGACCTTGTAGAAAGGGGACTGGTCTCCTTCTACTTTGCTGACGACACAGTTTTTTACTCAAATAACCTGTACTACACTCTTCCGTTAGACTTTCTGCCCCATCTGGACTGGGAGAGAACTTATGCAGAAGAGGTTAAGCACCTTAGAGAAGTCGCCCTGGAAAACAGCGGAGATCCCTTCTATACCCTCACAATCCTAGCCTTAGACAGCTTTGGTCCGGACCCGGAAAAACAGATTGTAGATTTCAGAGAGAGTTTGGCAAAAGCAAATAGGGAAGGTAGTGCTCTCGACAGGGCTTGGCAGAGACTTGAAGAGATCTGGCTGCAGCTGAAACGGCAAAAACTCCGAAATTACTAATGTATACATGTATACTAGCAGGTACGGTGTTGGACTTCGTAGTTTTTGTGCTAAAATAAGGATTAATACGTTTTTTTTAGAATGATTTTTGGACAATTTCGGAGGTGCAATGATGGCAGAGCAGCTTACCCCTATGCAGATAGCCCAAAGTCAGCTCAAAGCTGCGGCAGATAAATTAGATCTTGAAGAAAGCGTTCTGGAGATGCTCATGGAGCCCGAAAGAGTGGTTTGCGTCAGAATACCGGTTAAGATGGACGACGGAACTACCAAAATCTTCAATGGGTACCGGTCCCAGCACTCAACTGCTATCGGGCCAGCCAAAGGCGGTGTCAGGTTCCATCCAGGCGTAAACCTCGATGAGGTTAAGGCATTATCGTTCTGGATGACGTTTAAATGTGGCGTACTCGGACTTCCGTACGGTGGAGGTAAGGGTGGTGTTCAGGTAGACCCTACCAAACTCTCCCGGAGCGAGCTTGAGCGGCTCAGCCGTGGCTATGTTCGGGCTCTGGCTGATGTTTTTGGCGCGGATTTGGACGTCCCAGCCCCAGACGTAAACACTAACGGACAGATCATGGCTTGGATGCTTGATGAGTACGCGGTGATCAACCGCAAAACCGATTTTGCCATGCTTACAGGCAAACCAATTGTTCTCGGCGGTTCCAAAGGCAGGGTAGAAGCTACAGGCAGAGGCGCTGTGGTGACGCTCTTGGAAGCGCTGAAGAAGTTGGATATGGATATCAAAGGCCGAACAGTTGCTGTACAGGGCTTTGGCAATGTGGGCAGCGCTGCAGCAGACATTTTGGCCGACTTGGGGGCCAAGATCGTTGCCATCAGCGATATCAGCGGAGGAATCTACAACGAAAACGGTATAGACATTAAAGCACTGCTCGAGCACAGGGACAAAACAGGATTTGTCAAGGACTTTAGCGGTGCAGAACCCATGCCTGGCGAAAAGATTTTTGAACTACCGGTAGATGTGATTGTTCCTGCTGCTTTGGAGAACGTCCTTACTGAAGAAAACGCCCACAAGGTTCAAGCCAAGATTGTTCTGGAGATAGCCAACGGACCGACAACACCAAAAGCCGACGAAATCATGAGAGAAAAAGGCGTTCTGGTGCTTCCGGATATCCTGAGCAACGCTGGCGGTGTTACGGTGAGCTACTTCGAATGGGTACAAAATAGGTACGGCTACTTCTGGAGCGAGGAAGAAGTCAACGCCAGACTCACGCAAAAGATGAAAGAGTCGTTTGCAAACGTCTGGAACATGGCTAAGGAAAGTTCAGTTGATCTGCGGACTGCAGCCTACATGGTTTCGGTTAAACGGATCGGAGAGGCCATTAAACTTAGAGGAATAGTATAAAAAAGGAGCCAACTGGCTCTTTTTTTGTTTTCTGGCTGTTTCTAGATCTTAGCAGGCGGATTTTGGAGGAAATTCCCGCTGAGAAGGTAATAGTTTTCAGAGAAGGGTGTTTTGCAAAAGTGTGAGCATAAATGTGGCTTTGATCTGGGGCTAACCGCAAAAGGTCTAAAGAAAGACAAAGCCTTAGGAAAACTCGCTCGAAGGAGACTGAAGAGATCGACTGTAAGGTCGAACCAGAACAACAGGGGGGATTGACGTGAAACAAGCAGCTCTTGTCTGCCTGCTCCTTTTGGTTGTCTTCGGGGTACAGCCCGCCAATGCTGCCGCTTGGCGGAGCAGAGTGTGGCCTGAGACGCCGGAGGGCATCACAAAGCCACATGCAGACGTCACTGAACCGGATCCCGATCCCGACGTTCCGCTTGCTCTGCAAGGCTGGATTATCGTCCTCGATCCAGGACACGGTGGTTCAGATCCGGGTGCAGTGAACAGTCGGTTGGATTTGCAGGAAAAGAACATCAATCTCGCAGTTGCAGGTTTCTTGAAGGGTATGCTCCAGGATCTAGGTGCCAATGTCAAGATGACCAGGACAGCCGATGAAGAATTGAGCATTGCCGAAAGAAGAAACTATTCAAACGCACAAAACGCCCACCGGTTTCTTTCGCTGCATGTTAATTCTGCTGGGAACACTGCGGCTTGGGGTATCGAGACCTGGGTGGACACCGATGCCAATCAAATCTGGAAAGACTATGCCCAGACTCTACACAACTACACCGTCGCTAAAGCGAAGACCTATGAAAGTGACACTCCTGATCGCAAGCTGAGATACTCCGGCTTCACTCCTCCGTGGGACGGCGGGAAAAAGATCGGCGTCATACGCTACGACTCCATCAATGCCCCAGCAGCCCTGATCGAAATGGGCTTTATCAGCAATGATGCGGAAGCCAATAGGCTTGCCCGAAGCGACTATCAAAAGCTTCTAGCTGAGGGTATGGCCGAGGGTTTTGTGGAACACGCAAAACAGTACAAGAAGGAAGATGGCGTCATAAAGAGATGAGATACACTGCGCTCTTACTGTGCATAATCTGCTTATTCGGTTCATTCGCCAAGGCAACTGACTCTGGTACAGTACATTCTAGTTTCAGGGGCAATATGAGTTTTACCGCATCGTCGGGCATGCCCATCGACGAAGACTTCGCCGTCACGCCGCCCGAGATCTGGCAGAACCTCTCAATAACTTATCAAGCGCAGCGGGATAAGTTCCTTATGGAAGTTAGGGCATCTAGCTACGGTGTTTTCGGCGCTACGCCCTACCTTTCGCTTCCCGATATCAACTTCAACTTCTCCATAGACGAAGCCTATCTCGGCATTTTGACCAAGTACGGCACGATCATGCTCGGGCGCTACGCCCCGCTAATGCCGGTCTCTCCAGATGACTACAGAACAGATGGCCTGCTTTTTGGAAATGAGTCTCTGGCAATAGATGCAGTAAGCGTCTATAACCAAACTGAGGATCTCGAGTATGAGTGGGTGCTCGGTTACTTGAGCTACTCTCGTGGGAGCGCAACTGGTAAACCCAGCGCGGACTTGTTTGCAGCGGCACGTTTAGGATTCGACTATCAACTAGAATCTGTGAGGTTATCGTTTAGCCCCGGGGTGCTTCTCAGCGACTTAGGAGAGTCCTTGGGAGTGGGAGTGCCTTTCCGCTTGGAAAGAGTAGGACACGTTCTAACGGGCGAAGTTGCCCTGTACGCCCTGTTCGGGTCTTCAGTACTGAAAGAAGGGCTTTTTCCTGCAGCGGTTGTAAGGTACCATCCTAACGGGTCTCCCATAGAAGTAGAGGTTGCGTACATCGCCCAGAACTTCCTGCCTTATCTGGGCAACTTTGCAAACTTCGGTGGAACGTTGGACTGGAGTACAGGGTCGTCGGGGATACAGCTTAAGCTGGTACTCCAGAACTACATCTGTTCCTTGAAGTTTGAACAAACTCCACCAGATTCCCGAGGAGTTTTCTTTGATATACGGAGGCACCTACCGCAGCCATTTTCGCCTCTAAGTGTTGGTCTTGGTGTAAAGGACAGGAAGGGATTCATCAGTCTGAAAACAGGCTTAACATTCAGTTTTTAGGTAGGTGGTTTATTTGAGATTGCAGACCAAGCTTCTGGTTTTGACATTGGTTTTCTGCCTCAGCCTGACCGCTCTTGCAGGAAGCTTCAATGTCAAAGTTAGCAGGGGTTATGAAACGCTGCAGCTAGAAAGCGGTGCTGGGTACACAGACAAGACCAGTACTCTTCTGGATACAGCTGCCATAGATTGGGTAATCGCCGGCAAATTAGGTGTTTTTGCCGCTTTGGAGAAGGGTTCCACCGTTGTTGTCCAAGTTGACACCGACCATTCCTATCCCATAGATGGTCTGAAAGGGCATTACAGCCGTCAGATGCTGGGCGCTGCTTACTACGTTGGGAAGGGCGACTTTAAAGTCGGGGTGGGAATTGGTTTGGACTTGGATAGGGAGCAGTTTTCCTGGACTGGCAACAACGACAATACGGTTAACAGGCAGTGGCAGTGGGACCGAAACTCTATCGGTGTTGCTGGGCTGGCCAGGCTGGTCTACGACGGTCCAAGCGCAGGTTTTACCGCCGGGATCAGCTACACGCCGTTTTTCAAGTCTGACGAGACTTTAGAAGCTGAAGTAGAGGACACTTGGGAGTCGTGGGAAACTGCCGGACTCGACGCAGTACTCCTCAAAGTAAACGGAGAGATCACCGTTTCCCTTGCCCGCTACATGGGTCTCGTGGTAGGGGTCAGCTACAGAGACTACCGGAGTCCCGAGACCAATGTGCCAAGCTTCTATAAAAACAGTAACGGCGATCAGAAGGAGATGGAGGTTCAAGCCAACAAGGTAGCAGAAAAAGGTGCCTACATCTACGCAGGCATCAAGGTGAGCTTCTAAAAAGACGCGCAATTTGGCTGCCCTCGGGCAGCCAAATTGCTTTGTGTACCCCCTAATCTGTTGTGATAACAATAGAGCAATCTGTGGTATGATAGATTAGAAGCGGAAGTACAAGTTGGAGGGACCTTGATGATCTATTTGGACAACAGCTCGACAACAAAGCCCTACCCATCAGTAGTAGAAGCCTGCAGGTGGGCTCTTGAAGAGAACTTCGGCAACCCTTCTAGCCTGCACAGACTTGGTCTTCAGGCTGAAAAAGCAGTAAAAGAGGCTAGAGAAAACGTTGCTGCTCTGATAAATGTATCTCCTGAGGAGATTGTTTTTACCTCTGGAGGAACGGAAGGTAACTATCTGGCGATCCGCTCTGTAGTCGAGGGGTCAAAAGACAAACACATCATCACCTCGGTGGTGGAACATCCCTCGGTGATGGCAGTGTTTGAAGCCCTAGAAGCAGCAGGCTGGGAAGTGGACTATATCCCTGTTGATAAAACCGGCCACGTGGATGTCGATGTTCTGAAAGAGAGTCTCAGAAAGGACACAGTGCTGGTTTCGATCATGGCGGTCAACAACGAACTGGGGACCAATCAACCTATCTCCGAGATCGGAAAGCTGCTCAAGGACCATCCAAAAACCTACTTCCACGTTGATGCTGTACAAGCAGTGGGTAAAGTCGCTGTGGATATGACCAGGGTGGACCTTTTGACCATGAGCGCCCACAAGATTCACGGACCCAAGGGCATAGGCGCCCTTTACGTTAGAAGAGGGCGGAAGTTTGAATCGATTATGCCTGGTGGAGGGCAGGAGAGAGGCTTTAGAGGCGGAACTGAAAACGTTCCTGCCATAGTCGGTTTTGGCGAAGCGGCTAAGATCGCTCTCAAGAAAATGCCAGAAATTGGGATTCTCAAAGCCAAACGCGACGAACTTGCAGCGGAAATCAAGAGACTTGTTCCCGACTGCACCATCAACAGCCCGGCGGAAAGCGTTTTGATTCTTAACGTGAGCTTTCCCAACATCAAAGCCGAGGTGCTACTCCACGCTTTAGAGGAAGAAGGTATTTACGTATCCACAGGTTCGGCGTGCTCCTCGAGGAAGAAAGCACACCCAGTGCTTGTTGCGATCGGTCTAGATGAAAAACTGCACGATGGAACCATCAGATTTTCGTTAGGTTGGGGCAACGAGGACATTGACCCCGGTTACATTGCCAAAGTCACGGCAGAAAAGGTTCGAGAGATCCAGCTTCTCTTGAAGTAGGAGGACACATAGATGAGTTTGCGTTATGATATTTTGATTCTCAGATACGGAGAGCTCGCTCTTAAAGGCAGAAATCGAGCTACGTTTGAAAACCTGTTGATTAAACAGACCAGACGCGTTCTTAAGGATCTTGAGGGCTGGAAGCTCACAAGACCTTCAAGGCGCTGGATACTTGATCTTGGAGGTAACGATCCGGAGGAAGTGGTAAAAAGGCTGCAGAAGGTTTTCGGCTACGTTTCCTTTTCTCCGGCGGTGGTTCTCAAAGAGCCCACTATAGAAGATATTAAAGAGACGGCCAGACTAATCGCTCAAAATATAGATCCTGGTGTGGAGACGTTCAAGGTTAACACCAGGAGAGTGGACAAGAAGTTCCCCTTTGAGAGCCTAGAAGTCTCGAAGGAACTAGGAGGAGTCGTCCTCAAGGAGCTAGATGGCAGGCTTAAAGTCGACGTCCACAATCCCCAATGGGTGCTAAATGTAGAGATCAGACCGGAGGGAACCTATCTTTTCAGTCAATCGTATCCCGGGCAGGGAGGGCTTCCCTACGGCAGTGGCAGCAAAGCCCTGTTGCTCCTTTCAGGAGGGATAGACAGTCCTGTTGCAGGCTATCTGATCATGAAGCGCGGAGCAGTTGTAGAGGGGCTGCACTTCCACAGCTTCCCCTTCACCAGCGAAAGGGCTAAAGAAAAGGTCATTGATCTGGGAAGAAAGCTTGCTGAGTTCAGCGGGAAGTTCCGGATTCACTTCATTTCTCTCACGGAGATTCAAAAAGAACTGAAGCTGAAGGTAGATCCGGATCTCAACATTACCATCCTCAGACGGTTTATGTACCGTATAGCAGAGGCTATAGCCAAAAAAGAGCAGTCCCTAGCCATTGTGACCGGAGAAAGCTTGGGACAGGTTGCAAGCCAGACGTTGGAAAGCCTCTACACCATCAACTCGGTCACCAGTCTCCCAATTCTCAGACCTCTGTGCGGCATGGATAAAGAAAACATTATAACCATAGCAAAGGACATCGATACTTACGAGACGTCCATCCAACCATATGAGGATTGCTGCACGATCTTCTTGCCTGAACACCCGGAAACCAAACCTCGAGTCGAGCAAGCCCTTAGAGCAGAAGAAGTGCTAGATGTAGAGAAGCTCATCGAAAATGCCTTGGCAACTCACGAGATCTTGGACTTGGAAGGTTAATTTTGCATAAAAAAGAGCCGTTTAACGGCTCTTTTTTCGTACCCTTTTTACCGGGCATTGTTCTTGTCAAACTCGGCTAAAAAGCGCTGATACTCGACTTTACGCCTGGCCATGTCTGCGTTCATGTCTCTGGCTGCTTCGAGGATAGCTTCCCTGGGATCTGCATTTTGCACAACTGCCTTTTGAATGGCAAAGACAATGTAGCGGTACTGCACCATAGAGTTGATGCCGTAGGGAACGGGGACTGAAGCTTCGATCTGTTCGATGTAGACTCTCTTAACCTCTTCGGGGAGGTTAACTCTTTCCATGGCATGCTTGCTAGACGGCAGCCAAGTATAGCCGGAACCTTTCTCGATGATTCCGTTGGCTATTTGGATCAAGACATCGGTTCCTAGAAACCACTTGAGGAACTCCCAAGCTTCAGCTTTGTGCTTGGAGAAGGCGGAGATGGCAAGGAGAACGCTGCCGGGAGACGAGCCGTTGTAGAGCTTACCGTCTCTTTCGACACCAGGGACAAGCCCGATCTTCCACTTGCCTTCTAGGTGGGGAGCAGCTGTGGTGAGTTTGGAGTACAGCCACAAACCTTCAACGTGGGAGATGTTCTCGCCGGTGATAAACGGCGTGATGCTGGGAACTTCCTTCGGGAAGCCGTGCTTGGTGAAGAGCTCAACGTAGTTGATAAATCCTTCAATCGACTCTGGAGTGTCCAGGGCGCTGGCAAAGCCATCTGGTGCAAAAAACTGACCGCCGTACTGAGTGATCATCGAGTATGCTGCCCACAGCTCATCGAAGTTCATAAAAGCGAAAGTTCTGCCTTGTGCTAGTGCCTTGGGTTGGGCCGCGATGATCTCTTTCCAGGTTTTGGGAATCTCCATGCCCATTTCGCTTAAAATGTCCACTCTGTAGGCGCCTACCAAGCAGGAAACGTCGCTCGGCAGTGCAAAGCGCCTGGCTTCGATGGTAAAGGGGCCCATAACCGATGTGAAAAGCTGCTGTTCTAGCTCTGCGTATTCTTCTGGACGGAACGCTGCAAGATCGATCAATCCACCTCGGAGGGCTAGATCCGCCACAATGCCCCCCAAAGAGAGAATGTCGGGCGTATCCCTACTGGCCATGGCAAACATGACTTTGTTCCCCGAATCGGCATAAGCTAAAGGTTCCAGAGAAACTGTTATGCCGGTTTTCGGGGTAAACTCGCTGTCTGCAAGGTTCTGAGCGATCTGCACCATCTCATTGGTCCAGCCCAAAAGCCAAACGCTGATGGTGGTTTTGGCCTGCCCGAAGGTCAGCATGCTGAGAACCAACAGCAGACATAACCCAAACACCGCTTTTCTCATGACATCATCCCTTTCCTTTCGAATGGCGGAACTTAACAAGCAGTTGACTGAATTATCGAAATACATCTAGCGAGGTATTCGTGAAAAATCTGAATGGACCTGCAACGCTGTTAAAACCTTTTGCCAAAATTGAAACGAAACCGTGAGTTGTAAGGAGAAAAGGGCCGGGAATTTCGCCTTGAATGGCACCTGCGGGAGAGAACGCACTCTCCACGGTGTCTGCAGTTGCACTTGGTGGAATGATGTCCAGAGAAAGGGCTGTCTAAAGAGGGAAAAACGGGAAAATGATGAACTTTTTCATAAAGATGTTTTTTATAGACAGCAAGCTTAGAGAGATTTCAACGGACGTATCTTCGCAGATCAGGTTTAGGATTCATGCCTAGAGTCTGCACCAGACTTGATTCTGAAAAAACGGTTTGCCAGTGAGGATACAGCAAAAATGGAAGCTGGGAAGGAGGTGCGTTTGTGAAGAAAGCACGGCAGTTGAAGAGAATTGCACGAAGCAGGTTGAAGGGTAGGTACTGGCAGACCGTAGTCATCGGTCTTATGGTAAATGCTGTAGGTATTATAACTTCTACATATAACGTCTGCAGTATGTACAGTGCGTATCTAGCTAGTGGCGAAGACTTTATGACGTTTCTATCAAACTACAGGAACACTTCAAGCTCAGCTTTTTCAAGTCTTATGTTCTTGCTCTCAGTGGCTACCTTCCCGCTTTTTTTGGGTTGGGCCCTGTATAATGTCAAGCTGATTCGGGAGGAGGAACCTGCGTTTTCTGACGTCATTTCCGGGTACAGCTATTTCCTGGAGTACCTGGCTCTGATGTTTTACCGCGCAGTTTTGGTGGCGTTGTGGGGCGCTGTCTTTTTAGTCCCAGCAGTCATCTTTGGAACTCTCATGGATGCTAGTAGTCTGGTCTTGTTGGGATTTCTTGGGTCCGTGTTGATCTGCTTGTACAAGATTGCCTCTTATGCCATGGCGGACTACTTGATGGTCGATCAGAAGTATGCTCCAACTGAAGCAGTAAAGCTGAGCAAGGAACTCATGAGGGGCAAAATCTGGAAGTTTACCGTTTTGAGTCTATCCTTCATCGGTTACTTTTTGCTACTGCCCTTCACGCTTGGGATTGGTATAGTGTTTCTTTTTCCCTATCTCAGTGCTGCAGTGGCTGCGTTTTACGAGGACGCTAGACAGGTGTCGCCTGGCTTGCATCTGGAAGCACCTACAGAAGAGGTGTTCCATGTTGAGTGAAATATCTTGGGCTTGACTGTTTGATTAACAGATCATTTGTTGCACAGGCAAAAAGTGCGGTTTTTGTCACAGTCTGTAAAGCGGTGGAGAAAGCAAACTGCCTGCTTAAGTGCATCTTGTTTCCTAGAACCTTATCGGGCAATTGATAATGGCAGCGTTTTCATGGAGAGTGTGACGAAAAGGGGAGGGGGTCAAAAGTGAAAACGCGGAAAGAACTTAAAAGTAGTGCCAAGGACCAGCTCAAAGGGCGGTATTGGCACGCGGTTGGAGCTTATCTTTTGGTAGCTTTATCTTCACTGTTTACTCTGGTGTTGCAGTTTTACGACGTTATTATCTCAAGCCCTTTTCCGAAGCCGCGTTCTTTTTTGGAAGCCATCAACTTTTTCTTACGCCCCAGAGTTGTGCAGTCGGTTTATGGTATTTACGTGATCCTTATGTTGGCAACCATGCCTCTCGCTTATGGTTGGATTGTGTACAATTTGAAGCTGATGCGCGGTAAGGATCCTGTTCTAGCCGACTTGTTCACAGGGTATCGCCACTTCATCGACATTATAGCCCTTTTCTTCTATACTTGGCTTTTGCTTTCAGCATGGGGATTGGGCTTCACGATCCTTGGATTTACCATAGGGATGTTGTTACCCAAAAGTACGTATATACGCTGGCGGCGTTTTGGGCGTTGTCGCCACAACCTACAAAAGCTATTCCTATTACCTTGCGGATTTTCTTTTAGTGGACACAGGGTGCGGAGCGGTTGAAGCGGTAAAACGAAGCAAGGAATTGATGAGGGGGAGGATTTGGAGCCTATTCGTATTGCGTTTGTCATTCATCGGCTGGTGGCTTTGGGAGATTCTTACTTTAGGAATAGGATCGTACTTCATCGCCCCGTATATTCAAGCAACAGAAACTGCGTTTTTTCTGGATGTGACGGAGCGAGTCGAAGTAGTTCCTGCACCTAGCGACGAAAAGCCGCGCAGTGAGGAGTTTCAGCCGTTTCGTTTATAGACATAGGCAAAGAAAACGGTTAAAGCAGACAACCCGCAAAGTGCGACTTCGAGAAGGCAAGTACGTCCCTGAAGTCGCACTTTGAAGCTTTACTCGCTCCTTCTCCGAGCGGCTGCGAACTAGTGGGTTTGCAGTGTTCTATTCCCTACCACCTCAACCTGTTTTGCTGCTCTGTAAGTTTTTAGTGATGCGCTGGAGAAAAGATGCTCTGGAGGGCTGGTTGGTTTTAGAAAAGCTCGCAGGACAACGCAGTGAAGATCCCAACTACTTCTTGTTGAAGTTGTAGAGATTAGTTCTTATAATATAGATAGTTAATTTGTTGTGGATTTAAATACCAAGCCAAAAACTAGAGATGTGTAGACTAAGGTGGATTAGTATAGACGTAGAACTATCTGTAACGTCTAGAAAGTCTTAGACCCACTGTGGGAGTTTGGACTTTTTACTAACGCCTTAGTTTTTTGATTTTCCTGAGATACATAACTTCAGTTTGTTTTAACCAGAGTGCGATTCAGCTTTTCTCTTTGAGTTGTATGGCATATAAGAATTCTTAGGTGTCGATCATTTTGGGGCGTGTTAGGACTAGAGGTATGGACAAAACCTCAAAACTATAAAGGGACCGGTACTGTTAAAACTAAGGAGTGGAGTAGACATGCTAAACAGTAATGAAGGCAAGAAAGAGCATATTGATATTGGAGAGAACCGATATCTGCGTTTGCCCGTTAAGACCCGTGTGATTGTGGAAGGCGATAGTATCCCCGACCTTGCAGTGGAATATGCAGGCGAGTATGTGGAAAAAGGTGACATCGTCTTTATTTCGGAGAAGTGCGTTGCCTGCGCTCAGGGTAGGGCAATACCCATGGCTGATATTAAGCCAAGACCATTGGCTAAGCTTTTAAGCCGTTTTGTCTACAAGTCACCCTATGGCATCGGACTTTCAATTCCAGAGACCATGGAGATGGCTTTGCGTGAGGTTGGTGTGATGCGTATTCTGTTTGCAGCTTTCGTATCGATGATTGGCAAGCTCTTAGGCAAACGAGGGTGGTTTTATAAAATCGCCGGCATGAAAGCAGAAGGAATCGATGGCCCAACACCTAACACTATACCGCCATACAACAACTATGTGGTGCTCACTCCAGAAAACCCAGATAAAGTTGCAAAAGAGGTCGCCGACAAGTTGGGTGTAGACTGCGTGATTGTTGACGCAAACGATTTGTCTTGCAAGGTTTTAGGTGCTTCATCTCCTGCGATCGATCATGACCTTATTGTTAAAGTCTTAGTGGACAACCCGCTAGGACAGTCGCGTCAATCCACTCCGTTTGGCATTATCCGCAAAGTCGGGTTAGCTAAAGCGCACGATGATGTGGCAGTGGTTTTGGAGCCTTAATTTTTGGAATAACAAACCGAAGCTTGTAGGGTGGTTAAAATGCAAAGTGCCATTTTGGGGAAGAAAGCGAGACGTCCCCAAAGTGGCACTTTAGTTTTACGAAGTTATTCGCGATCCGGTTACCGTCTGCACAAGGTTACGACCCTGTGGATGTGTAGCGCTTTACTCCCAACCGCCACAGGAGGTATGCCGGAAGCGAGAAAAGCAAACTGAAAAGAGGAGCGAACATGTAGAGAAGGTTGTCGGTGCGGCCGAGTAGATACAGGAGAGGGAAGTACTGAAACAGCGCAAGAGGCACCACAAAAGTGAAAAACTTGAGGATTTCTTTACCGTAGATCGATAGAGGGTACGTTCCGAACTCGCGGCCTCCGTCGGTAAATATGTTCATAAACTCTAGACCTTCAATGGTGAAGAAGCACAGGGCTGCGTACACCACAAACAGACTGGAAAAGACCGCGATACCTCCCAAAAGCATCAGTACAAGGGTGATGACTTTTAAAGGACTCCAGACCACACCGCTTGTGGGAATGGCGTAGATCAGCACTACCACCGCTTGTACCAGTCTGCCAATACGGGAGAGATCGATCTTTGACGCTAAAACCTGGAAGACGATGCCTCTCGGGCGCACCATGATGCGGTCGAACTCCCCATTGGAAATAGTTGAGGGGAAGGTGTCAAAGCCACGAAAAAAGCACTCGCTGATGGCAAAAGCCATAAGCACGATGGCAAAGCACAGGAGAACTTGGTTGTAGGTGAAGTCTGCAACGCTCCCAAAGCGGGAGAACATAAAAAACACCGAGATAAACACGGAGAAAGCAATCAGGAACTGACCTACCGCATTGAGAGTAAAGGAAACTTTGTACTGCATTTGGCTTTTGAGGTGAATAGCCAGATACTTCATGTAAAGCGTCATACCTTATCCCCCCTGCACTACGACTCTTGTCAGAGCTCTTTTCATCATGAACCTACCAAGAAGTACCAGAACCGTAAGCCAGAGAAGCTGCAAACCCAAAGAGAAAGCCAGCTCCGTTCCTGCAATGTGTCCGCTGTACACTCTTAGAGGAGTGTTGGTCATTGAAGCAAAAGGCAGAAGCTCCAGGAAGAACAGGAGTTTTTCCGGTAGCATAGGCAGCGGTATTATGCCGCCTGACAGAAAGTCTACCAGAGAGATCGCCATTACTCTCACGCCGGCTGGTGAAAGGGTGAAGAAAGTGGTGATGTAAAGCACCATGCAGAATGCCACGCTCACAAAGAGACCTAGAGCCAGCGAGATGAGGAAAAGTATCAGTGAAGCAGGACTCTGTGGAAGGGACATGCTCAGCGGTTTCGGAAGCACCAGCGCAATGAAGAGAATGGGGAAGCAACGGAGGACTGCTCTAGACAGCCGCATAGCAAGGTTTTTTACAAACCAGAGGTTGTAGAGGTCCAGCGGTCTGCAGAGCTCGTAGGCCACATTGCCGCTCCTGATCTCTTCAAAGATTTCGTTGTCCAAAATCCATACAGCAAAAAATGCCAAGAAGGCCTGCTGCAGCCAGATGTAAGATGCCAACTGGTCGAACTCCATGGGCATCGCTGCAGGATTAGCTTTGGAAAAGGCCAAAAACATCTTGATCCGCATGTATCCCCAAGCGAACTGAGTGGCCATGCCAGCTACAGCAGCTGCGCGGTACTGCAGGCCGTTTAAAAAGCGTATGGTGAAAAAAGACAGGTACTTCTTCATATCTGAAACTCCTTGTAGAGCTCCACAACGAGCTTATCCAGAGATATGTCTTGCACCGAGATGTCCTGCACTTCTACTTGGTTTACAATGCTTGAGATTACAGCAGAAGCCGAAACTTCCTTGACGTTTACCGCTACTGTAGCGTGTCCATTAATCCTTTCCACGACTTTAGCTCCATCAGGCAGCAAAAAGTGGTCTCCCCGGTACTTGATGATAACAGTCTTGGTTTCTGAGTACCTTTCCTTAAGGTCCGACAGCGTACCGTCCAGAAGGATTCTACCTCTGCCGATCAAAAGGATTCTTTCAGTAAGAGCTTCGATGTCCTGCATGTCGTGGGTTGTTAAGATTACAGTGGTTTTTTGCTCTCTGTTGATGGTCTTGATGAACTCCCGCACTGCGATTTTAGCCGTTGCATCCAGACCGATTGTCGGTTCATCCAAAAACAGGATTTTGGGGCTGTGGAGGAGGGATGCGGCAATTTCGCATCTCATGCGTTGGCCGAGGCTCAGCTGTCTGGTAGGCGTCCTGAGAATGTCCTTTAGATCCAACAGAGCGACGAGCCTGTCGAGGTTGCTTTTGTACTTCCTCTCCGGAATCCTGTAGACTTCTTTAAGGAGCTCGAAGGTGTCGATCACAGGGACGTCCCAAAAAAGCTGTGAGCGCTGTCCGAAAACGACGCCGATTTCGCTGACGTGCGCTCTTCTTTCTTTCCACGGGACCCTTCCGTTCACGATACAGGTGCCGCTATCGGGGGTAAGGATTCCGCTCAAGATCTTAATGGTACTGCTTTTCCCTGCGCCATTTGGACCGATGTAGCCTATCATTTCTCCGTCTTCGATGGTGAAGGAGACGTCTTCTAGTGCGTGTACGATCTCGTGCTCTCTGCGAAACAGAGCTTTCCAGGCTTCTTTCAACCCGGCGTTTCGCTTGGCAACTCTAAAGGTCTTGCAGAGGTTGTGTACAGCAATCATCTTTTCACCCCATTTGACCGCAATTTTGGCGAGGGTTATATTCTAACACTACTTACAATTTGAGACAATTCCTTTTTTGGCGAAAACTTCACAGCACTCTAACTAAATTTGTGCACGCCAAAAAGGAGCCGCATTTTTGCGACTCCTTTAAGCTCGAGATTATGAGGTTTAGTTCCATACTGTTTTTCTAAGCCACAGGACAAAGAGCTGCCTGTAGCCGGGAACGTCAAGGAAGGCACCGTCAAACCAATCGAAACCGGAGTAGAGGCCCCACGAAGTCTTCAGCACAGCAGCATTCAGCTGGGGAATGTGGGATCTTGTCACTCCGTCTGCTGCCAGGTACTCAGCAAGGACTTCGCCATCGCTGTAGGCCACAATACTTACAGGCGATGCGCTCTTAGGAACGCTGAGCACCTTTGGTCCTTGGTATGAAGCTTCATGGATCTCTAGGTAGCTCAGGTCGCCTCCCACAGGTTGCGTGCCCAAAAACGCCTCAGTTCCAAAGTTTCTTGTGCCTAGGAGAATGAGCTTTCCGCCGGATTTGAGGTAGGCGTCAATGGCGGAGATCTGTTCCTCTGTGAGGTGCTGGTAGTTGGTGATCAGGGCTTTTCCCCTGATCTCTCCAGTTACAGCCGAAAACCCGGCTTGAGAGATCAGGGACCTTGCTGCATCTAGCTTCCTGGCGTTTCCTTCCAGCCATAGAGTAACTTGATTTTTCGGGGCAAATGGGTCGTATGCGGCAAAAAGGCCGGTAGACAAAACGAGGAATGCTGTAAGTAGCCAAGCCAGATAGCGCTTCATTTACTTTGCACCTCCTTGAAGAAGTAGAGCGGTGGAATACAGCTTTTCCAGCACAGCTGTGAGGTTGCGGTTGAGTCTGAAGTTCTGATCCTGGAGCTGTGTTTTGAGCAGCCTTTCAACTTCAAGGCTGAACGAGACGTCGAAGACTTGGTTTTCGTATAGGTACAGAGGTATTAGGTGGTAAATGGTGTTTGGTGCAAGCTTTGCCAGCGTTTGGATGCACAACTCCATCTCCAGGTAGACGTCTTCTTGATCGATGCCTTTTCGACCGAAAGCCAGAAGCCAGCTTTCGAGCATCTGGAATGGTCCTTTTAGTTGTGAGTTGGAGTACGCAGGCTGGTCTAGAAGGCTCAAGAGATACCTGATTTGGCTTACAGAATAGAGATAGTCCTGCAGAGTAGTGATGGACGGGGCTTTTGCCGAGAGTCCCTCAAACTCTTGGACTAAAACTTCATAGGCAGCGTCTGCCAGTCGGGACTTTGCCCCGGCAATCTGCTCCAAAGCCCAACCCAAAAGCAATTGCCAGTCTTCAGCTTGGAGACGGTGTGCGGGAACTGCATCCTGACTGAAAACGCCGGCTCTTAGGACTTTCAGCCCCTGAAGGTCGAAGTGGTCGTAGGCAAAGAAGAAGCTGCCGAGAGAACCGCTGGTCCGTCCCAGTTGCGTCACCTGGTTGTTTAAAGAAAGCCTGTTATATAGGTTGAAAGCGCTGACTCCGGCAAAAACCTGGGATGAAGCAGGTGCCTTTTTTACAGCAGTGGCAAACCAGCCGGCAACATTTGCCGGGTTGGGAGAGTAGGTCATGGGAATAACGAAGTCCACATAACCGTTTTTCAGCCACAGCGGCCAGTTTTGCAGGTAGTTTCTCTGGGTGTTTGTCGGAGGCCCGTCGGGAGCTACTGCTGCAGAAACATAGATCTTTGGATTGATGGCCCGGACTTTTTCGGCAACCATTTCAACCAGCTGATCGACGCCGTTTGAGCGGTAGTAGATCCAGAGTACAGGTCCTTGGGTTCGCCTTTCGTCGGGCAGAAGCCCGTAACGCTCAACGAAGTTAGAGACGGCAGCTTCACTGAAGTCGGTTTCGGGCACGTCCATGCCGCTGTAGCGAATGTAATCCAGGTGAATGCCGTCTACGCCGTACTCTGCGACTTCCACCATCAGGTCTGTTACATACTCTCTAAACTCCAAGCTTAGAGGGGAGGCAAAGTACAGGTGGTTGCCTTCTCGGTTGTAGCCAAGGGTTCCATCTTTGTTTACCGCCGCCCAGCTTGGGTACTTCGAGAGGATCGGATCTAAGGTGTTCAAACCTACGTAGAACACAGAAAACCACGTGTGAATCTCCACGCCTTGTTTTTTGGACTCTTCCACCAAGACCTCAAGGGGATCGAAGTTGAGAAAGGCGCTGTTCTGTTTCTGGATCCCGTACTTTTCTGCGGTTTTCGACGGGTAGATGGTGTAACCGTGAGAAAAGACTTCAGGAAGGATGACGTTGAAGCCCGCATCAGCGATGCGCTTGACTAACTCCTCGATGCCGGCGCGGGTCTTGGGTATGGCTTTGGAGCTGATCCAAATGCCTCTGGTTTCTACAGGAATGCTCGGGTAAGCGGTTGCTTTGTAGAGCTCCAGCTGGGCTTCGACCTCAGTCTTCAGTGCGTTTACAGCCCAGATGTTTCCTGAGTTTTTGCTCTGTAGAGTTTTTGCTTCCTGCAATAGATTAGTTAGATCCCTTTCGACAGCTTGTGCTGCGGGGTTTTTTCTTCCAAGGTTCTCATTGAGAGCGTTTGTGATAAGCTTTTCGATCTCTGCGACCCGTTCACGGACGGAGGCATCGGCTTTGGTCAGAGCACCAGGGTTTACGATCCTCAGAATATCCACCAAAACTTCTCTGGTTGCATCTGTGTTGATAGACGCCGAAACATTTTCGGAAAAGACAATAACCCCGGGATACTCTACATAGGTAACCGGGCCTTTAGATCTGGTGCCAGGGTCCAGCTTTTGCAGTTTCGAGATCAGATCGGAGTTTAATTCGATTGCCCGATCCGCTGCTGGGTAGAGGATTACCGTTCCGGTCTCGGTGAATTTCGCGATGTGAGAGACTGCGCTGCTTTCGAGCTTGCTTGTGAGAGGAACGACCAGCACCGATCCTGCCTCGCCTTCGAGTGCGGAGAGATCCTTGACGATCTTGTTTTCTGCAAGGAGTAGGTCGAAGAAGGTTTTCACCGACGAGAGGCTCAGCCAGTTTTCACTGGTCTGGTAGAGGTAAACCGGGGCAGCGTATGCTTCGAGCAAAAAGCAAAACACAGCTAAAACAGAAAGGATAATTGCGGATTTTTTCAGCAAAGATATCACCTTACTTAATCGGATTTTGCACTGAGCCCAGGGAGAAACTAAGGAGGATTTTCCCTACTGCCAAAGAATGTTTCAGCAGGAAAGAGGTGTAGTAAATTGAGAGAACCAGTATATTTTGAAAATCAAGGACAGCGTTTGATTGGTGTCCTTCATAAGCCCGAAGGCGCCGGTCCGTTTCCTACAGTGTGCTTTTTCCACGGGTTTACCGGCAACAAAGCAGAGGCTCACAGAATCTTTGTTGCTCAAGCAGAAGAACTTGTAAAAAACGGTATATCAGCATTTCGCTTCGACTTCAGGGGTTCTGGTGATAGCGAAGGCGAGTTTGCCGACATGACTTTCGGCGGAGAACTCTCCGACGCTCTGAAGGCTGTGGAGTACCTGCGCGGTAGAGAAGACGTGGCTGACATTGCCATCTTAGGTCTATCGATGGGCGGAGCTCTTGCTGCTGAAGTTGCCGGAAGAGCTCAAGGACTGAAAGCTGCAGTTCTCTGGTCGGCTGTGGGCAACTTCATGGAGTGCCACGTCGGCAAGAACATCGCCAGAGCCGCAGCTGGAGGTTTCCCTATCGACTGGGGCGGATGGCTAGTTAGCGAGCAGTTTGTCAACGACATCATCTCCTACAACCCCTTTGCTAGCATTGCCAAAGCTACAGCTCCGGTACTTTTAGTTCATGGGACTAAAGACGATGCGGTACAGGTGGAGCAAGTTTACGAATACGACAAAGTGCTTACTGAGGCCGGTGTTCCTCATGAGCTGAAGATTATTGAAGGTGCAGATCACGTTTACTGTAGACAGGACTGGAAAAAGGAAGCTATTCGGACCACTACAGATTTCTTGGTACGTCACTTAAAATAAGTATAGTTTTGCCTTTTATGGGGCATATTTGTCAATAAGAAAGATCCAA
>LSQX01399594.1_pt1 | contig 78360 bp, 75 predicted proteins | sample 654561 | NCBI WGS metagenome assembly LSQX01 (sample SAMN04489861, study PRJNA283612) | anaerobic digester metagenome | isolation source: 4 biogas reactors fed with cattle manure at either 37C or 55C with and... | place: Denmark: Kongens Lyngby | collected 2014
CATTATACATTACATCAAATCTTTCAACCCCATGCCCTTCCGCAACAAATTCCTCCTCGGAAGCCTTGGCATGAACCAGTAATACATCCGCATCTCCGTCTTTACCCATTTGCAGGGCTTGGCCGGTTCCCACGGCAACCACCTTTACATCATACCCGGTGTCCTTTGTAAATTCCGGTAAAATAAAACCTAAAAGTCCGCTGTCGTCTGTACTTGTTGTAGTAGAGAGCAATATTTCACCTTTGGCCTGTTGTCCTGATTTGTCATCACCTGCAGGTGGTGTTTCCGGTGGCTTCTTGCCACAGGCAACAATAAGAACGGATAACAACAATAAAACAATTACAGACAATTTACTGAACCTGTTTCTCATACGCTTCATCTCTCCTTAAATATATTTTTATAACAAAATATGATACGAGCACCAAAAACAAAAACGCCTTTCGTGGAAAAGGCATAAATACACAAGTCTACAAGGCTTGTTTCTTATATATTACTCCTTTCCACACCGGGAGGCATTGCAGTTTCCAACAACACCCTATCGGTCGGCAGCCATAATATATGAATATTTTAGGCTCTACCGACTCGGAGACATTTAATTTGTTTTTTGTACTGGTATCATTATAACCCATTATTACAGCATCATCAATCCCTAAAACCGTTTAATTTACAAATTTCATCTTCAGTCTTTTTTTGAGCTTTTCCAGGGCCACAGCGCGGTGGCTGATTTCATTTTTTTCTTTTTCTCCTATTTCAGCAAAGGTTTTATTATACCCCTCCGCTATAAACAGAGAATCGTATCCGAATCCACCCTTCCCCCTCGGTTCAAGGCCGATTATACCGGGACACTCACCCCTCACAGTGATGGTATCTCCGTTTGGAAATACGGTCGCTATGCAACAGACAAACCGTGCTGTTCTGTTATGCAAAGGAACACCCTCAAGTAATTTAAGCAACTTTTCATTATTTTCATCATCCGTTGCGTTCTCACCCGCAAATCTAGCTGAATATATCCCGGGTTGATTGTTCAATACATCAACCTCCAAACCCGAATCATCTGCTATTGACAATTTCCCTGTCTTTTTCATAACCGCTTTTGCTTTGATAAGGGCATTTTCCTCAAATGTACTGCCATCTTCTGTTACTTCCAACCCTTCCAACCCCACATCCTTTATCGATAGAACCTCCAAATTGAAGTCTTTCAAAATTGCCCCTATTTCTTCTAATTTATGTTTATTCTCCGTTGCAATCACAGCTTGTCCAAGGTTTTTATTTATGTTATCTCCCAAAGTTATCCTCCTCCGGCATTGGGTCCGCCCCACAGCATTGTGTTGCCGATGTGCAGGCGACCAAAGGTCGCCCTTACAATATCTTGTTGTCGATATATGGGCGACTGAAGGTCGCCCCTGCAATATTTCGTTGTTGATGTGTAGGCGACTGAAGGTCGCTCCTACCAACATAGGATGACAAAATGTGGGACCCTTTCATTCAATGTACGTTCGAATGTGTCGGCAGGTTCAAGCTCACCTCGGGATTCAGTTCTATTTCCCTACCGTTAGACAAAATGCGAACCTGGGAAATTGAGGGTTCTATCTCCCTTAAGGTGAAACCCAATTCATATATCATTGATTGTTGATGTGCTTTGCTAACCGGCATATTCTTGATTTCTTCACTGAAATCAATATACGCAACCCCGTCTTTTACATATACATTATTCAATACCACACCTGCGGGCAGTTCACTATACAATCCCGTACTTTCCGGTGCCCCTTCAACCAGTGCCGCCAAAACACTTTTTATATCAGCCTTTAATGTATTGGCTCCTTTTGTTACGGGAACAAAAAACGAATCTCTTCCATTGGTTGTGCCTTTATAATATACTGTAACAGGTATCTCTTCGCCCTGTAATTGTATAGTTAAATTTATATTTTCCCTCCGTAACGGATCCTTAACTTTTGTTCCGTGGGGAAATTTTTTTATCTTTTTCCCGTCAACAAGTAATTCAACCTTATCTATCGTTTCGAATTCTGTCAGCGTGTACACAAGAGATTGAATAATAGCCTTTTCATCGATTTCAGTTTCATAGGACAACAGATTTTCGTTAAAATTTACTTTGGCCAGTCCTTCGTTTATAGACATACCGATTATTTCCGTCCCCGCAGGCAAAACCGGCAATAGCCCCACCAACGCCAGATCTTCTCTGAGACCCGGTTCGTCTATCAACAAATTTATAGCAGTTTTTCCAATTCCTTCTTCCTGGGGTACTCTCCGCATAACGGGAATGATGAATCCCCTGTTATCCCTATAATAAAGAATCATTTCCCTTAACTCGTCGTCCTCTAACACTCCCGTGTCCATTATCAGGCTGACGTCCTTATCCTTACTCCTTCCAGAAATTCCGCATCCGGTCAATAAAATTAATAAGAGTACTATAGATAAAATGATGAGCTTCTTCAAAGGTTTCATACATACCATCCTCCAATCATATAATTCCTTTATACCTTAGCCAAAAGGGTTCTATATAAATTATATTATGGAGAACTGTTCACTATTCATTATTTCTTTATGCTCGAAAAATATCCTCCACGGATGGCCCTTGCATCGGTTACCGTAACAAAGGCATTTTTATCATGATTGTCTATAACGTTATATAGTTTGGACAAATTTTTTCTCTGAAGAGTTACATTCAGAAGGTGCCTTATACCCTCTTTCCCACAGCCTTCCACTACCGTTACCCCGAAACCGTTGTCCCTCAGCTTTTCAACTAACTCCGTAACCTCGTGTTCTAATATTACCTGCACGATGATACTACCCAGTGCCATTTTTTCTTCCAGGAAAATGCCTACATAGTTGCCTGTAGCAAAACCCAGTGCGTATGCAAGGATATTCAACGGGTTGTTCATTGCACTGAGCACCTTGCCTACAGCTAATATGTAAATGGTTGCTTCCACAAATCCAATACATGCGGCAATTATACGTTTCCCACGTATCACCATGATCATACGAAAGGTTGCCAGACTTACATCGGCTAATCTTGCAAAAAAAATTAGCAGATAACCTAAAATAGCTTCCATATTTCCCCTCCTAGAAACCTGCTTTTAATAATTATAATATATATTTATACATATTAACAGGGCAGACACACAAGCCTGCCCCACAGCGTCACATTGCCAATATGTGGGCGACCGAAGGTCGCCCCTACAATATTTGCTCCTCCCACTTACCTTGTAGTTTCAAGATATTCCATAATAGCCTTGAATGTTAATTCTGCAACCTCTTCCCTGTACTCATTTGTCGCGAGTTTTGCTTCATCCGATGAATTTGATAAAAATCCTGTTTCAACCAGAACCGCCGGCATAATCGTATGTTCAAGAACATAATAATTTGCAGGTTTTGCGCCCCTATCTATCATTTTCAAATTATCTACCAATGTGGACTGAATTATTCGGGCAAGTTCCTTACCCTCTGTATCTCTTGAAGAATAAAAAGTTTCTATTCCGCTGATGGAATTACTCGTAAATGAGTTCACATGAACACTGACAAATAAATCCGCTTTTAACACATTTGCAATCTCCACACGATCCTGCAGACTCAGTTTAAAGTCCTTGTTTAAATCGTCCGTACGAGTCATATAGGTTCTGAAACCTGTCTCCGTCAACAACCGATTCAGTTTCAACGATATATCCAATGCTACCTCCGATTCCCTTATACCGCGAATGGGGGAAATGGTGCCGGGATCAGAACCACCGTGCCCGGGATCTACAATAATGAGTATTTCCCTATATTTGGCATCCTTGTTGTTGAGTTCTAATATTAATTCCCGTCCCCGTTCAGGTGAAAGCAGTTTATACTCCACAGCTTCCTGTAGTTTCAATTGAACGTTATAATTGTCTCCTTCTTCACTTATGCTGATTGTCTTTATAATATGATCATTGACATCAAGATTCATTAATTCTAAATCTATGTCTGCTTTGGGAACAGTTATATCAATTGTTCCCGGTGCTGACTGATACTCTATGTCATACCTGGTGACCTCTGACCCCTTGAGTATAAATTTTGAGGTTGTCCAACCTGTCTCTTCATACTGTATCGCCCTAAAGGGTTCCCCCTCCATATGTACTTCCAGTTTATTATTTTTTACCTTTACGGGGATTTCCTCGCCTTCTATATCTTCATAAAGATCTATTACCACTCTTGCAACCTTTTCACCCGGCATTTTATCTTCCAGGGTGTGCTGGCAAGTCCTGATGGATTTTACAATCTCGCTATCCACATTTATCGTTCTGTTTATGAATTTATTGTGCAACACCGCACCCTTAATATCCACCGCTATGCGTGCCGGGTCATCCAAATAGATTATATCGTAGTCATCGATCATATCGCCCTCTATTATTATGATTTCCTTAAGATTTATGGTCTCCTTTTTTATGTTATATATATAGTTTACAAAATCTATTATAAATTCTCCGGTTTTATCATCAAAGGTCACTTCATAATCAGCCAAGCTTCCTAATTCTATAACAATTCTGGTTATAAACGGATCATCGGGTTTTTCCCCGGTTGGTCTCTGAAATTGCGACACCCTGACCCTCTTTACAGCCTTGTTATCGGTTTTAATATCCAGAGTGCCGTTTACTTCAAGTCGGTTTTTATCCCTCAAATTAAACTTGGTATTGTTTAAATCGATTACCAGCCTCTCGGGTTCCATCAACTTAAACTTGTTATAATCTGTCCGGCCCCGCATTTTAATGCGGATCTGCGGCACTGTGCCGTCCGTTTTTACCCTGATATCCGTAACCTCCATAATATCAGTATCCCCCTGCGGGCTATCCGGCCCGGGATTGGGCTGTCTATCTGATTCCTCCCCCAGTTCTTCCGGCCTCGGTTGTTTTTCCGGTTTTCCACCCAGCCCTTTTGGGGTTTTCAACAAAGCGGTTACACTTACAGAATCCCAATCTATATCAATACCGAATTCCTCCGCAAAAAAGCGGATCGGCACCATAGCCCTGCCGTTATTCCCCATTGCCAGTAATTTTGTGGGCACATTATCAGGAAGTCGCTTTTTGACACCGTCTATTATGGCGTCGGGGCTATCAATTTTCAAAGTGATCTCTTTTTCTCTTGTTTTAATCTTTACCTCCCGCTTAGCTCCATCCCATTCAATTTTCGCATTTAGCTTGTCTTCCAAATGTTCTGTAATCATTCTCAACGGCACCAAGGTTCTCCCCTTACCGTCTAACGGATAAATTATAGGAGGCACATCTTCGGATTTTACCGTTTTGCCATCTATCTTAAGATTTACCACCTGATAATTTCTGCCTTTCCCATCTTCCTTTAATAAGACCTTATTTAAAGGCTCGTCTGCAAAAGCAACTGTAAAGGAAAGGATAAAAATTATCAGCACCAATATACTTGAAATTAATCTCTTCATCAGTTGGTTGCCCCCTTTTTTTGATATAGCCGTTTTCCCATCTTCGCCGGCACATTATGCAATTCTATAACACAGATCTAAAAAAGTTCTCTGTTTTGTCATATTGTGCTTATTACGTCTAATTATCCCATCATTGTAATTATACTATTGTCCAAAATCCCATGTCAACGAATCCGGGAATTTGTAATTAATATGTAATAATTGTAGAACAATAGTTGAACAATGGTTGGACTATCGCTCAAGGGCCTTATACAATTCGTCCACGTCCGGGGGCAATAATTCTCGCCTTTCTCCTTCCTTTATAATCACGCGTTCTCCGCTTGTTATTTTCCCAATTGCAGTTAATTCCATGTTCTCCTTGTTGAAAGCTTCCATCAACTGATTCTTTTTATCTTCAGAAACCGACATTATCATAACACCGCTGGAAATCAATTTCATGGGATCGATAGAAAGCGCCCGGCATATTTCGACGGTTTCTTGCCTTATTTTTATATTATCTTCGTATACCTCCACGCCTTTATCCGATGCTTCGGCCAATTCCCATAAAGCACCCAAGATACCTCCCTCGGTAACATCATGCATACTGTTAACACCTATTTTGCCGGCCAGCACACCTTCCCTAACCACACTTATATCCTCAATAAAATTTTGTGCGGTTTTGATTGTACTATAATCAATTTTACCTCTCAGTTGATTTTCCAAATCCCTGGCTATTATGGACGCACCCTCCAGTCCCGCATGTTTAGTCATAAAAACAACATCCCCAATTTCAGCACCTTCAGTAAGGACCAATTTGTCTTTGAGCTGTTTCCCCATTGCTGTTGCACTGATTATCATCCTGTTAACACTATCGGTGATTTCCGTGTGCCCCCCGATTATCTCCACATTAATAGAGGCGGCAGCCTTGTTCGCTTCCATCATGACGTAATTCAAATCCTCTTTGGTTGTACCCGGTGGTGCCATGGCGGTCAACATTATTCCCAAGGGCTCCACACCGCTGGATGCTATATCATTGCAAGAAATATGCACTGCCAAACTGCCGATATCCTTGATGGCTCCGGTAATTGGGTCCGTACTCATTACACAGACATATTCACCGAAATCTATTACTGCACAGTCTTCCCCTATGTTTGGTCTAACCAATACCTCGGGGCGCCTATGCTTTATGTTAGAAAAAATTATTTCCCTGAGTACTTCTATGGGTACTTTTCCTATTTCCACGTTGTTACCTCCTGACCTTCTTCCTCGCATACATAGAAATATTATACCATAGAATATTCTATCTTTTTTTACAAAATGTTTCTTTCCATTCATCAAATCCCATTACCCTATGATCCGAAACTATATACAGTATCTCTATATTTTTAGGCTTAATATCGTGGAATATCAATACTTCCGCATCATAGCCCTCCTTTAAATCCACCCTTTTTTCCAGGTTCTCTTCAAAACTTAATGAGGTCCGCCAGTATTCTTCTACCATTTTTTTGCCTTCTGTTTTCATGTATTCCCCGGCCTCCTTAAGGGGATCAACCTCCTGCAAAATAAAAGGTTCATATATCTGATTCGCCCTGTTTTCATTGGCAATCCAACATCTGGACGGTTCTACCCTCAACGCCGTTACCACACTGTGTGAAGAGAAATTCGGTTCTCTGCGATAATTTTTTGTTGCAAATATAGACCTCTTTCTCTCCACCCAGGAAGGAATATATGCAGGTTTCAGGCTGTCTATAAAGCAATGAAATGTATAATATTTGTATTCGTAGGTTACTTTGTCATCGTATTTGATCCCATCCGACAATATTTTCCCCAGGTCGTTGACAGGTGCAACATGGTAAACCCTGCCGGTTTTAAAATAGTCTTCAAAAAACATCATTTTTCTCCTTCTTAACAATAATTACATAACATTTTAAGATTTATTCTACACAAAATATATACCAGGAGGTGATTTCCGTAACTATGATCCGATGCATCAATCCCTGTTTATATCAAAAAGAAGGCAAATGTACTCTGACCCATGTAACCTCTGTATCAAACCCCCAAAAAGAGGATTGCGTATATTTTAAAAACAAAAAAGAAGACCAAATAAAAAGAGGGTTAACTTCTGATTTTAAACCCTGATATTTTTCTATTTATTATGTTATACAAATTGTTTAATAATATACTAAAACAATACTACTGCCCCTAAGAGCCGCCAATGTAAGGCAAAAGGCCTGTTAGGGATTTTTTTATTTCATTTATTTCTTCGTCACTGAGCACAATAGACATTATATCCGTTTCCGGAAAATATCTGTATTCATCCGTTACGGCTTCAGCCCCCATAATTCGGGTCCTGTTTTCCACATCATCCCGGTGTCTCGTTCCCCTACAGGTATCTTTGTTTTGCTCAATAAGCTGTCTGTGCCTGTTTTCTTCAAACTCTATGGCCTTGGTTACAGATTTAAACGAATTAAGATTCTTCAGCTTTGTTATATCGGTGGAAATATTTCTGCCCGTATCCACAACATTTATATTGACATCAAAACAGAAGGAGCCTTCCCCTGTTTTCACATCCGATACTCCGATACATTTTAAAATGTCCTTCAAAGTCTCCAAAAATTCTCTGGTTTCCTCCCCGCTGTTTAAATGGGGTTCCGTTATTATTTCAATCAGTGGTGCCCCGCTACGATTATAATCGAGCAATGTCTCGTCTTCGTAGGCATGTATGGATTCCCCTGTATCTTCTTCTATATGAATTCTGTTTATGCCGATTTTTTTTATAGTATCCCCCCGGCCAATTTCCAGGAATCCCCCGGAACATAGTGGTTCATCATATTGGGTAATTTGATAACCCTTTACCAGCTCCGGACAGAAGTAATTTTTGCGAACCATTTTACTCCTCTTGTTGATATTACAATTCAGGGCAAGTCCTGCCATAATTCCATAATATATTACCTTTTTATTGAGGGACGGGAGTACACCGGGCATACCGAGACAAACAGGACAACATTGACTGTTTTGAATATTGCCGAGGTCTGTACTGCAGCTGCAAAACATCTTAGACTTTGTCAAGAGCCCAACATGAATTTCTAATCCGATAACAGTTTTCATATATTTTCCCCCTCTCCTATAATTTCGGTCTGCTGTTAAAATCGGTGCTCCCTTCGAAAGCTTTGGCTGTTTTCAGCAATGTGCCCTCATCGAATTTTCTTCCCATCAATTGCATGCCTATGGGCAATCCATCGTGGAAACCGCAGGGAATAGATATCGCAGGGATTCCGGCCAAATTAGCGGGCACAGTATATCTGTCTACCTTATATTTCTCCGATGGTATATTACAGCCCAGGCCCAGATCAAATGCGGTTGTGGCAGTTACGGGCGCAAGCAAAACATCACATTCGGAAAATATGTTATTGAAGTCCTGCTTGATAAACTTCCTGATTTCATTGGCCTTTTCATAATATTTTTTATAATTGTCACCATTTAGCCAATATGTCCCCATTATGATTCTTCTCTTAACTTCGTCACCGAAGCCCTCACCCCTTGTGTTCGAAATCAATTCATCTATATTTTTATAATCTGAAGTTCTATGACCGTATTTGACACCGTCAAATCTGGATAGGTTAGTACTGATTTCCGACTGGGAAATTATATAATAAACAGCCATAGCATATTTTGTATGAGGCAGAGACACCATTTTACAGGTGGCACCCAAATCTTTAAATACCCCTATTGCTTCTAATAACGCATTTTCAACGGGTTCGCTTAGTTCCTCATCAAAATATTGTTCGGCTATGCCGATTTTAAGACCATCTATACCGTCGTCCAACCCTTGTAAATAATCAATCCTTTTTCTTTTATCGGATGTTGCGTCCTTAGGGTCATGGCCCGCAATAATATTTAAAACCAGGGCACAATCTTTTACGTCTTTTGTAATCGGGCCTATTTGATCAAGTGAATTTGCCACAGCAATGAGGCCATATCTCGAAACCAATCCATATGTAGGTTTTAATCCCACAACGCCACAAAAAGCACTGGGCTGCCTGACTGAACCGCCTGTGTCGGACCCTAAAGCAAAAAAGCACTCTCCTGCCGATACGGCCGCCGCCGATCCCCCGCTGGACCCTCCCGGCACCTTGCTCATATTCCAGGGATTTTTTGTTTTCTTATAGAAAGACGTCTCTGTAGACGAACCCATGCCGAATTCGTCCATGTTGCTTTTACCCAGCATGACGGCATCCTCTGTCAATAACTTTTCATATACGGCGGCACTATATGGTGGCACAAAATCCTGCAACATTTTGGATGCACATGTAGTCAGGATACCTTCCGTACAAATATTGTCTTTGATTGACATAGGTATCCCGCCTAAAATCCCTATAGACTGATTATTTTCTATTTTTTTATCTATTTCTTCAGCCTTCTTGTATGCCATATCCTCGGTCAGGGTTATGTGGGCCCCTATTTTATCTTCTACATCATCAATCCTCTTTAGAACATCATCAAGTATTTCTGTCGCCTTTACATCTTTTTTCCCTAATTTTTCTTTTATTTGGTGCATAGTTAAGTTAAAAAACTCCAATTCTGTTCACCACCGTTTGTAGTATTCTATTTGTAGTATTCTATATTGCAAAGAAGCCGTCCTTTATCTTGGGTGCATTTTTAAAGATATCCTCCCGACTCAGTGAATCCTCCACCTTATCGTCACGCAATGTATCTAATTTTGTTATAGTGCCGTTTTCAACACCTTCAATCTTTATATATGCCGAGTTTCCATCAAACTCGTCCAGTACCTTCAAGTAACCTAAAAGGCCCTCTTTATATTGTTCCAGTTCCTTTTTTTCTTTCTCACTAAACGTAATTTTAGCAATGTTATGCATCGACATATCCCCCTTGATATAATCTTTTACATAGTTATTTAATTGTATATCACACTTTTTAACAAAACATAAACCTGATAAACCCAAAACCACTAACGAAATCATAAAATAAAAAACAGCCTTGACTGCGGTATCATAAAAAAAGTTTTCCGGGAGCATTTGGACGAGAATATCCGTGTTCGGGTTTAATTCCCATAAATCATTGTTAAAAAATATAACATGAAAATAGGTAAAATATTTATCAAAATTAACCTTCATTAATAATAATATAAACAAAAATAGTATATTTATAGCGGATATATATAGCAATACGTTGGAGACAAGCTCTTTCCAATGCCCATCTTTTTTAACAAAAAATAAGGCCATTATTATAATCAACATAAAACTGACATTACGCAAAACCTTACCCCTGGCAAACAGTCTCTTGACATCTACCATATGTAATCTTTCTCTGTCTCCAAATACTTCTTCTTCCTTGCCTTTGATAATAGCCCTTGTATCTAATTCTTCTCTGTCGTCCTTCAGGTATTTCAGGACATCTTCAATTATGCATTCAAGATTTTCATCATTCATACCCGTCATTTCGGCAATACCATATTTAACAAATGATTTTTTATAATGGTTCAGGTTGAAGGCTACAACGTCCAAAGACGTAAGCAATAATGCCATAGACAACAGGGTCCCCCAAATTATATAACTTAGCCTTTTAAATATTTTCAATTCCGTTAGACCCTTTTTGATAAAATTTTATGTTATCTTTTACATCCACAAATATTAGAAAACATAATATTCATAGTATGACCATAATTCTTCAAAAATGCTTGTTCATGAATACTTTTAATCAAATCAAATATCCTATCGGCCTTGTCCTTGATTTCATCAAGGTATTTCCCTGAATCAATAGGAAAATAGGCAATCTGACAAGATATTATTTCCTCTTTTTCCACAGAACACATATAAATCCCCCACTTCCACTATACGAAAGTTTCTTTTCAAACTCCATGTTTATATTGTTTTCTTCCATATCGGGCGGAATAAACAGGCACTCTCCACTATTTATTATTTCCTTGCTGTTCAATGATTTCAGGTCACCCATAGATTTAAAATCCGCATGTTTAAATATACTATTCCTCCTTAATGACCTTGAGACATAGAATTCCCCCCATTTGCTTTTCCTGTTGATTGTGCCGATCAATAAATACCCGTTTCGTTTTAAAACCCTGTACATTTCATCATATGCCTTCTGTGGCTCTTTAATAAATTCAAAAGCCGCCATTGAAAAAATTCCGTCAAAACTTTCGCCGGGAAAATTTATATTATACACATCCATGTTATAAAATTCAATGTCCAAATTCCTTTTTTGGGCCTTTTCACGCGCCTTTTTGAGCATCTCTTCCGATATATCTATACCAAAAACCTTACAGCCCTTTTCCGCTAATTTGATACTGAAATTTCCTGTGCCACAACCCATGTCTAATATTTTCATTCCGGGAACGGGTTCAAAAAGTGAAAATGCAAGTTCAGTTTCCACCTTGTCCACAAATTTTCCTAATTTTGATTCATACCACCGATCATAATCATCTGCTTTTTTATCAAACACGGCCATAAATCTTCCCCCCACCCTGCCATATTACCTTCACACCATGGACTCAAATTCCGCTTCCGTGATAATCCTCAGATCGGTGTCCACACCGGATTTTATGATTTCTTCAGCCTTATCAAGTTTAGAACCCGGCGATTCCCCGACTAAAAGATAGTCCGTATTTTTACTGACGCTGTCGGTTACCTTGGCTCCCAATTTTTCGAGAACCTCCCTGATTTCCCTGCGCCCATAATTCTCCAAGGTCCCTGTAACAACAACAATTTTACCTAAAAAAGGACCTTCCTGTTTTTCCTCTTCCTCATGCCCCGGATTGATTCCCTCGCTCAACAACCTTTCAATACTTTTTCTGATTTCTTTATCCTTAAAAAAATCCACTATACCTTGCGCTATTATTTCCCCTATATCTGGTATGGTTAAAAGTTCCTCAAATTTGGCCTCCCTCAAGGCCTGGAAAGACTTATAATGTTCTGCCAGGTCCATTGCCGTCTTTCTGCCTACATTAGGGATTCCCAATGCAAATATGAAGGAACTTAGTCCGCGATTTTTGCTATTTTCAATGGCTTCCAGAAGATTTCGGGTTTTCTTGTCACCAAACCCGGGTAATTTGATCAAATCATTATACTCGATTTCATATAGATCCGCTATATCCCTAAGATCCAGCTCTTCAAAAAGCTGTTCTGCGGTTTTTTCATTAAAGCCCACTATATCCATAGCATCCCGACTTGCATAATGTACCATCCTCGACACCAGTTGCGGCTTGCAAGACAGTGAATTGGGACAAAATATATTGGCGCCCTCTTCTATCAGTTCGCTGTGACATGCAGGACAATGTGTAGGCTTTTGAACATCTGTTACAGCCCCCGCGTTTTTAGGGTCCCCTATGTTTTCACATTGTTCCGTAACAGCACCTATTATTTCCGGTATCACATCATGGGATCTCCTGAGCCAAACGTTACAGCCTATTTTTACATCCTTTCGCTGAATGTCATCCCAATTGTTTAATGTGGCCCTTCTGACGGTGGCGCCGGCAATGTCTGTCGGCTCCAAGATGGCCAGGGGCGTTAACTTTCCTGTCCTGCCCACCTGCCAAATCACATCTTTTAGCCTTGTTGTAACCTCTTCCGCCTCGAATTTAAAGGCTATCGCCCATCTCGGGAATTTCTGAGTATGCCCTAACAACTTTCTGGCTTCTATATTGTTGACTTTAATTACCAATCCGTCGACTAAAAAATCAAAATCCTTCAATCCCTTTTCTTTAACTTTTTCTATTTCATCAGTCACGTCGTTAATATTGTCGAAAACCTTTATATAGTTGCTGACCGGAAATCTGTTTTCCTTAAGGAAATCTAACATCTCCATATGAGTGTCAAATTCTATCCCTTCGTAATAACCTACACTATAGAAAAATGCGCTGAGCTTCCGACCTGCAGTCACCTTGGTATCCAGATTTCTGAGTGCACCCGCTGCCGCATTCCTGGCGTTTTTAAGGGGCTCCTCCGCTGTCTTGTTATATTCATCAAGTACAGACAATTTCATCAAACCTTCCCCTTGCACCTCTATTTTGCCCTTGAAGGGTATTATGAGGGGTATAGATTTGATTGTCTTTACCTGTTCCAGAATAGATTCCCCAACCACACCATTACCTCTGGTGGCAGCCTGTACCAAATGTCCATTATCGTATGTGAGATTCAATGTCAGCCCATCAAATTTGTATTCCAAGACATATTCTATGGACAATTCACCCTCCCCAAGTAATCTTTTTACCCTGTTGTCCCATGAAATCAGCTCCGAAGAAGTCTTAGCTTTGTCCAAACTCCATAATGGCGCCAGATGTTCGTGGGTTACAAATCCCTTGAGCACTTCCCCTCCTACCCTGATTGTGGGGGAATCCGGAAGCACGGTATTGGTCTGTTCCTCCAGGGCGGATAATTTATCATAAAGCTCATCATATTCCTTGTCGCTGACCACAGGGTCGTCCAAAACATAATATTTGTAGGCATATTCATTTAACCTGTCTACCAGTTTCCTCATTTCATCCAATGAAATCACCTCACAATCTCCAACTTGACGAAATCCGATGAAATTTTCTTGATACCTGCATTCGGAAAGGCTATGGTAAGAATTTTTTCAACAACAGATATCACTGTCCCTACACCAAATTCAGGATGTTTAATCTTGGTACCGGCTTTTATCCGATTTGGATCAAAATCCTGCTTCGGCTCTTTCTCTCTGTGCATCATGGCTCCGGTGAATAGTGGGGAAGTTTGCATTTTCTTCACTTCCTTTTTTCTGTTGTAGGGCCTATCTATATCAATGAGCTTTTCCGGAATTTCCCCCACAAACCTCGAAATATCATTTCTATTGGTCCTTCCGTATAATGTCCTCTGTATAGCATGGCTTATATAAAGTTTTTCCTTGGCCCTGGTAATTCCCACATAACATAATCTTCTTTCCTCCTCTTCATTGTTTTCCTGAATCGACATATATGAGGGAAATATACCTTCTTCCATTCCCGACATAAACACTATCGGAAATTCCAACCCCTTGGCGCTATGGAATGTCATCAAGGATACTGTATTTATGTTATCTTCATCCTCATCCATGGTGGTTTCAAGAGATGTCCTGGCCAAAAATCCCTCCAATGTTTTTTCTTCCGCATTTTCGTCAAAATCCTTCGTTAGGGATAAGAATTCCTTTAAATTCTCAATCCTGCTTTCCGCCTCTATTTTATCTTCTTCGAGTAATGTGTCTATATATCCGCTTTCTTCGTATATTTTCTCTACTATATCCGTAACTGTCATTTCATTTCGTCTTTCCCTCAAGAACATTACCAGATCCGTAAATTTGTTTGTCTGTATCTCCACCCTGGACTGGCCTTGTATTTTTTCCACATTCAGGAGGGCAGTAAAGAAACTTTCACCATTTGCATCTGCATATCTTTCGAATCTCTCCACACTTTTGGCACCTATCCCCCTCTTAGGGACATTTATAACCCGTTTAACGCTCACGTCATCTGCGGGATTTTCAATTGCCCGCAAATAGGCCAGGATATCTTTAATCTCCCTTCGATCATAAAAACGAATACCACTGTAAATCCTGTAAGGTATCCCATTTTTCATCAGCATTTCCTCTATTACACGTGACTGGGCGTTAGTACGATATAAAACCGCAAATTGTGAATAAGGTCTGTTTTCCTTGTAATTGAGTTTTTCTATAGTAGATGCTATAAAATCAGCTTCGTCATACTCATTGTTTCCCTGATAGTACTGTATTATTTCCCCATTTTGATTATCAGTCCAAAGTTTTTTAATCTTTCTATCTATATTGTTTGCTACCACCATGTTGGCAGCATCCAAAATGCTTCTAGTCGAGCGGTAGTTTTGCTCTAACTTGATAACTCGGGCATCCGGAAAGTCCCCCTCGAATCCCAAAATGTTTCTTATATCCGCACCCCTCCAGCCGTAAATAGATTGATCATCATCCCCTACAACACAAAGATTGCCATGTTCCCTCGCTAATAAGCTTACCAGGGTATATTGTGCCATGTTGGTATCTTGGAACTCATCCACCAGTATATACTCAAATTTGTTTTGATAATACCGTAAAACCATGGGATTGGTCTGGAAAAGCCGAACAGTTTTCATAATCAGATCGTCAAAATCCAAAGCATTGTTTCTCTTCAGCTTGTCCTGATACATCTTGTACAGTTTTGAAATTCTCTTATTTCTGAAATCGTCCCCAAATTCAGATTCATAATCGTCCGGGGCAATCAGCTGATCCTTTGCCCTGCCTATCGCCCCTAGGACTACCCTTGGTTGCAATGTTTCTTCATCCAAATTCAGTTCCCTTAAACATTCTTTCATTACAACCTGTTGATCCATAGTGTCATAAATAACAAAATTTTTTTCGAAACCGAGCTTGTCTATTTCCATACGCAAAATACGTACACAGGCGGAGTGAAAAGTACTTACCCATAAGCCCCTGTAGTAGTCGCCCAGTAAATTTTCTATCCTCTCTTTCATTTCTCTCGCAGCTTTGTTTGTAAACGTAATTGCCAGAATATTATAGGGTGATACCCCTTTTTCTTCTACCAGATAGGCAAATCTATGTGTGAGTACCCGGGTTTTTCCGGAACCGGCTCCGGCCAATACCAAAACGGGGCCTTTTGTAGTGAGTACGGCTTCTTTTTGCATAGGGTTCAAATTGTCGTATTTAAACTGTTCTTCATATACCATATTTTGTTTTAAACTGTTTTTATTATTCATAATTATTTCACCCTTCTATGTACATATGAACCTTTCCCAATTATTTCTTTTCCTACAATAGTATATCACATTTCTATGGTCCAACCCATATCGAAAATCAGGTTACTTTTTATATCCTAACCTAGCAAGCATACTCTGTGCATTGGCACTCTTTTTATGCTTTTTAAAATAATTAAAATAAGGTATAATATATATTGAACAGTGGTTGAACAGATGTTTTTGGGAAAAATGAAGTCATACTAAGAATAAAATGTGGCAAACAAAACGTCCCCGTGCCACATTCGGAGAAGGTGAAGATATGTTTAAAATAATGACTAAGGCGGATAAGGTATTGATTCTTTTTATTTTAATAAGCAGTATTACCGGTATTTTTGCAATACCCAGGTTACTGACAAACGCAAACTCGGCGAAACAGGTAGTCGTAAATGTCGCCGGGGAAGAGATTGCCCGCTTTGCATTGATAAATACTCCTGAATCGGAATTTAAGGAAGTCCCGTTTAGGGTTAATGAAAAGGAATATAAAGCTCGATTTGAAATGAAAAACGGAAAAGTGATGCTCCACAGGTTGCCTGAAGATATAGTGCCCTTGAGCATCCACAGGGATATGGGATGGATAAGTGAATCATATCAAATGATAGTTGCCCTTCCCGTAAAGATGCATGTTACTGTTGAAAGCGATACATCTCCCGAGGATGGGGCTCCTGATATTATAATATATTAAAATAAAACAGGACACAGGGGAACTGTCCCCTTGTGTCCCTATATTATGACCGTCCTGCTACACTCAACCTGTTAGTAGCCCTGCATAAAGCAGCTTTTGCCCTGGCTATGTCAACATGACTTTCCTTAGACTCAATCCGCTCCTCTGCCCTTTTTTTAGCAGCTTCCGCTCTTTGAACGTCTATTTCCTCCGGCCATTCGGCTGAATCCATAACAATCCTGGTAGATTCGGAGTCTACTTTAACAAAACCTTCAGAAGCAGCGGCTATTTTATATTGGCCGTTTTTCTTTATTTTAATTTTTCCAACGGCCAACTGGGTTACGATAGGAATGTGCTTAGCCAAAACTCCCATTTCACCTTCCATAGTCGTGACTACCAGTGATTCGGCCTCATCATCATAAAATGTTCTGTTCGGCGTAATAATTTGAAGACGAAATGTAGATGCCATATAATCACCTACTCTCCTGTAGCCTTTTCTGCTACCTCATCAGTTGTTTCCGTAACTGAACCTGCAGTTTTCGGTTTAGCTTTTTCGATCACTTCATCGATCGTTCCTGCAAATAAAAATGCAGCTTCCGGAAGATTATCGTGTTTACCTTCCAATATTTCTTTAAAACCTCTTATGGTTTCCTTCAGAGGTACATATTTGCCCGCTGAACCTGTAAATTGCTCCGCAACAAAGAAAGGTTGAGATAAGAAACGTTCTATCTTTCTTGCTCTGGCAACTATTACCTTGTCCTCTTCAGTTAACTCGTCCATACCGAGTATAGCAATAATATCCTGTAAATCTTTGTATCTTTGAAGTACTTGCTGCACCCCTCTGGCCACATCGTAATGCTCCTGCCCTACAATATCCGGATCCAGTGCCCTTGAGTTTGAATCCAACGGATCCACGGCAGGGTAAATTCCAAGTTCAACTATTCTACGTGATAAAACTACGTTTGCATCCAAGTGAGCGAAAGTAGTCGCAGGTGCGGGGTCTGTCAAGTCGTCTGCAGGCACATATATAGCCTGTATGGAAGTGATAGAACCTCTTTTTGTTGAAGTAATACGTTCCTGTAAGCCCCCCATCTCCGTGGCCAATGTCGGTTGATACCCAACAGCACTCGGCATACGTCCCAATAAAGCGGAAACCTCACTACCTGCCTGTGTAAATCTGAATATATTGTCAATAAACAGGAGCACGTCTTGCCCCTCTTCTTCTCTAAAATGTTCTGCTATGGTAAGTCCTGTCAATCCAACACGTAACCTCGCTCCCGGTGGTTCGTTCATCTGTCCGAAAATTAGGGATGTTTTATCTAAAACCCCCGAATCGATCATCTCGTGATAAAGGTCATTACCTTCCCTGGTTCTTTCCCCAACCCCGGAAAAAACCGAAAGACCACCGTGCTCCTTAGCTACGTTATTGATAAGTTCCATAATAATAACGGTTTTACCGACTCCGGCACCGCCAAACATTCCTATCTTTCCACCCTTTAGATAAGGGGCTATAAGGTCTATTGCTTTAACACCTGTTTCCAAAATTTCTGTAGGAATGGTTTGCTCTTCAAAACTTGGCGGATCTTTATGAATTGAAGAATAGAATTCGGATACAATAGGTCCCTTGTCGTCCACAGGTTCCCCTACTACATTCAAAATCCTGCCCAGGGTAGCCTTTCCCACCGGAACGGTTATCGGATTTTTAGTATTTATTGCTTTCATGCCACGAACCAAACCATCTGTCGGCCCCATGGAAATACAACGAACTATATCATCTCCGATATGCTGTGCAGTCTCAACTACAACTTTGCCGTCCTGAGCATCGATTTCAATAGCACTCAACAGTTCCGGTAAGTTAGCTCCGTCAAAACGTATATCTACAACCGGCCCAATTATTTGGACCAATCTGCCTATATTATTTTCGACCATAGAATTACCTCCCTCCCTCTCTATCTTAATGCATCGGTCCCACTAACAATTTCTGCAATTTCTTGGGTAATAGCAGCCTGTCTCGCACGATGATATTCTAACTGTAAATCACTTATTAACTCCCCTGCATTATCTGTAGCATTTTTCATGGCCACCCTTCTGGCACTCTGCTCACATGCGGCAGATTCCGCTAAAGCCCCAAAAATCATGCTTTCTATATATTTGGGTATCAGATAATTTAAAATCTCTTCTGCGGAAGGCTCATATAGCATAAACTTAGCAACCTCCGGTTTGTCTTTATCCTCTGCAGGTTTCTTTATCTCTTTCGGCTCCAACGGCAAAAGTCTGGTTGTAGTTGGTTTATAACTTATGGTAGTTAAAAATTTTGTATAAACCAAATACACTTCATCTACGAGACCTTGGCTATATAATTCCATACACAATTTCCCAATTTTTTTTGCATCATTATAGGTGGGGTTTTCGGTAATGTGCGTAAACTCGCCAACCATTTCATAATTCCTTTTTACAAAATAATCCCTGGCCTTTTGTCCAATGACTATCATAGATGTTTCATCCCGTTTGCTTATATTCAAATGACTCTGAACTTCTCTGATAACATTAACATTGTAGCTCCCGGCCAAACCCCTGTCGGCAGAGATTATAATATAACAAGTCTTTTTTACTTCCCTTATATCCATAAGACTATGTTTATATTTTTCTCCCTCTTCCTTGTATCTTTCATCTTCCCTGATATAAGTAATTATATCATCTATAACATCCTCTATGGTTTGGGAGTATGGCCTTGTTTTATTTAAGAGTTCCCTTGCTCTTCGCATTTTAGTAGAAGCAACCAGTTCCATAGCTCTTGTAATTTGTCTTATATTGCTGACGGCCCTTACGCGCCTTTTTATATCCCGCATTACTGCTCCGGCCAAATTTCTTCACCCCCCGAAATTAGCGTCTACTGCCGTATTTTTTCAAAAAATCTTTGTTTTACGTCTATTTTTCGCTTTCTAGAAATTGCTCTTTAAATTCTTCAATAGCTTGTTTTAGTCCAGGTTCTATTTCTTCATCGATTTTTCCGGTAGCAGCAATAGAATCTATTATTTCAGGATAACATTCATCCATAAACTTTGAAAGTCCGGCTTCAAATCTTGCTATCGATTTTATTTTTATATCGGCTAAATACCTGTTAATTACAGCATAAATTATAATTATTTGTTTCTCTACAGGTATCGGAACATGTTGTCCTTGCTTTAATATTTCTACAATTCTTTCACCATGTTCCAAACGTTCTTGGGTTTCTTTATCCAATTCTGAACCGAATTGGGCAAAAGCCTCCAGTTCCCTATATTGTGCAAGTTCAATTCTTATTTTGCCTGCTACTTGTTTCATCGCTTTAACCTGGGCGTCACCGCCTACCCTCGATACCGAAATACCCGGGTTTACAGCAGGCCTGATTCCTGCATAGAAGAGTTCGGACTCTAGGAAAATTTGTCCATCCGTAATAGAAATAACGTTTGTCGGAATATAGGTTGTAATGTCACCTGCTTGAGTCTCGATGATCGGCAGAGCCGTTAATGAACCTCCGCCTCTTTCCTTACTCAACTTTGCAGCTCTCTCCAACAATCTACTGTGCAAATAGAATACATCCCCGGGATAAGCCTCACGTCCAGGCGGCCTTCTGAGCAATAAAGACATAGCACGATAAGCGACCGCGTGTTTTGAAAGGTCATCATATATAATCAAGGCATGTTTTCCGTTTTCCATAAATTCTTCACCCATAGCACAACCGGCATATGGTGCTAAATATTGAAGTGACGCCGGATCACTAGCTGTAGCAGATACTATGATTGTATAATCCATAGCGCCATGTCTTTCCAGAATATCTTGTATTTTAACTACTATTGATTTTTTCTGTCCTATGGCGACGTATATACAAATTACATCTGTGTCTTTTTGATTAATTATTGTATCTATAGCAATTGTTGTTTTTCCCGTTTGCCTGTCACCGATAATAAGCTCCCTTTGCCCTCTGCCAATCGGAGTCATGGAATCTATAGCTTTTATTCCTGTTTGCAGCGGTTGATAAACCGGCTCTCTTTCAACAACTCCCGGTGCAATTTTTTCCACTTCACGGAATTTATTGCTATCGATGGCGCCCTTACCGTCTATGGGTTGTCCCAAAGGATTAACAACACGGCCTAATAAGGCTTCCCCTACAGGTACCTCCACAATCCTTTTAGTACGTCTAACCATATCCCCTTCACGAATGGATTCGTCAGATCCCAAAAGAACACAACCAATACCATCCCTTTCAAGATTCAGGGCTATTCCATATATTTCATTCGGAAACTCTAAAAGTTCCCCCGCCATACAATTTTCAAGTCCATGAATTCTGGCAATACCGTCCCCGACTCGTATAACGGTGCCAATCTCCTTAACTTCCAACGCATCTTCATATTTCCTGACTTGTTGTCTAATAATTGAGCTGATCTCCTCAACCCTTAGATCAGTTTCCGTTCTCAGATCCATTTATATCACCTCTGTTCCTATACTAATTTTTAACTTGCAATATCTGCTTTTGCATTTCTTCAAGCCGACTCTTTATTGTTCTGTCTATTACTTTATCTCCCACTTTTAGAAATGCTCCCCCAATAATTTCTTTATCCACCCTACTTCTTAATCGGACATCTTCCCCTAAAGAATTGGAAAGGGCTTCTTGTAATTCAGTTAATTTTTCACTGCTTAGAGGTACAGCGGTGATAACCACAGCTTGCACTGCTTGTTTTCCAACTCCTGTTAATTCTACATATTCCTCAATGATTGATTTAACATCATATTTTTTATCGTCAAGAACAGCTTCAGAAAGGGCTTTTGCATATTTTTTTGATACTAATTTTCCCATCTTATATCCCCTACCTCATCAATAAAATGCTGTATCATGTTTTGATGTGCAGCCTCATCTAAATCTTTTTCTATAACTCTTGATGCCACGGCAATCGCCAGTGAAGAAACCTCAGCCATCAGTTCTTCCATCATTTTTTGTCTATCTGCTTCAATTTGTTGTCTTGCTTTTTCCTTGATTTCTTCTGCATTTTCTTTCGCTTCAGTAATTATTCTGTTACTTTCAGCCTCAGCCGTTTCCGTAGCCTTCCCTATAATTGCAATTCTTTCAGTTCTAATATCCTTTAATTGTTTTTCATATTCGGCTTTTAATTCATTTGCTTCCCTTAACCTGGTTTCAGCCTCGTCGATAGACGACTCTATGCCTTCTGTTCTTTTTTTCATAAATTTTGTAACGGGTTTAAAAAGAATATAAGTTAAAGCCCCGAATAGTACTAGGGCATTAAGAATTTGAATAACAAAGGCAGCGTTAAATTCTACCAGTCCTTGTCGCATATTTCGGCCCTCCTCACATAATTATGTTTAGACCCAAGCATTTAATGAAGTCCAGACATGTTTGTTTCTATTTTATATTTGTTTTAAATACAATTTAAAATTGGAATACCCCGACGCTGCAATGGAATTATATGTGCTCCCAACTTACTGAATTGCTTTCAAATAACTAACATATGGGAGATAAAAACCCCTTCTCCCATATGTCTGATTGCTCTTATAACATCCCTACCAATGGATTTGCAAATATTAATGCCAGTGCAATAACGAAAGAATAAATACCCGTTGTCTCTGAAACCGCTTGCCCAACTAGCATTGTCCTTGTTAAATCCCCTGCTGCCTCAGGCTGTCTGGCTATTCCCTCTACAGCCTTAGCCGCTATCCAGCCCTCAGCCATAGCGTTGGCCATACCTGAAAACATTACAAGAGCTGCTCCAAATGCCGACACTGATGTTAATATCGCTTTTGCTGTTAATTCATCCATTATAATTCCTCCTTATACTTGTGAAATTTAACATATTATATTTAATATAAAATATAAAACCATCACATAAAACACCAAACTACCGGTTAAAACTTGTTGTTTTGATATTCCTCCGTTATACTTTATTTTTACAACGCGTTGGATATAAATATCATAGTAAGCATTGTAAATATAAAAGACTGCAGAAAACCTGAAAATAAATCAAAATATGCATGGGCGAAGACAGGAATAATGGCCTGGAATATTGGTATAGATATTCCTATTTTGGTACTTAAAGCCCCTAGTGCACCATATAAAAGAAAACCTATTATAACACCCCCTATGACATTTCCAAATAGACGAAATCCCAATGATATAGGTGATGCTAGATCCCCTATTACATTAACGGGAAACAATATAGGCATAGGTTCAAAATAACTCTTAAAATGTCCTATTACACCCTTCCTATGAATCCCGGCCGCCTGGATTACCAAAAATGTTACTACCCCAAAACCCAGGGTTGTATTTACATCTGAAGTGGGCGGTTTCAACCCAAACAATCCGATTATGTTTAAAAAGAAAATAAAAATTAACATGGTACCGATAAATGGCGCAAATCCTGCATTTTCCTCACCCATAGTATCTGCTGTAAGATTATTTATCGAATCTACTATTAATTCGATAAAATTCTGCACCCCTCTAGGGATTGTTTCAAATTTTTTTAAAGCAATCCTAGCCGCTATGGCTAGGGCTATTAACACCGCCATTGCAATCCACGTTACAAGTATTGTCTCGGAAATTTGGAAACCAGCTACATCTATTAACCTAGCACCAAAGCCCCCCTCCATTAACATTCCCCCTTTCTTCCACGGTTCCTGTAAAAATTTTATATTATTTATACAAAAAACTCTGTATTAATATTATTGGTTTAACTGATAATAAACCAATTACAGTACCTGCTGTATTAATGTGTTTAGAGGTTAAGGAAAGATATATAACTATTCCACTGATAAATAAACGTATCAGTGACCTATTGATGGTATGCTTGAAGACCCCGCCCCTGCTGTTGATTCCCTTTGATACTAGGTTCTCCATTGATATAGCCAACAACCTAAAATTGACAATTGCTGTTACGGAGCCGCAGATACTTCCTAAAACAAAAGGTTTCCAATTTTCGAGTAAAATTGCACCAACTATTATAACAATTAAGTTAAATACAATAATTCCCTTTGCTACCCTGACTTGGATCTCCCAGGTTGTTCCCACACCCTCACTTCCCTTTTTTGTTACCCTGGCTTTTTTCAACTGTTTTAAATAAATTTGTAAACGATGCTCCGATTCCTAGTACAAGAAATGTAAGTAAAAGAAACGGCGATGTATTTAACCACCCATCTAATTTTTTACCTATATATAGACCTAACAATATAGGTGTGACCATGTTTATGCCTACTTGAGTTATAAGAACAACATTTTCCATGCCCTTTTTGTCCTCGGGTTCTTTTTTAGGCATTTTATCACCCATCTCTATATCATTTTATTTATAACAATTTTTACTGAACTTGGCTGTGTCACAACAAAACTGTCGATGTTTCCTGAAAACCTTTAATCATCCCCGAAATGCCCTAGACAACTTAGTAAGGAATTTACAATTCTCTCAGATGCGGTTCCATCCCCATAGGGATTGATTGAGTTTGCCATTGTATTATATTCATTTGAATCATGTAAAAGTACACTGGCCTCTCTTTTTATATTTTCCTTTTCTGTACCTATTACTTTAACGGTACCTGCTTCAACAGCCTCCGGCCTCTCTGTTTCCTCGCGCATAACCAAAACAGGTTTTCCCAATGCCGGTGCTTCTTCCTGTATCCCACCCGAATCAGTTAATACCAAATAGGCTTTGTTCAGTAAATTTGCAAATTCTTCATATTCTAACGGCCCTATTAGATGAACGTTATCCTGTTCCCCCATAATATGCTTTGCCGGTTTGTATATAGAGGGATTTAAATGTACGGGAAATATTATCTCTATGTTGTCATTTTCTTCAGCGATTTCCCTTGCCGCCATAAATATGTTCTCCATAGGTCTGCCCCAATTTTCTCTACGATGGCAGGTCATTATTATCACTTTTTTATTTTTGTAATCCATTTTATTTAAAATATTGTTTTCAAATGTATAATTATCTTTAATAACCGAAAGCAATGCATCTATTACGGTGTTTCCTGTGATAAATATTTTTTCCGGTTCTATTCCTTCCTTGATCAGATTGTTATAATTGCCCCTGGTAGGTGCAAAATGGATACTTGCAAGATTAGTTGTAAGTATTCTATTCATCTCTTCCGGATAGGGGGAATACACATTCCCACTTCTTAATCCCGCTTCGACATGACCCACCTTTATTTTTTGGTAAAATGCCGCAAGCGCTCCTACAAAGGTAGTGGATGTATCTCCGTGAACTAAAACTATATCAGGTTTCTCCCTAGTTAAAATATCTTCCATTCCTTTTAACACTTTCACTGTAATATCTGTTATGCTTTGCCCGTGTTTCATTATATTTAGGTCATAATTCGGATTAATTTTAAATAGATCTATTACCGTGTCAAGCATTTCGCGATGTTGTGCAGTTATGCAAACCATAGATTGTATCTGTTCATATTCTTCCATTTTTTTTATTAAAGGAGCCATTTTTATTGCTTCCGGCCTTGTTCCAAACACGGTTAACACCTTTAATTTCCGTATTTGGCCTCCCACTTTTGTCATATGGTCCTCCCCTTTACCGCATAAGCCGCTACATCCGGGGTATAACTGTTTATTGCCCTAATTTTTTTATAACTCCATAACCCGAATTTTGATTATATGAACAAAAAAATATCTTATTTATTCTCTTATAACAACTTTATGCTGCGATATTAATTTTATATATATCATTATATATTGTATAATAGTTACTTCTACATATATTTTGTTTTTCCTTCTTTTTTCCGCTAAATTTAAAATATTTTAAACTACCATTAAAACAGACAACGGTAGTTTTTTATGCCGGTTTATAGTGGCCATAGGGCTATGCTTTGCATATATTATAACAAAACTCTGACGCATTTGCTATATTAAAAAACGATATGTTAAATCTTACATATTCATCAATAATTATATTTTTGCTCCCCTTTTTTCGGCAACCTTTTTTGTAATTCCTATTCTGTAGGCCCCGTACAATATCAAAATTGATATTACGCCAATTATCAGATATGCGGAGGATTTGGCAACATCAGAAATAATTATGGAGCTTCCTCCCAACACCGAGCTGATGATATATAGTATCAACACAGTTTGTTTTTGACTTAAACCATGTTCAAGAAGCCTATGATGAAGGTGTCCTTTATCCGCCTCCATTATGGGCCTTTTGTTTATCAATCTCCTGATTATAGCAAACGCGGTATCAAACACGGGGACACCCAGAGCCAACACCGGTATTGCAACCGCAATAGTTGTAGCACCTTTAATCAATCCTTCAACCGACATGGTAGCCAACAGATATCCTATAACCAGTGAACCCGCATCGCCCATAAAGATTTGGGCCGGATTAAAGTTGTAGGGTAAAAATCCCAAGGATGCCCCCGCCAGTATTGCAAGCAAAATAGAAACATTATATTGTCCGACATTGTAGGCAACTGCCGCCAGAGACAGCGAAGCTATTGTAGAAACCCCTGCCGCCAATCCGTCCAGTCCGTCTATCAGATTGACCGTATTTGTAATGCCGATAATCCAAAACACAGTTATCGGAATTCTGAGGGCCCTTAAAAGGACCAAGCCGCCTTCCGTATTCGCCAAAGGAAATTTAATAAAATTAATAATTACACCATTATATACGGCTATGGAAGCTGCCAATATCTGAGCCGCCAGCTTATACCCGGCGGGAATCTGTTTGATGTCGTCAACAATACCTACAACTAAAATCAGGGTTGCTCCCAATAAAATTCCTTTAAACCCCCTGCTAAGGTTCATATTCTTGCTAAATGCCGCAAATATAACGATGGTAACGATAAAAGAGACATAAATAGCAATACCGCCCAGACTCGGTATAGGCTTTTTATGTACCCTTCTGTTGTCCTCCGGTACATCTATTGCTCCCAGCCTACAAGCCAGCCGTCTGGCATAAGGGGTCAATATATATGATATTATCACCGCTATAACAAATACGGAACTCATATGCGAAATTATATTTTGATTCTCCATCAATTTACGCCCCCCAATATCTTAAGTAATAATACGATAACTGTTCGACAATTTTTTATATAACAGTTTATAATTTTGATGCTTGTCCCCCCATTGGCATAATGAAAACAATTCATCATTCGAGGGCTTCGTCCCTATTCTATATCATTCAGTTTGATTTATCAATAGGCAGTGCCCTGTAGGCAATGCTGAATTACTGTAGTAAAAATAAACAAACGACAAAAAGAATTATTATGGCTAAATCATAACTTTTTCTATTATAATCCCGGACTCCCTGAGCATTTGGATAGCGAGCTCGTCCGGATAGTCGCCCGCATATACCAATCTTTTTATTCCCGAATTAATGATCATCTTGGCGCAAACCGAACAAGGCTGTGCAGTTACATAGATGGTAGCCCCTTCTATTTTGACACCGTGTAGCGAGGCCTGGATGATGGCATTTTGCTCCGCATGAAGCCCACGGCAGAGCTCATGTTTTTCCCCCGACGGTATATTCAGTTGTTGTCTGAGGCACCCTACCTCTTCGCAATGTTTCAGACCTGTAGGTGCACCATTGTACCCGGTTGATAAGATTTGCTTATCTTTAACGATAACCGCCCCAACCTGTCTGCGTATACAAGTCGAACGTGTTTTAACAACCTCTGCTATTTGCATAAAATATTCATCCCAAGATGGACGCATAGCATAACCTCTCTCTATATAATTTGCATGTGCCACCTACTTCACAATAAATGAAAATGTTGTCCCCGGTAGGAGCAGACGACTCTGTCTGCCCAGGGTGGACAGGGTCGTCCACCCCTACAATTTCCGTAGCAATAACATAGAGCTGATATATCATTGTGAATATCTCTTCTCAATTTCAACAATTTTGTCGATTCTTTTTTGATGTCTGTCGCCCTTAAATTCCGTTTCCAACCATGTGTCGACAATTTCCAAAGCGAGCCCGGGCCCAATCACCCTTGCTCCCAACGCTACGATGTTGGTGTTATTATGCCATCTGGAGGCCTTGGCCGAAAAGCAATCGCCTACCAAACCGCAATACACTCCCGGTATTTTATTGGCGGCAATAGATATGCCTATCCCTGTTCCGCAAACCAGTATGCCTCTTTCAAAATCCCCGGCCGCCACCGCCTCCCCCACCGACCTGGCAAAGTCGGGGTAATCTGTAGATTCGGTTGAATCTGTTCCGAAGTCTTTTATGTCAAAACCTTTTCTTTGTAAATGTTTTTTAATAAGTTCCTTTAATTCATATCCGGCATGGTCGCTCCCGATAGCAATCCTCACGTCAATTCCTCCAGTATTGTAAGATTAGGGTTGAACTTATAATATTCTACATTGTTTGCAAAAACCCTTTAAATATTTCCAAATTCCACGAATAAATCCCCGAAAAAATTATGTTACTATTCACACCTTATCCTAATAAGCAATCCTTGTGTAAATTATATTGATGAAATTTTATCAATCAGCATTTGTAAATACTTTTCCAATTCCTCCGCACTTTCACGATAAACGTCCACCGATTGGCCGTAGGGGTCCTTTATGTCTTGGTTAATCCAGTCAAAATCACTATCTGATATGTATAATTCCTTGTTATCATGGCTTAAAACATATTCCTTCAAGGTGTACACTTTCTCCCGGGCTCCGGGGCACATTTCCAATACGGCTCTTTTATGGTTCGATGTCATAGTTAAAACCAGATCCGCTTTTTCAAGCAGTTTCGGTGTTAAAAGTTTGGAGCTGTGTTCCATAATATCTATACCTCTTTCCTTCAACGCCTCCACTGCACCGTATGATGCTTTGTCCCCTTCCCATGCATATATTCCTGCAGACATTACTTTGATATTTTGGGGTCCGTCTTTTCTGTTCGCCAATATATGCTTGAAAATGGCCTCTGCCATTGTACTCCTGCATGTGTTGCCTGTACATACAAATAAAATAGTCTGCATAAAATTACCTCCCTTTAAACAATTGTTGAGGCAGCTTTTTTCAGCCTGTCCATTATGGCCTGTCCAATTTCCGTATCATTTATGGATTCACACAGAATGATCTCTACGTCTGTTTTGTCGAATTCTCTCAATATTTTGAATAGGTTAGCCGCAATTGTTTCCGGATGTTTTCTACTGCCTAAAGACTTAATTATAATTTCTTCTGTGTCTTTTTCATAACTGCCCCTAGTTTCGTCCGTGCAAATTATACCCACTTTTTTGTTTTCTTTTCCATACCTGTTTTTGAGTTCGTTTATTTTGGCGACCATACTATCTAATCCCCCCTGTATGATCATCATTTTAGCTTTGGGTGAATAATGAATATGTTTTGTGTTCATGGTATCGGGTTTTCCCTTTGTTTTATCAAGACTTTCTGCAAGCGAGTTCACAAGCACCCTACCCAACACTTTTTCCAACGTTTCCCGTGAAACCACACCCGGACGCAATATGACAGGCACTTCACCCGTCATATCCAAAACCGTGGATTCCACGCCGACATCGCAATCCCCGCCCGCAATTATAACGTCCGCCTTACCCATTAAATCCTCTATAACATGTTCTGCCTTGGTGGGGCTTAATTTGCCGGAAATATTTGCACTGGGTGCCGCTATCGGTGCACCCGATTTTTCTATAAGCTTAATAGCTATGGGATGATCCGGCATCCTGATCGCTACTGTAGAAAGTCCGCCGCTCGTTTCACGTGGAACAATATTACTTTTTTTAAAGATTAGGGTTAAGGGTCCGGGCCAAAATTTTTCCATTACCTTGTACGCGTTTTCCGGTATTTCTTTTACCAGTGGCAAAATATCTGCTGTTTTGGAGACATGTATTATCAACGGATTATCGGGGGGTCTGCCTTTGGCCTCAAATATCCTTTTTACAGCCCCGGAATTCAATGCATCAGCTCCCAAACCGTATACCGTTTCCGTAGGGAAAGCAACAATACCGCCTTCCCTCAAAATTTCAGCACATTTTTCTATCAGTTTGCCGTCTATATTTTCAGCATCTATTTTTATGATAATTGTATCCTTCATCTGTTAACACCTTTCAATCCCTCATTCAACACTTCCCCGGCAATAGGCGCCGCCGCTTCTCCCCCGGTTCTGCCTTCCGATTCCAATATAACCGCGACCGCTATTTGCGGATCCTCCGCAGGAGCAAAGCCTATGAACCAAGAGTGCACCTTCCCCGTTTCGTTTTGGGCCGTGCCTGTTTTTCCTGCCACGTCTACACCATGAATACGTGCATTCACCCCGGTCCCTTCCCTCACCGCCGCAACCATCATGTCTGTTATCTCATCGGCAATAGCATCCGAAATTATTTGGGTGCTTTCACTCTCGGCCAGGGTCACAATCATCCCGTCCTCATTTTTTATCTTTCCCACTATATATGGCGCCGCCATAGCCCCCTTATTGGCAAAAGTAGAAACCATGGCAGCCATATGTATAGGCGTTACCAATAGTTCCCCTTGGCCTATAGCGACTGCAGCCAAATCAGTAGGTTTCATATTATCGCCGTATGGATAACGGCTTTCCGCAATAGGCATATCCCCGCCTAATTTTTTGCCCATCAAAAATCTTTTGGACATCTGTGTGACATTTCTACCCCCAAGCTCTACCCCCATTCTCACAAAGTTGGTATTACAGGATACTATTATAGATCGTTTCAAATCCAGAAAGCCATGTCCCCACCTGTTAGCATCCGCTAGGGTGTATCCGTCTATGGTAATTGTACCCGTACAATTATAATTGGCATCTATTTCAGGATTTTCTAATACAGATGCGGCTATAACGAGTTTATATATCGATCCTGGGGGATACAGGCCTGTGAGACTCCTGTTGAGTAAAGGACTATTTTCGTCCTCCACGAGCCTGTCCCAGTCCTCCGCCAAACTGTTTGGATTATAATCCGGTTTGCTCACCGCTGCAAGCACTTCTCCGGTCTTGGGATTCATAGCTACGATAGAGCCAATCTTTCCCTTCAACAATTGTTCTGCCTTTCTTTGTAGATTATGATCCAGCGTGAGTGTTAAACTATGACCTTTGATAGGTTGTCCCGTGACGGTCTCCCTGATTTTTGCAACTGTATTATCACCTGTTAGAGCCAGAAGGTCACTGTTATAATAAAATTCTATCCCCGTCTTGCCATATTGTCTGGAACTGTATCCTATGGTATGACTATACAACTCGTCATAGTTATACAGCCTTTTCATTGTGCCGTCCCCTGACACCTTTGTCTCCGCCAGCACAATGCCGTTGCGATCATAGATAGTTCCCCTTACAGTTTTGTCCTCCACAGCCCATTGTCTCTTGTTATAAGGATTTTGTGCTGTAACCTCTGCCCTGAATATTTGGATATATGTTAAATATATAATTATACTAAGGAATAAAACGCTCATAAGTATTATTATATGAACTATTTTCCTATTACTTTCCAACCGAAAGAACCTCCTTATACATACATTAAAAACCCCGAGGGTAAACACACGGGTTTGTACCTACGTGCACTTGCTTCGTTTCCGACCTCTAACTTCTAACCTCCGGCCTCTAAACCCGAAATAGCCTGTAATATGCCAAAGGCTATAAAGGCAGAAATAAGGGAACTGCCTCCATAGCTGATAAAGGGCAGGGTAATCCCTGTAAGCGGTATCAATTTAATAACGCCACCGATTATGATAAAGGTTTGGTAACCATATATCAGGATTATCCCCAACGCAACTACCTTTTTGAAGGTCTCTTTGATAGTTAATGCTATTTTAAAACCCCTGTAGACTAATATAAAATATAATAACACTACAGCCATTCCGCCGAACAGTCCCATCTCCTCGCAGATTGCGGAGAAAATAAAATCCGTATGGACTACCGGAATGAAATCAGGACTTCCAAGCCCAAGCCCCGTCCCGAAAAAACCGCCTGCCACAATAGCAAACAAGGACTGGGTGATCTGGTATCCCTTCCCGGAAATCTGATCCCACGGATTAACCCATGTAACCAATCTGACCCTCACGTGAGCGAGCATAAAATAACTTAAAACAAGAATTATTCCTAGAGCCCCTATATTATAAAGCAGCAGCTTATAATCTTCCTCGTAAATGTAAAATATGCTTATAAATATGACGTAAAATAATACAGTCATCCCCAATTCCCTCTGCATCAACAGTAAAAAGAGATGTAAATAAACAATCGCCAAAAATACATATTTGTTTTTTATCAGCTGTTTATTTATAATCAATTCCCTATAATTCGGGGTTTTCAGCCTTCTAGAAAGTTCCCTCCAAAAATCCTTCAGGTAAAAACCGGATGTAGAATGATTACTGTTTAAAGAAACAGTATTGTCTGCGGAATTTTTGGGTGGCACAGCTTCGTTTTCAGTAGAAATTTCAGCTTCTTCGAAATTGGATCCTGATTTATCTGACTGCTCATGGTCCGGGTAATTGTGGTTTTGTAAGCGAGAATCGGAAACCTCATTATTATACGGTAATACAGCTTCGCGTTCCGGGAAAGTTAGGGCTTCTTCGGAACTTAGTCTTAATTTATAATATGCCGCAATAAAAAAGACAAAAAATATTTTAGTAGCTTCCGCCGGTTGGAAAGAAAAATTGCCTATATAAACCCAGTTAATTGAACCTCCAACATTGGTACCTAAGGTAAATGTAATCAAAAATAACAGCATGCTTCCGAAGATATAACCGTATATATATTTGTCCCAACCTTTTATAACACGAAATAATATGTAGGATATAAAATAGAGAACGATCCCCAATCCATACCATTTTATTTGAGCAAGCCCATAGTTTGGATTCAGGCGGTAGAGCATTATAATGCCTAAACTGACCAACATTGATATAATTAAAAATATATACTGATCCCCCATCCGTTTTTTTACGATGATTATATAAGAAGTTATCATCAGAACAATCACTCCGCCACCGGCTATCAATATTGACGGATCCGGTGGTTGAACATGTAGGGATAGGAGTATAAAAAACAAAACATTCACAATTATTAAAATATTAATAGGCCTTCGTATGCCCAATAAGCCACGGGGTCTCATTCTTCCACCGCCTCTTTCACAAACAGAAATTCGATTTGGCCCAAACCGATACGGTCCCCATTTTTAAGTTTGGCAACGTCTTCTATTCTTGTACTGTTTAAATATGTACCGTTTACACTGCCTTGATCCTCCAGAAAGTACTCCCCCTCATCCATAATTATTTTTAAATGCTTAGATGAAATATATTTATCCAATATTTGAATTATGTTATCTCTCGATCTTCCTATGGTCGTTTCATTCTCCAAATCATAAAATTCCTGGATATCAAAATCAAGGCGTTCTTTTCTGTTAATAAGTTTCAAATAAGGATTATTGCTCCCTTTTTGATTTATTTTGTTGATATGCTGTATATCCAAGTATATGAGCCTGATAATCCCATAAAGAAAGTAGTAGATCAAAATGATAAATATATATCTTATAATCCATGAGAGGATTCTGAACATGAATATTCACCTTCAATTTTTTAATGAGATCCCTCGTGGCACCATTTATACTGTCCGTCTCGGGATGACATCCGCTAGTTCCCCCGTAAGCGCCATTTATACTGTTCATCTCGGAATAACACTCTATTTTTAACATTGCTAGTGTGTCAGAGGGACGGGGGTTTTGACACATTTGCCTACTACCCGGGTACAGTAACGAGATTAAAATGTGTCAGAACCCCCGTCCCCCTGACACACCGGTTAGGCGAGCAGGGCCCGCCCTTACACATATTGTACACCAAAAATGAGAAATCTAAAACAAAAAATGAGGACTTCGTCCTCATCCTTGTTTTAGCTGCTCACAGCTGCCATTTTTTTGGCCTGATCCGTGGTAATTAAGGCCTCTATCATCTCTTGCAAATCCCCATCCATAAAACTGTCCAGTTTGTATAAGGTCAGATTGATACGATGGTCTGTGATGCGGCCCTGCGGAAAGTTATAAGTCCTGATTCTCTCACTTCTGTCTCCCGTTCCTACTTGGTTTCTTCTATCTTCCGCAATTTCCTTCTGCTGTTCTTGGATCAAGTTATCCAAAAGCCTTGCTCTCAAAATTTTGAGCGCTTTGTCTTTGTTCTTGAGCTGGGATTTTTCATCTTGACAAGATACAACCATTCCAGTGGGTATATGGGTAATACGAACAGCAGAGTCCGTTGTATTGACGGACTGGCCGCCGTTTCCGGAAGAACGGAACACATCGATACGGATTTCATTCATATCCAGTTCAAAATCCACATCCTCCACCTCGGGCAACACGGCCACTGTTATTGTAGAAGTATGAATTCTGCCACCCGATTCCGTGGTCGGAATTCTCTGTACACGATGGACACCGCTTTCATATTTTAACATGGAATAGGCACCCTTGCCTTTAATCATGAATATGACTTCTTTAAAACCGCCGAGCCCCGTATCGTTGGCGCTCAACATCTCTGTTCTCCAACCAACGTTTTCCGCATATCTCGTATACATTCTGAACAGATCCGCCGCAAAGAGACCGGCTTCGTCTCCTCCGGCACCCGCACGGATTTCAATGATAACGTTTTTATCGTCGTTAGGGTCTTTGGGCAACAGTAAAATTTTTAAATCCTCTTCTATAGAATTTACCTGTTCCTCCAACTCACCGATTTCCATCTTAGCCAATTCTTTTAATTCCTCATCCGAATCCTTGTCCCTGAGGATTTCATTTGCCCCGTCCAACTCCTCTTGTGCCGACCTATATTGCCGATATTTCATTACTACTTCTTCTAAATCGGAATGTTCTTTGACCAATTTTCTCCACTGATTCTGTTCGTTAATTATTTCCGGATCGCCTATTTTTCGGCTTAGGTCTTCATATTTTTCTTCTAAAAAAGCTAGTTTTTCCAACATCTTTATTCACCTCCAATTAAACAATGGTTCAACAACAGTTCAAACCGCTATGTTGCCCCAATGGCCACTCGATCCAGACCTGCTAAGTCTTTAAGTATATCAATATTTTTAAACCCGTTTATATTCAAAATTTTACTTACATCCTTTCCCTGACTATAACCAATTTCAAACAATAACCAACCGCCCTTTTTGAGATAATGTTTGGCCTCAGGTGTAATTTTTTTGTAGTAATCCAATCCATCTTCCCCGCCATCCAACGCTAAGCATGGTTCATAATCCTTTACGTTGCTGCCTAAGGTCTTTATTTCAGATTTCGGAATGTACGGCGGATTAGATACTATAAAATCATAAGTCCCATATTCATCCTGTTTGTTTATCGGTTCAAACAGATTCCCTGAATAAAACATAATTTTATGTTTCACCTTGTGAAAATCAGCATTTTTAACAGCCACTTTTAATGCGTTTGGGCAAATATCTATGGCCGTTATTATGCAATTATCGATATACTTTGCCAGGCTCACCGCTATGGCTCCGCTTCCCGTTCCTATATCCATTATTCTGACCGTGTGGGGGTAATAATTACTTTTGTAGATATCTATTATTTTTTCTACTAATATCTCCGTATCCGCCCTGGGTATCAGTACTCCTTTTTCTACCCAAAAATCCAAACCCATAAACTCCTGTCTATTTACAATATACTGTATAGGCATATGTTTTGCCCTTTTTTCTATTCCGATCCAAAATTCTTTTTGTATTTCTTTAGAAACTTCCTTTTCCCGATACATGTAAAGATAAATTCGCTCTACGCCTAACAAATTATATAACAAAACTTCCGCATCCAGCCCAGGTGTAGGTATATTTGCTTCTTTTAGCCTTTCCATGCCCTCCCTCAACAGATGGCCGATTGTCACGGTCGTTACCATAAGGCTTCGTCCTCGTTTTCCACTAAAACGTTTTTAAGGGCTTCCAAAGCCACCTCTATCTGGCTCTCGTCCGGCTCCCGGGTTGTCAATTTTTGCATCATCATACCCGGATAGCTGACTATGCTCATAACCGCAGATTGGCTCTTGCCGGCAATCTTTATAATTTCATAAGATATACCCGCGACTACAGGAAGTAACGCCAATCTGATCAACATTCTACTGATAGGGCCTTTCCAAGCAACCATTGAAAACAATACCATACTTATCATCATAACTATAAAAAGAAAACTTGTACCACATCTTGGATGGAGTGTCGAATATTTTTTTACATTCTCTATACTTAAATCTTCTCCGTTTTCGTAACAATAAATACTTTTGTGTTCGGCTCCATGATATTGAAAAACTCTGTGTATATCTTCCATTTTAGAAATTGCAAAAATATATGCTATGAATAAAGCTAAACGTAAAACACCTTCTGTCAAGTTTAACACTATTGTATTTGAAATAAACTTTTTGAGTGTGCCCGCCAGTAATGTGGGTCCCAAAATAAAAACACCGACAGCCACTAAAAGCGCAATAAATACCGAAAAATATGTTACTATATCCGCCAACCTATCCCCAAATATTTTTTGTAAAAATGCTTCGAATCTGCCGAGCTCCTCATCGGCGTCCTCTTCCGGCATTGCAATACTGACGGCATAATTCAGAGACTTGATCCCGAGTACCATGGAATCAATGAGGGCCAGCCCACCTCTCAAAAAGGGGATTTTGTTTAATCTATATTTTGTAATTATTCCTTCCACGGGCTCCTTTTTTACCACTATTTCGTTTTCCGGCGTCCTGACGGCTATCGCTATATCCTTGGGTCCCCTCATCATTACGCCCTCAATTACCGCTTGCCCGCCTATGCTCGTTGGTTTTATCACTTTATGACCTAATTTGCTCATTGTTTTTTTCCTTTCGGGTTATGTCCGAATGAATTCGGACCTACCAACTAATCGATCCTAATACAATTATACCTTATTTTATCAGTTTTAACATGATAATTACCGATTTTATTGTTTACCTTGCACTTTTAAATAGTATAATACTAATAAAGGTAAGCGGATTCGCATAAATGCGATTGCCACCAAAATGGTTTATTTCATTGTAACCATCCTGTAGGCTGATACAGGGTGGTTATTTTTTTGTTATTTAACCACTACATTGTAAATTCTGCCGGGAACATAGATCTCCTTTATGATTTGTTTTCCTTCTATAAATCCAACGAGCCTCTCGTCACCGCTGAATTGTTCCTTGACTTGCTCGGCAGTAGCATCCGCGGAAATCATCATTTGGCCCTTTACCCTTCCGTTTATCTGAACCGCAATTTCAACAACATCGTCTATAGTTTTTGCTTCATCCCATTCTGGCCATACAGCTTCATAAAGCATGCCTTCAAAACCCAACATTTGCCACAATTCCTCTGTGATGTGGGGTGAAACGGGATTTAATAACGTCAGTAATATCCTCATATCTGCTTTTGTTACACTTCCATAATCATAAATATCGTTAACGAGGGTCATCATGCTTGCAATAGCCGTATTGAATTTCATATGATCATAGTCTTCACTGACCTTTTTAATTGTTTTATGAATATTGCCCTCGAGCTTACTCGTTATTTTATCGCTATCCACCAACATTTCTTGCAGTCTCCAAACTCTTTCTAAAAATCTCCTGCAACCCCTCACTCCGTCTTGTGACCATGGCACGCTTTTTTCAAAATCCCCGATGAACATTTCATACATTCTCAACGTATCCGCACCGAATTCATCAATTACTTCGTCGGGATTGATGACGTTACCCCTGGATTTTGACATTTTATCATTATTTTCGCCTAAAATCATACCGTGGGAAGTGCGTTTTGCATAGGGTTCCGAGGTAGGAACAATTCCGCAATCGTATAAAAATTTATGCCAAAACCTTGAATATAACAAGTGCAGTGTAGTATGTTCCATACCGCCATTGTACCAATTAACAGGTAACCAATAATCAAGATTTTCCTTACTTGCCAATTCCTCATCATTGTATGGGTCGGTGTATCTTAAGAAATACCAAGACGACCCCGCCCAGTTTGGCATGGTGTCCGTTTCTCTTTCGGCATATCCGCCGCATTTTGGACAAGTGGTTTCCACCCATTCTCTGACATTGGCTAGAGGCGATTCTCCGCTGTCCGTAGGCTCATAGCTTTCCACTTCCGGTAGCCTTACAGGTAACTCGTCCTCCGGTACGGGCACCCAACCGCAATCTTTACAATAAACCAACGGAATCGGTTCACCCCAATATCTCTGGCGTGAAAATACCCAGTCCCTCAATTTATAATTTACTTTAGGTGTTCCAAGTCCTTTTTTTTCCAGCCACTTACTTATTTTTGCTATGGCGTCTTTTACCTCCAAACCGTTTATAAAGCCGGAGTTGACTATTATGCCTTCCTCCGTGTCCGTGTAGGCGGCTTCCTCTATATTGCCCCCGGCAACCACCTCTATAATGGGAAGGCCGAATTTTTTCGCAAATTCCCAGTCCCTGGTATCATGTCCCGGCACGGCCATTATAGCCCCGGTTCCATAGGACATTAACACATAATCGGAAATAAAAATAGGTATACTTTGCCCATTTACAGGATTTGTGGCTTCCACTCCCTCAATTTTAACACCGGTCTTGTCTTTTGCGAGTTCAGTTCTTTCAAATTCCGATTTCTTGCTCGCTTCTTCTTTATAATTAATGAGCTCGTCCATGTTTTCAATATAATCTGCCAGTTCCTCGATATATGGATGTTCAGGCGAAATTACCATATACGTAGCGCCAAACAATGTGTCCGGTCTGGTCGTGTATATGGTTATTTTTTTACCGCCGGTAATTTCAAAATCTACTTCCATACCCTCTGATCTACCTATCCAGTTTGTCTGTTGAATTTTTACCCTATCTATATAATCCACTAAATCCAGATCATTTAAAAGTCTTTCCGCATATTCCGTAATTTTAAGCATCCATTGGCTTTTTTGTCTTCTGACGACCTCAGCCCCGCACCGCTCGCAACCGCCGTTTACAACCTCTTCATTTGCAAGCCCGATTTTGCAACTGGGACACCAATTGATCGCCATCTCTGTTTTATAGGCCAATCCCTTTTCGTAAAGCTTTAGAAAGATCCACTGTGTCCATTTATAATATTTGGGGTCTGTGGTGTTTATCTCCCTAGACCAATCGAATGACAAACCGAGCATCTGTAATTGTTTTTTAAATCTCACCACATTATTTTTCGTGACTGTTGCAGGATGAATTTTATTTTGAACGGCATAATTTTCCGTCGGCAATCCAAAGGCATCCCAGCCTATGGGGTACAACACGTTATAACCCTGCAATCTTCGTTTCCTTGCGATAATATCCAGCGCCGTATATGGACGCGGATGACCTACGTGCAATCCTTCTCCCGACGGATATGGGAATTCTATTAGAGCATAATATTTTTCTTTATCTTTATCATTTGAAGCATGGAAGGCTCCCTTTTCCTCCCAAATTTGTTGCCATTTGCTCTCTACGTTTTTAGGGCTATATTGTTTCAATTTGTTCAGCTCCTTTGTTTTGGTTCTGCTTTATCCAAAAAGTAAGACCTTTCAACTCCAATATAGAGGCGAAAGGCCGCGATACCACTCTACTTAATTATTTTAAGATATAAGAAATAATCATCTCGATAGCCGTAACGAGGCCAACGATTAGGGCTACTGCTGTTTCACCCCAATGACTCAGGGACGAGTTCGGCTACTGTCCATGTTATTTTTCACCGGCCAATAACTCTCTGAAAACGGTTGATAACCTACTATTTCCCATCATAGTAAACTATTTTAGTGTTAGATTGTACTGTATCACACCAAATTATTCAACAAAAATTACCGGAAAGACACCAACGACGCAATTCAGGATTTTTTCAATGGTCCTGAATCGCCCCTGATGCTCCTTTATATTATCAAAATTACATATTAAATTTCTTCTTAAATCTCTCAACGCGTCCGCCTTTTTCAACACTTTTTTGTTTACCTGTAAAAAACGGATGGCATTGTGAACATATTTCTACCCTGATCTCTTTTTTGGTTGAACCTGTTTTAAAGGTGTTGCCACAAGCGCAGGTTACGTTTACTTCTTGGTATTCCGGATGTATGTCCTTTTTCATCACTTTCACCTCTCTCTGCACGTAAAGATATAACCTTTTGGACCTTAACCATTATATTATAGCACAGCCGTTTTCTTATGGCAAGATGTTATTTAAAGCCGTTTCCTGAGCATCTCTATAAATTCATTATTGTCCCTGGTTTCAACCAAGGAATTGATGATATGTTCCGTAATATCCTGTACAGGACTATTGCTCATAGCCCTTCTGATACTCCAAATGGTTTCAAGCTCCAATTGGTTTAACAGTAAATCTTCCCTCCTGGTACCGGATTTGTTGATATCTACCGCCGGGAAAATTCTTCTTTCGGATAATTTGCGATCTAAATGAATCTCCATATTACCTGTTCCCTTGAATTCCTCAAATATAACATCGTCCATTCTACTTCCTGTTTCGATCAATGCAGTTGCAATAACTGTAAGACTGCCGCCTTCCTCAAGATTTCTGGCAGCACCGAAAAAACGTTTCGGCTTATGCAAAGCACCGGGATCTAAACCTCCTGAGAGCGTCCTGCCGGTAGGCGGAATGGTCAAGTTATATGCCCTGGCTAATCTTGTGATACTATCCAATAAAACGACTACGTCCTTACCATGTTCCACCAACCCCTGGGCACGGCACAACACCATTTCAGCCACCTTAATATGATGTGTCGGCAATTCATCAAAAGTTGAATATGCTATCTCTGCGTCTATGGAACGCTGCATGTCCGTCACTTCTTCGGGACGTTCATCTATGAGAAGCACAATAATTTCAATATCAGGATGGTTTTTAGATATACTGTTGGCAATGGCTTTTAGTAGTGTGGTTTTCCCTGCCTTGGGAGGCGCAACAATTAAGCCTCTTTGCCCTTTACCAATAGGTGCAATAAGATCTATTAACCTTGTAGATAAACCTTGGGAATTAATTTCTAAATTGATTCTTTCATTTGGGAAAATAGGAGTAAGGTCTTCGAAATTTGGCCTTCTTGTAGCAGAATCCGGGCTGAGCCCATTGATATTTTTTACATAGAGAAGAGCTTTGAATTTTTCACCACTCTTGGGTGGCCTTGTGATGCCGGTAATTTTGTCACCGGTCCGCATATTGAATCTTCTGATTTGGGAAGGCGATATATAAATATCGTTATCGCTGGAAAGGAAATTTTCCCTTCGTAAAAATCCGTAACCATCGGTATGGATTTCCAATATTCCTGCCGCTATATTGATCTTCTCCCCGGGTGGGATTTCATCAGTCAGATGATCAGGCAGGCCCTTCAGTCGCCTTTCCTGCGATTTCAGATCCGTTTCTTTATCACCATATTCATTTATATCTTCTATATTATCACCGTCTTCATAAATTGGTATTTTGCTGTCCGCCGCTGTTTCTCTTATCAGTTCGATCAATTCGTTCTTTCTATACCTCGATAAATTTTTAATATTTAAATTTTTTGCTATCTCCCTTAATCGCGGCAATTTCATTTGTTCCAAATCTGGACTGCCCAAATAATTTACACCTCCGAATTTATTTTGCGTTACCTGAAAATGTCGTTCTGAATACATAGAGAATTTTTTCTTTAATGGGAAAACAGATGTAAAAATATGAACTTCTAATAGTATCCGTTAATATAATTCATTATTCTTTCGTTATCCATGTCCTCAAAATTATTATGTTTATATCCTTCCGCAGTTAAAATACCATCCTCCATAAACAATAATCTGTGAGAAACCCGTTTTGCAAAAGCCATATCATGGGTTATCACTAAAATTGCCATATCATCCTTTGCCAGGCCTTCTATAATATTAGCAATGCCCCCTCTCATCTCCGGATCCAGAGCAGACGTAGGCTCGTCAAAACACATCAATATGGGATCTAGGGCACATGCTCTTGCAATGGCAACCCTCTGTTGCTGACCGCCTGACAATTGAAAAGGATAGGCAAATACTTTTTCACTCAAACCCAACCCCTCCAAGAGGCTCTTTGCTTTTTCCTCTGCCTCTTCTTTATCCATTTTTGCAACATAGATAGGGGCTTCGATAATATTTTCCATGACCGACATATGTGGGAACAGATTAAAATTCTGAAATACATACCCTACCTTTTTCCTTACCGTCCTCAATTCCTTTTTACTGCAACGCTGTGCATTGTCTTTTTTATCACCACATACAAGATATCCGTCTATTTTTATCGAGCCTTTGTCACTTTTTTCAAGTCCGTTTATGCATCTCAATAATGTGGTCTTACCGGCACCGGAAGGGCCTATTACCGTAACTATTTCTCCCCTGTTTATTTGAAATGATACATCATTTAGTACAAGATTATTACCAAAACTTTTATATAATCCTTCGATTTCTAAGGCCATGTTTTGCCCCCCCTTTGTCTAGCTGCTAATCGTCCGCAGACAAACATTACAAATTTCTTCACTCTCCTTAGTCGTGGAAATTTGATGTTTGGTTGCGTTTGACCTACCATCAATTTGTTACTCCCTTTGGTCGCACAAATTGGGTTAGGTCATTCCCCGCAGTCTCGCAACACAAATTTATTCGCTCCCTTTGGTCGCATAAATTTGGTGCTCGTTGCCTTTTTGCCCAACGAGTCTCACGAGTTGTTGGCAAAACGGACAGCGTAACGAGCAAAGCGAGTGGAGAAATGAGCAAAGCGAATGTTGCGTTTGACCTACCATCAATTTGTTACTCCCTTTGGTCGCACAAATTGGGTTAGGTCATAAACTATTGTTAATCATTGGTAATATGAGTGTCTCTTCTCCAATCTCTTGAATACTTCCGTAAACACCCCTATGATTATAAGATAATATACTCCTACCACCATTAAAGGGGTGAGGGATGCATCCCTGTTGGATGCAATCTCCCCCGCCCTCAAAAGTTCACCTAATCCTATTATATATACTAAGGATGTATCCTTAACCAAGGTGATTACTTCATTTCCTACAGGCGGCAAAACCCTTTTGATCACCTGCGGAAGTATTATCCTTCTGAAGGTTCTTATCTTGCTCAGACCTAATACAGCCGCCCCTTCGTACTGCCCAATATCTATAGATTCTATACCGCCTCTGAAAATCTCCGCAAAATAGGCTGCATAGTTTAACACGAACGTCAGGAGTGCCGAAGTGTTCCGTTCAAGGACTATGCCCACGTATGGAAGGCCAAAAAACACAACCACCAATTGAAGCAACAGGGGGGTGCCTCTCATAATCAAAATATACAGTTGGACTACCCTGCTTACTATATTTATTTTTGAAATCCTCCCAATAGCAACTATAAGTCCTAAAGGTATGGAAAATACGAGTGTTACTACAAATACTTCAAATGTAATAGCCAATCCTGATGTTAATGCAGGCAAAATTGAAAGTATATAAGACATCCTCACGTCCTCCTGTTAGTCATGTTAGTTATAACTAATTGTCACTGAACCACTTGTTATATATCTCATCATATGAACCGTCTTCTCTCATTTTATCTAAAACGTCGTCAATTAATTTTAAAAGATCCCCGTTTGTTTTTCTGAAACCTATTCCATATTCTTCATCACCAAAATCTTCTTTCGCTATTTTGTATTTTTCTTTACCTTTTTGTTTTATATAATATCTAACGTATACCTCATCACCTACAACAGCATCGCTTCTGCCAACCTCTAAATCCATCAATGCTTTATCATTTGTAGCGAATAGCACAGGTTTTCCTCCGTCAAATGTTTTTACTACATCGGGATATGCCTCTACGGCGTCTATGGCACTCGATTCACTTTGAATTGCTACCTTTTTACCTGCCAAGTCTTCCCGCTTATCTACACCGGAACCGGCCATAGTAACAATTATCTGTTTATTTGTTAAATAAGGTTTTGTAAAATCTACCTGTTCTTTTCTTCCCGGGGTGATGGTATAACCATTCCAAATTACGTCAATTTTGCCTGTGTTGAGCTCTGTTTCTTTCATAGACCAATCTATTGGTTGAAGTTTAAGTTCTATCTCTGCCCTTTTAAAAACTTCCTTTGCTAAATCAACATCAAAACCTACTAGATTATTTTGTTTATCCCTGAAACCCATAGGTGCAAATGTATCATCAAGTCCCATTATTATGTAGCCTCTTTCCTTAATTTCGTCCAAAGTTGGCCCCATAATTTTTTGTTCTTTTTCATCGGTTTCATCTGAAGATGTTCCGGTACCTCCATCACCATTTTCAGCAACTCCACCTGAAACTTCTTTGTAGGTATCTTCGGCATCCTTGTCTTTTCCCCAGCATGCAGACATTACTACTGATGTAATTAGTAATAATGCTAACAGGATACACGTTTTTCTAAGGCCTCGCTTGTTCTGAAATGTTTTCATAATTTTCTTCTCCCCTTTGGTTTTTTATTTCGGCTACTTGTCTGGACAAGTACCACCTATTAAATTATATTATATTATGTAAATAAGTCAAAGTGTTTTAAGCAGGATTTACTGTGAATAATTCAGATCCCTCGTAGGCCAAACTCATTCTGTGCGTCCCAGGATAGCAGAATTGTGGGGCTTCCATAGCAATGACAACCCGATCCGTTAATATGCGTAACTGGGCTTTTTGCTGAATCTATGAATAGCTTCTATAAAACGGATTGTACCGGTTTCGGATCTCATGACCACAGAATGAGTTTTTGCGGTATTACTACCGGTAAAAACAACACCCTTCAACAGCTCACCGTTAGAAATTCCTGTGGCTGCAAAATAGACCTCTTCACTTTTGACTAAATCATCCATAAAATATACTTTTTCCACATCTGCACCCATTTCCACACATCTTCGCCTTTCCTCGTCCGTATAGGGCACCAGTTTCCCTTGAAATTCGCCGTCCAGACATTTTAACGCGGCGGCGGCAAGTACGCCCTCCGGCGCTCCTCCTATGCCCAACATGATGTCGACTCCCGTATGTTCAAAACAAGTAGCCATAGCGGCAGCCACGTCCCCGTCACTGAATAATTTGATCCTTGCACCTGCATCACGGCATTCCCTTATTATATCTTCATGCCTGGGCCTATCTAACATGGTTACGGTTAAATCTGTGATATCCTTGTTCAAAGCCTTCGCCGTAATTTTTAAAGTTTCGTGTATAGGAGCATCTATGTTTATTTTACCTGCCAGCTTAGGGCCTGCCGCAACCTTATTCATATACATATCTGGAGCATTCAGCAGGCATCCCCTTGGAGCCATGGCCACTATAGCAATCGCATTGGATAAACCCTTAGCAACAGACGTGGTACCGTCCACGGGATCTACGGCAATATCCACCTTGATAGACCCTTCTTTGCAGGTTCCGACCACTTCTCCTATGTATAGCATTGGAGCCTTATCCATTTCACCTTCTCCAATAACAACCGTGCCCTCTATATCCATTGTTTGAAACATTTTGCGCATTCCGTCCACACCGGCCTGGTCGGCAAGTTCCTTATTGCCCCTGCCCATATGTTTAGCTGCACCTAAAGCCGCAGCTTCCGTTACTCTAACCAAATTAAGTGCTAAATTTCTATCCAAAACATCCACCCCCCTTTTCGAAAAAATATCTTACCGGTCATCCTTATTATACGTGGTTTTTGATATCAACGTCAATTTTATTTCTTGCTTTTTTCCCAGTCCGCAAGAAACCTTTCTATCCCTATATCGGTCAAAGGATGAATAAGCATCTGCTTTAAAACCTTATACGGAATAGTTGCAATATGTGCACCTGCCGTAGCGGCCTCAACCACATGCAGGTTATGCCTGATACTTGCGGCAATCACCTCTGTATCAATATTGTAGATTTTAAAAATATAGACTATGTCCCTGACTAATCTTATTCCCTCATGGGCTACATCGTCTATTCGTCCGACAAAAGGACTCACAAAACTTGCACCGGCCCTGGCAGCCAACAGAGCCTGGGCGACGGAAAATACCAGAGTCACATTTGTTTTAATCTTTTTGCTTTTTAGAATATGTACCGCTTTCATACCTTCCTCTGTCATAGGTATCTTAATAACAATATTTGCATGAATTTTTGCCAATTCCTTGGCTTCTTTTACCATCTCTTCGGAAGTTTCACCTATCACTTCCGCACTTATGGGTCCGTCCACCAGTTGTGTAATCTCAGTTATTACCTGCTTAAAATCCCTGCCTTCTTTTGCAATGAGTGACGGATTTGTGGTTACACCGGCCAAGACGCCCCATTTGCTTATTTCCCTGATCTCTTCTACATTAGCCGTGTCGATAAACAGTTTCATGCCATAATCTCCCTTCAATAATATAATCTGATTGATATTTTTATCTACCATCTTTATATTATACAGGAAACCTGCATTATATAGTAGTTATAAATTTTCAGGGCAATATCCCTTGCATATTACCAAAAATATAACTATAATTAGGTTAATATATGCAATTATACATGATTGTTTGGTTTTTAACACAACTTCCAAAATTGCATCCAGAAGGGAGGAAATTTTAAATAATATTATTGAAAGGAGTGAAAACATGGTAAGTCTAGATGAAAAACGGGGAAGGGATCAATGGATTTCCAGATTCGGATTTATTATGGCGGTTGCAGGTTCCCAAATAGGGCTGGGCAACCTTTGGAAATTCCCTTATTTGGCCGGTTCCAACGGCGGTGGCGCATTTGTTTTTGTATATTTAATTATTGTACTTTTGGTAGGCTTCACACTGACGTTAGGTGAAATGATAATAGGCAGACATACGCAATTAGGTGCCGTAGGTGCATATAAAAAACTCAGTAAAAAATGGACCTGGTTGGGAGGTCTTGGTGTATTAGCAGGATTTCTAATTCTTTCTTTTTATAGCGTCGTAGGTGGTTGGATAATTAATTATATGGTAAAATCGGTTACCGGAACATTGGGTACCGCTGATTTCGGTGGATTTATTACCAGCCCTGCCGCGCCTGTTGTTTATCACGCAATTTTTATGTTGGCTACTTTGGCAATAGTTATAGGCGGTATCAGCAGCGGGATTGAAAGGGCCTCCAAGATACTGATGCCTGCTTTATTTGTTATGACCCTTATCGTTATGGTGCGTTCGCTCACTCTTAGCGGCGCCATGGAGGGAGTTAAATTTCTATTGACACCGGATTTTTCAGCCATTAACGGTTCTGTTATATTGGCAGCTTTGGGTCAGGTTTTCTTCTCTTTGAGCCTTGGTATGGGCTGTATAGTCACTTATGGAAGCTACCTGAATAAGGATGAAGACATAATAAAGGATTCCATGATAGCACCGTTACTTGATACTGCTATGGCCATACTTGCAGGTTTAACAATTTTGCCGGCAGTTTTTGCATTCGGGTTTGATCCTTCTGAGGGTCCGGGACTTCTGTTTGTTACTTTGCCGTCGGTGTTTGCCAAAATGCCCTTGGGTAATTTCTTTGCATTTATATTCTTTACCCTGGTTTTCTTTGCAGCCTTGACATCCGCTATCTCGTTACTGGAGGCAACTGTGGCCTATATGGTGGATGAAATCAAATGGAATCGTAAAAGATCAACTATTGCTATGTCGATTATAATTTTCCTACTCGGGACTGCTGCTTCATTAGGCCTTGGAATATGGGATCACATCACGGTATTACCGGGAAAGGATATATTTGATTCATTAGATTTTACAGCCAGCAACGTCTTGCTCCCCCTAGGCGGAATGTTTATGAGTATCTTTATAGGCTGGTTCTGGGGACTTGAAAGGGCTATCAAAGAGGCCTCTAATGAGGGCAAACTTGCATTTAAACTGGCACCTGTTTGGGGTTTCCTAATAAAATATGTAGCCCCGATAGCCATTGCAGCCGTATTCCTGGAGTCTTCGGGATTATTAAAGGTAATTAAGAATTTATTTTAAAAGGCTCGGGTTTGATTGATTTCAGAAAATACGTTATTTGTGGGTTATTGATGAATAATTGTTAAACATAATTTAATATAGTTAAACCATTATAAAAACATCCCCGGATTAATCCGGGGATGTTTTTATAAGATCACCTGAGAACACTCATGTCTACCAATTTACTTTTCTATTTCTTAATTTTTAGAACCTTTGTTGCAACATTTTCGCCGTAACCGGCTACAATTGTCAAATCACCGTCACCGCCATCCGGAACCTTAAATGTTGTGTTGTACTTTCCATCACCACTGGATTTTACGCCGTCAAAATAAACTATTTTCCCTTTGCTGTCTACAACTTTGATTGAAATCAATCTATTTGGGCCGGTGTTGCCGTTTAAAGCAATCTCATCACCAATTTTTGCTTTCATGGGATTTATTTCTAATGTAACCGGGGTTCCCGGTTCTACGACGACTTCCCCGAAATTCGCTATTAAAGTTACAGCTTCTGCCGGCATGGTGTAGGTAAAAGCTGCTTCTGTGCTCACTTCTTCTTCGCCGGTTGTCCAGTTTATGAATTTGTAGCCTTCTGCTGCAGTCGCTGTTACCGGGATTTTGGCACCCTTTTTATACTTGCCTGATCCTGTTACTGTTCCTCCCTTTATCGGACTGGCCTTCAGGGTCAGAGTATAGGTATCAGGTTCTACCGGAGGCGTATATCCGCCACCACCCGAGGAAGGCTCCCTTTCTTCCTTAGGGGGATTTCCGATACCTGAATCAGATACCTTGTCACCGCCAATTTTTTTAATTGTGTCTTCAGCATTTTTAACCTCAGCTGCCGAATCGAGTGTAAGTTCGTTTATTGTTGTGCCTTTGTCAACGTTGAGTTTTATATCCGAAAGATTTTTATCTACCTTTATTTTATTTATATCGGTCTTGCCCTGAGTTGATAAAACTATATCGTCGGATTTAATTTCAACACTTTCAAATGTTCCTTCCAGTATTATTTCCTCTCCGGCTGCCTTTTCTGATACTATTATCTTTATACCTTTTGTATCTACCGCTACAATACGGACATTGCCGCCGGGAGTGCCTTCGATGATTATGTTGTTATATTGTCCACCATTAATGTGGATACTGTCTTTTCCGCCGCCGTAGATGGATGTTGTCCCTTCCACTGTTACATTGTTTAAAGTTACATCTCCGTCCCCTACTTTTTCGGAAATTATAAGGTTTCCTTTAATGACGGTATTTTGCAATATGACCCCGTCGGCATTGATGATAACATCGGTTTTTATAGTCTGTATACCATCCTCGGGACCGTATGTACCGGCGATATCGAATGTTGTTATAGTCTTTTCATCAATAGTAATCTTCATGCTTCTGTCCAATATGACCGCGGCTTCTGCACGGGTGGCATTGGCTTTCGGTTTAAAGCTGCCGTCCGGATAGCCGGTAATCAATCCCGCCGCAGCTGCTTTAGCCACAGGTTCTTTCGCCCAAGCAGAAATTTGGGCACTGTCCGTAAATGTTTCACTTTCATTCACTGACCCTGCTTTTGTTGCGTTAACAACCATCGCTGCTATCTGTTCGCGTGTGACGGGATCGTCAGGGCCGAACAGGGTATCACTGTAACCGTTTACCAGTCCATGGTAATTGGCTGTTTTGATATAGTCTCTAGCCCAATGGTCGGCTGTATCGCTGAACACCTTTCCGAGGCCTGATTTCAGATCAAATGCCCTTACAAGCAGTGATGTAAATTCTGCTCTGGTAATATTGTTGTTTGGTCTGAATGTACCATCAGGGTATCCTTCAATAATTCTTCTGTTTACCAGGTCTTCGATTGTATCTTGTGCCCAGTGCCCTTTTATGTCCGATAAAAGGTTATCGGCAACAACCGCAGAGATCGAACTGAAAATCATGGTAAAGATGATGACTGCTGTTATGAAAACATTAAAAACTTGTTTCTTTTTTATCACACTGAAAGCCCCCTTTCTGTCTTTTCATAAGGTCCTTAATAAATTTAACAGTATATATTAATTTATAATCCCTAAACCTCCTTTCCTCATATTACTTATATGGTACTAGGGTGTTCTGTCATTCTCTGTTCATTTGTCATCACCCCGATGTTAGACTACCATGCACAAAACAAAAACTGTCGATTAATATAATAGGTTTGTTACTCGAGCTGCATTTCAACAAGAAAGTTCGTGAAACGCTGCCCGAATATATCATTTAAAATTACTACTCTCATGGTGCCCTCTTTCCCTGTTTTGGATTTAAGGGGTTTACCATTGTCTTCATACACCAAATATACATTGTTTTTCTCCAATACCTCATCCATTTTTACAGCAGATGTATAATTATCTACACCTATTGTAATTATTTTTTTATACTCATTGATGATAGCCGGATCAATCTTATTAAAAACCTCCGATAATGGTGTGCATGTAAATTCATGTTTTGTTATTCCCAATGTCGAATTAATAGCAAGTTTTTTCTTAACCGCCGGTAGTTGTTTTACATCTTCCAATGTCACTATCCCCATAAGGTTGTTTCCCGCTTTGATCCTTATTTCACCTTCATCGAGCCTTTCTACACGGGAATTCAAATATAAAAAAATACCTACTATAACAGTCAAACATATTATTATTATAATAATTGCTTTGTTTGTTAATTTTACTTTTGAAGCTTCTACAATCAACACCCCCTTTATTCAACGCCCGTAACAAACTCTTCTACCTTGAGCGGCACCGGTTCGGCGGTTTCGTTCAACACCAATTCACGATAGGCTCCAATAGCCGAATTGACACCGTTTATTAATGCTTGGGTACTGATTGTAGCGGCAGTTATTTGTATCACTTCATTCGGTTTGTTTGCTTCAAGTACTACTCGCTGCAAATACTCCTTTATGCTTTTACCCTTGAAACGGTCCAAAAACCAACCCTCTGTCAAACTTTCAGCGTAAATCAGTGTCTCCTCGTGATCTATGATTTTTACATCCCTAACTTGATTTTGTTCCCCATCGATAATAACGACAGTGTTAATATGTCCCCGAAATCCCACAGGGACTACCATAAAAGCATAATCATTTCCATCCGCGTTTTTTATCCTGAAAACCTTCTTTACCGCGGAAAATTTTTCAATTATGTTGTCACTTAATTTAATTGGTTTAATGTCATCCTTATCTATATTCGGGATAACATCCCGGATTATTTTTAATTCATTTTTTGTTATTGTATCGGAACCACAACCGGTGATTAAAATGACAATTAACAGAACAATTGCTATAGCCGAAACACCGTTTTTCAATATTTATCCCCCCAAATGTGCTTTTTCACATAGCCCGTGTACAGTATGTTCTATTCTACAGTTTTAATGCGAAGTAAATTTTCAATCGAGGGTAATTCTTTTTGCCCGTCCCACGTAACACCATAACTATCTTCATTAATGGTTAAAACTCCTCCATAGAGGTCTTTACCGTCAACTTTAACACTTTCACCGTTCATATCAATAATTTCAAAATTTTTATCTTCTATATTTTTTACACGGACTTCCTCCAATATTTCCCCCAAAGAAACCCCTTTTAATCCGTCAGTTTCGGTTTCCCCCAGCAATCTTGCCATTTGTTCCGGAAATATAGCGGCATCGGCATTTGTTGAAAACCAGGCTATGTTCTTTACATTCATGCCGAGTTTTATATACGGTGAAATATTCATCGGTGAACCTTCACCTTCAATCTTGATATAATACCTTTCACCGACAACATTCATCGATTCGTTTTTCAGAAATCCGTCAGCAGATTTCATTGTAAAAAGGGCTTCATTGTTTACATTATCGAACCTGAAAAAAACCTGAGCTAATTCTATGGAATCATCCTTATCTCCGTAATATTCATATGAATAAGGCTCTATGCCCTCGGCTAAATTTTTAAATACCCAGACTGAATTTATATCTTTTTGGGGAATTTCTTCATACAGCACTATTTTATCTACCATACGTACCCAGTATGGGCCAAACTCACCCTGTATACATAATCTTGCAGGCCTTGTATCGGTAGGGAGTTCAGGATTGCCATCCACAGCCAATGCCAGGATCAATTCATAATTTTCCACAATTTCAGGTGTAACTAAACAATAATAACCGTCCCTGCCTGCAAATCCCAGCCCTTTGTACTCCTCCATGTTTACACCCACCTGTGCTAAAACATCCTTTACGGTGGGACCTGCGGCTTTAAATTTTTCTAACAAGCCCGTTGTTCTTGTTAAACTCGCATCAATTCCTTTTTGGTCCAATTCTCTCATTTCTCCAACGGTTATTTTCTTCTCCCCGCCTTTGGCACCTTCTATTACTACAACTTGATTTTCATAGTCCTCATTCCCCGTACTTCTTGCACTGGCTATTTCTTTCTTGCCGCATCCTGTGAGGGATATGAGACCGATTAATAGGAAAACAATGATTCCGTTAATAAGATTTTTATTCATATGTTCACCCCCCCATATGTGTAAAATCAAACAAATGAATAGTAAAAAGGCAAAACCCCCTTATATAATATGACTAGGTAAAAACACAACCAAAAGGGGGCTTTGCAATACCTAAAATATGAGCGTTAAGACGTTATAATGATTGACTATTTTGCTTGCAGGGCCCTCATTATAATTGCAGCGGTTTCCGCTCTGGTAGCATCTCCCTTAGGACGGAAGGTATTGTCCGGGTATCCGTTGATAATCCCGTTTTCTACTGCAGCAGCTACACCTTTCCCGGCCCAACCTGAGATGTCTGCACTGTCTATAAAGGATATTTCATCCTTTAACTGATCAAACCCGGCAGCCCTTACAATCATTAAAGCCATCTGTTCACGGGTAATAGTATCATTAGGACCAAACTTCTCATCACTATAACCGTCAACGATACCGTGAGCATTAGATGTTGCTATAATATCTTTTGCCCAGTGCTCGGCAGTATCACTAAAAATTTTACCTGTCTTTGTTTCTAACTCAAAGGCCTTTACTAATACAGAAGCAAATTCCGCCCTGGTAATGCTGTTATTGGGCTTAAATGTTTTGTCCGGATAGCCGGTTATGGCCCCCTTTTCTATCAATGTTCTAATATCCCTTTCCGCCCAATGGCCGACAATATCTGCACCAAGTTCCTTTATCGGCTTTTGGCCTCTGTTTTTCAGCTCGATGCTGGCAATTCCGGAAATTGACTCGGATCCGGTAGCAGCAGGCCCTACAAGGCGGAGCGGCCAACTTTTATCGGATTCAGGTATAGGTGTTCCGCCAATTGTATTAGCAACAATGTAATCGGCATTTCGGTCAATATTTTTGCTGTCAATGGTTACAACACTGCCATCAGCCGCGGTGATTACTATATCATAGCCGGCCTGAGCTAGTTCCAGATTGAAAGCATTACCGGAATGTTCGTCCTGATCATCGACATAACCTGCCAAGAGCCATAGGGGCATACCTCCCCAAACCCGGCCTTTAGAATCAGTATAGCTCGCCAAATGGTTAGCACCGAATGTGCAGGTGAGACCTGACTCAAAGAAGGTCTTGCTTACCTCAAGATATGTACCACCAATTTCTCGGCCATCGAGTTCGAATGTCCAGTCGCCTTGGGGAACAGAATATACCTTGATTTCCGTGATATACTTAGCCGATAAACCGGCACAGGACGGATATTGTACCCCGCCACCATAATAGTAGTGCCAGTAAGGTTCGGGTAGGGTTTCATGCATATCCCACTGGCCATAGATATGGTCATCAGGTGTAAAGAACAGGCGCATACCATCCTTGTAATCAGGCACATATTTGCCATTGGCAAACCAGGCCAGAACAGCATCCCCCTGCCGTTCTTGCACGTGGGGATCAGGATAAATTGAGGAATATGGAAGCCTTGTCTCCCAACCGTCCTTGGCCACAAGCACTATTTCGGTACCTGCCCCCATGCCGCCTACAAGGCTGCAAAGATCCCTAATACGGGTACCTTTTATGGCATCCTCTATTTTGAAACCGCCGGGGTAGGTCTCATCCGCATCCCAGATATCATCGGGATTGTTAGTAATACCTTCATACCTGTAAATCGTTTCTCCATCCCCAATCACATCAAAACCGCTTTCGTTTTCCATCCACATGTAATCGACGGTTTTTTCTGCCAGGATGGTTACATTATCTTCCGCATATTTGACAATGCGAACTTCGGGCGGAGGCTCAATAGCTGCAAAATCGGTAAGTTCAATCTCCGCAATACCCCCAACACTGTTGCCACCCAAAGCTCCATTGTTGGATACGCCTGCACCGACCAAACGTAAAGGCCATGATTTGTCGATCAGATCTTTCCCATTGCATTTATTTGCAATAATATAATCACTATCGCTACTGCCATCAATATCCTTAATATCAAAATCCTTACCATAGCCGTCCCCGGCCTTCACGATAACCTTATATCCATTCATTGCCTGGGTTTTATCGTATTTATGCGGCTGCCAGTCATCCACCCAACCGGCCAGGAGTCGTAGTGGTATACCCGACCAGGTATTACCGTCGCCATCCTTCCATTCTTTTTTATGACAAGCCAGGCCCTCTTCGAATTCGGCTTGCGAAATAACATAACTGATCTTGCCTTTCAAGGCGAGGTTCCAACTGCCTTTTGCAGCCGGCGGGGTCTGCAACTCAGGTATTTCTATCCTGGCAATATTTCCAACAGCAGAACCGCCGAGGGAACCATCTTCTTTGGCCACGCCTGCACCCACTAGGCGCAATGGCGCAGATTTTTCATCGGTCAGCAGTTCACCATTGATTTTGTTGGCAATGATATAGTCGTTGCTACGTGCCACATCGGCGCTGTTAAAGGTTTTTGCAAAACCATCCTCTGCAATCACTTTCGCTGTATAACCTTCCGCAGCTACGCTATCGCTGAAAGTCCAGTGGGCTTTGTCCTCAATATCATCTATTGCGCCGAGAAGCACCCAGAGAGGTATGCCTGACCAGACGTTATTTTTGTTATCAGTCCATTCAACATAGTGGCCTGAGCCTCCACAAGCTAATCCTTTTTCAAATTCCTTTTGGGTAATGGTGCCGCCCAATTTACCGAGCAACTCCAGTTCCCAGCCATCCGAGGCCTCCGGAAGGCCAACAAGTTCAATTCGAGCAATGTTACCTACCTGTTGTCCGCTTTTAATTTTTGAACCTTTGAGGTGAAGCGGCCAACAATCTTTCCCGGCTTCGGTTTTTAGTGGAAGCGGTTTCCCGTTTAAGGTGTTCGCCACAATAAAACCATCATCACGAGCAATGTCGGAACTTTTGAGAGTTGTATCCCATCCGTCGCCTGCAGTTACCTTAATGTTATAACCTTTGGCGGCGAGATCATCATTGAAGTTAAAATGCGCGGGGCCCGGATCAGGGTTATCGTCAACCATACCTACGAGCACCCAAAGCGGTACCCCTTCCCAAACATTGTTGTCATCGTCGGTCCAAGAAGCCTTATGTGTGGGACGGCAGAGAATGCCCTCTTCAAAGTAGGACTTAGTAACAGTCTCCTCCCTGGCACCCGAAAGTTGAAACGTCCAATCCGTTGGTGCGGCACCATCTGTTGGTGCAGTGCTATCCGTCGGTGCAGCGCCACCGGTGCCCACAACCACCTTCACCGCGGCAGTGGCTGCAGCCTTCACAGCATTATAATCGGTTTTGTCACTGATACCGGCTGCATAGTAAAATTCAACTCTGTCACCGTTAACAAGTTGAATCAGGTTTAGAGCATCATCTTTGTTATTGAAACCATCTTTGAAAACATCGTTGACGTATGCGTACCACTGACCTCCACCCTTATCAAAATTGTATTTCCCCACGTTATCCAAAAGAAGGGAACCTCCTGATTTTTCATAGTTTTTATCGGTAACGTCATAGGTGAAACCTCTGGCATCTGCAGCAGTCTGAAGTACCCCTAAAGGTGTATTCCTGTCAACATTATAGGTCCCTCCCGAGTTGTAGGCGGTCACCTCAAACGTTTCGCCGGGTGTCAGCGCCATCGTTCCTTCATAAAGAACTTCCATTGGCGTTTCAGCCAGCGCTGTTTGTGGTAAAATTCCTATTAGCATAAATAGTATACATAATATTGCCAGCGACCTTGCCGGCGGTGAGCCCGCAAATTTCTTCCTGTTTTTACTCTTCAAAAACATTATTGATAACACCTCTTTCCAAAAATAATTTTAAAACCGGTTAACTTGCCCTACCCTATATCAGACTGTGTGAAAAAGCACTTTTCTGCTTTTTGTCACTCTGAGCGAAGCAGAGAATTTCGTTTTCAGGCCATTTGGGATCCTTCCCCGACACTCAGTTAGCAATTTTAATAGGTCCATCATATTAATTCAAATAATGGTAACCATGAAAAACCCTGTTTAAAAACCTGAGTGTTGGGTCAGGATGACAATTTTCATACAGTCTAACGTTACTCTAGTATCAGCCCCCTTTCTAACTGATAACTGATTAAAATCCGGAACAACATCATCCTTTCCTCTATGGAGATATCCGGTTTCGGTCAGACTGCCATCAGGTCTTTTCAAATCTAATCAATGCAGATAATTTTTACATTAAGTACCCAATAGGGTTTGTTTACATCACCCGGCTCTTTTTGACCGACAACCAGTCGAAAAGGGTTGCCAATCTCAGGATTGTATTCTACACCATCCTCCTCCCATGCAAGGATCATTTCATATTTCACTTCGGGATTCTCCTCGTCTATGTAATCCTTTTTCAGGACGTCTTCCGGTGTATACTCAACCTTATAACCGTCCTCTGCTATGAAGGTGATTTTAGAAGCATGGTCCTTTAAACCCACCTTTTCCCTTAAAAGATAACCCAAACTGATACCTTTAAAATGAAAATATTTTCTGGTGCCATAGGAATTAAGGGAAAAATAATCGGCTTCCCTCAACCCTTCTTCCATAGCCTTCAGCTCCTCCAGCGTAAAGAAAGCCCTGCTTTCCGCCGCATCCCCCTCAACAACAACCGTCCCGACAGGAACCTCTTTTTTTGAGGCGCATCCGACTAAGATAATACATATGAGCATAATCGGTAATATCCTAAAAATTAATTTGTTTTTATGTAGACAACAAAACTGCATACACAGTGCCCCCTGTTTTAGATAGTAATAAAGGTTACTGTTCACACCCTAACCCATGTGCAGTCAACCAAATGTGCAAAATTTCAATTAATGCATGAATTTTACGGGATTCGCCCCGGTTTTTGTCATATTTACAGCAAACTTGCTGAAAATTTATATAGAAATTGGTTATTATTTCATGTTATTACCATATTTGCAGGAATCACTTGAAATTTTGCACAAGGAGAATCCATTAGGATAGGGTGTGAACAGCAACTAATAAAGAGGTCGAATAATATTATTTAGTTATGGTAATCCCCTTAGTTTCCTCATTATATTCTACCTGAGCCTCCAGGGCCTCACTCACAAAGCGGAGAGGGACATAGGTACGATTAGAATGTATTGTGGCGGCACAGTCAATAGTTTGTTTCTCGCCATTTATCAGAACATCCCTGGAATCAATGGTCAGGACAATTTGTTTGTTTTCATCCGTAATGATTGCTTGTCTGGTTTTCGGGTCCCAGTTAACCTCGGCACCCATAGCCTCACTAATAAAGCGTACCGGAACCAATGTGCGCCCGGCATCAATATCAATATATGGTACCGCATCCAGTATGTAAGATTTACCGTTAACACTGGTTTCCGGCCTACCGATAGTCAGCTTGATGACTTTTGAATGTTTTACAGGTTCTTGATCACCGTCGGATATGCCTACTTCGTCACCCGATCCGATACCGCCAACATAATAGTTAAAGGTCACTACCTCGCTATTCCTTTTGCCGGGACCAATGGTGACAGCTTTAATTGTAGTATTTTCATTAATCGGACCGATAGGGCTATTGATTGTTCCAAGCACATTAAACCGCGTCGACCACCATCGACTGGCAATCAGATTGTACATAGGACTGTTAAGGGTCGGATCACTGCCGTCTGTAGTGTAATGAATCTTGTCATCATCACTGTGAAGGTTGCTCAATGTCACCATGGCCCCTTCAGGTACTGCACCACCTGCGGGGTTGGCCTGCGGTGCATCCCATTGTTCCGGCTCGGCTGTGGATATTTCAATTTTACTTAAATATTTCACAAATAAGTTTCCTGTTTGTTCTGTTACGGCACGCTGGCCCAACATCAACAAGAAAGCATCCGTATCATTCATGTATTTTGGATTATCGCTACCTTCAACACTGATCAGAGCAATTATCGGTTCTACTTCCACCGCTCCTTCAGGGGAGCCGGGAAGATGCCCGTCACTGTCCCTACCATTTTTAAAATATGGAAAACGATAACGCTTGTCATGAAACAGCTCCTCCATCGTAAGTGTCAACGTATAGCCGTCGGCAGAAACAAATGTGACCAGCTTGGCCTCATCTTCCTTTATCCCCGCCTCAAGCAGCAAGTCCCACAACTTCACCCCTTTACCCACATACCATCTTTTAGTAGGCCAGGTATTGATAGAGCTGTACACTTCCTGATGTTGTTCCATTCCTTCTAACTGTTCCGGTGTAAAGGTTGCCGGATTTGTTACCCCTTTTCCTGTAATTTCAAGTGTATTCAAAGGAGCAGCAAAAGCGACAGCGGGCATTAACACGTTAAGTATGGCGGCAACTGACAGTATGTATAAAAAAATCGGCATAAGCCTTTGTAAACCCTTTTTTTTACTTATTTGCATTGTTCACACTCTCCTTTCCGGGCATATTTATCATTACCGGTCTGTCAACATAAATAACTTTCCTGTCCGGGGATCCTTGTAAACTGTACCCATTTTCTCATAAAGCTCGCCCTCACCCCGGGTTTCGATTAAATCGTCACGTAGATCCAAACTTTCAGTCACTTCCCGCCCCTGCTGCAAATCGACACGTTCCCCCACCGGACCCAGGTCAATATTCCAATATACGGATAAAGCAAGCATCAATCCACTGGCGAGTACCAACATAACATCCATAATATTGGTAATCCCCTCCATGGGGTCAATCTCCCCGGATGATGCAAATATCCTACGCCTTTTGCTTCTCAATCCCCCATTCACGTGTAAACACCTCCAACAAACTTTCTATTAATGCTTCCATTACACTTAGATAATCCTCATACCATCTTTTTCGCAGCCGAGAGACACCGAAGGCCACACCTGCAACGACCAGACCGGTAACCGTTGTATCAAAGGCGGTGAGCAGGGAGTCTGCCAGTACCTTGGTATTACCCTGGCCCAAAGCGATAATACCCGGTCCGAGTGGAATCAATGTTCCCATCAATCCGAACATAGGCCCCAAACGCACCACCAGATCTGTCCTGTTGGTTATTCGAACATAATACAATTCTTCTTTGACAATCAACCTACGTGCTAAGGCCTGAAAAGATGCATCAGGCAAACCATTATAGCTTATGAGCTCACCGAGAACTGTCTTCTGCCGCCGAGATAGGCAACTCTGTTTGATAACTTCAAGGACCCCTTCCGCATCTTTCCCCTGAAAATCGTCAATCATTTTCGGTACATTTACCCTCCCCTTACGCTTTTCGGTGAAAATTTCTGCCACAAGGCCGCCCAGTTCAATTACCAACCAAGCCAAAAACAGCAGTAATACTACGATGGTGGGTACTAACAAACCTGATGAGATAATATGCATTGCTTTTTTTAAAGGTGTTAAGATAATTTCGATCACTTTATTTCGTACTCCTTTGCGTATTCTAAATATCCTTTGCCCGCTCCCGAAAGGAAAAGAATTAGAAAAATTATCAGCATGTATACATGCAATTTGTCTTGCTCCATCGGTAAGAGGACCGGTCCCATGCCAAGCGACATCTCGAACAATTGTCCGGACCGATTGTCAGATGATCCCGAAGAGACATCGGTATCAATAATATCAGATACAGGACTATCCATATCATCCTTTTTTGCCAGGTAATGTAAATTGCCTGCTGATAACGATTCATCCGTAGGGTTTCCCCCTATCGGCGGTGCGTTAGGTTTTCCCGGCTTCCTATCATTATCTTTGTCAGCAGTCCCGGGAATAACGGCCGAACCTCTTTCCCCTGCCGGGTACTGTTGTTCGATTTCAGGCTCATTCGGAACCTTTTGTTCCTCTTCTTCTATAGAACCAGTAACCTCCGGGTCGGTAATTTGTATCTCGTCCCAGCCGGGGCCATTGACCATACAATAAGCCTTATAATTGCCATCTACAGTTGTTGCGGTAATAATAGCCATGCCCTCCCCTACCACCGTTACAAGCCCATGGCTATCTACAGTGGCCACACCGGTATCGCCGGAACTCCAGGTCACCTGCTTATTCGCGGCATTGTATGGGACTACAGTTGCCTCCAAACGGTAAGCACCCCCAATTTCGAGATCGAGTTTGTCACGGTCAAGGATAACCCCCGAAGACGGCCCTCCGGGGACCTTAGTCGGATCTTGAACCTTGCCGGTATGATCGACAGTGAAAATAAAGGTTACAACATCACTATCCTCTCTTCCGGGACCGATAGTTTTCGCCTTTATGACTACATCTTTATTTATCTCAAAGGGGCTATTTATAATGCCAAAATCCTCCGGTCTTAGGGAATGCCAGCGTTTGGCAACCCAATTAACCATAGGGCTGTCCACTGTGGGAATACTGCCGTCAACAGTATAATGAATTTTGTCGGCATCGCCCAACTTGTTGAACAACTCAAGCATGGTCCCTTTGGGTACAACAGTCCCGTCCGGTATCTTTGCCCTGGGGGCATCCCATTTTTCAGGTGTAGTTGTGAGCACTTCAATTTTGCTGATATGTTTTAAAAACAATGCACATGCCTGCTCGGTAACGGCCCTTTGTCCGATAATTAAATGCGGTACATCCCTATCGGTCATATGATCGGGTTCATTACTGCCCTCAACGCTGAGCAGAGCTATTATAGGCTCTACCTCTACCTTGCCTTCAACTGAGCCCGGTATAGACCCATCGTGAGGGTGATTTTCTTTCAAACCGGGAAAATAGTAACGCCTGTCCTCTAACAATTCTTTAGCCGTCAGGGTGACTTCATAACCATCGCTTGAAACAAATCTTATCAATTGAGCTTCCTCTTTTTTGATATCTGCCAAATCAAACAATTCCCTTAGCCTAACCCCTCTCGCAGTATACCACTTTTTGGTAGGATAAGTGTTGACCGTGCTATACACATGTTGGTATTGTTCCATATCTTCAAGCTCTGCCATGGTAAATGTCACAGGATTAGCTACCCCATCGCCTGTGATTTCAAGCGTATGATTTTCCGGTTGGGCAAATGCAACCGGGGAGATCATTATGCCAAACAACAGTATACCGAGGGCAATTATGAAAAACTTAGAAAACCCTTTATGCAAAGCCGAATACATAACCATCCTTCCCCCTTCTCGCCGCATATGACAAATAATTGACGTTTTCGACAAATAAAGGACCTGATTGTTGGAAAACAGATAAGTATTTTTCTGATGTATACAAAAATAAAAGCAACAAAAAAACAGACAGTCCCGACTGGAAACTGCCTGTTTCGTAAAAGCCCCGCCACACTGTAGACAAGGGGCTATCTCAGCATAATTTCTCCTTTCCAAGAACGGGAGGCACAGAAATTTCTTCCGGTACCCTGACGGTTAACGACCATAGTAAAAACTGTAGGCCTATTAACTCGGAGTAATTTCGATGTTCAGATATTACGATATCGTTTGCGCTTTTCACCATTATAGCATATTTCTAAAATATGTGTCAAACAATTACAAGCTTTTATTATAAGCCCTCAAAATCCTCAATTTACTATAAATCCATAATAATAACAACAGTAAATCTCTGCTCAAACTCCACATGATTTTCCGGCTCGATCCTGAAATTAAAGGTAGTGGGGGTACCCATAACAATGTTTTTAGCGACTTCCAGGAATATATCCGCACTTCCCGATTCAATTTCAGTCCAACTACCTCCCAGATAAACCTCTTTTACACCGGCTCCGGCCAACTTGTTAAAAATACCGGTACCCTTTATTGATTCATAATCAGGTTTTTCTACGGTAACGGTGACCCTGTAAGGCCTGTTCTTGTCGTATTCAATAACAGCCACCCTATCGCCTTCGCCATCAAAAATCACTGTTATTCCATGTGCCGCTTCATTGAAAGCATCCCTGGATTGCCTTTCCTCTCTTGACATCGGCGGGCCCTCGTCATCTTCATCATCTTTATCGGGTATATCCTTTTCCTTCTCTTCTATAACGGCTCCACCCTTGTCATCATTGCTCACGGTAGTGCCCCCACTGATCGGGTCCCCACCGCCTCCTGTTACACCTGTTACCTCTTTATCTACCGTAATCTTTGTATTCGGCGTTTCTATGCTTGTATTATCCGCACCTTTTTGTACCTCTACCGTCGATATCTCTCCTGTTCCTGTTATCTTCGCATCCGGTGCCGCCACCCTTACTGTGTCTATTTTCCCCTCCGCTTGTATTTTTGCGCCGGCTGCCTGCCCCGCTACCGTCACTGTTTTCACTGTTGTGTCTTTATCCAATATTATTGTTGAATTTTTCCCGTAAATTTCTACTGTATCTATTTCCGCTTTCGATGCTGTCACTGTGATGTTCGGTGCCTCTATCAGAATTTTATCTACCTGTCCTTCAATTATCACATCTTCGGAGCTGTCTTCAACTATGATCTCTGTTATTTCCACACCGTCCTGAACTTTTATGCACACTGTTCCGTCGGCACGGGCCAATATTACTACCGTTATTTTACTGTTCCCTTTTATGACTATTGAATCCTTCCCGCCGCCTCGAACCACCATTCTGCCTGTTATATCCACATCTTCCAGCGTTACTTCCCCTTCTCCTACTCCTTCACCTATTATAAGGTCTCCTTTTATCGTTACATTCCTTAATGTAACCCCGGGAGCATTTATCATGATATTCCCGTCCGCTACTTGCTCATATTCTCCTTCTGTGCTTATGTATTGTTTTATTATGTTATAGAATGCCTGTGCAAACTCGGCTCTTGTTATTTGCCCTTTGGGATTAAGCTTGCCGTCTGAGCCCTGGATATATCCTTTGTTTACTAAAGCCTTTATTTCCCCATCTGCCCAATCTGCTATCTCACCGGAATCCTCAAATGTTTTGTTAAATGCTTTTTCCGGTTCGAGTTTTAACGCCCTTGCTATTACCACAAATACTTCCTGCCTGGTTATCGGGTCGTTTGGGTTCATCTTGTTGTCCGCACCCTGAATGACCTTCATTTGATAAGCTTTGGCTATATAGCCCCTGAACCAGTCCCCTTCCCCGACGTCCGTATAGCGTTCTATATCGCCTTCCTTTGTAGCACCAAAGGCCCTCACGATTAATGTTGCCATCTGTGCCCTGGTCAGTTTGTCATTTGGCATTATCTTGCCGTCTGCCCCCTGCAACAGCCCGTTTTCTACCGCATGCTCAAGTGCTACCGTTGACCAGTCATCGGGCATATCTGAAAATGTCGGGATTTCTGATGTCTCATTTGTATTCAGTGCCTGTGCCGCTATCGGCAGCATACTCAATACTATTGTTATCGCCAACAGAACCAAAAAAAAATTTCTTTTATTCCACATATCTTGCCCTCCTCCTTTATTCCTCTCCCCTCATTCCTCTTCCGTTTTTTTACCTTGCTCTCATACTTCCTACTTGCTCATGCCACCCCCTTTATAGTTTACATGCATTATCCACATTACAACGAACTAAAGCATTATTTCATTCTGCATTCTGTCTACCTTTAGCATAATTCTTTTCAGAATATTTTTTTACCCTTTCAACGCTGTCTATAAGATATGGTGTCAATTCCAGTACTTTTTCAAACATCTGCTCAATAGCCGTCGGAATGTACTCATGGGAAATATCATTTCTTAAGTATCTGATTTCTTTAAAGGCTTCCGCTGAGGATATGAGCCCCCGCTTTTCCGCTCTGTTTATTCTATCGATTACGCTGTCAGGTCTTTCTAATTCTATGATATCGATCAATCTAAATATCTTTTGTATCAGCATATCGCTGATCCTGGCAAAACGGCTGGTCAAAGCCTCAAATTTGTCCAGTTCCCCAAAAGTATAGTTTTCCCTCATGCCGATATTTTTACATGTATTGTAAGAATAGGTCAACATATCATTAGCATATTCCAACAGTTTTAACTCTTCGGCTAATAACTGTTTTTCATCCCTTCCCATAACAAACCCCCTGCCACCCCTATAGTAATATGCCTTCCTTCAAAGCAATTTTCGTAAATGGATGAGTGTCGTCTTTGGCAATGACAATATCAATCCTCTGTTCCCCAATAATATCCCACAATCTGTATCTGATTTTGTTTGAATCCCCCTGTGCCAACTTTTGGGATAGTATCAACAGATCAATATCTCCACCCTTTTCGTCTTCATGTACCCTGGACCCGAAGAGATAAACACGTGCATCTTTGTCGATATCCCCCACCACTTCCTTGATTGCCTTTACCTCGTTATCAGATAAACGCATTAAAATCAGACCCTCCCTAAATTTTATCCCAAGTTAGTTTCCTCTTTTAACCTGATCTGTATTAACATTATAACATAATATAATTCTTCTGCTGTTGAAAAACATCCGCATTTATTATAAAACCTTCACTAAATGAGATTTTATCTCCGTGTAATGATTATTACCTTTTTTGCTACAATATAATACCCATTATCTTCTGTTATTGCAACTATTTCATCATTAACATATATGTCCCTGAATCTCACCGTATCGCCATCTTCATCGATATACATAGTTTCGTCGTCTACATAAATTTCTATCTCTTCGCGATTCCCGATTTCAAGTTCAAAAATTCCCTTTCTGATATCCATATATGCAATTTTGCCGATATAGTTAGAACCCCTAAACCTTCGATAGGTTTCTATCCATGATACCTCGTTGTTTTCTATCTCCAGCTCCACTTCATAATTTATTCTCAAATCATAAATATCCGCTCTTTTTTCATCAACCCTTATTACTGTATCAGGTGTTAATATAAAGGTTTCCGTAGTCCCATTATATTTCTCAATGGTTATCTCTGTGGGCTCTGTCTTTTGTCCAAGGACCATTTTACTGATATAACCTTCCACAGTCCTTTTTATACTGAAAGCATTTACGGATATCACTACCTCATATTCTGTGGTAATTTCCACCTCGTCCCCTACTTTGATATCCTCGAAATATGCAGTTCTTCGGTCTCTTTTTAAATTTGCCTTTGATGTAATAGTAAAGGTTTCTGTGGTTTCATCATCTAAAAGCACTTCTAGGCTGCATTTATCTCTATAATCTCTTTTTGCTTTTACTACACCTTCAAAGTGTTTTTCCCTTGGCTCAGCCTTTATTTCTATTGCTTCATCATCGGAGTAGGTGACAGTAACCATATCGCCCAAATTCAGATCTTCTATATCAATGAGTTTACCTAAAAAATATACTCTACTGTTATCAGTAAATAAAAAATTATGAATTTCATCCTTGAAATCTTTGATAAATACCCTCGGAACCTGTGTAGGCAGATAATAGTAAAAATAGCCCTCCAGTGTTTCTCTGTTTGAATTTGCTTTTATGTCTACAACAATGTTATCTTCAATTATGGCAGTCAGTGTTTGTCCCATCTCTAATTGTTTTATACCTGCAATTTTCCCATCAATTCTGATGTTTGCTTCAGGATCAACGTCATAAATTCGGCTGCCTTTTTCACTTTCTATGGTGATAGTATTTTTAGTACCAAAAATGATGCTATCTATGTACCCGTTCACAGTTCTTCTTACCCCGGTTGTGGGCTGGGAGATTATTGGTCCGGGCTCCACAATTATGTCATCATCCGAAACATCATCCAGTATTTTGGCGGCCAAGGAAACGAGTTTGGCTACCTCTGCCCTGGTTATCTGATCGTTCGGTAAAAAACATTCGCCATTACTTTTTTTGTCCAACATCTTTTTATTTAACAATAACCCGACATAAGGCTTTGCCTCTCTAGGGATGCTTGTTTCATCTTTATAGGGGATTACATATATACTGCCAATCTCTTCCTCAATCCCATATTGCAATACCCTTCCGATATAAATAGCTACCTCATATCGTTTGGCATATGCTTGACCGGAACCGAATACCTGAGATTTTAAATCATCCTCCGATAAAATATCGTTGAAAAGTGCATATGCCACAGCACCATGTCCCCAACCCGGGACGTTGCTATCTTCCAATAGTTGTTTATATTGGTTTATATGATGTTGTCCATCGCTGTCGCTATAGTCCATGAGCCTTACGGCTATAGTTATAGCTTCGAGTTTTGTGATGTTCCCCTGCGGTTTAAACGTGGCATCCGGGTAACCCGTTATGAGTTGACGTTCATAGACATCTTCTATGTACTCCTCTGCCCAGTGACCGTCGATATCGGTAAAAATTATCGGTTCGGCAAAAGAGAACACAGTACCCAGCACAATAAACAATACGACAACAGCGGCAATTGATTTAATTCTTACCTTATTCATAATATTCCTCCCCATCCCTTTTTTAACTGTTAACAATTTTACAATCCGAATCTGTTCACTTTCCGACACCCAACCAGCAATTACAAAAATATCTTTATTCCAACGAAAATACGACAAAACAGAAATATTTTTCTAAAAGACCTGACTTTAAATCAGGCCATAAATACATAAAACTTAATAGTATATAATTCTACATAGTCCTTTCTTTTCCTGCATATTTTTAAAAATATGTTATTTATTACTTTGTAATCTTGTCGGCAAAATTGTTAGAAAGATGCAAGTATCGAAATGGGGTGGAATTTATTTAACTTTTGTCAACTCCCGCTTATTACAAGTCTCGCCTTACCCACCAAATTCCTAAACCTCATTACCTGCTTCATAAGTTTTTGAAGCCTTAAAGCCGTACCTACCTCATTGCCCATTTCAGCTTCCTTGGCAAGTTTTTCGACTTTGGACCTCAACCTTGGAAATTGAGTCAAATATATTAACGCAATCCACGTGCTGTCCTCGTTTAATTGATTGACGGCCGCGGGACCCCAGTACATATCATATTGATCTTGTATGGAGCTGTACATAATCCTGTCCAGTTCCTCCTCGGATAAAAGACCTGCATCGATAGCCATATCTACTATGTCCGTTCCGGGTAAAAAGTTTAAACCGTGCAGTTGCAATTCAAAGGTTGGTTCCAATTGTAAACAGAGTTTATAAGTTTCTTTCAAATCTTCCAACGTCTCAAAGGGATGTTGCAGCATGAAATCATATATAACCTTGGGAACCTTGCACTTAGATAGAACCTTGCTTGCATTTATTATCTCTTCCTGGGTTTCTTTTCTGTGAAATATATCTTTTCTTACCCTGACCGAGCCGCTTTGAATCCCTACAACAATCTGGTAAAGCCCCGCGTCTACAAGGTTGCCGATAATTCTTTCGTTTACCTTTAACGGATGTCCCCATATTTTAAACGGGATGCCTATTTCTTTTTTATATCGCTCCCCGAACTCCTCTACCCAGCCTTCTTCATCGGAAAAAATCTCATCCCAGAAATGTATAACTTTCAGGTTCTTAATTGCGGTTTTTGCTTCCTTTAATTCCTTCATAACATTATCCACGGAACGAAAGCGTACATACTTTCCTTTGCCTATATAAATCCTTCTCAAATTTACGGAACTGCAATAGGAACAGGCAAAGGGGCAACCCCTGGATGCAGTTAACTCATAAGTGAAACCTTTAACCTGCGGATCGCCGTATGATATTTCATTGTTATGAATAAAGTATATATTACCCCCGCCGACCCTTGGATAACCCAATGTATCTAAATCCTGTGTCAGCGGTCTCAACGGATTCTTAATTATCTCTTTGTTCCCGCTATATAATGTAAGATTTCTGATATGGAAAGGATCACCGTCGTCTTCCAAAGTATTCAGCAGTTCCACCAAGGCCAACTCCCCTTCCCCCTGCACAACATAGTCACCATATTTCAATGTTTCTTTCGGAAAAAGCGTGGGGTATACGCCTCCCCAGATAATCGGTATATTAAATTTTTCTCTTATCCTGTTATTCACTAAATATACGGATTCCAAATACAAGGAAGACATTACACTTAAACCGATATAGGAGGGCTCTATCACGTTTATTAAGTCCTCTAATAAGTCCAATTCTCTTTCACTGGCCTTGCTCGGATAAACACTGTTAAACTCTTTGAAGTATAAGATATGGGCGTTATATCCCTTGGTATTCAGTGCATTTGCAAGGTATCTGACGCCTAAGGCTTTTTCGTTGTAAAATCCGATCAATAATACGTTTTTGTTCATTTTTTCCCTCCTTTTTGGAACAATTGTCAAACGATTGTTGAACCATTGTTGAACGATTGTTAAACTATTGTTAAACCATTATTAAACTATTGCTCAAAATATTGTCTGCGTTTCGGATGATATGCATTTTCTGTCATCATGGATATTGGTTTCATGTCATTCCGGGTGCTAGAGAAAAATCCCGTTTCAGATTCTTCAGAATCCTTCGTAAATGAATTCGCCGTTTCCCGTGAAAAATATGCATATCAGTCCGACCATGGCCGTATATATCAATATTTTAAAAAGAATCTTTATTCCCGATTTAACCATTTATCTATCTCCTTCGTAAATTCAACCGCACCGAGTTCATAGTTTAAATGCCCCAAATCATGAAAGCATTCTCTCCCGAATGCATCTGCAAGGTCGATATACTCTATATTGTTGTGCTCCAGAATTTCCTTAGCCTTTTCCTCCACTGCAACCACATTTTCCGGTTTTGCAACATAACTGTTCCAAGGGAACCAAACAAACCTCAGTTCTATATCCCTTTCTTTGCAGTAATCTATGACCCTCTGCAATGCCTCGTAGTTTTTTTCATAATATTCAATACCTTTATTCCAATAAAACTCTTTATATCCTTCAATTTTTTTATCTATTTCCTCGTCGGGTAAAACCCCGTAATACACACATCTGTCTAATTCTGTATATCTTTCGGTTATAAATTTCTGTCCCTTAAGGACATTATTAATTCCGTTTACGATATAGGGATGGAGCCTGTCCCTTTGGAAATAAAGATAAGGTTCATAAGCCTTCCGATGCCACGGATATGTGGGATTAGTATCAAGGGTATCCAAAAATGTAAGATAATTAGCCCCCACAACAAGTTCTGTACCGATACTGACCATATTCTTTTTCAGTATTTTTGATAAATCTTCTATGGTCCCGTAATCCACACCCATATTCACATACCCGCTTTTACTTTCTTCCTCGATAAAAGCGGAAATCACCACGGAATTCCCATAAAAAACTTTTTCATATACCTTTCCAGGATGGGTTAGCTTAATCTTTTCAAAATCATTTTTTATAAATAAGGTGGATTTTCCCACAGGGTCGGCAGACGTCAGCAATATATCAAAAAGAATAATTGCAATACCTAGTCCGAAGATGAGCAAATATGCCCATACTTTTCCCGATTTTTTCCCCCTTGGTTTTTTGTTCATAATTGCCTCCATGATCTAGATGTTAAACAGTCCCAAAATTACTTTTATAACCCTATCCTTAGGAAGGGTGAACACAAGAGTATTCAGCCCGAACAAAAAATTTGTCAGTAAACATCTGAATGCAAAATAAATTTTATTTGTAGTCCTCCTGTTCAGAGTGGTTAAAGAAAAAACACTTTCAAAGAACAAAATCATACCTAAATAGACCCCTGCAATTACATAGGGCACGTTAAACCCGTGCCACAATGCCATTGTCACCATAGTAAAAAATCCGATAATTCCGCCCTGAATTTTAGTAAGCTTTTTCTTTACAATTACCACATGAATGTGGTTCCTTATGAAGTCACTCAGGGTAACATGCCAATTCCTCCAAAATTGTGTCATGGTCGGGGCTGCCCAGGGTTTTTTGAAATTTTCAGGCACCGCGATTCCCGCTAAGGCGCCAAAGGCAATAGCAATATCACTGTACCCCGAGAAATCGAAAAATAATACGGCGTAACTCATAACTATTATCATTAGGCTGATATACCAACGCAAATCAAGTGTCTGCAAATGGTTGAATCCTATAAATAAAAGCTCCGTCACTACAAGTTTTTTAAATAGCCCCTTGATAATCCTTCCCACACTGTATGATACCACTTCCATATCCAACAGGATCGGATTTTGCATACTCTTTTCAAATTCCCTATACCTGTGAATGGGGCCCGCCGTGAACACAGGCAAAAACAAAATATAATTTATATACACTAGGAGGTTTATAGGCTCCCCTGAATAATATACATGATAATAAATATCTATAACCTTAAAAATACTATAAGAAATACCTATTATAATAAAAATATTGTTGAGTTCGATACCGAGTTCCGGCAATCTGTTGATAAAAAAGGGTATGCTCGCTACTAAACAAAAAATAGGAAATAACAGTTTTTTGTATCTTTGTGATTTGAGTAAAATCGTAGACAAAAAGTATGTGATGATTATATAAATTAAATAAAATACCGCCAGTCTTTTGCTGATATAAAATATTACTCCTATTTCTATTATCGGCAGTATATAATTTATAGGAATTTTAGTCCCCAATTTGGCATTGCATAACCTCAGAAATCCCGTAAATAAGGTTACAACCGTTATTATGAGTAATTTATCTATTTCGAGAAACCACATATATATTCACCGTTATTTGAATTTTTTACAATAAATTTTTCCCAATATTTCATATTGATTGTCGTCCCAGAAATTTTGGGCAGGTTCGTTGTTTGCTATGACATTGCATTCTATTATAGATGCACCGTTTTCTCTTGCCCAATCCTCAGCCTTTGCCAACAATTTGGTGCCGATTCCTGTTCTGCCGACAGCAAAGGATACATATATATCCCTGATATGACCGATAACATTGTTTTTGTAAGAAAGCTTTCTATCCATACGCATAACGTCTACCGCCACAAAACCTACCAACTGTTCGTCCTTTTCCGCCACAAAGTATTTACAGGCGCGGGCTTTTAACTGCAATATCAAAACCTCTCCTATAATCTTTTTGTCCAGTTTATAGGGCATACCATAGGTAAAAAGAATATCATACATTTCGCAATACATATCGGACAGTTGCCCGATATCTTCTATAACAGCAGATCTGATAACAACCTCCGACACTTCTATCCCAACTTTCTTTCAATTACTTCCGCGATTTCTTCGATAGTGTTCATCGGGTACAAAATTAAGTCCTTCTGGGTGATCTCTATATCCCAGTGTTCTTCGATAAATAATATTATCTCCGTCGCACCCAGTGAATCTATAAAACCCATGTCAAACAAGTGTGCATCATACGTAAAATCAGGGTCATCGTCGATTCCAAAATTTTCACTTAAGAAGTTATATAAGGTTTCTTTGATCTCCATTTTATTCTCCTACTTTTCTTCAAGATACTCTTTACGTAGAGTGATTCTGTCAATTTTATCATTTGCCGTACGCGGGAACTCCTCCATAGTGACAAGCCTGTGAGGAAGCATATATCTGGGTATATATTTTAAAAGTTCCATATTTATTTTCCTGAGGATAAATTCTTCCGTAGTTTCTAAAAACAACACGATTTCTTCCTGTTCAGCATGGAAAATAGCACAAGCACGTCCCACATTATCTATACATGCCGCCGCCTTTTCCACTTCCCCCAGTTCTATCCTGTTTCCCCTCAATTTGATCTGGCTGTCCATTCTTCCCAGGAACATAATAAGCCCTTCCTCATTTAGAATGCGGCAGGGGGACGTTTTGTTTGCCACATTCAATCTTGTCATCCTGCTATCCCCCGGACATCGCTCCTGTTAACATTCACATTATAGCATGGTTGTATTTTTTTATCAATGAAGGGTGTTTTGGTGGATAAGACCACCGAACATGGAATAATAATTAGCCGGCAGGCAACTGAATAGGACCACCGGACGACGGGTGGCCAGCCGATAGGTAGTGGGTGAACGAAAAAAGAGAACCGGTTCAATGATCGATTCTCCTATTTTGGTATTTAATGGTGGGTCAGGGTGCCTGTCCCTGTGACCCATTCCCGTGACCCATTCACTGGGGTGCCTATTCGTGTGACCTATCACTTATGCGTTTCTACCAATCTAAATATACTTCTCCCCATTTATTAAAATCAAAATAATAATCTGTATCATCATCCTCTATATATCCATACACATCTGCATATTTAAATTCATCAGTTATTTCTTCATATAGTTCCTCTAAATACTCTTCTATATCATAATCCTCCACATATCCCAGGATGGCAATATATACCTCAATATCATCCTCATCACCATATAACTCAATATCAAAATATACATATTTTTTACTACGATAATTATAACATTTGCTATATTTACTATTTAAATACTCTTTTAAATCTCCTAAATCAGTATTCCTTCCATAATCCTTATCTGTAAGCACCACAGTACCGTTAGATTTTGTATAGAACGAAAGCAACGTATTGTTTCTTTTCTTAGAACTATCCATTATGGAACCTTCTATACTGACATTTTTGTAATCACCCAGAATATCATTTGCAATATTCTGAAGATACTTTTCGATTCTTGACGTACGCCTATATAGATCATCCCATTCATCTTCGTAGCGGCCAAGATCCACATATATGCACACTTCGATATCGTTTTTATTTTCGTCTAACTCGATATTGAATTTAATTCCCTCATATAAACGATATTCCTCGTTTAAATACGATTTCAAATCCTTTAAACTGCTCTTTTTACCCGCCGATTCCTCCAATTGTTTAATCTTGGCCTGCAATGTCTGGATCTCTAACTGTGCTGAATAAGGTTGTTGTGTCATGTAAATTAAATTTTCATCCGGCCTGTCATTTAAATCTATTTTGTAATTTACGCCATCCCAACCGACATCCTTATTAAAGAGCTCAGATACAGCCCTGAGTGGAACATATGTGGTGCCATCCACTATAAAGGGCTTCACGCTTAACTGTACAAGTTGGTTATTCCTATAAATGCTCAGGTTGCCGAACCATGCTTTCAGCGTTTTAAAATTATCGTCCGCAAATACTGTTGCACCTAAAGCTATACTAAATATCAACACAGCAATAACTGATACTGCTATTTTCCTGTTCATCTTCATTTTCACTATCGTCCCCTCCTATGTATTATTACCTTTATTTTGATATATTGGAATTAACAAGTCAAAATATACCTGGTTTTGTAATCTTATTGTAATATATCCCCTTGCCCTAAAGTCCCCCGTGAATGACTCCGACCACTTCTTACTGTCATCCTCCAAATAACAATATTTCTTTGTCGAACTTGGCGTCATCTGAGCATTACAATTTACACCTTCTATATGAGCATACCTTTCCTTTTCAATGTTCTGTGCTATTTCCACCCTTTCTTTGAGTTCACCGGAACTTCTCCCCGGGGAATAATCGGATAAATCCAAGAAATTAACAGGCTACACATATTCTTTTCATAGCTGTCGATATATCGTCATCCAGTTCTTTTATTAAAATATGTACATGGTTAGACATCAGGCAGTAGGCGTATAGTTTATATCCATTATCTCCCCGAAAAGAATCCAGGGTTGTTGTAAATACTATCTGTCTCGGCACAATGTAATTTGAAGCCCAATACCGATTCCTTGCAAAGCGGCGAAGCAAAAAATGGCAATAGGTGTAGGCGGCAATAGGGATTGGGAATAGCATACCCTTAAAACAAAAAGGAGAACAGACCCTGATTGGCCGTTCCTCCTTGCTTGGTATTTATTTGCATAATGGGACAAAACTCCCGTCCCCGTGTCCCGTTGGACACGTGTCCCGTTGGACAAAACTTCGTCGCCGCGTCCCATTCGGTAACATTCCCCACGTTCTTCCCAAAATTTTTTGTTTACTTTAAAGAATATTGTGGTATAATAAAAACAAGGTAATCGAGACCGCATAGGTGCGGTTGCCACTTAGAAGATTAAATTTATACTAATCACTCTGCGGCTGGGCAGGGTGATTATTTTTTTCTCTTAATGTTATCCTTTGTTAGCATAACAATCAAGGAGATTAGCGATATTAAAAGCATATTTGATGAAATAATTAAAGTAAGGGCTTCAAATGCTTTCATATCACACCACCTCCCTTCATGTAAAGTGAGGTGGCAACCACACCTGCTTTTCGATTACCTTGAAAAGAAAGAACCGGTCCTAATTGGTCGGCCCCCCCTGATTGGCGGGACCGGGAGACGGGTTTCTATTGTCCCGTCAATGTTTTTACAGGGACAATGGCCCAGTCCCCACCGTCCCGCCGGTTGCCAATAAACAAATAGTGGACTAACGAAAAAAAGAAGAACCGACCACGATTGGCCGATTCTCCTTGATTGGTACTTATTTACATAATGGGACAGAACTCCCGTCCCCGTGTCCCTTATGAATGTATTGCCGCTGTGAAGCACAGGTCAGGTTATTGATTCCCATTCTTCACTGCCCCTCATCAAAAAGTATTCTTCTGTAGTCCCTTCCCGCATAAAGGATACGATAAACACTTACATAAACATCATCTACTTTATAGAAAATAATGTATTTGCCACTGATCAAATAGCGGTAATCTGTGGCAACATCAATTTTTGAGGATAACTCAATCCCCAAATACGGGAAATCTCTTAATTTCTCATAGCTTTCAACAATCTTTGCAAGTGTTTTCTCTGCGGCATCGGGGTTCTCCAATTCCTCAGAAATATAATCCTTTATTTCTAATAAATCATTTCTGGCTATGGGATTTATTCTTAGTTTAAGCATAAGCTATATCTCTAGGTCTTGGCGAACTTTATCTTCAGATAGCCATTCCTCGCCGGCTACGATTGCCTTTTCTGCTTCCATCNNGATGCATTGTTTGATAAGGTAGGCTATAAAGCCACGGGGACAAGTCCCGTGGCCTTTCCTATGTTTTGCAATTTGGAACCTGTCCCCAGTGTGCACGATCTTTCTTTGGGCTCCTTAACCGCCATATCTCCTAAGCCAACAATTGAAATAAGGGGTTGTTCATAAATCGTTTTTGTCTCTACCTCAACTAGGTGTGCATTTACACCTGCTTTAGCAAAACCTTTCATATTTTTTATTATACCAAAAAACATAGCTGACACATATTCTTGCTGGGTAGGAGGTGGCGGCAGAGGATTGGTAGGGACCGGGGGACGGGCTTTTGTTATCCAGTCAATCTTTTAGAGGGATAATTGCCCCGTTCTCTTTGTTCCGCTAACAATTGGTAAACAAGCAGCGGAAAAACAGGGCAACGGGGTAAGGGACAAAAAACGAAACAAGGGGAACCGACCGTGATTGGCCGTTCCTCCTTGCTTGGTATTTATTTGCATAATGGGACAAAACCCCCCATCCCCTCTATCCCGTCTACTTTATTCTCCTGAGTATTATTTCTTCATGTCTGGATACCTCTTTTTCAATCCTATCCAGTTTTTCGGAATTTTGTTTATAACCATCAAATAATGCATCTATTTTGGGCATTACTTCATGATCTATTTTAGCATTTATTTTTTTGACCTCGTTTTCTAAACCATCTACCTTTGAATTCATTTCTTTGAACCCTTCCTGCATTTCCTTGTTCATATTAACAATTTTCCCATCCAAATCACTATACATCTTGGTCATGAATTCAAATAACTGTTCATTGGTTACTCCTTTACCCATTCTAATCCCTCCGTGTTATAAACTACCCTTATTATACCATTGTATTAACACCTTATCCAACGAAAAATTGATGTGCCCACAGTGATTATGAGAAGCGGTAGGGCGAAATGGCGGGCAGCGGGGGTGGAACAGATAACCAAGCAGTGAGGAAAGAATGAACGAAAAAAGAAGAACCGACCATGATTGGCTGATTCTTTCGATCTGGTAGTTTATGGCTGGTCATCGGTACCTGTCCCCAGTGGCCACTTTCTTAAAAAATAACTATCGGTTTCTACAGCCTCACTTTTAAATCGTTCTTGAAAAAGATGCCCACATCTTCTATATTTCATATTATACCAATATACATAACTAGAGCATATACGTTTATTTCCCTAGCTACCCTTGCCAAAGTATCCCTCCTGTGCAAAACAAGGCAGAACAAACCCATTGGCCTGCCTGCCTTGTTGATATCTATATTTTAGCATTATCTGTCTAAATTAGCAATAATAAAACGATTGATGACCAGTAACCATTCTATCCAGTTTTTCATACTGACATTTTATCAAAATAATTACAAGGTGACATTATCACAAGATAATCACATACCCTGAAATTTTATGTTTACTTCAGAGAGTATTGTGGTATAATAAAAACAAGGTAATCGAAACCGCGTAGGTGCGGTTGCCACTCGAAGTGTTTAAATTATATAATCACTCTGCCGGCATTGCAGGGTGATTATTTTTTTCTCTTAATGTTATCCTTTGTTAGCATAACAATCAAGGAGATAAGCGATATTAAAAGCATATTTGATGAAATAACTAAAGTAATTGCCTCGAATGCTTTCATATCACACCACCTTCCTTCATGTAAAGTGAGGTGGCAACCACACCTGCTTTCCGATTACCTTGTCCTAATTGTATCATATTGTTAATTTAAATATCAACACCCATTTCCATAGTCTAACAAATAACACATCGTCTATCAGGGATCGAAGGGGGTAAAGAAAAAAGAGAAAACCGACCATGATTGGCCGTTCCTCCTTGTTTGGCACCTATTTACATAATGGGACAAAACTCCCGTCCCCCGTCCCCGTGTCCCTCAATGGGACAGAACTTCCGTCCCCTCTGTCCCGCTTACTTTATTCTTCTGAGTATTATTTCTTCGTGTCTAGATACCTCTTTTTCAATCCTATCCAGTTTTTCAGAGTTTTGTTTATAGCCGTCAAACAAAGCATCCAACTTTTTACCATGCTCCTGTTCAATTATAATTACCTTATCCTTTGTTCCTTTTATTTCTTCCCTTATTTCTTTAAATCCTTCCCGCATTTCGCCATATATCTTCGTCATAAATTCAAATAACCGTTCATTGGTTATTTCTTTACCCATTCTAATCCCCCCGTGTTATAAACTACCCTTATTATACCATTGTCTTAACACCTTATCCAATAAAAAATTTATGTGTATAGCGCTATAGGAAGCGGCAGGGCAAAATGGTGGGCAGCGGGCGGGCAGACAGCCAAGCGGCGAGAAAAAAATGAACGAAAAAAGAAGAACCGACCGCAATTGGCCGATTCTCCCGATTTGGTAGTTTATGGTGGTCATCGGTACCTGTCCCCAGTGACCATTTGGTGGTCATCGGTACCTGTCCCCAGTGACCATTCTGTCCCGCCGATACTACATTCAACTATATATTTTCCCAATATTTCTTTGCATTATCATATATTTCGTCTAGAGACATATTATTAAATATTTCATCCCCCAATTTTAAATAATCCTCCTTGCTTGTTCCTTCAGAATGGCGTATAAATCGTAAAAAACCGGAATACCCTAGTTCCCTTATTAATACCCTGGAGCCCTTTTCTATTATTTCTCTATCTGTAAATCTACTCTTTTCATTCAATAACATCAATATCCATCTCCTTTCTAAGAAAATCTACAGGATTATAAAGCTTAATATCTTTAATTACATCCTCCAAATTATCCCTACTCTTTTTCATAGTTCTTATAAATTTGTCGTCACAAGTTATAAAGTATTTACAATTTCCATATACTGCTGAAGCAGGATGTAATGCATCATTTCCCCTTATGTTTGAGTTTTTAATTATATCCCTTGCTATCCGTTTTATGTTATCATTAGGTTCTATTATTTTTTCACATAAGGTAGAAATGGATTCAATATTGAGTCTTCTTTCTATAAAAGGATTTCTACTGTTTTCATACTCCAAGATAAACGACCACATTAATTCATATTGTCCTTTTTCAACCTGTTCGAACAAAATATCTATCGCTATGGACTCAAACCTTATTCTCATTTGTGTCTGATCATCAAATATTCTATTGTATATATTCATATCAAAATAAATTTTCATGTGTTTTTTCCCTAACCCCAAGTTTCTTATATTTATTATGTTATATTTCCCTTTTATCAAAACAACAAAGAATTCTTAACCAACTAATGGGAACTAGAGGACGAGTTTCTATTGTCCCGTCAATGTTTTTACAGGGACAATGGCCCTGTCAGACTGCGCAAAATTGCACCTTTTTCGCTTTTGTCATCCTGAGCGAAGCGAAGGATCTGCATTTTAAGCCAACTGAGACTCTTCTCTTTGCTCAGAGTGACAGTTATTACGCAGTCTGACGTCCAATGTCATAAAGCTAAGATGCAAAAAAATGTAAATGAAAATATTTTAACAAAATTGCAGAAAAGTCGAAAAAACACTTGACTTTTTGAAAAAGCCCCAACAATCGATTTGGATACTATTTTAATAGTATATCTTATCGATATTGGGTGATATAATGATAAAAACATTTTTAAATTCCATTGAAAGGGCTAAAAACCAAATTAATGATTCCATTTTCATGTTTACTCATAGAAAAAAGAATACTTATTTTACCAGAAGCACTGCAAAAATGGAATTC